>Ga0209417_1002176_pt1 | contig 31780 bp, 26 predicted proteins | sample RifGroF2_FD_184002 | JGI IMG/M metagenome (GOLD analysis project Ga0209417, IMG submission 184002) | Groundwater microbial communities from Rifle, Colorado, USA - Groundwater F2 (SPAdes) (version 2) | ecosystem: Environmental > Aquatic > Deep subsurface > Groundwater | place: Rifle, Colorado... | reverse complement strand
ATTTTCAGGACATCCAGCAACCATGCTTTGCCACGGGCTCTATGACTCCAAAGTTCGAACGGCTTTTGCTTGCGATTTACAAAGTTATATGATATTATCATTTTAAATCGTTTTTATAGGGGCTTTGTCAAAGTTGATTTTAACCAAAGCATAACATGCTGATAATCAGCAATATTTTAAATTAATGTAAACTTTGACAAAGTTCTTAAAATCAAAGGATTACAAAAATTAACCGAACTATTGTCAAAACATACTTATCTTTTCAAAATAGTTTAAATTATTTTTTGATTTTTCGTTCAATATTCTTATTTTTAGTTGATATTTAAGTATTTACACAATTGATTGAATTCCGCAAATAAAAATTTTAATAACGAAACTCATGAAAACAAATATTTTTTACATCATCTTTCTTTCAATTTTTATAGTTGGATCAAATATTTACGGACAAACGAATTGGACTAAATATTCGAATAATCCAGTAATAACAAAAGGTCCCGATAATTTTGATATGATAGCTATTGGTCAACCAACCACCTTATTTGAAAACGACACCATAAAAATGTGGTATGCAGGTGTAAGCATAAACGATGCGAAAGCAAGAATTTGTTATGCGTATTCGCTCGACGGTATTAATTGGACAAAACATACAAATTCGGTAATTGAAGTGGGAACAGCAGGAGAATGGGATTGCGGTTGGCTCGATACTCCCGAAATTGTTAAAGACAACTCTGGATACAAAATGTATTATTATGGCGATACAGTTCAGCAATTTGCTGCAATAAGCTCTGCTATTGGTTTGGCAACCTCAATTGATGGAATTCATTGGGAAAAACACCCCGATAATCCTATTTTTACAAAAGCAAATTTCGGCGATTGGGATGGCTCTTGGGTTGAATCACCTACTGTTTTTTTCGATTCAGTGGCAAATGAATATAAAATGTGGTACAATGGAGTTGATACAGCAACATGGAAAATTCAAATTGGACTCGCAACTTCGTCAGATGGCGTAACGTGGGTAAGAAATCCAGCGAATCCGGTTGTTACAACAAGCAATTGGGGCGGTTACGACGATATTTGGCTGGGAACTCCCACGGTTATTAAACCCGATAGCTTATTCGAAATGTGGTACGCAGCAACAAGTACAGACAGTTATAACAGTGTTACTCAAAGTTTTGATACTGTAAGTATTTGTTACGCCACTTCTGTTGACGGAATTGTGTGGAATAAACATCAAAATAATCCTCTATTTCACACTTATACCGAGCCATACGATTCACTAATTGACAGAGGCGGACCTTGGGCTCCTTGCGTTATATTTAATCAAAATACCAATGAATATATGATGTGGTTTGAAGCACATGGAGGCGTTTCAAATTATAATTTTTCGTTGGCAACTTCGCCAAAAACTGCAACATTTATTGACAAAAAGCACCCACAAAATAACATTTTGCTTGTTTACCCAAATCCAATGGAAACAACTTCAATAATCAAAGCGAACAAATTAATTGTAAACGGAACATTGATAATTTTAAATTTAATTGGAGAAGTTGTGTGTAAACAAACCAACATTAACGCTCTTGAAATAAAAATTTCAAAAGAGAATTTGCCAAGCGGAATATATACATTTTACTTAACCAACGACGAAATGACAGAAGTCGGCAAATTTATAATTCAATAATTTATAGACATTCAATTACAAAACATGTTTAGAGTATTACGCAAATTCAAATAAATTTTGTATTAATCACATTATTTATTAATTTCGTGGACTTTTTTAAATCGTTCGTCAAATTTGAATGCAATGTTATCAGAAAAACTTTTACAAAAATTTGAAATCATACACACTGAAGAGTACAAATCGGAAACTTATAAAATATTTTATGCTGTATTTAAAGAAAGGTTTTTGTATATAAATTTTAAAGGGTTTTCTACAAACAATGATTTGATAAAAGGTTTTGAGATTCGAAATCGGCTAATAACCCAATTCGGATTCAACGAAAAAGAATATTTTGAAATTTGGGATTATATTCACTCTCCCAAAACATCAAGAGATGGTCGTTTTATTATAAACGAAAATTTATCAAAAGAAAATCCTAATTTGTTAGCTATATTATTTACAAACTGCTCATTGCAGCAAGAAGTAATGCTTCATTCAGGTTTTAGTTTTATAAAAAATAATAAAACAATAAATACCATTCTTAAAACAAATGAAGAAGGAATTGAATTTGGTCTAAATTTATTAAAATCGACGAAAGAGCAACGTGCGTTGATTATAAACGCACTAATTTCAAGTGGAGACATTGTTAGAAATTATGTAAAAAGTAACTTCAATGATTTATGGAACAAAAACAAAGAAATCATAAATATTGCATCTTTAGAGTATAAAGTTCTTCGTTTTCAGAATAATATATATTTTTCTGACAGCAACTTGTTTTATGTAAACTTTGACGTTATTGAAGAAAATATTTTAAAAATAGATTTTAGTGGAATTGTTAAAAATAGCGATATAGATACTATTTTCAAATATAAGAGCGATATATTAAAAGAACTTGGATTAAACAAATCAACTATTTATCAAATATTTGATTTTACAAATGTTAAGTTTCAAAGTAAATCGAAAATCATTAACAATATCATCTCTCATTTACTCGAACCAATTGAAATAAATAACATATCAATTTTTGTTTCAAAAAGCCTATTTATTAATCAATATTTAAGAATTAAAAACAAAAAAGGCTTAAATAAATGGATGCGAACAACAAATTTTGAAAATGCTTTTCATAAAGCTTACATTATAAAGGAATTGTTTGAATCGGAAACAAAAATATCAATTCCCAAACAAAAAAAGGAAAAAGATATTTTGATTAACCTTTTGCAAAGCAAACTAAATAAATTGGGGAATCAACATAAGTTCGATATTGAGCAAATAATTAAGTTTATAAGTCAAATTGCATGGGACAAACAAAGTAAACCCATAAGCATTGATAATAATAAAAACCCTAGACTTAATAATATTTTTTATGCCATTAAGCTTGTCCTAGAAGACAATAACGACAATATTAATAAACTAAAAGGAAATATTTCGGATTTAGAAACACAAAATTCTATTCTCGCTCAACGAATAAAAGAACTAGAACACGAAAAAGTACAGAAAACAAAAAATGTTAATATTAATTTTGAATTAAACTAGTTGATTGATAGTTGCAAGTTACGAACTCTTTGTTGATATTATGCAATAATCATAAAAACCAACTATTTTAATTTGGTAATATTTCATATTAATACTCTAACATTAGTACATTTTATACCGATTAAACATCAAAATGTCGCATACCTACACTTTTTTCTGTATGCTTGTTTTGCTTTAATATCGGCATTAACCATTGTTGTTTCAAAATTTCTTTATCAATCATTTTGAAACACAATTGGTATTATTAGTTTTGTGTAAAGATTTCCGTTTGATAAAATCTTTACATTAAATACATATACATTAATACTGAAAAAATGATTTCTATTATAGTAGCCATCGCCGAAAATAATGCAATTGGATTAAATAACAAATTACTCTGTCATTTATCAGAAGACTTAAAACGATTTAAGCAAATTACTTCTGGTCATAAAATTATTATGGGCAAAAACACGTATGAATCTTTGCCCATAAGACCACTTCCAAACCGTACAAGCATCGTAATTTCTCACACAAAAGATGATAATTTTTGTAATTGTTTGATGGCATATTCTATCGAGGAAGCTTTATCGCACTGTAGCAAAGATGAAGAGTGTTTTGTGATTGGCGGAGGCTCGATTTATAAGCAATTTCTTCCTATTTCTGACAGGCTATACCTTACCAAGATTCACCACGAATTTGAGGCTGACACATTCTTTCCCGAAATAGATTATAAACAGTGGCGACTTATTGAAAAAGAAGATGTTCTTCAATCTGTATCGAACCCTTTTTCATACTCATTTTTAACTTACGAACGCTGTTAAATTTGTTATTTTTCCTCCGAATCAAAAGGCTTAATCAATTCGAGGAAATGCCCCATCTTATCTTTTTTAGTTTTAAGGTACTTATGATTGTGCTTATTGGGAGCTATTTCGTTGGGAATAATTTCAATAATTTCTAGCCCATATCCCTCTAAACCAATTCTCTTAACAGGATTATTTGTCAATAATTTAAGTTTCGAAACACCAAGTTCTCTTAATATTTGTGCACCAACGCCGTAATCTCGTTCATCTGCTTGATAGCCAAGTTCAAGATTAGCCTCAACAGTATCGAATCCATCTTCTTGTAATTTGTATGCGGCTATTTTGTTAAAAAGACCAATCCCTCTTCCTTCTTGATTCATATACACAATAACTCCTTTTCCTTGCTTTTCAATCATTTTCATAGCATTATGTAGTTGTGGACCACAATCGCAACGTAGCGACCCAAATATATCACCTGTAACACATGATGAGTGAACTCGAACAAGGATTGGCTCATCTTTATCCCACTTTCCTTTAATTATTGCAACATGCTCAAGCCCATTCGATAATTGAATAAATGGAATTAGTTCAAAGTCGCCGTATTCACTGGGTAATTTAACTCTCGAACCTTTTTTTATCAAACTTTCGAATTGTATCAAATATTTAATTAAATCTTCGATAGAAATAATTTTCAATTCAAATTTATCAGCAATTTTAAATAATTCAGGAAGACGAGCCATAGAGCCGTCTTCGTTCATTATTTCAACTAAAACGCCACCGGGCTTAAGTCCGGCTAATCGTGCTAAATCAACTGCGGCTTCAGTATGACCTGCTCTTCTAAGAACCCCTTTACTCTTTGCCTTAAGCGGAAAAATATGTCCTGGACGACCAAGTTCTTCTGGTTTTGTATTGGAGTCAACCAGAGCTTTAATTGTTTTAGCTCTGTCGCTAGCCGAAATACCGGTTGTACAACCGTGCCCCATTAAGTCAACGGAAACAGTAAATGGAGTTTCGTGCAATGCAGTATTTTTTCCAACCATCAACTGAAGGTCAAGTTCGTTACATCGTTCTTCGGTCAGAGGTGTGCAAATCAGACCTCGTCCATGGGTTGCCATAAAATTTACAATTTCTGGCGTAATTGTTTCAGCAGCACAAATAAAATCACCTTCATTTTCTCGATCTTCATCATCGACAACAATAATTATTTTTCCATTTTTGATTTCTTCAATAGCCTCTTCGATTGTATTAAGTTTTCTCTGCCCTAACATTTTTATTTCATTTAATTTATGCTCTTTTTGCTCTTTCCCAATTTACAGATTGTGTTTTTCGCAAATACTTAAAAAAACCCAAAAACATAGCGAAATTCATAAAAATTATATAATATGGGATAAACAATAATTTAATTCTGATTTTCTGATTTTCTAATATCCATCCTACAATCGCAATAAGGTAGATTAATAGTTGGAATTCCATAAAATAAGTGTAAACATTATAATAATCAAACCCATTTTTATTTACCAAATAAAGATTTGTTGGAAATAAAAAAAGAAGAGAAAGTGGTACAAAAATCCACCGCATAACTTTGTGCGAAAAATATTGAAACGACAAGATTTTTGTTTTGAATGGATTGAGAATATCAAAATCACGAAAAAATGTTTGAAACGCCCCTGATGCTATTCTAACTTTTCTTTTTAGTTCTTCCTTAATATTTATAGAAGCTGTTTCTGAAGCATATGCTTTTGGGCAATATTTAATTTTATAACCTTTTTTTGCAATCCTAAGAGAAATTACAAAATCGTCGAGAAGAGTATCCTGCTCAACTTCTTCAAAAAGAGAGGTTCTAATTGCAAATAATTCTCCTGCAGCACCGACAGTTGAATAAAGTTTTGAATCAAGTTTTTTTAAAAATGATTCATATTTCCAATAAAAACCTTCCCCTGCACTTGAAGCTACATCTTTATTTTTTTGATAAATTTTTTTTTCTCCTGAAACACAACCAACATCTATGTCTTCAAAGGCTTTTACGATTTCTTTAATGGTCTCGTGGCTTAAAATCGTATTTCCATCAGAAAAAATAACAATCGGAGTTTTAACAAATTGCATCCCTCGTTTCATTGCATTAATTTTTCCTGCTCTTTTGTCTTCGTGATAGACCTCAATATTGTCGTACGTTTTTAATAGTTCAGGGCTTCCGTCATTGGATCCGTCTGTTATCCAAATATGCTTGACTTTATTTTTAGGATAATCTAGCGAAAAAGAATTCCTAACCTTATTCTCAATATTTTCAATTTCGTTGTATGCTGCTACAAAAAGAGTTACTTCGGGCTGGTAATTTGAATTTAATAAAGCCTTTTTTTTAGGAATAAAATAATAAACAACTTCTTTAATAAGTACTAAGAAAATCAGCAATATTCCATAACCGATATACGAATAAAAAACTATCCCAACTATAATCCAAAAAAAGACTTCCAAATTCTTATTTGTCAATAAAATTAAAGTAAAAATCCAATAGCGATTTTGTAATCGTATTGTTGTTAAAATTTTCGTTTACAAAGGTAACCGCATTTTTTCCAATTTTCTCAAAAAATTCATGTTTAGAAATTGCTTTTTCTATTGATTTGATAAAATCTTCTGTTTTATCAGCAATTAATATATTGTGATTCTTTGTGCTTGCAATTCCTTCGGTTCCGACAGATGTAGAGACAATGGTTTTTCCGAGTGCCATACCTTCAATTATTTTTATTCGCATTCCACTCCCCGAAAGCAATGGAACAAGCATAATTGCTTTAGAATTCATGAATTCATAAGCATTTTTTATTTCACCTAGATAAATTATGTTGCTAGGGATTCTTTTTACAAACCAATCGGGAGCATTTCGTCCAGCCAAATAAAATTTTATTTCAGGAAATTTTTCTTTGATTGGAGGCCAAACATTATCAAAAAACCAAATTAGTCCTTCTTGATTTGGAGCCCAATCTAAAGCTCCGATATGAAAAAGCGAAGGATATTCAATATTATCTCTATTCGAAATTAGTTGAGTCAAGTCAATCCCAGTTGGAGAAACATGCATTGGTTTTTGATTGCCCAATATTTTAAAAATTTCAGCATCTCTTGCAGTTATCGGAACAAGCATATCGTAAGAATTAAGCATTTTTAGTTTCATCCTTTTTATTCGATTAGCCAGAATTGTTAAATATTTCCTTTTAAACTTATTTTCTTCTTGAGCTGCTGTTCGTTTCCAAATTTCGTGTTCAATATTATGAGCTCGAAGAACGATTTTTGCTCTCGAGTGTTTTCTAATAATGGGAATGTAAAGCCCCATATACAAGCCTTCAAGTTGAACTATATCAAATTTTTCGGCATTTAAAATACGAATTAAATTTTCTTCATATTCTTTTGATATAAAACGCTGAGCTACGTATGGTAGTTTTGAAAATAACAAATTAATTAAGGCATCCTGATATGTAATTTTTGTATCAATATCGACACCAATAATGTTGACAATGGATTTTATTTCGGTAGGAAGCAGGTTTAAATCGTAGTAATGCTTTTGAGTGTTCATTGCCAACATCGTTACCTGATGTCCTAAGCGTGCAAAACCCTTTGAAAGGCTTAAAATAGCGATCGCTCCTCCATCTTTGGCTGGATATGGAACTTTATTGCATAATTGGAGTATTTTCATTTTTTCTTGAGAAGAGATGAAATTTTCTTTAAAAATATTGAGTATGACTCCATATTGAAAAGCTTGGAGTCGGTTGCTGCTTTATATGTTAAAAAAAAGCCCAAAGGGAAAAGAATATAAGTGGATAGCCACATTCCCATTGATGAAACGATAACCCCTTCTCGAACCGATTTTTCTCCATACATCGAGATTAAATAATAAACAATAAATAAAATAATGGATACTACCACAGGCATTCCCAATCCTCCTTTACGAATGATTGCTCCGAGTGGTGCTCCGATAAAGAAAAGAACTAAACATGCGATGGCGAGTGAATATTTTCTATGCCATTCTATTTCGTGACGACGAATCATTTCTTCTCTATAGTCAAAATCTTTTTGATGAGCCGAGACATAACTTCGTGCATTTCGTGCATTATCCATTGCAACACTAATTGATTTCATTTTTTTCTTTTGATCTAAATTTTCAAACAAATTATCAATATCCACTTTTTTAATCGAGTTTGTTTGAAGTAAACTATCGAAGTTGTGTTTGTTAATTTTAAAAAAGTTCATCTGCATAAACTTTTCAGCAAACTTATCTGTTCGCTCAATAAAATGTGAATGCAGAGAATCAATCGCAAATTCTAACTGGCTAATATTCAGCATTTCATAATGGTCTTTGTATAAATCTTCGTCAGAACGTTGAAGTTTAAAGCCATCGAGTTGAATAAATACAGTTTGTTTTTCAAATTTATCTCTTCTAAATGGATAGGCAAATTCTTCACGTTTTTTTCCAGGTTCATTAACATCTTGATATCGCAAACCATTGTACAAATTAAACATTAAATATTGCTCATCACTCGATAATTTCATATATCCCGAATCGGCCATTGTAACATTTGTGTTTCCATTTTCTTCGGTGTGATCATATATAACAAGACCATACAGCATTTTAGTTTTCTGATTTTTTTGGTCAATTTTTATAGTATAACCTGTAATATCGTAATTGTAGCTCCCTTCTTTCAAATTTACCTCTGGACGCAGAGACCTCACATCGTGCAATAGAGTTCTCATTTTGAGGTTTGCTACGGGCATTACATAATTTGAGAATAAAAAAGTTGATATACTTATTAATACTGAAAAAACAATTAGAGGGAGCATTATTCTTAACAAAGAAATTCCTGACGATTTTAATGCAACAAGTTCATATCGTTCGCCCAAATTACCAAATGTCATAATTGACGAGAGTAATATCGCCAAAGGAAGTCCCATTGGAACAAAGGTTGCCGAAGCATAAAACATCAATTCAGAAATTACATACCATTCGATTCCTTTTCCAACAAGGTCGTCGATGTATTTCCATAAGAATTGCATTAGTAATAAAAATATTACTAAGAAAAAAGTCAATATAAAAGGACCTATGTATGATTTTAATATAAAAACATGTAGTCGCTTCATTTATTACTTATGTTTTTGAAACGAGTACAAAATTAGTTTTTTTACTTAAATAAAGTAGAGAATATGCAGGATTATAAACCAATTGCTCTTTTTAAATTATCGATTTGTGAATTCCATAACTCAATCGCACTTTCTTGTTCGTCTTTTTCGGCAAAATCGGTTACAATAAGAGCTAAATCTCCTGTTAATTCGTGAATTTCAATTCTAAATTCAAAATAAGTTTCTTCGTCTTCGCCATCCCATCTAAAACGGACATGCTTATTTTCTTTTACATTTAAAAGAGCTGCTTTTTCTTCTGAATCGTCCCAAATGAAAGTATAAATATCTCCGCGAAGATTAACATCATCGGCGAACCATTCAGACAAACCCGATGGAGTACTAAGTCTAGCAAACAAAACTTTGGTAGAACATTTTAAATCGTATTCGAGTTGATATTTAATTTTTTCTGACATCTTTCTATTCTTTTGTTTTTTGCAATGTAACAATTATTAATTAATAAATCAAGTTTATTTATAACATGCTAATAATATGATACATACTGTTTAAATTATAGATTTCAAAAAAATCATTCTTTGTTTTTGCTTATAAAATTTTAATACTATATTTGCACCCTCGTTTGGCGAGGTAGCTCAGTTGGTTAGAGCGCATGATTCATAATCATGAGGTCGGCGGATCATTCCCGCCTCTCGCTACGCAAAAAATGAAAGACTTACAGAAATGTAGGTCTTTTTTATTGTCTCTAACCGTAAACAATTCGTAAAAGGAATTGAAACGGACTATAAGAACTTTTGCTTGAAAAAAAATATAAAATTTCCGCCTTTGTTGGAGTCCTTTCCAAAGCTGTTCGGAAGACTTTTTAAGTTTTAAGCAACAACGAACAATCATAAATTTACTTCTGCACAAAAAGTGCGGTGGCACGGCAAAACGGCGAGCCGGCGTTGGGCTTGTGCGTGGAAGCATCGTTTTGCCTTGATTTTTTGTTACTTTTCCATCTAAGGAAAAAGTAAAAGAATTTATTTTTTTCTTGTTCTTTTTTCTACCGCAAAAAAGAACCAAAAACCCACCACAAAAACCAACTCTCGCTAATCATTCGTGTTTCAATTAATCATTTGTAATTCTAAATCCGCTCCAGTTCGCTCTTTTACTCACGATTTTTTATTTTTTATTGAGTTCGTGATTGAGAAGCAATTCGTGGACTCCTACCGCACGTTTTTCAAACCGTGAATTCTATTTATATTTCTTCCGAACAGATGTGGAGCCCTTTCCAACAAATATTTTATGTTCATATTGGAATGGATTAGAACGAGAGAATTTATTGAAAATTAATAATGTTCTTTTAAATCAAAAACTAGAAAATAATTTAAAAACAGTAATATTTTTCCATACGAGTAAACGACTGTAATTCTGATAATTATATTTTTCTTGTTTTTTTTATCTTTTCAAGGGGGTAACCTTTTAACGTTTTTGGTATTAACATAATATAAAGACGTTAATTATGGATACATTTCCTTTTTATAAGCAATTAGACACAATGGATTGTGGTCCGTCGTGTTTACGAATGGTTTTCAGACATTACGGCAAATACGCATCTCTGCAACGATTGCGAGAATTGTGTTTTATCAATCGACAAGGCGTTTCGATGCTAGGCATTAGCGAAGCAGCCGAATCGTACGGAATGCGAACTGCCGGAGTTCGTGTCAATTTCGACCAATTAGCTAATGAGTTGAAGCACCCATGCATCGTGCATTGGAAGCAAAAACATTTTATTGTAGTATATAAAATCAAACAAAACATTGGTAAATTATTTGGCAAAAGCAAAACCTATGTTTATGTTGCTGACCCTGCTATTGGAAAAATTAAATTTACCGCCGAAGAGTTCGTTTCAAAGTGGGGCTCAACATCGGTAAACGGAAACCCTAAGGGTATCTGCTTGGTGCTTGAACCAACCGAACAATTCACCGCAAGCGAATCCGAAAAACAAAAAACAGGAATTTTTACTTCCGTTTTAAGCGTTTTTCGGGCGTACCGAAAACATGTATCACAACTTATGATTGCCTTGCTAACGGCGAGTTTAATTCAACTCATTTTTCCGTTTCTAACACAATCTATTGTCGATTACGGAATTGCACAAGTTAACATCAACTTTATTACCTTAATCCTTATCGCACATTTAGTTTTCTTTACGAGTCGTTCGCTTCTCGACTTTATCCGAAATCGGATATTACTCCATGTAAGTGCACGAGTAAATATTTCGATGTTGTCGAATTTTTTAATGAATTTAATGAACCTGCCATCAGCATTTTTCGAGTCGAAAAAAACAGGCGACATATTACAACGAATCAATGATTTTAAACGAATCGAAACATTTTTTTCGTCCACTACCCTGAGTATTTTGTTTTCGTTTGTAAATTTTCTGATTTTCGGAATCGTACTATTTATTTACAGCACAAAAATATTTTCCATTTTCGTTTTCGGAAGCACGCTGTATGCTCTGTGGCTTACTATCTTTATGAAGCAAAGAAAAAAACTCGACAACAAACGATTTGCGTTAATGTCGGATAATCAGAGTAATTTAATTCAACTCATTTCAGGTATTCATGAAATAAAACTGAACAATTGCGAAAAACAAAAACGTTGGGAATGGGAAAATATTCAAGCCAAACTTTTTAAAAATAATTTTGCTTCGCTCTCGCTGTATCAATATCAACAAGCAGGCTCAACTTTTATTAACGAAGTTAAAAATATAAGCATTACGTTTATAGCCGCTCTATCGGTAATTAATGGCGAAATGACCTTAGGTATGATGATAGCAGTGCAATACATTATAGGTCAATTGAATATTCCAATTGAACAAATGTTGGGCTTTTTTCAGTCGGCACAAGATGCAGCTATTAGTTTTGAGCGAATGAATGAAATTCAAACCATGAAACCCGAAGAAAAAAAGAATGAATATTCAGCCGATATTCCAAACGATGGTAATATTGAAATAGACAATTTATCGTTTCAATACGGAAGTTCAGAGTCGAAATTTGTACTCGAAAACATCAATTTAAAAATCGAAAGAAACAAAGTTACAGCCATTGTTGGTACTAGTGGTAGCGGAAAAACAACTCTTATTAAACTATTGCTGAAATTTTATGATCCTGTAATTGGAAACATAACTCTTGGAAATACTTCGCTTCGCCATATTTCGCATACACAATGGAGAAACTACTGTGGAGCGGTTTTACAAGACGGTTTTATTTTTACCGATACCATTGCTGCAAATATTGCTCCTGGTGAAGAAAACATTGATAAAGAACGCTTGATTGATGCTGTAAAAGTTGCCAATATAAAAGATTTTATCGAAGGTTTAGCTCTAGGATTTAATACAAAAATAGGCAACGATGGAATTGGGTTGAGTCAAGGTCAAAAGCAACGAATTTTGATAGCACGAGCTGTTTATAAGAATCCCGAAATTTTATTTTTCGATGAAGCGACTAACGCTCTTGATGCAAACAACGAAAAAAATATATTAACCAATTTAGAAGACTTTTATAAAGGTAAAACAGTTGTAGTAGTTGCTCACAGATTAAGTACCGTAAAAAATGCCGATAAAATTATTGTACTTAACAACGGACAAATTGTTGAGCAGGGTACACACATCGAACTTATCGAAAAACGAGGAAACTACTACCAATTAGTTAAGAATCAGCTTGAGCTAGGGAATTAATGTGCTAATTATTTAATGTGCTAATATGCTAATTGCTTTGTTAATCAATAATTTAATAACTTTATTATGAAAAACAATATTGAAACTACCGACATTCACTCCGAAGAAGTAGAAGATGTGCTAAGCATTATTCCCGATAAAATTATACGATGGGGTGCAACAACAATTTCATTGATAATAATTTTAATATTATGTACTACTGCATTTATTGAATATCCCGATGTAATTAATTCAGAGATTACGATTACGGCTGTAAATCCGCCCGTTCAAATAAAAGGCAGAGTTGATGGAAAAATCGAAAACTTGTTTGTTGCCGATAAAGATAGTATTAAATCAGAACAGTACATTGCATGTGTCAGTAATGCGGCAAATTTCAACGATGTTATGAAGTTAAAACAATGGCTCGACACAGTTGATGTTGCAGGAGTAGTTAAGTTGCCTTTAAAATTTGATTTACTGCTTGGCGAATTACAAACTTCGTATATCGAATTACAATCGCTAATTAAAGAACTTCAGAATCAAAATAATATCGAATTTTACGACAAAAAGATTGCGTCTTTTGAGGCACAATTGCTTCATTATAACAATTATTTGTCGAACGTAAAAAAACAATCCGGCTTTGCACATAATGAGTTAGCTGCTTTTTACAAACAATATAAACGAGATTCGTTACTATTGTTAAACGATGTGATTTCGGAATCGGAATTTGATAATTCAAACGCTACCTATTATCAGAAAAAAACAACGACACAAAATAGCGATGTGCTTGTTTCGCAAACACAACTTAAAATATCTGAATGCGAACAAGCTTTACTCGATTTACAGTTGATAAAAGCCCAAGAAAATCATGAATATATCAGCAAAATTTCTGACAAAATAAATGGTTTGAAAACCGAATTTTTGGAATGGGAGTTAAAATATGTAATTAAGTCGCCTAGCGACGGAATTGTAAGCTTCTCGAAAGATTTAATGAAAAATTATTCAATAAATGCCAACGATGTTTTGTGTACCATTATTCCAAATCAAGAAATCGGATATTTAGGAAAAGCAATGATTCCTGTTGCGGGTTCAGGCAAAGTTTGTAAAGGCGACAAAGTGATTATCAAACCAGATAATTATCCGTATTTAGATTTTGGAATCGTTTACGGCGAAGTTGTATCAATTTCTTTATTACCGCAAAACAATCATTATTTAGTTGAAATAAGGCTTCCTGATGGACTCACTACATCGTATGGAAAAGAACTTAACACAACCGGAGAAGTTCAGGGAAAAGCCGAGCTTATTACCGAAAACCATAGCTTACTCAATCGCTTGATAAAACCTATTTATGCTGCTCTGAAAGAATAGAAAGTTCGTAAAGTTAACTTGCACAATCGTAAATCAGTGAGGATTATAATAACAACCAACACACGATTACTGAATAATCCGCATAAAAACAACAAGTCCTCAAATATAATTATGAGGACGGGGTTAATTTGATTCGCCTAAAAACTGAAATTTTTAGGCTTTATGGGATTGGGGAGGAGTATTTGGAGGGGGTAAGGATGGATTAATTTATTACGTAAAATTCCTAACACTACCTGAAAAAACAACTTATTTTTTATTTTTCTCAAATTCCTCAATACACAAACTCATTTTTGTAAATGGCAAATGAGAATCAGAATTTGATTTATTTTTTTCGATTATTGTTTTTTCTCCGTTTTTAATTGCATTTTCAAATTTACCATTGGAACATAATTGTTCAACCCATTTAATATTTTTCAAGAAATTGTTTTGTTCTTTTGAATATTCTGGAATATATTTTTTCAATGCGTTTTCAACCTCTTTTGCATTTTGAAATAGTTTGGTTGTGTATTGATAATGTAATAAAAACCAAAATTCAATGCTAGGCATAGTTTCACAAATTATAACTTTTTTATTTTTAGTATATTTTTTAACGAGTTTATTAAATTGTTCTTTTTTATTTTGATTTACAACTGTGTCAAAATCAGTTAAAAATATAATTTTATCACAACCACCTTCGAGCAAATCTTCAATTATTTCTTCTGATTGAGATAATGTAATATTATCGAACAAGCTTGGTTTAACAGAATATCCATAACTTTTCAAAGTTTTAAGATGTGCTAAATAATATTGTTCAGTTCTTCCATCGCCGAGAACGGCAAATTTGAATCTTAATTTTTTATTTGATTTATTTCTTGCCATTTTAACCTAATTCTGGAATTGCTCCAAATTTTCCATTTTTATAATAATTGTAATATGACAATTCTTTTCTAAAATCTGGATAATCAGAAATTGAACTTAATTCAGTTGCTCCATTTTTTCCTTTTTCGGTAAACCAAATTGCATCTTTTCTCAACAAATCTTTTTCGTTTAATAAAGACATATTATGAGTTGTAAAAAGCAATTGTGCTGAACCTTGTTTTTTAAGAAATTCTTTAATAAAATGAATAACAAGCAATGGATGTAAAGCCGAACCAATTTCATCAATTGACATAAAAGCATCATTTTCTAAAGCATAATAAAATGGTGCTGACAATCCATAATATCTCATTGTTCCTTGAGATTGTTGTCTATCTGACAAAGAATAAAATTCCTCTTTTCCATTATTTATAATCTTATGTTCAAAGATTGTTTCTTTAAATTTTACCAAACGCTCTTTTTTTATTCTATCTTTTTCTGAATTTGGAATTGGTGCTTTATCAAACATTTGTAACATTTCATCAGAAACGTTTAAGTCTTGTTCTTTAAATTTTATATCTGAAATATTAAAATCTGCTTCTTTAATAAATTTTAATGCAAAATCTTTTATTTTTTGATTTTCTGCAATAAATTTATCTGAATAATTTGTCAAATTAGTATATGGGTCTATCGAACGCATAAATTGATTTTTAAACCAATTATAAACGGCATCTAGTTCCGGAATAGAAATATTTACTTGCGAATATGCTGAAAAAACAGAACTATTTTTAAGCGTTTTTAAAGAAATTTCTTCTTTTGCAATACTCGATATTTTTATTTTTGCTCCGAATTCAATAATAGAAGTATTTTTATTCAAAGTTCTATCAAAAATAAGTGCTGGTTGAACGCTAGGATAAAACACAAGTTTTTCTTTATAAATGAAATCCTTATCAAGTTCTAAAGAATAAACATATTTTACGTCTTTCACATAAAAAACTAATTCTAACTCTCCGTGTTCTTCTTTGGTCTTATCAAATTCAAAAGCTTGAAAATTTATTTTCTCGTCTTTATTTTGAACATTTTTAAAAATAAAATATTTAAAAAAATCGAAAGCTTTAATCAAATTGCTTTTTCCAGATGCGTTTGCACCGTAAATCATTGCCATTTTTAACAAACGAACTCCTTTTACTGGTTCGTGAACATAATAATCTTCTAATGTCTTATCGGAAGTTGCCTCAAAACTAAATACAACCTCTTCTTTAAAAGATAGGAAATTTTTAATTTTTAGTTCTTGTATCATTTCTATTTTTATTTATTGTAATTATTTTACAATTATACGAAATAAAAAATCAATTTTCAATGTTTTATTTGAAAATAATGTTAAATATGGTTAATAAAGATTCAATCTTTTATTACTTTATGAAACTTACCGTGTTGTTTAATTTTAATCTCAATATCCTTTAATGGAAGATGAAGCTTTTCTAAAAATAAAATCAACAAAATTGCTTCTAGTTTTAAGTTATAGTAATAAAACTCATCGTTCTTTAATCTTGGTTCAACAGAGCTTTCATGAGTAAGCAAATTTCTTGTGTTTACAACGATAGTTATAAAATCTTCAAATTTATCCTCAAATAAACTCTCTATTAAATTAGAAAATGGTTCTAATAATTTAGACAATTTATCTTTAAGTTTTATTTTATCGTTTTTTTTAAGTTGTGTTCGTAGTTCATTTATTGTATTACTATCATCTTTAAATTTAGTTGCTATTTTTGCAATTAATTTTTCATTTTTTGCTGAGATTTGACGTTCATCTTTTATTGAATTAGTTACATCTTTTTGCTGAATTACATCCAATGCATACATTAAATTTATAAACTTATACTCATAATTCATAGAAATATCCGAAAGACATTTTATTAGTAACTCTATAGGATATTCATAATTATTATAAAGAGAAAACCAAGTATTAAAAAAACTACAAATATTGTTTTTGTCATTCAAATCATTAAAAGAAAAAATCACATCATAAATTTCTTTATTTTCTTGATTATTCCTAAAACGAGATGAGTTTTTATAACAATGAATATATTCATTAACACCATCAGAAAATAAGAATTGTTTTTTCAAACTTGCTCGAGCTCCTAACATTAAAATTAAAAAATCCTGAACTTTATCTACAAATTGAAATACTTCATTCGTTTCAATTTGATTATTAAATTCTAAAATTAAAGATGTTTCTTGTTCAAGAATGTAGTCTTTTGTTGAATGATTAAGAGGAATAGATGAGGAGAAATTTACACTTAGCCTTAAATTATCATCGGAATATAAAATGTTATTTTCAATCTTTTCTGAACGTCTAACAATTCCTATAGGTTTATTATCTTCATAATTAATTTCAAATGCATTATAATTAACCCAGTTTCTTAAAGCATCTAGTTTAAATTCTATTTTTTCAAAATTAGTTGTTTTAGTAATTAAATCTTGATTTGAGGAAAAATACAAAAACTCAAAATTTATAGTTGAAGTAAGAAAAAAAGCATCTGATATATGAAGTTGGCAATTATTTAAAATACAAAATCGCGAATTATTTAATCGCCCGTGAATACAACATATTTCATTTCTTCTTTTAGGTCTAACACTTAAAGGATCATTATCAAAAGAACCAAATATTTCTACATATGCTATTCCATTAATAAACTTCAACAAGCCATTTTTCCAGTTCTTTTCTTCTCCTGGTATCCAAAAAATGCCTTTATATTGTTTGTTAATGTTCATTTAAACTCCCTCCACAATTCTAATTTCCTCTTCATTCAAGCCATAAAGCTCATAAACCATTCGGTCAATTTCTTTATCGGTTTGCGAAATTTGTGTTTTTAGTTCTTGGGCTTTTTGTTTTTGTTCGTTGAAATATTGCATCCATTCGGCTTCTTCTTTTAACGACAAGGAGAATTTTGACAAGGGGATTAATCCCCTTGTTTTTGTAGATTTGCCAAGTTCTTGCAAAAATTCTCTAAATTCTAATTCGTGCCAATTTTGGAGTTTTGTTGTGAGTTTTTCTATGGAAAATTTGGATTGTAGTAAATTAGTGAATTGAACATTTGATTTTTGATATTCTTTGTTCAAATTTATCATTAAATCTGCTTTTTCCTCAAATGATTTTTGTTCAGAAAGTGATATTTTTTTTATTGGAATTTCAGAAAGTGGTTTGTTAAAATATTCTCTTGAACCGCCTTTTGCTTTTCCTATAAAACCAAAAAACCAATCTAATAAATTTGAATTTAATAAAGTCAATAAATATTTTATTGAAAAAGGAACATTTTCCTTAATTACAAGAACTCGAACATCTCCTCCATTATTAAAAAACTTATTGTTATCATAAGCAAATCGATTTTGATTTGCTCTATATGGTACAATTAATTTTTCTTCTGCATCAAATATTTCTTTTATTGAAGGTCTATGTAAACGCCACCACTCATATTCATTTGTTTTTGGTCCTCGTCTATCTAATAATTCAACTTTGTTATTTTCAAGGTATTTGTAAGCATTTGGATATTCATTTTCAGAAAAATAATTATCCGAATAAATCAAAAATAAATCAACTTCTTCAATAAAATATTTTAGAACATTACTGTTTTTTACACATTTACGTAAAATATTTTTTTCAATATTATACTTAATTGCTTTTTCTTTTGAAATTGTAAAAATCTCATTATTACCACTTTCAGAGCCTTTTGCAATGTCGCAAATATCTCCAATCAAATTTGAGTTCAAAAATAATTTATCAATAATTATTTGATTTTTATTATTTGCAACAAGCCATTTATCATTTTGCTTTTCACGTTTTAATTCACAAAACGAATAATTGATATTTAAATCAACGTTTTTTAAAGTTTTATTTTCTGTGTATGTATAAAATTGTATTATTGGTTTTCGAGTATTTTTTTGAGCAAAAACAAGTGTTGTATGAACATTTGCATCACTAAATATTAAAGTTTTTTCAAAATTTACAATTAACTCAATATGTTTATTTAAAAATAATCGAAGTTTACTTGCGTAATCATTTCCAATAAAATAATTTGAAGTAATTATTCCATAAATTCCTTCCTGTTTTAAAATATCAATACCTTTATAGATAAAATAATACATAAGGTCATTGTAACCTGTATGAATTTCAGAATAAAAATCTTTAAGATAATTGTGAATTTCGGGTAAAGTATTAATATTCACATAAGGCGGATTTCCAATCACAACATCAAAACCTCCATTATATTCGGTACGGAAAGCGTGGTCGAAAGTGCAAATCATTTTCTCTATTTCTTTGACAAGGGGATTAATCCCCTTGTTAATTGGGAATTCGTGCTTCGTTCTATTGTTTCGAATGTATTCAATTGTATTGTAAAGTTGTTTGTCGTCATTAATTTCATTACAACCAAATTTTTGCGTCCACAACGAAACCGATTTTTCCTCTCCTTTTTGAACAATGGGATTAATCCCCTTGTTACTATTATAAATGCGTGATGTTTTACCTTTTATTTTTCCAACAATTTTGCTCACTTCTGTTTCTTCACAAATAAGCAACAAATGAATATGGTCGCCACAAATATTGTAAGCCAATACATTTAATTTGTCTTCAATTACAATTTCAGAAATAGTTTTTGTAATCAAAATTTCATCTTCAGCATCTAACCAAATAGGTTGAGCTTGTGGTCGCAATCCATTATCACGTTTTTCACGAACATTAAATTCAATCATTCGTTCCGAAGTTCTACTATCGTGAGTTGCAGTAGTTACGTGAAATGCTTTTTTCTCTTTTTCTTTGAAAACTGTAGGAAATTCGGTTTGCCAATTAAAAGCTTTATCGCCTGCAACGCTTTTATCGTCGATTAGTGAATTTCCACATTTAATGTTATTGTTCAGCGAAGTGAGTTTTCGTCCACGTTGTGCGGTTCGTAACCAAAGCGAAAGTTTAGCAATATCAACACTTTCATCGTTAATGTCAACTCCAAAAATATTGTTTTCCAAAATATGATTGCTCACATCTTGAAACACCAAACTGCCACCAAAAAGTTGTGCTTGAAGTTCGTCAATATATGCATGTTCGTTAATTAAAAACTCTAAAGCTTGGTTCAAAAATGCTCCCGAACCGCAAGCAGGATCGCAAATTGTTATGTTCAACAACCAATTTCTGTAGGCTTTTAAATTTTCGTCGAGTTTAATTATAGTTTCTTTTTTTCGGTTTCGTCTGCCTTTTGCATAATCTTCGTCAATAATCGAAAATTCGGTTTTCTTTTCTTCGCAAAGTTTCCCTACGGTGTTTTCAACTATATATTTGGTTATGTATTTTGGTGTGTAAAAAACTCCGTCTTTCTTGCGTTTGCTTGTTTGGCTGTTTGACAAGGGGATTAATCCCCTTGTTGATACAGAAACATTCTCTGACAATGGGATTAATTCAATTGTTGAAAGAGATGCTGTAATATTTTCAATTTCGTTCAACGAATTTTCAAAAATATGTCCTAAAATATTTACATCAACTTCGCTTGCAAAATCATAAATTGTAAGATTTTTAACGTGTTTGTACAAAACTTTATCTTCAATTGTAATTGTGTCTAAAACTTCGTCGGGCGTGAATAATCCGCCATTGTATGCAAAAATATCTTCGTCGGTGTTTTGTCCTTTCCGTCCTTTATCAATATAGCTAAAATATTGTTTAAATATCTCGTAAAGAGGTTTGTAAGCATCTTCGTTTTTGAGTGTTTCGTAGCGTTTTATAATTCTCGAAATGGAATTTGTTGGCAACAATCCGCTATCTTCGGCAAAAAATATAAATAGAAATCTATCGAGCAGTTTTTGTGTTTTTTTGAATAACAAAAGTTTGTCGGATTCGGCATTGTTTTTTACCATATTTTGCCACAAATCTTGACGGAAAGTGGCGTAATCTTTATAAAGTTTTTTAGTTACATTTTCTTCAACCAATAAACTTTCTTCTTTCACTTTAAGCGGAATGCCTTTGAACAAATTTTCGGCACTCAAACACAGCCACAGCAATTGAAATTCGGTTTCGGTAAGTGTAAATAAATTGAATTCTAAATTTTCGACCGAGTGATGTATGTAAAACCGCAATTTTTCAAAATTTGATGTTATTACATAAACGCAACTTGTTTGATTGTTTTTGTAATTGAAAGCTTGTTGATTTATTTTCTCAAGGTCTTTTGTATCAGTTCCTTTTAGCTCAATTACTCCAATGACAAGGGGATTAATCCCCTTGTTAATAAGAATTGCACCATCAGCTTTTTTGTTGTCTTTTTCATTTTTTAATTCGGTTGTTAAATTGAAATTTGGGTTTGGATTTAGCGTATATCCTAAAATTTTAACAAATAATTCTCGCAAAAATCCTTCTTGAAATTGTTCTTCTTTCGAATTCCGAATATTTTCTTGAATTTCTGAATTGTGAAAATACAACCGAAATTGCTCGTAAGCCAACTTAATTGCTTTTGTATCTTGTGCTTTAAGATGTTTTTCTAATACCGAATTTTGGAAGAAAGCCATTTTTGTAATAAAATTATACTGTTCTCCCAAAATTACAAATTATAACTACATAAAAAAACAAAAAGAGTTTCTTTGGAATTATATTACCTCATTAAGCTTTTCAATCCCTTGTAAGAATTTTTTATATTTGTCTGGTAATTCTTTGCTGGTTTTATATGTTGCGACTCCAATCGGTTTTTCAATAGATTTGAACGAAAATTCAACAATTGTATTATTTTTTTCTTTGCATAAAATTATTCCTATTGACGGATTTTCATTTGGAAGTTTCACGTATTCATCAAGGGCATTCAAATAAAAATTCATTTTTCCTGCATATTCAGGTTTAAACTTTCCTGTTTTTAATTCGAACGCTATCAAGGCTTGCAAACCTCTATGATAAAATAATAAATCGACAAAAAATTCATCTTCGCCAACAATTAATCGGTATTGATTTCCCATAAATGTAAACTCATTTCCAATTGATAAAATGAATTTTTTAATGTTTCTAATTATTTCCGATTCAAACACTTTTTCGTCTTGTTCTTTTTCGGTTTTAATATTTAAAAAGTCGAGCAAATATTCATCTTTGAATGCTTGAAGTGCATGTGGATATAATTTTTGTGGCAATGATTTTTCAAAATTACTTTGTAATTTATTTTTTTGATTAAATAAATCGGATTCGATGTGATGTTGCAATAATGAAACTGTCCATTGATTTTTAACTGATTTTGCCAAATAGAAAAACAATTCATTCCAATTGCTTATTTTGCTTAAAAGTAAAATGTGTTGTGTAAATGAAATACTTAAAAATAGTTCTGAAAATTCAGGTGAAACTAAATTATCTATTTGTTCTGTTGTTAAGTTTCCAAATTGGTGTTTGCTCGATTTTGTTAATTGAAGTGCTTTTTTAATCGACACTTTAATCTGATTTGTTGCGTGTGTAAATATTTCCAATTGGTCCGTTGATAACGGACTAATTTGTTTATTCATTATTTGGACCGTTGGTAACGGACTAATTTCAAAGAAACTATACGTTTCTGCGAATTGTCTCATTTTTTTTAAGCTTGTAACTGAAAATCCACGAAGTCCGGGCATTTCTTTTTGCAAGTCATCAGAAATGTTTTCTAATACTTTTGCTCCCCATTTCTCAGCTAAGGTTTTTGCCGATAAGCTTTTCCCAATTGTATAATACAATATCAATATCTCTTTATTAACCAATCGTGCTGCATTATATTGGCTATTAAGAATTGTATTCTTTAATTCTTTTATGTAGAGAATGTACTTATTGTTTGTTTTTTCTATTTCGTTTTCCATTTTTTTAATCTGATTTTGTAAAAATATACATTCAAATAAATATTTTTTTATTTTTTTGCGTTTTTCTCTTACAACCTTAAAACTTTTGTACTTCTGATTGAAGGAGTCTGCAGTATCACAAAACTGTCTATTTGTGTCTATTTATGTTTATTGAATGTACATTATGAAAATGGCAAAACGCCTATTCAACAAGGATTTAATGTATTTTATCGGACATTTAATGGCAGAAAGGTTTTTGTAAATTAAAGCCCTAATATCTTATCTTTCAATTTTCTTCTCCAACAAAAATCATATTTTAGTTTTAAAAAAAGCGAAACAATGATAATGAACGCAAATATTCCTAAAACGTAAAACATAATTTTTACATAATTGGTAGGTTGGGGAACTTTAATATTTTCAGAATCTCCAATTAGTACAAAACCCGACCAAAAGAAAGGATGCTGATGTAACCTATCCGCATTATTCAAAAAATCTAATTTAGAAAGTCGTAAAGCTTCCGCTTTATTATAACCCTCGGTTAAATATTTGTAAAAGCCGGTATTGATTGCGATTGCCGAACTATTGTCCAATTCCCATAGCGACATCAAAATTGCACGACTGCCAGCCAATATAAAACTTCGAGCAAAACTCATAATTCCTTCCCCTGTTATTATTTCTCCATTTCCAGTATTGCAGCCGCTCAATACGACTAAATCGGCGTTCAAACGTAATGGAACAACATCACAAATATTAAATACACCATCGTTTAAACTATCCTTTGTTGGCGTAAAACAAAGCTTTGATGTAAGATAATTTTCCGAATCCAAAATGCTATGTAAGGATAAATGCACAATTGAATAATTGCTAGCATTTTTTTTAAACGCATCTTCAGTTGCATGTTGCAACATAAATGTGTCGCAATCAACAATTTGCAACAAATTCCTTGTTTCTTTTTCGTGCTGCAAAGCCGAGAGTCCGTCGTAATACTTTTTTGCAGGATAGCTGTTATCTAACTTTTCTGAATTGTATTCAGGAAAAAAGGCAAGCATATTAGATTTGTTTTTTGAATTTTTACAGCGATTGCTTTCGTGGGTTACATTAATTGAGTAAATATAACTTACAGCATGCAACTCAATTAAATATTTTTGCTTGCTTACAAATGCTTCGAAAGGTATAAAACCTAGCTTGGGCTCTTGAACAAAAATTAATTGCTTTCCTGAAATCAACGATTGTGCAGGCAGAATCAACCGATTGTATAAATATTTGCCGAGTTCGTTCACTTTTGCCAAAGTTGCGATTTTATAAAGCATTTCCTCGCTAGGAACAAGATAATTTTTGTAATCTGTTAAGCATTGTTTGAGCAAACTGTCGTATTTTATTTCAAAAACATTTAGATATCCTTTTTGAATTACATTTAACAAAATTACACTATCGCAAAGCGAATATTCAAGAACTATTTGCTCGCTAAGTGGGAAATTTATCAACTCATCAAAACTCATATCTTGGCTTTGTTTGAAATATGACGAAAAATTACCGTATTCACCTTTATAGCTTTCGAGCAATTTGTTTTTCATTTCTTGTAATTCGAAAAGTTGCTTGTTTAGTTTTTGACTTAGCTCTGATTTATTCGATGGCGAATATTCGTTAATTTGTCCTGTGAGATAAGCTATGCCTTGCTCAATTTCGTTTAGCTCGACTGAACTGGAATCGCTGACATTGTTTTTCGAAAATTTGTTTTCTTGCATCTGGGCAGTAAGTATTGCAGCTCTCGATTGTTCGGCAATTATGAGATTTTCGTTTTTATATTTTGCGTTAGCTGTTTTTTTCCAGCATAAATATGCAAGATATTGAGCTCTTACAAACGAATGTTGCGAATTATCCAGCAAAAATTGTTTGCTCTCGAACAAGGGATAACTTTTAAGCATTTTTTCGATTTGTGTACTCAATAGTTTTGCGGTTTCAAAACTTGCAATCAAATAAGGTAAACTATCGGTTTGAAAGTAAATTTCTGATAAACATTCCGATTTATATTGCAAAGCCTTAGCTAAATTTACAAAAGACAACACATTTTTACATTCAGGGTTCTTTATTACATTTGTTGAATTGAAATCTAAATCAACCGAAATCAACGCTTGTTGAAAATCAGCTAAAGCTTTTCGATAATTCTTATTCTCGAATCGTGCTATGCCTGTTTCTGCGAATATATACCCAGTTCGAGAATGTTTTATATCAGTTTCAGTTATTGTTAATTGCTGTGCTTTGTCATATAAATTTTCTGATTCCGAATTGTTGTGAATTTTCCCTTTTAGCAATAAACATCTAGCATATACGTAACGAGAAATATCACTAGCATTACAATCTTTAATTGATAGGTTGACATATTTTAAAGCAGAATCAAGTTGATTTTGTTTATAAAATGTATTTGCAATGCTATACTCAATTTCTTCGGGTTTAATTCTATTATTACGAATATTTGAGTTGTAACATTTTTTTAAAAAATACAATGATAGTCCAAAATCTTTTTTCGAAACAGACAAATAAGCATAATAATAATGATATTCAAACAGTAACCTTGAATTTAAATTATTCGCAGATATTTTTTCAAAATACTTATTTGCAACAAAATAATCACCAAGATAGAATGAAGACATAGCAAGATAAAATTTAATTTGCTCTTTAGACACACCGTCATTCTCAAAATTTTCTAGAAGTTTAAAATATTTGTAAGCACTAAAATAATCTGACTGTTGTAAATAATATGTCCCAAGATTCATATAAGTTAAGACAATATAATTTTCGTCAACAGGAAATAAGTTAATTATTTTAACTGCAACATCAAGTAATTGTTTATAATTTATCAAATCGTTTTTTAACCAATAAATGTATGATTCGTTTAATAGAACTTTAACAATTTTATTGTATAACTTATTGGTTTTATAATATTTTATGGCAAGTTTGAATAATAGTATGCTTTTTTCGTAATTATTCAAATACATATGTATATCGCCTAAAGAATTAATCATATCAGCGGTTAATTCGTCTTTTATATCTGCCTGTAACCTTATACTTATTGCTTTTTTTATTAACTCACTTGCCAAATCATGTTCTTGCACTAACCTCTGTGATTTTCCTTTAATGTATAGCAAATATGATTTCCAGTGTGCATTTTGATTGATTTGGGGATATTTGTGGATTAATTCAGTTAATAAAACATTGCAATCGTTACTCTTATTTATATCGTTGACAATGTAGAATATTTCGGCTTTCTTAAAAGTAATTCGTAAACTGTCGATATAATTTATCTGTTTGTTCGAAATAGACTGATTAAATAATCCGATAGCTTCATCGTATTTTTTTAATTTAAATAATGAATCAGCTTGTTGTTCCGATTTCGAAATGTGTTGACCGAAACAAAAATTTGGAAAAACGAACAATAATAAGACTAAATATTTCACAAAATAATGGTGTTAAAAATCAGACAATTATAATCTTTTTTCAAATTAAATAAAAAAAACATTAAAAATGGGGGTAACCTTTTTGCATTTTTGCTATTAACAGTATAGAAGGGAATCCCAAAAACAGCCGAAGCCGAAAAGCTATGAAAAAGAGTAGGCAAAAACAATAAAGGTGTAAAATTATGGAAAACTTAATCGAAAACCGACACGAAGTTCAAGAAGAAATTGAACTATTGAACAAAAGAATGCTGGAGCAAGTAACAGGAGGAGAAGACCCACCAACTACGCCACCTCCACCGCCACCTCCAGGAGATAAATAGAATTATAAACTAAGCACTATATGCTGTGAAAGTTTTGCTTTCATTATTGCATTACTTTCACAGCATATTGCTTTTAAAAATCAAATTATGAAAGAAGATTACATTTATATTATTGAAGAATATTTGAACAATAATTTATCGTCAAATGAAAGAACAAAGGTTGAGCAATTGCTCAAAACCGATAAAGATTTTTCGAATAAGCTTTATTTAACTAAAGATTTGAATGAAAAATTAAGCAATCGAAAGACTAGAGAATTTTATTTAAATTTAAAAAAAATGTCACAAACTTAAGCCGTAATTACTTTAAGGAATCTCTTTGTTAATATACTTTACCGCCTCCAAAGCCTCATCGTGTTTGTAATGATTCGGATTTTGACTTATGGTATTGAAAATATGTAAAGCTTTTTTGTATTGTTTGGTTTGATAATAAATTACGCCTAAATACCATTCAGCATTTTCAACAAAACTGCTCTCGTTATCGTCGATTGTTGCATTTAACAATCGTTCCGATTCAGTGTAATTTTCGTCTCCTAAATATGCGAGAGCCAAGTAGAAATTAATTGATGGATTTACGGTGTCGGTATTTGCAATAGTTGAAAATATCGCAATTGCTTTTTTAAAATCTTTATTTCGATAAAAATCAACAGCTTTTGCAAGATGTTGATTTTCTACGTCATTGCTTTGAAGTGTTATCATTTCAGCATAATAGCTTGTAAATAACTCGTTTTTTTCTTGTGTCTCAATATGCGATTGCCAAAGCAAAAAACTTGAAACAACAATTAATAAAAAAGAAGCTGCTGCCGCAAAACGATAAAACAATATCTTAGGTTTCTTTGTTCGTCCAAACTTTTCTGTATGTACTTCTGATAACAAAACCCTGAAATCACGATATTTTTTGTTCGATAGGATAGTATTTACATCTTTAAATGTGTTAAATTCAACAGCAAAGTTGGAGTTATTTTTTAATTCCAAGTTAAACCAATTAAGCTCAGATTCGCTTAATTCTCCGGCAATATACCGTTCAAATAGTAAACTATTCTTATTTTTCATAAATTAATATGTCTTATCAATGATTGATTTATAATCTTTGTCTGCCAATATCTTATCGACTAATGATTTTTTACATTCAAAATTTCTTTTTTTAATGTATCCTTCGCTAACATTCATTTGTTGAGCAATTTCTTTGAGCGATATTTTATCGAAAAACATACCGAGAATTTTTCTACAAGCCTCAGTAATGCCGGCAAAATGTTTATAGTACAATAACTGTTTTTGAATTTCGATATCACTAACAATATCGTCAATTTCTCCTTCTATTTCAAGACAATTTTCTTCGTTGTCGTACGATATTTCTTGATAGTTTTTCATATCTCGAAGTTTATGATACCATTGATTTCGACAAATTGTAAATAAATACGTCCGAAAAGAACAGATTAACGAAAAATCAGCGTGTTTATCAATATGAATCAAAAAAGCTGTTAAAGAGTCGCTAAGCAAATCTTCAATGTCTTTTTCTTTTCCATTATGGGTCAAAACAAATTTTCGAACCATTGGATAGTAAGTTGTGTAAATATTACCAATAATTTTTGAATCGGAAGACCTAAAAGCACGCATTACCTCATCATTAGAAAAGCTATCCATAGTTTGGTCGTTGGTTTTGCTACTAAGTTAAAGTATTTTTTTGTTTTTTTTGATGAAAAAATAAAAAAATATTGATTTTAGGGGGTAACCTTTTTCAATTTTCGACTCATTTATATATAAAGCATATGCTTAAAAATTCAAATTATATACAGATGTGTCATTATTGCGTAAATAGTATTGCTCAAGAAACAGGAGAGCATGAAGTACATAAAGAAGATTGTAAACACAGTCCTAATATGGTTTTTAAGAAATATCTCGGTTATTTTTCAAATTGTTCGATTGCCATAGAAGAAGCCAAAAAGATTTATCCGAAATCAAAAGGTTGTAAATATTGTTGTGGAGTTACTATGCTCGTTGAGACAAAAAAACTAGTCTGACAACTCACTTTTCTTCCGAAAAGCTATTAAGATTGAGTATATTTTCCTCTCCTGCTTCAGGATAATTTTGCTTTTTTATACGACTCGAATAACATTTAAAATGAATGCTAAAGAGTTCATCTTTTTTCGATTGCTTCATATTTTTAATTATTGACAATCGTTTTTCAAGTGGAAGTTTTCGAATAATAATAAAAGGACAATTTTCGAGAGCATGGTCAAAAAGACAGTTAAAAGTTAGTGGAATTAGCTTGTCAAATTCGTTGGTCATATATCTTTGCAGAATTTTAAATTTTATACAAATGTATAAATAAATATTCACAATGTAAATGTAAAGAATACACAATGTCTTTATAAAAACACATTGTGTGTGCATTGAATTGGTGAAAAACTATGAATTTTGCATTCATGAAACATATTGGCGAAAGAATCAAACAATATTTAACGGAAAATAAGATTTCGGTGATTGAATTTTCAAAAAAAATAAATCGAAGCAGAGCTTTTGTTTACAGCATTTTTGAAAGAGAGTCAATCGATACGAGTACCTTATTAAGTATTTCAAAAGTTTTAAACCATAACTTTTTTCAATATTTTAGCGACGATTATTATATTTTAAAAGAAGAGCGAGCTCAATATCTAAAAACGACCGAAGAATCTAAAAAATTAAATTTTGAACTATTAGATTGTAAAAAAGAATTGGCTGAACTGAAAGAGAAATACGAATTGCAGAAAAAAATCAATAGTTTGCTGGAAGAAAAAGTGAAAGAAACTACCTATAAAAAGTAAAGAAAAAATAATATACTCATTACAAATAGGAACCCGAAAAATTTGGATTAATAATTTGGAAATTTTCTACAAATAGTTCTTGTTTTGTTAGGTCAGCTTTGCATGGAACAAGTACAGGTTTTTATACACAAAATTCATTCGTTGTAACAAACTATTGATGCCTGATGGCGTATATAAAACACCAAAAGCAAATTCAATCCATGCAACAATACCTTTAGAATCTGAATAAGTATTTTGCTGTAAGTGTTTGTCTAACAAAGACATTTGTTAGATTGTAAGTTTAGGACTTGTTCCTTTATTGTTATTTGTAATCAGATTTTCTGAACCATAATTCAGATATTGATTTCTATATGTTCTTATTGTATCATCGTCTAATAATAACATTTCTGCAACTTCTGAACATGAAAAACCTTTATCAAGTAAAAGTATTGCTTTCAGTTTGTCTGCCGATTTTTTTTCTTTGCAAGTGCGATGTAATGAAATTATATTTATTCTTTCCGTATCCGTTAAACTAAAGGTCATATTATTGATAATTAGACACATAAAGGTACATAATTAGATTTAATAAACAATAGTAAATCAACACAAGTTATTAACAGTCAAATAGTTAATAATGTTGAGCAATTTAAATCACGAAATTTTCCGAAATCCTATTTGAATTGGGTATGGTTACATTTATTTTTAGATTTTAATCGTATCTAACGCTTTTTCAAGACGTGTAACAACTTCTCGTTCGCCCAACAAACCAATCATTTCAAACAAATCGGGACCTTTACTTCCGCCAACTAAACACAAACGGAAACAATTCATAATTTGTCCCATATTTAGTTCATTTGCTTGAATAAATTCCATCACTTTGTCGTGAAGTTTTTGAATATCATCAGTTGAATGTAAAATAATGATTGCAATTATTTTTTTCAAAGCATCGGGCACATCTTCTTTCCAACGTTTTTTAATCACTGCTTCGTCGTAAGTTGTTGGAGCTTCGAACAAAAACGATGAATGTTCCCAAAAATCTTTTACAAAAGTTGCACGGTCTTTAATTAAAGCAATAACTTTTACAACAAATTCTTCGCTAACTTGAATATTTTTTGTTTCTAAAATTGGCAAATAAAGTTTTGCTAATTCTTCGTTCGATTTTGTGCGTAAATATTGATGATTGAACCATTTAGCTTTTTCAGGATCGAATTTTGAACCCGATTTTCCAACTCGTTCTAACGAAAATAATTCAACCAATTCTTCTTTGGTAAAAATTTCTTGTTCGGTTCCCGAATTCCACCCCAAAAGTGCTAATAAATTCACAAAAGCATCTGCAAAATATCCGCTTTCACGATATCCTGACGAAATTTCACCTTCGGGAGAAGTCCATTGCAATGGAAAAACAGGAAATCCTAAACGGTCGCCATCTCGTTTGCTCAATTTTCCTTTTCCATCGGGTTTTAGCAACAAAGGTAAATGCGAAAATTGTGGCATTTTATCAGTCCAACCAAAGGCTCGGTAAAGCATCACGTGAAGTGGCATTGATGGCAACCATTCTTCGCCACGAATTACGTGCGAAATGTCCATCAAATAATCGTCAACCACGTTTGCTAAATGGTATGTTGGCATTCCGTCTGATTTGAACAAAACTTTATCGTCTAAAGTGCGAGTGTTTACTATAACTTCGCCACGAATTAAGTCGGTCATTTTCAATTCTTCGTTGTCGGGCATTTTGAAACGAATTACATATTGAACTCCTTCGTTCAATAATTTTTCGGTTTCTTCTTTCGAAATTGTGATTGAATTTCGCATCATTTTACGAGTAATTGCATCGTATTGTAAGGTTGAAGATTTTTCTTCTTCCAATTTTTTACGCATTGCGTCCAATTCTTCTGGAGTATCGAAAGCATAATACGCCCAACCGTTTGCGATTAGTTCATCGGCATATTTTTTATAAATTGGTTTTCGTTCCGATTGGCGATATGGACCGCAATTTCCACCAATTCCAACTCCTTCGTCGAATGGAATGTTGCACCATTTCAAAGCTTCAATTATATATTCTTCGGCTCCTGGAACATAACGAGTTTGGTCGGTATCTTCAATTCGTAAAAGAAAATCGCCACCGTGTTTTTTGGCAAATAAATAATTGAACAAAGCGGTTCTAACTCCGCCCATGTGTAGCGGTCCGGTTGGACTTGGTGCAAATCGTACTCTAACTCTTCGTGACATATTTTTAAATTTTCTGCAATTTGGGAAAAATTATTTACTTGTTAAACTAATACTTCGGTCAACTTTGGCAAAGCCCCTATAAAAACGATTTAAAATGATAATATCATATAACTTTGTAAATCGCAAGCAAAAGCCGTTCGAACTTTGGAGTCATAGAGCCCGTGGCAAAGCATGGTTGCTGGATGTCCTGAAAAT
>Ga0209417_1002173_pt1 | contig 31825 bp, 18 predicted proteins | sample RifGroF2_FD_184002 | JGI IMG/M metagenome (GOLD analysis project Ga0209417, IMG submission 184002) | Groundwater microbial communities from Rifle, Colorado, USA - Groundwater F2 (SPAdes) (version 2) | ecosystem: Environmental > Aquatic > Deep subsurface > Groundwater | place: Rifle, Colorado... | reverse complement strand
GGAACCCGTGCAAGGATCGCACGTAATGTAATTGAGAAGAATATAGCCACAGCACCAGCCAACAAAAATGCGGTCGGAGGTATAAGTATTTGGCCCGGTGCCGGAGATGTTGTTGAGATTCGTGAGAACATCATCCGGGAAAATAGCTCGAGTAATAGAGGAGGCGGTGTCGTGGTCTATCGACCCACGAGTGCGGGTGGAGCAATTGTGACCATGACCAATAACCTGATCGTCGGGAATACTGCTGCAACACTTGGCGGTGCAATTGACTTGAGGGTCGGATGCCGACTGACACTTGTTAATAACACGATCGCCGATAATTCTGCGGGACAGTATGGTACAGGCCTTTTTATCGGAGGGACTGGTTCGTTCATTGCCAATGTCACCGGCATGAATAATATTTTCTGGGACAAGAATCCTGAACTCTGCAACGTCTATGGCGCCCGTTTTGAAAGCTTTTACAATAATCTGATACGCGGTGAATCTTCTATCGGTGAGAACAATTTCTCTGCTGACCCGATGTTTGCTGCAGATGGTACGTACAGACTGACTGCTGCAAGTCCCTGCATCGCCGCAGGAACCACAAGCCGCGAAATCTTTGGAACAACAATTACTGCCCCATCTACCGATCTGACGGGAGCCGTTCGCCCCCGTCCTGCCGGAAGCATGCCTGATATTGGCGCGATTGAGTCTGACTTTGAAACAACGACTTCATTGCGTCCTAACCGTGCAGAAGTACGAAAGTTCGACATTGGGGGAATCACCAGACATCATATTGTATTCAGGCCTAAAGGGCGTGAATCGGAGATCAACAGACCGGTTTTGATCCATCTCACCGGATACGATGATGCCATCGACTTTGAAATAAACTACATTCGGTTTCATCTGTATGGTGATACTGCCGGATTCTTCACGGTATATCCCGAAGCATATCAGCGGCGATGGAACAGCACTGCATTCGAAATCAATGGATGGCCTACCTCGAATACCGACGACGTGGCGTATATCTCTGCACTCATTGATACGCTTCGGGCTCAATACTCGATTGATACGACAAGAGTATTTGTTTCCGGTTGGTCCAATGGAGGGACCATGGCAAATCTTGTTGCAACCAAACTTGCTCACCGGATTACTGCAGCATGTGTTGTCGACGGCGCGGTAACGCCGACCATCGTAAACGGATATTCTCCCAAACGTCCAGTTCCGATTATGATTTTGAACGGCACGGAAGATCCGTACGTACCTTATACCGGTGGCGGTAATCGGTACACCGTAGAACAGACGGTAGGTATTTGGCAAACATGGAACAACGCGACGGTGAGAGTAGACTCAACAGTGATCAATGGAAACTCGAACGACCAATCATCTGTCCTTCGGGTCAGGTATTATGGTAGTAAGGTTGATACCCCACTTGTTGTGTTCTATAGAATAGACAATGGGGGACATGAATGGCCGGGTGCGCCCCCATATTTCGGTTCAGGAACAATTAACAGAGATATCGATGCCTCCGCTGAAGCGATGAAGCTTTTCAACATCACTAATCCAATAAGTGCAATTCCAAATAGAGATGATAATTCTATTCCAATTGAGTATGCGCTTTCGCAAAACTACCCCAACCCCTTCAATCCATCAACCGTAATTAGTTATCAGTTACCAGTTAGCAGTAAAGTAACGCTGATAATTTATGATCTGCTTGGAAGAGAAGTAGCAACACTCGTGAACGAAGAACAATCTGCCGGGAAATATAATTACGAATTACAAATTAGGAATTACGAATTGGCGAGCGGAGTATATTTTTATAGACTGCAGGCAGGTGATTTTATTGGGATGAAAAAAATGTTAGTTATAAAATAATAATGGAGGTGTTATGGTAAAAAATATTCAACTTGGAGGAAAAGTAATTTTTGTGAAAGTAGTATCACTTTTCGCCACAATTATGATTCCATTACTACTAATGACCGGAACTTGGTCGTGTGGCTCAAGTCCTCCACCGGTGATCCCGCCAAGTCAATTATGGATAACTTCACAAACGGAAACAAGTTTAAGTTTGAACTGGTCGGGAGATGAAGGGGTTGGATCATATATTGTTGAGCGGTCTGATGATGGGCAAACATTTTTCGAAATCGTTTCGGTAAAGGATCCTACTTCATCTTTTACAGATTCCTATCTTGATTCCACAAAATCGTACACTTACAGAATTAAATGCGTTGGCTGGGAAGATCAGGTTAGTTATTCAAAAACAATTACCGCTGAATATAAATTGAACAATAAACTTCTTAATACAGCATCGATATTTCCTAAAAATCTAACCAACCTTTCTCTAAGTCCGGATGGAGCTTATATGATCGGTTGGATAGATCGACATTTCTATATCTTGAATACCTCAACCTGGTCTTATGTTTCATCAATAAGTGCGGATATCAGTTCAGCATGTTTCACTCAAGATTCTAAGTTGCTGGTTACAATAGAGGATTCAAAAAAAATAAATATCCGTACATTCCCGAATCTTATTACCCAAAAAACCCTGAATACTAACTCAACTTCAATTTACAGCCTTGCAATTACACCCACAGGTCATTTGGCAGTTATAAGTGATATTGTGGGATCAGTTGAGGTATGGGATTTAAATAATGCCAAGTTAATTCAGAAACTTGAATCAAATCCTTATACTACGGCTCTCACCATTAGTCCCGACGGCAAAACATTAATTACGTGCGGTCGTTACTCTTTCGATGTATGGGATTTAGACCAACGTAAAATGGTAGTAAGCATTTACGGTTATTTCTATGATGCTCTTTTCAACCATCGCGGCACCGTTCTATCAGTCACTGCGGCTGAGTCTGATACCTACGGAAAAATAGGTGGTAACTATTTTACAAGAGACTGGGCATTAATGTATAACAATGTGGGAGTTTTGGAGAGAGCTTTCTCACCAGACGATAGTTTAGAATTGTTTGTTTCAGAAAATAAAACAAAACTAAATTTAATACTCGTTGATAATGGAAAAATTATTCGCGCCTTTAGTTCAGAAGGGAAGTCTGTTCAATTTGTCTCCTTTTTCCCCGAAGGTGATAGATATTTTACGATAAGTTCTGAAGGTGAGGTAAAAATTTATTCTAATACAATTTTGGTGAAGCTGTGGACAGGGTCTTTCTAAGGGTTGGTTGTACGCAGGTGGAATTTATTTTTTACCAACTGCAAGCGAACAATTTTATTGAAACGAAAAAAATGTTGGTAGTAAAATAAAAAGTTGAATGAACATCCTTGTTAGAAAACAATCGTGTTTGATCGCTGTAAAAACAAGATCAATTACACAGAAAGATCGGAACGACACCGACTTCTTCGGTGAACATGAAAAACCGGCGAGCTACGATGAAGTGCTTCTGGTAAATACTCTGGGCAAAGAAAAATTAGTTAGCGCGTATCTTGCGTAAACAAAAAGCCGGAGCAATGTACCCCGGCTTCTTTCTAAAAAGTTTTCTGATATTTTATTTCATCAAAATCATTTTCCTACTTTGGGTGAAATCTCCCGTTCGGATCGTATAATAGTATATCCCGCTTGCTAATCCGTTCGCCTCGAATTCAACTTCATAGCTGCCGGGATTTTTTTCTTCACTCACTAATGTCTTAATCTCTTTCCCAAGAATATCATAGACGCTGATTTTTACAAAACCGGTTTTGGGAATATTATACTGGATTGTAGTGGTAGGGTTGAAGGGATTAGGATAATTTTGAAAAAGAGTAAAATTCAATGGTTGATTTATCTTATTATCTTCAACAGCTGTTACCATATCAGAAAGCGAACGTTTCCACAATCCACTCCCCATTGTTCCAGCATAGAGATCAGATCCAATTACGGCGAGTGCATAAACATATTTGTTAGTCAAGCCTGTGTTCACTGCACTCCAATTTGAACCATTATCCGTTGTAAGGAAGACACCACCACCATTGGTACCAACGAACAAATTATTACCATTCACCACCGCCGATCGAACATTCAAAGTAGTCAAACCAGTATTGACCGCATTCCAATTTGCTCCATCGTCGGTAGAAAGGTACACGCCGGTCATAGTTCCTAAAAAAAGATTTGTTCCTATGGATGATAGGGTTGTAATATTTGAAGTTGGGAAACCTGTATTTGAAGGGAATGACCAATTTGTTCCATTATCTGGCGATACATAAACACCCTTAGTTGTTGCATTTCTCGCTGCAAACAAATTTGTTCCATCAGTGGAAAGTGCAAAAATACCACTTTCGGATTTCACAGAAGTCCAATTTGCCCCTGTATCATTGGAGAGATAAACTCCAAACAATGTTGATCCGGCAAATAAATTTGTCCCTATTTGAGCAAGAGAAGAAATTGGAATACCAGTCAATCCAGACTGTGTCCATTGAACTCCGCTATTGGTGGTTTTATAGATTCCCCAGTTATTACTTGTGCCAGCAAGGACGTCATTGCCACTTACTGCCAAAGTGTAAACAAACGAACCGCTTGGCAACCCAGTGCCAACGGCAGTCCAGGTCGTGCCGTTGTCGGTAGAAAGAAACATTCCATTGCTGTGAGTTCCTGCCAAAATATCAGTTCCAGTCGAAGCAATGGCTTCAACCCATGTATAAGAAAAGGGATAGGTTCCGGGAGCAAATTGTGTCCATTGTGCGATTGTCGAGATGTGGAAAAAGCAGCAAAAGATTAATATCAGATTGAGTAAAAAACGTTTCATAAGATTTTCTCCTAATAATTTTGATTGGTTAACATGTTATAGTTAAAAAATTGTTCTTTATTGCTAATATTTAATTGTTGTCAATTTCTAACTGAAATTTGAATTATGAGTAAGTTTATTTCAATACCCCAGTTGGGGCAATTTGAATAAAGTGGGATTGAATTTTATTTTGCTAAAGTTTACCAAGCCACGCACGCACGGCTTCGGCTTTTGTATGAACGTGAAGTTTTTTATAGATGTTTTTGATGTGAGTTTTTGCTGTGTGCGGACTGATAAACAGATCATTTGCGATAGTTGTATAACTTCCTCCATTAACTAATCCATTAAGTAGTTCAAGTTCCCGTTTAGAAAGAATTAGGTCAGGGGTTAACGGATGACCGTTATTGGTTGTGTCTTGATTCGATTTTATTAACGACAAAACTTTTCTGGCAATTGATTGGGAGATAGGAGCCCCACCGTTATATAATTCATGAACAGCATTTAAGATTGATTCAAACGGTTCATCTTTCAACATATATCCCGATGCGCCGGCTTGAATCGATGCAAATATTTTAGCATCATCTTCAAAGACGGTAAGCATCATGATGTCAATCTGCGGGTACTTTTCTTTTATCTCCAACGTTGCTTCAATACCGTTTTTCTTTGGCATCTCAATATCCATTAAAATAATATCAGGTAAATTTTCCCGGCTGCATTTTTCAAGAGCGCTGATAATGCTTTTTCCGTTGCCGTATTTCCCGATTATTTTATAGGAATCATATAAAGAAAATCCTTCCGCAAGTCTTGCCAAAAGTAATTTTGAATCTTCTACAAGAGCAATTTTTATTTTTTTCATGATCGATAAATAAGGTTTTAAATCTCTTATTGAAATACCCCAATGGAGGTAATGTTAATGTTTTCTATTAATAGGTAAAGTGATATCCACACAAACGCCTTCGTTTTTATTTGAGACAATTTTAATATCTGCTCCAATCTCATCCGCCCGTTTTTTCATATTGTCGATTCCGTTTCCGTCAACTATTTCGGGGGTGTCATTTATCAACCCAATGCCATTATCGGTAATTGTGATTGAGAGAGTGTCGATGTCGCAAGATATACTTATAGCAATTTCCTTCGCTTCTGAATACTTAATACTGTTTGTAATTGCTTCTTGAACTATTCTAAAAATATTTAATGCCTCGAGAGGTTTCAAGATGATCTCGCATTGTGAATGATTATCCAAAACCAAACGCAATTCGCCAGAATAAAATTTTGAATGTCTTTCAATAACTTTTCTTAATTCGATTATGAAACTCTCAAAACTTATTTCGGTTGATTTTAGTGCTCGGATCGTTTCACGAAGCTGCGTCATGGTTTCTCTTGCTTCATCCTGAAGTGAATGAAGGAGAGTACCGGCTTTCGGTTTTTCCGCTTTGTTGTAAATTTCTGCAAGTCCGATACCGGTGATTATGTTTGTTAATTGCGACCCAACATTATCGTGCAGGTCGCGAGAGATTCTTTCTCTCTCTTTTTGAACAGCTTTTTCTTTTTCAAGTTCATGAATTTGTTTTTTAAGTTCTTTGGTTGAAAAATGTTTGACTGTGCCAATGATAACTGAAAGAACTGCAATACCAAATAACAACCGCAACCACCACGTTCTCCAAAAGGGAGGCATAATTGTGACGGAAACCGAAGCGACTTCATCAGACTGCACTCCATCGGGATTTATAGCGATAACCGAAAATGTATATTCACCATCGCGTAAGTTGCGGTACCGGACAATTCGTTCCCGTGTTAACTCGGACCATTGTTCGTCTTGACCTTCCAATTTATATTTATAGCGAACTTCTTCTTCTCGAGCAAAACTTGTGCTGCTGTAGCGGAAGGAAACATTATTGTCGTTGTATGATAAGATGAGGTGATCGGGATCTTTTTCTGCGGTTATTGTTGTCAGTTTATCATAAAGCCCACCTTCATCGCTAAAAATTTTCGTAATGTGAATTAACGGAGCTAATTTTATTCTTCGCGCTTCATTAAGATTTACACGAACAGCGCCTTTGGTAGTTGCAAGCCAAAGTTGATTTGTCGAGGGTTGATAAGTGATCTGATTGATGCTTGCGTCTTCAGAAGGTAAAAGTGAAAACGATGCATACGGGAGTAATTTCTCATTTTCAAAACGATGAAGCGCCCGGTCCGAAACGATCCAAATTTTATTAAGTCCTTCGGAAGAATCGATAATGATTCCAAGCACCGATGTGCCGACAAGTCCTTCTTTCTTTCCGAATATTCGAATTTCCTTTTTTCTCAGTTGCACCAATCCTTTGTTCGTCCCGAACAAAATAGCGCCGTCGTTTTCTTCTTGAACACAATAAATCATTTTGGAAGGGAATTTATTTGGCGTTGAGAAATTTTTCATCTTTCCGTTTTGATAAAAAGTTGCCCCGTTATTGCGGGAAAGAAACCATATGCCTTCACGGGTTGTCGAGATATTCTCGATCAAATCTGAGACAAGACCATCGTTTTTTGTAATGCGTTTGGTTTTTCCGTTAGCAAGATGAACGACTCCTTCACCATAAGTTCCTAACCAAAGTTCATTGTTTTTGGGTGAACTATTAATAACAGAAATTCCGCTGAAGGCTCTTTTAATTTCCGGAATCCGTATTGCGCTAAAGATGTTTCCCGAAGAATGAATTATTTTGAAGATGTAATAGAACCCGCCTAAATAAAGGGTTCCGTCAGCACTTTCACCAAATGCACGCGCTTGATCATTAAAATATTGTTTCTCAAAATGAAGATGAAATACTGAATCATTTTGGATTACGTTGGCAAGATTTTTTGTTCCGATCCAAATCCTATTTTTTGAATCCGGGAAAACAGTATTTACGTTATCGCTTAAAAGTCCCTCACGTGTAGTAAAGAAACGAAGATGATCACCGATAAGTTTTTTCAAACCGCCTCCGAAAGTCCCGATCCAAATTACTCCTTCTCTATCAACGAGTAAAGCCTGAACAAAGGGAGGATCGACTCCACTCTTGATGCCGAATAATGTTGTGCTTTCGTTTGAAATTCTTTCAAGACCGAATTGACCTCCGAGCCAAAGATTTTTTGAAACATCTTCGCCGAGTCCCGTAGCTTCGTAAAGTTTTCCTTCTTTTCGATTTACACTCCAACCTGATTTTGTCTTCCGAAGGAAAAGGAGATTGTGAGCGGCAGCCATTACAACTTCTCCATCTGCTCGTTCAATTGCCGCAGTCGAATTCATAAAATAGAAATTAATTTTCAGAGAGGGATCAAACGGGATAATTTTTTTGATGATGCGGTCATCATTTGTTGGAGTTATTTCGTAAAGTTTTGATGAATCTGGAATTAAAAGATTGCCGTTGCGTAGCGCCAACATCGGACGAGTTGTGCCGTTACTATAATTAAAAATTTTGATAAAAGTGTTACCTCTTTTCATTGCAATTCCATTGCTGGTTTGGAAGTACATTCTCCCAAATTTATCTTCTGTAATCGCATTTACAGAATTAGCAGGTAATCCATCTTTATTTGTAAAAGTTTGAAATTTCTTTCCATCAAATCTACAGACACCTCCTTCATAAGTGCCGAACCACATTGCACCGTCTGAAGATTGGAAGATGCAATAAATCATATTGCTGGAAAGTCCGTCTTGAGTTGTAAAATTACGGAAACCGACTCCATCGTATCGACTAACTCCGCGGTCAGTTCCTATCCAGAGGAAGCCGCGATTGTCTTGAAATAATGAGAGAATGTAGTCGGAAGCGAGACCCGTTCCGCGAGTGTAGGTTTTAAAGGGAAGTTGTTGCGCAAACAACGGAGACAGAAAAAATAAAAAGGAGATGAGAACAACTTTACGTTTCATAACGTGTAGAGACTGGTTCAAACATGTAAAAAAGCCTAACTTTTATTCAAAGACCGGAAACTTTCTTATGATCATCATTAATAAGTGAATAAATTAATTCACCAAAATGTGCTGATTCTTATGAACAAAAATAGCAATAATTGCTTTACCCCAATCTTTTTACTAAAAAAATTAAATGTTTTTTGTAATCCCCGGAATACTGAAAACAAACGTACTTCCTTTGCCTACTTCACTTTCAACCCAGATTCTGCCGTTTTGAGCATTGATGAACTCTCTTGAAATCGCGAGCCCTAATCCCCAACCCTGTTTTGACATTTCACCCACTTGGGTAAATCTTTGGAACAATTTTTCCTTATCCTCTTTTGATATTCCCGGTCCGTGATCTTTTATGGAGAACTGAACATCGTTATCCACTTTCATCACTTCTATTTTAATTTCATCTCCTTTTTTTGAATATCTGATCGCGTTGTTCAAGATATTGATGAAAACAAACACCAATTTTTCAAGGTCAGCATGAATTTCCGGCAGATCTTCTTCAACAATAGTCTGCAGATCAATATTTTTTTCGGAAACCTGCATCATCAAAGCCGTTACTCCGATATCCAAAACAATATCAGGTTTTACAGAAGTGAACTTCAGCCTGATATTTCCGGTTTCAATTTGTGAATAGTCTAACAGTTCGTTGATCACCCTGGACAACCGATTGCTGTGTTGCCTCAAGGTACTTATAATTTCTTTTTGCTCATCGTTAAGTACTCCAACCCGTTTATCATCAAGTAGTTTTAAACTTAAGTTAATGGATGACAATGGAGTTTTGAGTTCGTGCGAAGCGGTAGCAAGCAAATTTGTTTTTGCTTTATCACGCTCCTGATATTTTGTGATGTTCCTCAGCAGAATTAAATTACCGATAAATGTTTCTTTCTTTTCCGATTCTGCATACGTAATAATTTCTTCAACTTCAATATTGAAAAAGAATTCTTTCCCTTCATGGGCGATTCTTATAAGTTTAATTTCTACTTCATCATTTGAAATTTTCAAGAGAACTGTTTTGTAAATTTCTCTTATCAAATCATTATAGGCAGCAACGTCCGGAATGTAATGATGCAAAACATCTTGTTCTTTTAATCCGGTTAGTTTAAGTATCGAATTATTTACCAGCACTACTTTTCGATTCTCATCAATAAACAAAATACCGTCTTCAAAGCTATGAACAACGGCTTCCAGCCTTTTCTGTTCAAATAAAAGCTGGTCGATTTGTTTTGCATCGTAAAGTTTTAATCTTGCCGCCATTACATTGAACGCATTTGCCAGTTCACCTAATTCGTCGTTTGTATGTATCTCAAGTTTCTGATCATAATTCCTTTCACTTATTGATTTAATTTTTTTCGTAAGTTCCTTTATCGGTTCAACAATGCTTGAGGGGAAAGTAAAAATGAATGATATGGTGATGAGGATGCTTATTGTTGCAACGATCGACATATATAAGGTTACATCATCGGCGGTAGTTTGCAAATTATTCGTCTTGTGCGTTATTGCAGTCATGTTGATTTTATAGATATCGAGGATTTTGATCTTAACTGCTAAATATCGTTCTTGCAATATCTCAAAGTCTTTTTCTTTTAACTGCGGATTGTTCCGCAATTGGTCATAGTTAGTTAAGTAATCTTTGTAGGTTGAGTGTAGTCGATGTACAAGTTCAGCTTCACCGGACTCTGTAATAATATTTGTTTCATATTGAAGATTTTTCTCGAAAAAATTTATCGATTCCCGATATTCATTTAGCTGTACACTATCAAGAATTTGCTTCTCAAGATATTTTATTTGAAAGGTATTGATGTCATCCAATTCATTAACCATATTCATCATATAATTAACGGAAGAATAATTTTCTACAATTGTTCCTTTTGATTTATGGGCGAGGTGGTTGATGAACATTATGCCAAGCACACTCAACAGTAAGATTACCGCGAAGAGGAATATTACACCAAGACTGATTTTACTTTTTAATGTTTTCATCTGCAGACACCATTAAAATATCTATGTTTTCTTTTGATGTTAAATATGATAATTCGCGGAAGAAATTTTTCGGCTTTAATCTGTAGAGGATTGAAAATATCGGTTTTCCTATTACAATTAAAGCCGCTTCTTTCTCCTTAGCAAACGCCACAATTGATTTTGCAATTTCATTACTGCTTAACTCAACTACTTCGGCTCCAAGTTCCACGGCAAGTTTAAAATTGTTTAGTAAATATCGCTGCACTTTCGGATCGATTGTATCCATTTTTTCTTTATCCGTCTGAACATAAACCACGAACCACTTTGAATTATATATTGCCGCAAGCCTTGAAGATCTTCTAATCAACTTTTTCCCTGAAGTATTATTTGTGCTTATCGCGGTAACTATTGCGTTAAGTCTTTCGCGGGAGGGGAGAGGGATTTCTCTCATTATTTTTCTTTCAACCTGGCGGGAAACTTCCTTTAATGCCAGATCACGAAGCTGCAGTAATTTATCTTTTTGAAAAAAGTTTTGCAAAGCGATCGGGACTTTTTTCATATCGTAAATCTTCCCCTCTTTCAATCGTTCGATCAATTCTTCAATTGTTAAATCAACGTTTACAACTTCGTCGGCGGAATGGATTACACTATCGGGAATTCTTTCCGTTATACGGATTCCTGTGATCTTTTCAACCTGCTCATTTATACTTTCAATATGCTGAATGTTTACCGTACTGATAACGTTTATCCCCGCTTCAATCAATTCATTAACGTCTTGCCATCTCTTTTCATTTTTTGAACCTGGAATATTCGTATGTGCAAGTTCATCGACTAAGACAACTACCGGTTTTTGAAGCAGGATTGAGTCAACATCCATTTCTTCAAGTTGTTTCCCTTTGTAGAATAATTTTTTTCTCTCTATTATCGGAAGTCCCGCCACAAGTTTCTCAGTTTCTTTTCTCCCATGTGTCTCAATGTAACCGACCACAACATCAACTTTGCTATCGGAAAGTTCTTTTCCCTCAAGCAGCATTCTGTAAGTTTTACCTACGCCTGCAGCCATTCCAATATAGATTTTTAACTTACCCCGTTTAGAAGAACGGATAAGATTTAAAAACCTTTCTGCCGATATGGATATTTGTGGTTCCATAAAAATAAATTGTTGTACTTAAATTAATTCTTTTTTAATTCATCTAAAGCAAGGTTCAATTTCAAAACATTCACTCTTTCAGTACCGAAGAAACCAAGTAACGGTTTTTCAATTTGTTTTTGTACTAATTCCTTAACCGTTTGTCTTTCAAGATTTCTTTGTTTTGCAACTCTTGATACTTGAACGAGAGCAGCTTGCGGAGAAATGTGCGGGTCAATTCCAGAACCGGATGCAGTGATTAAATCAGAAGGGATTTCACTTCTTTTTACTTCAGGATTTTTTAGCAAAAAATCAATAATCCTTTTTTTTACTTCTTCCAAATATTCCGGATTTGTCGTTGCTTTATTTGAGCCACCAGTTGATGCAGCATTATAATCAACTGCTGAAGGTCTTCCCCAAAAATATTTATCGGAATGAAAATTTTGCCCGATGTTTTCAAATCCGACCAACTTTCCATTTTTATAAATGGGGAATCCATTTGCTTGATTCGGAAAAAGTAGTCCGATGCCCCAAATTACTAGTGGGAAAAGCAGTCCAAACATTATTACCGTTGCCAGGTGAAGTTTTATATCTTTCAAGATTTTCATTTTATATTCTTTCAATTAAATAAACAATGAGACAACGAGATCAATCGCTTTTATTCCGATGAAGGGAACGATCAATCCACCCAAACCGTAAATCAATAAATTTCTTGTTAATAATGCGGTCGCGCCAATTGGTTTGTACTTAACACCTCTTAATGCAAGGGGAATTAAAGCCGGAATAATGAACGCGTTAAAAATAACTGCCGACAAAATTGCAGACTCCGGATTTTTAAGATGCATTATATTTAAGGCGTTCAAACCGGGAATAGTTGCCGCAAATAATGCCGGTACAATTGCAAAATATTTTGCAACATCATTTACAATCGAAAAGGTAGTAACGTTTCCGCGCGTTATTAAAAGCTGTTTACCGATTTCGATCACTTCCAAAAGTTTTGTCGGGTCGCTGTCAAGATCAACCATGTTAGCGGCTTCCTTTGCGGCTTGTGTACCGGAATTCATTGCAACACCAACATCCGCTTGGGCAAGCGCCGGGGCATCGTTTGTACCGTCGCCCATCATTGCAACAAGCTTTCCTTCTCTCTGCTCTTTAAGAATGTAATTCATTTTGTCCTCCGGTTTTGCTTCGGCAATAAAATCATCAACACCGGCTTGATGCGCAATAAACTTTGCAGTTAACGGATTATCGCCGGTTACCATCACGGTCTTCACGCCCATTTTTCGCAACCGCTCAAAGCGTTCGCTGATTCCCGGTTTGATAATATCTTCAAGCTGAATTACACCAACAGTTTTTTTATTCACTGCTACGGCAAGTGGCGTTCCACCTTTAGCCGCAATTTCATTGATGTGATTCTCTGTTTCATTATTGTCCCCATTTTGATTTGCTGACCACTTTTTCATTGCATCAGAAGCGCCTTTGCGGATCTGTGTTCCATCGGCTAAATCAATTCCACTCATTCTTGATTCCGCAGTAAACTCAATAAATTTACCATCATTTGATTTGTACTGCATAACAAAAGGATCAAGTTTTTGCGAAAGCTCAACGATCGATTTTCCTTCCGGAGTTGGATCTGAAAGTGAACTTAGAAAACAATACTTTATAAATTCTTTATTTTCTACTCCATCGAGCGGATAAAAATTTGTCGCTTTTCTATTCCCGATTGTAATTGTTCCGGTTTTATCAAGTAGCACAACATCAATATCACCCGCATTCTCAACGGCTTTACCGCTTTTAGCAATTACATTTGCTCTAAGCGCTCTATCCATCCCTGCAATACCAATTGCCGAAAGCAAACCGCCGATTGTTGTCGGTATCAAACAGACGAATAAAGAAATTAATGCAGTGATGGTAACTGTTGTGTTTGCGTAATCGCTGAATGGTTTTAAAGTAACCGTCACCATTAGAAAAACAAGGGTAAAACTTGCGAGTAGAATTGTTAATGCGATTTCATTCGGTGTTTTCTGGCGATTCGCTCCTTCAACAAGTGAAATCATTTTATCAAGAAATGATTCACCCGGCTGCGTGGTTACTTCAACTTTAATTTTATCCGAAAGAACTTTTGTTCCGCCGATTACGCTGGAATGATCAGTGCCGGCTTCTCTAATTACCGGAGCCGATTCACCGGTAATTGCAGATTCATCTATTGATGCAATTCCTTCAATTATTTCGCCGTCAATGGGAATTGTATCGCCGGCTTCTGCAAGATATACATCTCCTTTTTTCAAATTGGATGAGCTGACAATTTTTATTGAATCATCATTCAGTAGTAATTTTGCTTCGGTTTCTTCTCTTGTTTTTCTTAATGAAGCGGCTTGCGCCTTGCCTCTTGCCTCAGCAATTGCTTCGGCAAAATTTCCGAATAAAATTGTCAGGAAGAGAAGAATTGTAATAGCAAGATTATATCCAAACAATCCTTCACCATTCTCCGGCGCTAACATCGATAAGAAAGTTATCGCAAGCATAATTGCCGTACCAATTTCAACCGTAAACATCACCGGATTTTTAAGCATTAAAGCCGGATTTAATTTTACAAAAGATTCAGCGACCGCTTCTTTAATTAATTTCGTTTCAAATAGTTTTATGGTTTTCTTACGTTTCATTTATTTCTCTATCAAGATTACATTGTAAAAAATTCTGCTAATGGTCCGAGCGATAATGCCGGGAAGAATGACAATGCGGCTACAACCACTATCACACCCAATAATACAACTCCGAACGCAATGCTGTCAACTTTCAAAGTTCCCTCGGAAAAAGGGACAGTTTTTTTAGATGCGAGCGAACCGGCAATTGCAATTGGTCCGATGATCGGAATATATCTTCCAAACAGCATTACTATACCGGTTGAAATATTCCAGAAAGCTGTATTGTCTCCAAGTCCTTCAAATCCGGATCCGTTATTAGCCGCCGCGGAAGTGAACTCATAAAGCATCTCTGAAAAACCATGGAAGGAAGGATTATTGAACCAACCGATTGAAGTATTATTTACCGCTGTAAAAGATGCAATTGCTGTTCCGACTAAAATTAAAAACGGATGAATGAGAATGATCAGCGCTGCAATTTTAACTTCCCGCGCTTCAATTTTCTTCCCAAGAAATTCGGGAGTTCTTCCAACCATCAAGCCGCCAATAAAAACCGCAATAATTACAAACATGAAAAAATTTATAAACCCAACACCAACTCCGCCGTAAATCGAGTTTATCATCATATCCAGTAGAAATATTCCCCCCGATAATGGAGTAAAACTATCGTGCATCGCATTAACAGAACCGTTGGAAGTGGAAGTGGTTGATACTCCCCATAATGCCGAAGCGGCGGAGCCAAATCTCACTTCTTTGCCTTCCATACTTCCCATCGATTGTGTTATCCCAAGTTTTGCAATTTCCGGGTTCCCGGTTGATTCCAAATAAATTGTACTGCTAACGAAAGTGAGGAATACAATCGTCATCACACCAAAGAAAATCCATGCAAGTTTTTTCTTGTTTAGATAAAACCCAAATGCAAAAACAAGCGCGACCGGAATAATTAATATCGAAAAGTTTTCTACGATGTTGGTGAGATAGTTAGGATTCTCAAACGGATGAGCAGAATTTGGTCCGAAGAATCCTCCGCCGTTTGTTCCCACTTGTTTTATCGCGATCATTGGCGCTGCGGGTCCGGTGGCAACTAGAGTTGTATCACCCTCAAGCGTTACTACTTTTTGTAATCCTTCAAAAGTTGTGGGAGTTCCATTAAGCAGTAAAATGGTTGCGACAACAAAAGAAAGAGGTAATAATATTCTTGTAGAGCTTTTTAAGAAAAGATTATAAAAATTACCGAGATCATTTGTTTGCTTCTGCATTATTCCTTTGAATAACAACGCAAGTGCTGCAATTCCGCTTGCTGCGGTAGCAAACTGTAAAAAACAAAATACTAAGAGTTGTGTAAAGTATGATGCGCCTGTTTCACCGGAATAGTGCTGAAGATTTGTATTCGTTGTAAAACTAACAGCAGTGTTAAAAGCCTGTGTCGGTTCCATATTTCCGATACCAACGGGATTCCAAAACGGAATTAATTTTTGCCCCATCAAAAGAATAATACTCCAAACAAAAAAAACTGTGTTCAATCGTAACAAAGCTTTCATATTTTCTTTCCAATCCAAGGATTCATTTGGATTGATTGAAGAAATTCTAAAAACTAAATTTTCGAGAGGATTGAGAAAATCGCTCCAAACTTTTTCACCGCGAAATATTTTACTGATATATTTTCCAAGGGGATAGGCGACAAGAAAAGTTAACATGATTATTAACGCTACACCAAGAATTTCTGTGTTCATCGATTATACCTAAAATTTTTCCGGTTTCATTAATACATATAAAAGATAGCCGAAGGTGACCATACTTATTGCCAAAAGAAGGATCATTTTTTTACTCCTATAACTTTCCGAAGAATTCGATTGATTTATACATAACAAAGAAAATTGCCAATCCGAGAATTACTACTAAGACTTCCATTTCACTTTCCAATTTTTGCAGGTGAATAGTCCAAATTAGTGCCACAATTATTGAATTGGTTTATACGACTTCTAAATTGTTTTACTGCAACGGGATAACAAGGTTGGGAAGATTTGCCGATCATTTTGTACGAGAATTAAAACCACTCCGAAATGGTAGGGTCGATTTCCAATTTGGCAGGATTCGTTGTTTTAACTTGTCGAAATCGGAAAAATATCCTCACTTTTAGCTTTGCATGGATTTTGCTAATAAATCGTAAAAAGATATTTTTTATGAAACCCCAAAACAAATTTATCAGTATTTCAAAAAGTAATCAGTACTACTTTTCAACTCTTCTCATGTTCATTATTATTGTAATTCTGTATAATGTGCAGGAGAGTATCGGGTATGAAACAGTCTCATTGATCCTTTTGTTAATAATCTTTCTCCTCCCGCTTTTCAATTTTGAGAGGGGACCAATTATTCTTTCGGCGGTTATAAGCGCTTTAGCATGGGATTATTATTTTATTCCGCCACATTTTACAATGCGTATTGCAAAACCGGAAGATGTGATGATGTTGTTCATGTTCTTTGTTGTGGCTGTTACCAACAGTGTATTAACTTCACAACTTAAGACGCAAAAGAACTTAATGATTGAGATGGAAAGAAAATCGAACGCGCTGTATCTGCTTTTAAAAGGTTTATCAGAAGGGAAGGATCTTGATGAACTATTAACGAATGCCGTACAACAGATTAAAAATGTTTTCGGATTTAAGTCTGTGATCTTTTTCCCTTCCGATCAGCATAAACTAAAAAGAGAACCTCACCCGATGAGTAATTTTAGGGCTGATGACTTGGATTGGTTAGCGGCACAATCATCATTTGAAATCAAAAGAGAAACCGGAAAATCAACAGACACGTTACAAAATGTTGTTGCAAAATATTATCCGCTGATGAAGGGAAATTCTGTTTTCTGTGTTATCGGTGTGAAGATATCTGATGATTTGAAATTAGATTTATCGGAAATGGAATTTCTTAGACTTTTCATCGATGAGATTTCTCCTTTTTTAGAAAAGTATGCCTAAACTACTCAACACCGTAAGTTTGTAGTTTTCGATAAAGAGTTGTTAATCCAATTCCTAAAATTTCAGCGGTTTTGGTTTTATTTCCGTTAACACTTTCAAGAATTTTTAAAATGTGATTTTTTTCAATGTCATCTAGCTTTGTAACTTCACTTTTATTGAGAGATTCTTCATAAAAGAATTCCTTTGGAAGAGTGCTTTCTGACAAAACACTACCTTCAGACAAAATTATTGCTCTCTCAATTACATTACGGAGTTCTCTAATATTGCCGGGGAACTCATAGAGTTTAATGCGTTCTAAAAACCCTTTGGAGATTTTAGTCACATTACGTTTTAATCTTTTACTGAAGTGCTGAACAAAATATTCTGTCAAAATTTCGAGATCATCTTTTCTTTCTTTTAAAGAGGGAAGTTCAATCTGCATAACGTTTATACGGTAAAATAGATCAGACCGGAAATTTCCGTTTTCAACTTCCGTTTCAAGATTTCTATTTGTTGCGGCAATTATTCGTACATCAACTTTGGTGGTTTTCGTATCTCCTGCTTTTATAAACTCATTTGTCTCAAGCACGCGCAGTAATTTTGCTTGAAGTGAAATATCGAGTTCACCAATTTCATCCAGGAATAATGTTCCCAAGTGGGCTTCTTCGAACAATCCTTTTTTATTTTTAACGGCTCCGGTAAAAGCGCCGGCTTTGTAACCAAACATTTCCGATTCAAGAAGGTCTTTTGCAAACGCGCTGCAATTGATTGCAACGAAAGGGTAATTTTTTCTGCTGCCGGAATAATGTATTGCTTGAGCGAACAATTCTTTTCCTGTTCCGGTTTCTCCCAGAAGGAGAACCGGCGTATCGGTAACTGCAATTTTTGACGCTAATTCTTTAGCTTTCATTATTGGTGAAGAATTACCGGTTATGGCGTCAAAATTAAATTTTTCGCCAACACTTTTTTCCAGCAGCTGGATTCTTTTTTCCAATTGAACTTTTTTTGTCGCTCGCTGAACTAAGGGAATTATTTTGTTGTCTTCATCTCCTTTTGTTATATAATCAAAAGCGCCTTCTTTTATTGCCCGAACACCATCTTCAATTGTACCATAAGCGGTTAATACAATTATTTCACAGATGGGATTTATCTCTTTGATTTTAGTAATAAGATCAATTCCGTTTACATCCGGTAATTTTACATCTACAATTACAACCGAAATATCTTCTTCCCTTAAAATCTCTAACCCTTTCGCACCGTTTTCTGCATCGTAAATTAAAAATTCTTCCAGTTTTAATAACTTAACGAGAAGACCTCTCAGATCATTTTCATCATCAATTATGAGAATTGTTTCTTTCATTTTTGCATTTTATTCTTTTTGGTGGTTCAAAATAACCAAACGGAATCTATTTTACATAATGATCCATGAACCTTCATCTGAAGTTTTTCATGTTACGTAACTATATATCCCAGGAAAACAGATGACTCTTAAAAATTATTGGAGTTATTTTCGTACAAATAAAAAAGCCGGAGATATTACTCCGGCTTTTTCAAATAACCATGTGGACTTTATTTCATCAAAATCATCTTTCTACTTTGACTAAATTCTCCTGCTCTAATAGTGTAAAAATAAATTCCACTAGGCAAGTTTTTTGCATCGAAGGTAACTTCATATGTCCCGGGATTTTTCTCTTCGCTTACTAACGATCTAATTTCTTCGCCAAGAATATCATACACACTGATTCTTACAAAATTCGCTTTAGGTATATCATACCGGATGATAGACACAGGATTGAACGGATTAGGAAAATTCTGTTGTAAAGCATATGCAGTTGGAATGTTATTTTGCCCTTCAAGACCAACTACGCGAGATGTTGTACCGCAAATAACAACGTTATTATGGATAGCAAGAGAAACCGTTGCAGTAACACTTCCGGTTGGCGCATATGGGTAGATCCTTAATGAAAAAGTCTGCCCATTGCCAACGAAGATATTTAAACCCGATAGAGCAAATGTTGACATCGTTGTGTTTAAGTAAGCTAAAGTACCTCCCAATGCGGCGCTGCTTGAAAAATTATTTGTCGAGTAAAATACTTGAGAATTAATGATGTTGTAATTGATCGTTTGAGGATTGTCGCCAAAATTAAAAGAAACACTATTGACCGTAAAACTATTTCCTAAATTAGGTCCAACTTTGAATTCAATAAAGCGATTTAGGTCTAAAGAACCAACCGGCCAGCCGCCCAACACAAATAGTCTTTGACCGTTACTTGTGTAAGGAGGTAAGATTCCCATAAATGGTGAGGATGATCCGGGACTAATAGATTCTGAAGTTCCAGCAATATTTCCGTTGGTAGAAGTTACTAACTGATCGTTTAAAAGATTCCATTCTATACATGCTTCAGCAGAATCTTTTGGACCACAGTTTGGTGTTATGTTGCAAACGGTATCGCTATGGCAGCACCAGCTATAGAGCGTATCGCCTTGCATTATGTGCTTGAAAAGGGCGATGTCAAAACAGAATGGAGTGTTCGCACCAATTCCACTGATGATGACAGTTTGTTCTGCCGAAATCATTGATGGTCCGATTGTAACATTATTAAAATTACTCGGACTAAAGGTCATAGAAGAAGGAGAAATAGCATTCAACTGAAATCCGGTAGTTGAATCCGTTGAGTTGTTTTTTACTTTGAATTTATATTGGAATGTTCCGTTTGGCAGACAAACCAACGAATCATCTATCAATTGTGTGCAATACATCGTTGGAGGAGGGGGAACGCAGTGAGTAATTAAAGTATCCACACATTTCACGGAATCATTTCTAATCCATTCAACTACAATTTTCTGCGTGGAAGTAGTGTAACCGGATAAGACAAAATCGAGAATTCCGTTAGAATTCCCTGATGGAATAAATCCACTTCCAATATTAACAAGATGAATGGTGTTAGCGGCGAATGTGTTCAACGAATACCAATTGGCTGAAGTATTTGTATTCCAGTTGCTGAAGATCGTTCCACTTGGCAAAGCGGTTAAATTGATCTGAGTAAAATAATTTCCAGAAAAACTATTAGAGATATTTAGAGTATCACTACAGTTGTCGGTATCCTCATTCAGCGAGGCCCCAACCTCTTCACACATACATGATGGAGTAGTAACATATAAGATGTCGGTACAAAAACAGCAACTATCGGAACTTGTGAATCTGAAATGTACCGCAATCGTCGTATTCGGTAAAGCTCCACTGATGGTGAAAGATAGCACTCCCGAACTTTGTCCCGGATTGACCGGAGGAATTATCATTGTTGATGGCGTAACTGTTATGCCTGCTGGAACGGTTTGAATAACTTCAATTTTGTTAACAGCATACGTTGCATTATTTGTAAAAGTATATTGCAGTGTGTAATCATTCGTGTTGCAAATAACGGTATCACTGTTAAAGGTAACGCATGGAATTTCACAATCCAGCGTTACGGTGTCTGAACAAACGACTCCATTGTCAACATCCAACCAGTTTACAACTACAAACTGGGGACTTGATAAATTATTCATACAGAAATTAAAGAAATTGGGCAATGAACCCGACGGAACATTTCCAGTTAATCTCTTAACCGTAAATTGATTTGTGGTGTTCGTTACAAACAACCATCCGCTTGAATAATTACTTCCGAGTTGTGAACTGCCAAGAGCAAATGTGTTTGGAGATAACGGCAAAAACTGAATTCCGGTTATTCCATTTGTATTTGAAGGCTGGATGAGGCTTATACTCCAGCAGCAATCGCCTATAACATTTTTAGTAACTGTTGCATGGAGTGAATCACATATGCTACCAACAGTTGAAAGTTGATTTCCGAAGTTGATAGAATCTCTATGCTCTCCAGAAGTCAGAGGAATTGAATATGTTCCTGGTGATAATGGAAATGTTTGGGTCCACCCGCTTTGATTTGTTTCAAAAACAGTATAAGTTCCGCCAGGCTGTAAATCATTAAAACAATAATTACCGTTCGCGTCTGTTGTATCTGTTAATGTGATGAAACCTGCTGCATTCTGGAACTTAAGATTGATTATCCAATTTGCGAGACCCAATTCACCAGTGTCTTGCACTCCATTTCCATTCAGATCATTAAACTTTATTCCGCAAATTGAACCTACAACAGGAAGCAACTTGTTTCCGAAGTTGACAGAGTCTCTGTGTTCACCTGATGTGAGTGGAATTGTATAAGTTCCAGGAGATGGGGGAGAAGTTTGCTGCCATCCACTTTGGTTAGTTTCAAAAACCGTATAAGTTCCTCCAGGCTGCAAATCGTTAAAACAATAATTTCCGTTTGCGTCGGTTGTATCAGTGATGGTTATGAAGCCTGCCGCATTTTGGAATTTAAGATTGATTATCCAATTTGCGAGACCTACTTCACCGGTGTCTTGCACTCCATTCCCATTCAGATCATTAAACTTTATTCCGCAAATAGAACCGACGACAGGAAGCAACTTGTTTCCGAAGTTGATAGAATCTCTATGCTCACCAGATGCAAGTGGAATTGTATAAGTTCCAGGTGATGGGGGAGAAGTTTGCTGCCATCCGCTTTGATTGGTTTCAAAAACGGTATAAGTCCCGCCAGGCTGCAAATCGTTGAAACAATAATTTCCGTTTGCGTCTGTTGTATCTGTTAATGTAATGAAACCTGCTGCATTCTGAAACTTAAGATTAATGATCCAATTTGCGAGACCTGCTTCACCTGCGTCTTGCACACCATTTCCGTTTAAGTCGTTGAACTTAATTCCACAGATAGAGCCAACTACCGGAAGCTGTTTGTTTCCGAAGTTAATTGAATCTTTGTGTTCGCCCGAAGTAAGAGGGATTGTATAAGTTCCGGGTGATGGGGGAGAAGTTTGCTGCCATCCGCTTTGGTTCGTTTCAAAAACGGTATAAGTTCCGCCGGGTTGCAAATCGTTAAAACAATAATTACCGTTTGCGTCTGTTGTATCAGTAATTGTTATGAAGCCTGCGGCATTTTGGTATTTCAAATTAATTTCCCAATTCGCGAGCCCAAGTTCTCCTGAATCTTGAACACCGTTTCCATTCAGATCATTAAATTTGATTCCACAAATAGAACCGACTACGGGAAGTTGTTTGTTTCCGAAGTTGATAGAATCTCTATGCTCACCAGATGCAAGTGGAATTGTATAAGTTCCAGGTGATGGGGGAGAAGTTTGCTGCCATCCGCTTTGGTTTGTTTCAAAAACGGTATAAGTTCCGCCTGGCTGCAAATCGTTAAAACAATAATTGCCATTTGCGTCTGTTGTATCTGTTAAGGTGATGAAACCTGCTGCATTCTGGAACTTAAGATTGATTATCCAATTTGCGAGACCCATTTCGCCAGTGTCTTGTACACCATTTCCGTTTAAGTCATTAAACTTTATTCCGCAAATAGAGCCGACTACAGGAAGCAACTTGTTTCCGAAATTAATGGAATCTCTATGTTCTCCTGATGTAAGTGGAATTGTATATGTTCCAGGAGTTGGGGGAGAAGTTTGCTGCCATCCGCTTTGATTGGTTTCAAAAACAGTATATGTTCCGCCAGGCTGCAAATCGTTAAAACAATAATTTCCATTTGCGTCAGTTGTATCTGTTAAGGTGATGAAACCTGCGGCATTCTGATACTTAAGATTAATTATCCAATTTGCGAGACCCATTTCGCCAGTGTCTTGTACACCATTTCCGTTTAAGTCGTTAAATTTTATTCCACAAATTGAAGATGTACTATCAATAGTTGTGCAGTCAGTTGGCGAACTAAAAACCCCACCGTTCCAGGTTCCCGCAAAAATATTTGATCCATATACAGTTAGGGTTGGGACAGTAGAGGTAGTTAAACCGGTATTGTAAGAAGTCCATGTCGTTCCATTATCAGTAGAACGGGCAACACCACCTCCGTTATACCAACCACCTGCATAAATGTCTGTCCCGCAAGTTACGGCAAAACCACGAACGAGTCCGCCGGCTACATTTGTCCAGTTAATTGTGTTGATATCAGATCGAAAAATACCGCCGTTTGTTCCTGCAAAAATATTTGTTCCTAAAACGGCAAAACCGCGTACATCAAGATTTGATAAACCGGTATTTAGCTGAGTCCAGTTTGATCCATTGTCGGTGGAGAGGAAAACTCCGTCAAGAGTTCCTGCAAAAAGTTTTGTTCCGCTTGAAATAAGAGCGCGAACTTGAAGGTTTGTTAAACCGGTATTTACTTGAGTCCAGTTTGTTCCGTTATCTGTAGTAAAGTAAACGCCACCGCCTTCGGTTCCCGCAAAAAAAGTAGTTCCGATAACTGCGAAAGATTGAACTAACGGCATACCGGAATTAACAGCATTCCAAGTTAATCCGTTGTCGGTGGAACGAAAAAGTCCGCCGGTAGTTCCCGCAAAAATGTCTGTTCCGTTTACGGCGAAAGACCAAACAGAAAAAGTAGCGCTGATACTGGTATAATTCCAGCTTGAACCGTTGTCTGTGGAAATGAGAGCGCCGTTTGTTAGTCCAGCGAAAAGGTTAGTCCCATTACCAAAGACGATATTCACAGTACCGTTAGCCAAACCTGTGGATACCCATTGGGCATTTGCGGTGCTGCCGAACAAAATGATAAATAAAAATAGAGTTGTAATAAATTTTAGCTTAGTCATCGTTTTTATTCCGTCCTTCAATTTTGTAATTGAGAATGCTTCACGGTTAGTCTGAATTAATTCTTTGTCTTTAAATAATGGGGAAGTCATTGATCCAGACGCATCATAATTTTTTTTCATTTTGATCTCTCTTGATTTTCAACATCACTTGATCGTTTCGTTATTAACTGAATAAGTAGTTCAATTGGTATCATTTATTTTAAAAGAATCATTTTTTTACTTTGAGAAAATTCTCCGGTTCTAATTGAATAGTAATAGATTCCGCCGGCTAATTCCTTCGCATCGAAAATAATTTCATAATGACCGGAATTTTTCTCTGTGTTTACTAATAACTTTATCTCTTTCCCGAGAATATCATAAACACTAATTCTCACTAAACTTGTTTTAGGAATATCATATGCTATTGTTGTGGAAGGGTTAAAGGGATTAGGATAATTTTGATTTAGAGAATAATCGTTTGGAATTTGATTAATTGTAACTTCAACGGGCTCGCTGTATTTAAAGGTGCCGTCATTATCAAGTTGTTTCAGTCTGTATGAATAACTTCCTGACAATACAGAATGATCAATGAAACTATATTCTTTTGGTGAATTGCTATTGCCGTTTCCCTGGACAAAACCAATTTTTTGCCATGCCATGCCGGGCGAAGCCGAAGCACGTTCAATTTCAAACCCATAATTATTAAGTTCTGTTGCGGTTTTCCAGGTTAATTCTACTTTATCTTTTACTGAAATAGCAGTAAAGGAAACTAACTCAACCGGCAAAGCACCGTTACAAAATGTACCGCCGCCACTATACGTTCCATTTACTGTAATTGTACCGGCACATACATCTGCATCATTACCTACGGCTATGGTAGTTCCAAGATCATACACGATGGAACTCTGGCAGAAGAGCCAGGAAGAAAAAAATATTGTTAATAAGAAAAATATTTTCGTTTTCATTTTGTTCCCAGACTCACTTTTGTAGTTTCATCGTTATTAGCTTTAAGCTTTTCAATGTCTGCAACTAATTGAGATTGCATCTTCTCAAATTTGGTTAGCCTTGCATTGAGTTCAACAGTAGTAGTTTTTAACTTCTCATTAACGACTTGAGCGACTTCATTTATTACCTTTAACTGATCATTTTCTTTTTTCAAATCCTGGATTGCTTTAACGATGATCGGAAGAAGATTACCAGCTGTTGCCTCTAATTTATTTGGATTAGATTTCAACACAAGATTGAGCCATTCTGCATTTGAGCTCATCTGCACGGTATCAAGTTCTTGCGCTATAAAGCCTGCGGTTGGAGTCTTCTGCATTTTGCTGCCGTCTGATGTATTCTTATCATACCATTCTCTTCTATCCCAGTTAAAAATGCGAGGTTTTAACTTCATTAAAAAATCTATTCCGAGCTGTAAATCCTTTATATTCTTTTTGTCTCTTGCATCGGATGTAGAGGTAATACTTGTAGTCCCACATCGAAGTGTAGAAATGCCACTTCCAAGTGTCATCTCATTTGTTGTTGAACCTGAGCTCGGCTGAGCATTATATCCAATTAAAGTAAGATTTGAACCTGTGGTAACTGTTTGACCTGCATAATAACCAAAAGCTGAATTATTATTCCCAGTTGAATTTTGGGTAAGCGCAGACTCTCCTAAGGCTGAATTACTGTGTCCTTCTGTGTTGGCGTAAAGGGCAATCTCTCCAAATGCTGAATTTTCGTACCCTGTTGTATTGCTTTGAAGAGCAGATGTCCCAAACGCAGAATTACGGTGGCCTGATGTGTTGCTTGTAAGAGAAGATGCCCCAAACGCTGAATTAAAACTCCCAGTCAACGTAAAATTACCTGCATCTAACCCTACAAATGTGTTTACCGCAGATGTTCCCGGATAATCATGAATAAATTTCTGAGCCCCTTTATACATAACTCCAATCGTTGCGCCGGTAGTGTATGGCAAAGACATACTCTTATTTAATGTTACGTACCCTGTCGATTGAGCGAGAGTGAAAAATGTGTTCGCGCCATCTTTAATAATAAATGAGCCGCTTGCGCCTAGAGTGTTAGTAATACTCTGACTGTAACTAGCTGTGCTGAGTATAGCTATCAATAAAAAGATGAATAGTTTTGTTTTCATTGTGTGTATCCTTTTTGATTTTTTTTGAGCCAACACCAAGATTGCTGGTGAATTTGTTTTTAGTTGTCAAGTTTCACTTGATAGTTTGTGATAACTTGAATGATTTCTGATTTGTATAATCAAATTATTTTTTTTCACATTAACCTCCTTCGTTTAATGAGTTTATATTATTGAGAATTATTTCCATTACATTATTTCGCCGTTCCTGATAATAATTGAAGTTTTGTTCTTCAACCCAGCTTTTTAATAGTTTTAAATTTGTTCATTTAGATTCGTCATATTTATTGTTATTTCATCAATATCATCTTATTAATTTTAACAAAATTCCCTGACTGGAATCTGTAGAAGTAGGTGCCGCTTGCAAATGATTTTCCATCGAAGGAAACATTGTACGTACCGGCTTCTTTTACTTCATCCACCAATGTTGCTATTTCTCTTCCGAGCATATCAAATACTCTTAGAGAAACTTTTCCGCTGACTGGTATTTGGTAACTTATTATTGTTGCAGGATTAAATGGGTTTGGATAATTCTGATGTAATGAGAACTCAACTGGAATTCTTAAATCTATTTCTACTTCTTTACTGTATTCATATTTGCCGTCATTGTCAAGTTGTTTAAGCCGGTACGCATAACTTCCGGAAGTTACGGATGGATCAGTAAAAGAATATTCTTTTGGTGAATTGCTGTTACCGTTGCCTTGTACAAAACCAATCTTTTGCCATTTTGTTGAATGTACGAGAGTTCGTTCTACATCAAATCCATAATTCTTTACTTCGGTTGCTGTCTGCCAGTTGAGTGTAACTTTATTTTTGAAAATATCTGCAGTAAAAGTTGTTAACTCTACAGGTAAAACACCATCTGGAGATGCTTTTGATGCGTAGATGTCAAGAATACCATTTCGACTATCTTGCCAAGCAATAATCCCACCACTTGCATCACCTGTAATTACGGGGAGGTTAGCCTTTCCTCCTACTGTGGAAATAGCAATTCCATCTGCTGTCCATTGAGGTGCACCACTTGAATTTATTCTCTGAGCATAAATGTCATAAAAAGTACTATTACGTGCGTCATTCCAGGTAATAATAGCCCCACCACTACCATCACTTGAAATATCCGGGGAATATTGATCGCTTGTAAGTGTGCAAACAGCAAGTCCATTTGCTATCCATTGAGCTACGCCGCTTGAATTTATTCTCTGAGCGTAAATGTCGTTATTACCAGCACGGCCATCAAACCAGGTAATAATAGCCCCGCCACTACCATCAATCGTTATTGTGGGATTATCTTGCCTGCTTGTTTCTGTGCAAACAGGAAGTCCACCTGCTGAAGCTATTCCCCATTGAGTTTCGCCACTAGCATCTATTCTCTGAGCATAAATATCATAAATTCCATTCCGGTCATCATACCAGGTAATAATAGCCCCGCCACTTCCATCACTCGTTATTGTGGGGTTACGTTGGTAATTTGCGTGTGTGCAAACAGGAAGTCCATTTGCTGCCCATTGAACTTCTCCGAGTGCATTTATTCTCTGAGCGTAAATGTCATTACTGGCGCCACTCCAGTAATACCAGGCAATAATAGCCCCGCCAGTACCATCGCTTGTTATTGTGGGGGTATTCCGGTAATCTGATGATGTACAAACGGCAACTCCATTTGGTGAGCCTAACCATACAATTTCTCCATTTGCATCTATTCTCTGCGCATAAATGTCCTTTTTTCCATTACGGCCGTCTTCCCAAGCAATAATTGCCCCGCCACTTCCATCACTTGCTATTGAGGGATAATTTTGCGCGCTTGCTTGTGTGCAGACAGCAACTCCATCTGTTGCCCATTGGGCTACGGCACTTGAATTTATTTTTTGCGCATAAATATTAAAGTTAACATCGCGGTTGTCATCCCAGGTAATAATAGCCCCGCCACTACCATCACCTGTTATTGCAGGATACTCCTGAGTGTTAGCTTGTGTGCAGATAGGATTATTTGCCGTTGGATCAACTGACCATTGTGAGTATATATTATTACTTAATAACACAATCAGTAATAGTGCAGTTAAGGATAATTGCTTTTCCATTTTTTACCTCAATTTGTATTCTTCTTTATTGATTGCTTCTTCATATTATTTCACCGTTTCTGATCGTTATCGAAGTTTTATTCTTTAGCGATTTCAGAGATGATTTTAATTTTTCTATTTTCTCTTTTGATACATTTTGGTCACTTTCTAAATCTGCAATTGCTTCTTCAATCGACTTGTATTCCTTTGTGTTAGTGTCACTCGCTTCCTTCTTTATTATTAAAAGAGGAGCGGCAGCAGGATGTTTTTTGGAAGATAAACTCATCAGCATTTTTAGAATATTCACTTTGTTGTCTTTAATTTTGGTCGAAAGCTATCTACAATGTGATGAAGCATCAAGAGCTAACAAGCTTAAGGTATGTTTCAGTAAGTGAACGGTCGGTAATTGTGAACTATCGGCAAGTTAAAAGATGAGCATTACTAAGAGTTGATCATTTTGTAGAGATGAGGAGGAAGCGAAATTATCACTTCCGTTCCATGCGAATTGTCATTGCGGTTACTTAGATCATCCAGCATGATCGGTTTTGGCAGTTCCATTTTAGCGCTCAGTAATTTGAGTCGCTCTTCAATTATCTGTATCCCCTTGGAGATGTGATCTTCTTTTTTAGTCTTCTTAGCGATGTTTATCCCAATACCGTTATCGGTAACTCGTATTATTAATGACCGACAGATCACCGACTCAATATCCACATCTTCAAACGAAAAAGAAATTGTTACAACACCTTTTATTCCGGAATTAATTATTCCATGCCAGAGAGTATTTTCGACAAAGGGCTGAATAATCATATTCGGAATCATTAGTGAACTTGTATCAACATCCGCACCGGTGATAATTTCATAAGAAAAATTTTCCTGGAATCTCAGTTTTTCAAGCTCGAGATAGAGTTTAAGCCGGTTGATCTCTTCAGATAAAAGAATGAACCCGCTTCCCGCCGTATCCAGATTTTTTCTGATCAACTTAGCCATCATTGCTATATAATCATTCGCTTCTTCATTTTTCTGTGAGTTGATCAGATATTGAACTGAATTAAGTGCGTTAAAAATGAAATGGGGATTCATCATCGCAGATAACGCCTGATGTTTGAGGTCATTTATTTTCTCGGTTAGTTCTAATTCCGCTCTAATCTTTTTATTGTTCAGTTTAAACCGCCAAATTATGATGAGCACAAGTATACTTACAAGAACGCTTATGAGTAAGAAATCAAACCAAATTGTGTCACTGAATCTCGGCAAAATACGGAAAGAAAGAAAATAGGGTTTGCTCCAATCAGCATTCTGCGTTTTTGCTATTATCCGAAGTTTATACTCTCCATGTTTAAGCGATATGAAATTCAAAAAATCATTCTCTGTTTCAATCCACGGATCATCATCAAGTTGATATTTGTATTTAATTGAACCGGGAGAAGAGTAACTTATCGCTTTGAAATTAATAAAGACGTCATGTTGGTCAGTATTAAAAACCAAATTGCTATAGTTCGTATAAACCGAGTCACCCGCTTTTATATTTATCATTTTTACAGTGAGCTTAGCATACACATAAGAATCGAATGAAGTTATGTCAAGCAAAGAAATTCCATCACTTGTGCCGATATACAAAGAATTTTTTTCATTATCAAAATAAAGAGAAAGTATTTCGTTAGAGGGCAGCCCCTCGAATCTATTAAGAAATTTAGTTCCTCCACTATCAAGAAGATAAAGTCCTTTCATCGTTCCGATCCAGATTCTCTGTTTGCTATCCATCGCTATGGAAGTTGGAATCGAATTATCAAGGTCTATTATGCTCAAATTACTTACAACCGAATCAGTTTCGAGATCATAATATGCGATACCTCTAACGCCTGTAAACCAAACCCGGTTTTTATTATCAGCGTAAATCGAATTAATCTTTGAACTAAGAACGGTATTTCCCGGGAAGAAAGTTTTTTTCAATGTAACCGGAGTGGTTTTTGCATTTATCTCCGAAAGTTTGCACAGCCCGAGGCTTGTACCAACCCAAATATTATTTTTGGAATCCCCTGTGATAGCATTTACACGATTTGCGTAAATACTGTCTCCAAAAATTGTGATCGGCACAATCTTCTTAGTTTTTGGGGGATACTCTGAAAATATTCGCAAATCATTTCCAACATTACCAAAGATATAAAGTCCGGTTTTGGTTTTATAGAATGAAGGGTAATTGACGAAATGAAAATTCAAGTCTTTGTAAGAAACATTTTTTATTTCGGGAGTTTCAGCCGCCCAGTTAACATATATTTCCTCGTCGAAACATTTAATATCGTTTATATATCCCGATAAAATATTGCCGCTGTTGTCTTTTAGTGGGCTTATAACTCCGTTATCCAAAATGCTGATGCCGTTTATAGTACCGAATAAAATTTTGCCCGACTTATCTTTTTCAATACAATTCACATTGTTATTTGTTAGTCCATCCTTTTCCGAAAAATTTCTCAGATAAAGATTATTCAAACAAAAGACTCCCTTGCCAAAAGTTGAAATCCAGATATTCCCTTCATTATCCTCGTAAAAACCATCAATCTGCGTGTTCTCCAATCCCATCTTTTCGCCGATGTTTAATATTTTATCGCTTCCATCCGGAATTACAAAGAAACCTTTGCCCAGAACAGAAAACCAGATATTATTTTTGCTGTCGCAGAAAATCGCGTAAAAAAGTTTATTCGCATATGAATCCAGTACAAATTTATTTATAACACTATTATTCTTGAACTGATAAACAGCTCCTTTTGCCCCAATAAAGTAGCTGCTGTCACTCCGTTGAGCAAGACAATAGTAATTGTCATCCGGCAATCCGGTTATATGAACTTTAATAAGTTCATTATTCTTAATGCGGTAAATTCCTTTTGAACTTAATGCAAGTACCTTGCCGTCTGATAATTTTGCTAATCTTTGAATGAATAATGAAGCGGGAACCGCAATAAAATTGTCGTGACTTGAATCCGGTTTTTCATGAAAAACAGATATTCTTCCGTAGGCGGTGGAAGAGTATATTTTGCCATCCTGCCTTAAAAAAAAAGCTGTGTTAAAATTTGTCCCTTTTATTTTCCTCCGGAAGTTTTCGATTTTACCGTTGCGTAAAACGTTGATCCCTTTTTCATAATTACCGATAAAAATATCGCCGTTGTCTCCGGGCAGTAACGCTGTAATTACAACTGAGTTGAGTCCGTCCTTTTCATTAAAATTTATAAAATGTTTTCCATCAAATCTGCTTAAGCCATCCAAAGTCCCAAACCACATAAATCCTTCATTATCCTGAAGCATATCAAAAACGGTAGAAGAAGGCAATCCTTCTGATGAAGTGTAGTGGTTATAGGGTGGAGTCTGAGAGTAGAGACATTGAAAAGAGAAAAGAAAAATCAGTAATGAAAAAAAAAGCCTATCCCAACCCTTCTCGAAAGGAAGGGCTTTTTTAAAATCCTCTCTCAGATTATTTTCACTGAATTTGTGTTTATCCATTGTCAAACTGTTTTCATCACTGCTTTAGATCTTTGAAGAAATTCTGAAACTTTTCGGCGGGAAATTTCGACCTTACTGTTATCCATCATTATTGCATAGTAACCGCCAAATTTTGAATACCCTTTTATAAACTTTAAATTAATAATATGCGATTTGTGGGTTCGGAAAAATAAATCTTTCAGAAGCGTCTCTTCAAAATC
>Ga0209417_1002172_pt1 | contig 31827 bp, 27 predicted proteins | sample RifGroF2_FD_184002 | JGI IMG/M metagenome (GOLD analysis project Ga0209417, IMG submission 184002) | Groundwater microbial communities from Rifle, Colorado, USA - Groundwater F2 (SPAdes) (version 2) | ecosystem: Environmental > Aquatic > Deep subsurface > Groundwater | place: Rifle, Colorado... | reverse complement strand
CCTCCGGCGCCCACGCCCACAAAAAATAAGGTTAAATTTATTAATCAAAGTTAGTCAAAATAAGACCAAAAATTTTGTTACTTTTACTCAATAATAAAATCCACAAAAACCTCAGCTGAAACCGTGGTTTCGCCTGCTTCCAGCGGTGGAGCAGCTGCGTCCATCTCCGCCATTCCAAATGATGCCTTCATCATATACGGCCTTGCTATCATATCATTGCAGGAAGAGGTAACCTTGCTGACTCCTGATATTTTTACACCAAGCGCTTTTGCAAGGGTGTCAGCTTCTTTCCTTGCACTTTTAACAGCTTCTTCTAACAATCCATTACATACTTTTTGTGTGTCATTTATACCATAACTCAAACCGGATACTCTGTTTGCGCCATTATTTAACGCAATCTCAATTATTTCACCGGGTTTAACAATATCGTACGTCTTTACTTGTACCTGATTATTTACCCTGTATCCGATTATTTCATTTCTTTTAGAATTTGGAGAGTACATTGGGAATACATTAAAATTTGTTGTTTTTATCTGGTCATTTTTACCAATAACTTTTTTTAGGTTGCTAATAACTTTATCAGAAGCAGCATTATTTTCCTTAATTGCGTCACGAAGATTTTTTGATTCTGTTTCCACCGCAACTGTAACAATAGCCATATCTGGCTTTATTTCAACTTTTGCATTTCCTCTTGCAGATAGTAAGTTTATATTATTTGCCTCATTTACAGCCATAACAGGCAGGCAAAATACCATGGAAATTAATAATACAGTTAGAAATTTTTTCATTTTATCCATGAACCTCCAGGTGAAACAACACACATCGATGGTACTATAAACATAAATTTGTATTCATCATTATCCAGCTTTTTAAGTCTTGTTAAAAGATTTATGCATTTTTGTTGATATTTAAGGTTTTCTAGTTCTTTTTTCTTGCTTTTCATATCTTCCAGCTCCATTTGAAGTTTTTTATATGCCTCTTTACATTTTTGTGCCCATTCATAAAACGCACAATTTTCACTTAAGATAACAAAAGGCGACCCGGGAAAATCCCGGCAAAGTTGTGGCCTTTCACTATATATTGTACACTTTTTTTCAAAGTGATAATGCCTGCATTTGTAAAAAACAATTTCTTCTGGATGAGACTGATGTGCTTTTAAAGCCCTATCAACTACTGATTCGCAGATTTTTCGGGCCTGGTCATGATTTTTATACGGAATAAATATTGAAAAAAAATCTCTTGCGAATTGATCGCCAGCGGCTGCTTTTTCAAAAAGTTCCTTGTAAGTTTTTGATGGAGTAGCACACAAGCAGCACGTACCGCATTTCTTACACTCAGGTAATGGCAAATTAAATGTTTGGGCCCACTTTTCCATCTTGATTTTGATCAAGCAATCATAGAAATATTATCAAGAGGTAAAGAATGTGTTTCAAGCTTTGAAATATTAACTTTTTTGCTTGCTTTATCTATATCAATTCCAACAATGTTACCATTTTCATCATAATCAACCACAACTCCAGGAGAAATTTCAATAGATTCAACGCTTTTTCTTTCTGTTAAGTCAATATAAAGAGAGTCTGTATCAGGATAATAGTTAAACTTCATTATTACTTTTCTCCTTAAAATTTCTGTCAAAAAATGCATTATGTAAGGTTTTATCTTCAAGAGTTACAATTCTTAAATACTTATTTTCTTCTTGAATATAACCCCAGTATCTTATTCTACCGTCTTCTTGAATTATCTTATTCAGTTCTTTTTCTATTATATCAGAGCACCATTGAGATTTTAAGTATGGTCTTTTCCTTAACACCTGTTCCTTGAAATATTTTGTTGTTTTAATGTTATTCCAATCCATTAAAAATAAACCATATTATTTAATAATGTACATATTGCTTAGTTTGAGTACTGCTTAGCTGTACGTTTCGCGGGATAATAGTGATTGTCCTTCCCTGGTTTACCCCGGGTATAGAGAATTCCATTCCAAACAATACAAGGTTATAATGATATATTAACTGTGTGGAAACCCCATTTGTTGTAGGATCTCTGTAATCTAGCGTAAAAGTAACAAGGGGTACAGGATTTCCCTTATATTCAACCGTCTTGGTGCTGTTAAATTCATATAAAGCAAAGGGTCTTTGGCCAAAAGAAAGACCAATGTCTGCATTATAGTCAAAAACTATGTCTGAAACTCCAAGACTACCTAATCTTCTCTCTACCAGAGCCAATGCTGCTTCAGTTGCAGGGTTTTCTGTTGTATCATATGCTGCTCCTTCTGCGCACCATGCTGGTGGAGTAGCCACTGAACAAGCGTTTTCGCTAACATATTGCTTTGAAGCTGCTATTGCAGCCTCAGTCGCTATATCCTGAACTGCAGACACATTCCTTTGAAATAACGCATATTCAAGTATTCCAAGTATAATAACCAACAGAAGCGGAATTATAAGAACTACTTCTATCAGGTTTTGGCCTTTTTGCTTATTCATCGTAAGTTAAACTACTTTTTTAACTTTATTCGCCTTTATACAGGATGTACAAACATGTATCTTTTTCACAGAACCGTTTATTTCAGCTTTCATAGTCTGTAAATTTGGTTGCTGTCTGTATGTATAATGCTTGTTTGAAAAGCTTACCTTATTTGCTTTTAAAGCCTGTTTATCGCATATTTCACAATGTCTAGCCATATATTTTGTCTCCTTTATTATTACATTTTACTTACTAATTCTAACTCCGCAAGCTTTGGATCTAATAATCTTCTTCCAACTTCATCAAATTGGATACTGCAAAGCTTTCTGTCGCTATATCCGATAACTTTTTTTATTACGCCGTTCCCGTATTTTTTATGTTTTACTTTATCGCCTTCATTCAGGTCAATTGTTGCATTTTCAGTTTTATTATCATCAACAGCAACATTATAAACCGGAAGGTCAGATGTAGGAGGTCCCGGCATTTTCTTCCCGGTTTTCTTAGGAGGTTCTATAACCTGCTGAACTTCTTCCTCATATTCTTCAACTTCTTCTTCAACCTCATCTTCAAGTTCTTCTTCATCTAAATCCACGAAGTTATTCAGGTCTTCATCAGTAAATCCCTGTTGACCTGCTTGCGGTTCATACTGTTGATAATATTGAGGTTCGTATGTTGTTTCTTCCTCTTCTTCTAGTTCTTCTTCTGTTACAGCTTCTTCTGTTTCTTCATTGTTTATATAATCAAGCACGCTTTCATCCTGAAATTCTTCGCTTGAGTTGTAGTCGAAATTATCATCGCCCTGTACATTTGCTGAATATTCCGTGGAATAGCTCGAGGAATAATATTGTTGTTCGGTTTCTTCTTCCTGCGTTTCTTGAATTTCTTCTGTTTCTTCATCATCGCCCAGAAGCAAATTCATCTCAGCATTGTACTCAGTATCTTGCTGTGGGTATTCTTCCTGCTGTTCTTCCTGTTCTTCGTACTGTTCTTCCTGATAAACCTCTTCTATGTTCTCAACAAATGATTGATTTATTGTTATTTCCGGACAATCTTCTTCTAATCCCGGTATTTTAATATATAAAGGCACATTATTTGTTATTTTTCCGTAAATAATGACTTCTGAGTTTCCAAGCTTTTGTAAAAAATGTTGAAGATTAGTTATTTTGGAGCTATTTAAAGCTGAAAGCGCAAATATATTTTCTATTTTGGGTAAAATTTCACTAATTATTTCTGAGTCATGATTCATTGAAAAAATAGGACTGATTCCGCTCTTTAAGCCCTGATTCAGTATTTTTTTTGTAAGATTACTGGTAAGTAAATTGTTTATAAGGAAAAATTTTCCTTTATACTTCTCTTTGTTCAATCTTATTACAATATCAACAAAATCCTCTTTCCATGTTTCATCAATTTCTGACAAATCAAGCACTATCAGGTTATTTTGCTTAAAAGAAGTAAATAACCTGTTAATTTCTTTCTGATTATTAGCAAATACACCTTTTCTGTGTAATTTTTTCAGGCTATTGCTTAAAAGTGATAGCTCAGGAATATTATTTGCCTGGTATTCCTCATCTATCGCACACAAAAAGGCTGTAAATGGAATATGACTGGCTTCTCCTGAAAGCAGGTATTCCTCTATTTCGGAAAAAATATTTTCAATATTGGCTTTTGTTTCGGCTGTTACATTAATCAAGGTTTTATTGTAAAGATTTTCAAGCCCTATAACATCAAGAGGAAGTTTAATATCTTTTCCTGCACGTAATACAAGCGCATCTTCAAGATCTAAAAAGTCACCATTCGGATCTACAATAACCACATTAGAATTTTTATCAGCTAATTCATACGCCATCAGCTTTATAAAATTATTTTTTGAGGTTTCTGCGTCACCAACAATAATTGACGGTCTTTCAAGCAGTGAAGGATTAACGCTGATATGAGCTTGCGGGCAACTCGATAACTGACCGATAAATACAGAATTATTATCTTCATGAATATTTGTAATCGCTAAAATTTCAGCAGGTTCAACTATACTCAATTGAAAATCCCTGGACGGGACATTCCCTTGCCAGGCAGTTAATTTGCCTGAACTCAGGAGTGTAAAAAGTATTTTTGCGGTTGCTATGTTAACGTTTTTATTTTCATCAAGACTTTCAATTTTTACCACTTGAGCAATCACGCCATTATTGTCTGGCGACGAGATTTTAAGCATATCCGCAAGATAAATTTCCTCATCAGTCGTGCTGAAATTTATTTGAATCAAATTCTGTTCAGTTCTCACAATAAGCATATAAAAAATATCAACTTTAAAGTAATATAGTAAAAAAATTATACAATAAATAATTTTTTTCGGGAAACGGAGAAAATAATGCTGTCAAATGTTTATACAGGAGCAACAACTGGTATCGAAGGGTATAAAATAAGTGTTGAGGTTGATATAAGTTCAGGCTTACCGGCTTTTGCAATAGTTGGCCTGCCGGATGCAGCGGTTTCAGAAGCTAAGGAACGAATTAGGCCGGCAATAAAAAATTCCGGGTATACCTTTCCTGGAAAGAAAATTGTAATTAATCTTGCGCCTGCTGATGTTAAAAAAGAGGGTACAGGGTTTGATTTACCTATGGCTATTGGGGTTTTGCTTGCTACTGGTGACATAACTGCTAATAATCTTGAAAATACCGCATTTATAGGGGAATTATCACTTGAAGGCAAAATAAGGCCAGTTAATGGAATCCTGCCCACTGTCCTGAACCTTTGCAAGGATGGCATTAAAAAAATAGTAGTTCCTGCTGAAAACGCAAAAGAAGCCGCTTTAGCAGATAATATTGAGGTTTACCCTGTTTCTACACTTTCCGAAGTGGCCAATTTCCTTAACCCGCCAGCTATTTCTGAGTTTCAAATAAAACCATACAGAGTTGATATAAAAAAATATTTGAATACTAATGCTGAAAACAATTTTGCATACGACTTTAAGGATGTAAAAGGGCAGGAAAAAGCTAAAAGGGCTCTGGAAATCGCAGCAGCAGGAGGTCATAACATCCTGATGGCCGGATCTCCGGGTTCAGGAAAAACCCTGCTTGCCAAGTGCTTTGTTGGGATATTGCCGCCATTACAGTATTCAGAAGCAATTGAACTTACAAAAATATACAGTGTTAGCGGCTTGCTTGAAAAAGACCAGCCCCTAATGTCATCCAGACCTTTCAGGTCACCACACCATTCTGCATCTTCCGCCGGAATCATCGGTGGCGGGACTAACCCAAAGCCCGGCGAAATCAGTTTAGCGCATAGAGGTGTATTATTTCTTGATGAGGTGGTGGAGTTTCCAAGGAATGTACTGGAAGTTTTAAGACAACCGCTTGAAGACGGCGTAGTAACAATAAGCCGTGTGCAGACAAGCATTAAATACCCGGCAGATTTTATACTTCTTGCAGCTATGAATCCCTGCCCATGCGGTCATTATGGTGATGCAAAAAAAGCATGCATTTGTTCCGATTTTCAAGTGAAGCGTTACTGGTCAAGGCTATCAGGCCCACTATTGGATAGAATAGATTTGCAAATAGAAGTTGCTCGACTTTCAGAGGATGAGTTACTAAACAGGGAAGCTACGGGTGAAACATCAGCTGTTATCCGTCAAAGAGTAGTTCAAGCACGTGATATTCAGGTAAAAAGATTTGAAAAAGAAGGTTTTGTTTCTAATTCACAGATGACTCCCAAACTCATAAAGAAGTACTGCAAGCTTGATAGTGCGGCGGAAGATATTTTGAGGACCGCAATTGCGCGATTTAACCTATCGGGCAGGTCTTATGATAGAATTCTTAAACTTTCGAGAACAATTGCGGATTTAAAAGGTGCAGAAAATATTACACCTGCTTTCATTGCAGAGGCTATACAGTATAGGAATATTGAAAGAATTATGCAAAAAGCGTAACAACAAACGCTGTGCCTACATCGGGCTTGCTTTTTACCTTGATATTCCCATTATATAGCTTTGCAATTTTGTTTATAGTGGATAATCCCAACCCACTGCCAAGTATATGTATGGTTTTCTCATTCTTAATTCTTGAAAACTCTTTGAATAAGCGTGACTTGTCGCTTTCTGATATACCTATACCAGTATCAGCTACAATAATTCTTAATTTATTCCCATAACTCTTAATTTTAACTTTTACACGACCATTATCCCTGTTATATTTGATGGCATTGCTTATTAAATTATTGAAAATTATTTCCAATTCTGATTTATCAACGCAAAATTCCCCAACACGCTCTATATCAAGCTCAATAGATATATTTCTTTTTGCTGCATCTTCAGCAAATAAATCTGCCGAAAACTGCGCCATTTGCTTTATATCTACGTTCTCGAGTTTTCGCTTTTTTTCACCTGACTCTATCCTTGTTAAATCAAGCAGGTCAAATATCAACTTTCGCATACCCTCAATTCTGATCTTGCTCCTATTGACCATCATATGAAAATCTTCAGGGGAAATATTGTTAAAACGGTTATCCAGGATATCAAGGTAACCTTCAACAGCATTTAAAGGCGCTTTAAGCTCATGAGAAAGCACAGAAATAAACTGAAACCTTAATTTTTTTCTTTGTTCCTCAAACTCCTGCGCCCTGCGTGTCAGAACAAAATGATTTGTAGCTTTTTTTACTGCATTTCTTATTTCATCAGGGGTGAATGGCTTGGCCAGAAAGTCATAAGCACCGAGTTTTGTTGATTCTACAGCAGTTTCAAAAGTAGCATACGCAGTAATCATTATAACCAGAGTGTTTTTTTTCTGTGCTACGATGTATTCCAATAACTCTAACCCTGATACTTCAGGCATTTTATAATCCAGAAGTATCAGGTCATAATTTTTACTGGTAAAAGCTTCGAAAAACTCATTTTTTGATGTTGCTGTATCCACTTCATAAGTAACTCTGGAAGAAGCATCCTGAACAAAAACATCAAAATTACGGAGGATTTTTTGAACTCCTTTACACATCTCAGGTTCGTCATCAACGACAAGAACCCTGCATTTATCGATGTTTACTGTCATGCTGCCTGTAATTTTTGGATTTCCTTAAGAATTTGCTCGGCTCTGACGGGTTTTGCCAATATTAAATCAGCTTTTATCCATTTCTTTTCTTCCTGTGTAATGGATTCAAAACTGAAACCTGTCTGGCTTTTTACAGCAGTTACTATTATTACCGGGGTTAGCGGGTGTTTTTTCTTTATTTCATAAGAAAGAATGAATCCTGAATCCATGTCTTCCATCATCAGGTCAACTATTGCCAGGTCAAAGTCCTGTGTGTTAATTATTTCCTTAGCCTGGCTTTCGTTTTCAGCCGTGATGACTTCGTGGCCTTCTGCTTCCAGAATTAGTTTCTGTTGGAGTAGGTAATCGAAATCGTCATCTACAATAAGTATTTTTGTTTTTTTAGTTTTTCGTTGAGTGTTCATTGTGTAATAACCTTTTGTATTTCCTTTGCTAATTTGTCTGGTTTAATTGGTTTATCAAGGAATTTTACTACCTGATCCCATGCATCTTCACTTTCACCGAGCCAGCTAATTTTATCTGGATCGCCTGAAAGAATAATAACAGGTAATTCAGGATATTTTCTTCCCAGTTCCCTTGCAAGCACGAAGCCTGCAGTTCTGTGTTCCATCATAACATCTAATACAAGGATGTCAGGCTTTATATCTTCTAGTTTTTTTAATGCAGCCTGTGCAGTGTACGCTGATACAACGCTGTATCCCTGTTCTTCAAGAACCATAGTGTTTTGTTCAACTAAATCAATGTCATCGTCTACTAAAAATACTGTCTTTTTCATAAATTCTCCTTTCATTCCTTATTTTTTTGGTAATGATACCTTAACTGACGTGCCTATTTCGCCCATATCGGGGTCAGTATTGGAATTTACATCTATTGAACCATAATGCATTTTAATTATTCCATAGCTTACAGATAAACCAAGGCCTGTACCTTTGCCTATCTGCTTTGTAGTAAAAAACGGATCGAATATCTGTTTCATATGTTTTTCCGGAATTCCCGGGCCTGTGTCTTTAATAATGAAAAATACATTTCCGTCTTCTTCTCCAATTATTATATCGATTTTTCCACCATTTGCTTCCATTACGTCTATTGAGTTATTTACAAGATTTATAATCACCTGCGAAATCTGATCTTTATCAATTTCGCCTGTAATTTCTTCGCCAAGTTTTACTATATTAACATTGATTTTATCAGGTATGTAAAGCGAATCGATGCAATGCTTTGCTAGTTCTGGTAAATCAGTACGAGTTTTGACAAGTTTGTTCTGCCTTGCGAAATTCAGCAGGCCTGATACGATTTTTTTGCACCTATTAGCCTGATTAAGGATAGTTTTCAAGTCTTCTTTTGTATTATCAGCGCATTCAGCTTCTTCCAAGATAATATTTGAATACATCAATATAATGCCCAGCGGGTTATTAAGCTCATGCGCTATACCAGCAGAAAGCTGTCCCATACTCGCAAGCTTTTCCCTGTGATTTAAAACCTCTTTTATGTTTTTAAGATCCACAATTGTTCTCTTTAATTTCTCAATTGTGTATGGCAAACACATTTCATTTTCCGCAAAACCTTTAACAATGGCTGCTGCGTGCTCTGTACAGGTTTCATAACCACATGCGCCGCAGTTTAATTCATCATTTTTCTCAAATTTTCCAAGTTTTCTCAGTACATTTTTAATTAACTCATCAGGAGGGGGCTGTATATTCTGGTTATCCTGAGAAAATTTACAGGTTAAATCAACATCGGCAAACTTTTGTATGTTATTTTCCCAATCCTGTTGGTTAAAATTCTTAATTTTATGCTTCATGTACTGGCAAACCCTATGACGTCTTTCATAAAGAGGAGATTCATTGCTGATGCCAGGACCAAGTATGCACCCTTCGCAGGAAAGAGTTTCCAGGATTTTTGTATTCAAGTATCCTCTGCTGAATTCTTTTATGGCCTCAACAAAGTTACTTTTTCCGTTAGCTGTAATTATATTTTCTGTTATGAAGTCTTCAGTTACGTCAGCTGCCTGTAAAAACCCACCGCTAACTGCAAAAAGCGTACCTTTACCTCCGTGTGGATAGTCAAAATCTGATTCTTCAAGCTCATCAAGATTTATTTCTTTTTTTACAACCAGTTCTTTTAGTTCATTAAAAGTTAGCGCTTCATCAACAACACCCAGCAGGTCTTCTCTTTCTATTTCCTTTTTCTTTGCTATGCAGGGACCGATGAATACGATCTTTAAATCATCACCATGCAGCTTTTTCAATACTCTTGCTGTAGCTATCATAGGTGAAACTATTGGTGCAAGTTTATCAACGAGTTCGGGATAGTATTTTTCAACGAATGAAACAACCGCCGGACAGGATGTAGCGATGTGAGAGCTATCTGATTCCTGTTCAATCATTTTTCTATACTCTTTTGCTACTAAATCAGCACCAAAAGCCACTTCATTCACGTAATCAAACCCGAGTTTTCTTAATAATGCAACTATTTGGCCGTACGTAAGCACTCTGAATTCAGCAGAAAAGCTGGGAGCAATAATAGCTGCTGTTTTTTCTGTACCTACAAGCAGCTTTTCCACTTTGTAGCCGGATGGCAAGACGCATTTTGCGTTCTGGCTGCATACTTTAATGCAGTTTCCGCAATTGATGCAGCGTGCGTCAATAACCTCTGCCTGACCGCTGGTTATACTTATGGCCTTGGCAGGACATTCCCTGACGCACATATAGCAGGTCTTACACCTTTCTTTTATTGTGGATATTATTGCTATGTTGTTTTTTTTCATAATTTATTTACAAACTTCTCTTTTTACGTATTTAGTATGCAAGAGTTTGTGGCTTTTTTCTCCGAGCGGTTTTCCAAGGAATTCGTCATATAATTTCTTGATAGATTTATTTTTGTGTGAGAACCGCAATTTAGCGCCTGCATCAAAGCTATAGAGAGTTTTCATTCTTTCTTTTACTTTGCTTAGGTCAACACCATGAGGCTGTCCACCTCCTGCTATGCAGCCGCCTGGGCAAGTCATAACTTCTATGAAGTGATATTTAGATTTGCCATTTTTGATGTCTTCAAGAATTTTTCTGGCTTTCCCGACACCGCTCACTACAGCAAAATTGAGTTGTAGTCCGTCAATATTCACAGAAGCTTCTTTTATGCCGTTTAAATCTCTTACATCACCTATTACTGGGTCAGTTAAGTCTTTACCGGTTACAAGGTTATATGCTGTCCTTATTGCAGCTTCCATAACCCCGCCTGTTGCGCCAAAAAGTTTACCTGCCGAGGATCTTTCACCAAGTGGGTCATCAGCGTCCTGAGGAGCTATATTTTTAAGGTCAATGTTCAGCATTTTGAATAACTTTGCAAGTTCTCTTGTAGTAAGCACCACATCAATGTCTGCCATATTACCGGACATCATTTCACTTCTGCCAGCCTCAAACTTTTTAGCTGTGCAGGGCATAATGCTTACGCTGAAGATATTTGCTGGATCAATGCCTTTTTTGGGTGCGTAGTAGTTTTTAATTACAGCTCCCATCATCTGTTGAGGGCTTTTGCATGTTGATAAATTCGGGGTGAGCTCCGGATAGGATTGCTCTACGTGTTTTATCCAGCCGGGTGAGCAGCTTGTCATCATAGGAAGAACGCCCTTGTTAGTTAAGCGATGCACGAATTCTGAAGCTTCTTCCATAATTGTAAGGTCGGCCGCAAAGGATGTATCAAACACTACATTGAATCCAGCCTGTCTGAGCGCAGCATTTAACACTCCTGTATAATCAATTCCTTTTTCAAGGCCGAAGTATTCGCCTATCGTAACGGAAATAGCAGGTGCATGCTGTACAACAACCACTTTTTCAGGGTCATTAATTGCATTTATTACTTCTTTTATGTAATTTTTTTCGCTCAACGCGCCTGTTGGGCAGACCATAATGCACTGACCGCAGTTTATACAGCTTGATACATTCAACCCGTCATTGAATGCAGGTGCAACTGTAGTCTTAGCGCCCCTGTTTACAAAGTCGATTGCTGATATGTCCTGGATTTCTTCACATATTCTTACGCATCTGCCGCAGAGGATACACTTAGAGGGGTCACGAATAATTGAAGGGCTAGAAGTATCAACTGGGTGATTGAGTCTTTTTGCGCTGTAGGCCCTTTCTCTTATCCCAAATTCTTCTGTGAGGCCCTGCAATTCACACTGGCCGTTTTTATCACAGTATAAACAATCATCCGGGTGGTTTGACAGAAGTAGCTCAAGTATTGTTCTTCTTGCCATTAAAACCTTAGGTGAATGCGCATTTACCTTCATTCCATCCTGAACTTCTGTTGAACAGGCGGTTACAAGTTTTGGCCAGCCTTCAACTTCAACCACACACATCCTGCAAGCGCCAGATGGGAAGAGGTTGTCTATGTGACAAAGGGTTGGAATTTTTATCCCTGCTTTCCTTGCTGATTCAAGGATTGTCATTCCTTTTTTTACGTCTATTTCTTTATTGTTAATTGTGATTTTCACAGGTTTATCTCCGTATCAATGTTAACTTTGTTTCTTTATTGCGCTAAATTTACAGGTTTGTGCGCAGATGCCGCATTTAGTACATTTGTCTTCAATAATGTAATGCGCCTGTTTGACTTCTCCTAATATTGCACCAGCCGGGCATTTCTTTTTGCACAATGTACAACCTTTACACAACTCCTGATCAACAGTATATGAAATCAAGTCATTACATACTCCTGCAGGACATCTTTTTTCGTAAATATGCTTCTCATATTCATCCTTGAACCATCTTAATGTACTTAACACAGGATTTGGAGCAGTTTGTCCAAGTCCACAAAGGCTAGTTTCCTGTATTACTGAAGCTAATTGCTCAAGTTTTACTATTCCCTTAAATCTTTCTAAGGATTCAAGCTGGTTTTTTTGATTTTTACCTTTAGTGATGCGGTTAAGGATCTCGAGCATCTGCTTGGTTCCTTCACGGCAGGGGATACATTTGCCGCAGCTTTCTTTCTGGATAAAGTCCATAAAGAATTTAGCCACGTCAACCATGCAATTATCCTCGTCCATTACAACAAGGCCGCCTGATCCCATTATTGCACCAACTGTTTTTAAGGATTCATAGTCAATCTGTATGCCAAGATGCTGTTCTGGTACGCATCCGCCTGATGGACCGCCTATTTGTACTGCCTTATATCTTTTATGGTTAGCAATACCGCCGCCAATATCAAACACGATCTCTTTAAGTGTGGTACCCATTGCAACTTCAACTAGGCCGGTATGCTTTACTTTTCCTGATAAAGCAAATACTTTTGTTCCTTTGCTGTTTTCTGTGCCGAGTTTTGCGAATTCTTCCGCGCCGTCAAGCAGTATTTTAGGTATGTTTGCAATGGTTTCTACGTTGTTAATAATTGTCGGGTAGCCAAAAAGTCCTTTTATCGCAGGATATGGAGGTCTTGGGCGTGGCATGCCACGTTTACCTTCAATGCTATGTATTAAAGCTGTTTCTTCGCCACAAACAAATGCGCCTGCGCCTTTTTTAATTATAATATTTAAATCATATCCGCTTTTTAAGATATTTTTGCCGATAAGATTCCGCTCTTCTGCCTGTTTTAAAGCTATTTCTAGGTTTCTAATTGCAAGAGGGTATTCAGCTCTGATATAAACATAGGCATCATTAGCACCTATGGCGTATGATGAAATTACCAAACCTTCAATCAGCCTGTGTGGGTCGCCTTCAATAACTGCTCTATCCATAAATGCGCCCGGATCGCCTTCATCTGCGTTACAAATGAAATATTTTTTGTCAGCAATTTGTGCGTGGGCAAACTGCCATTTTTTACCTGCCGGGAAACCACCGCCCCCTCTGCCTCTGATCTGGCTTTTTTCAACTATATCGCATACTTCAGCAGAAGTATGTTTCTTTAATGTTTTTTCAAGCGCTTTATAACCGGAGTTTGCGATATATTCTTCAATATTAACCGGGTCTATGATTCCGCAGTTTGCTAAAACCCAACGTGTCTGCTTTTTAAGGAATTCATGTTCATTAAATAAAGGAACATTGTCCCATTTTTCAAGGTTTTCACCAGGGAATTGATACAGAACGTTTTCTGTAAGAATTTCTTTTTTAAGGATTTTATCAAGAATTTTTTCGATATTATCTTTATCTGCCCTTCCAAAAGCTACCCTATTGTAGCCGGGAAGCTGGACATCAACGATAGGTTCCTCATAACATAATCCAATGCATCCGACATTAACAATTTCTGCCTGAAGTTTCTTTTCTTTAATGTAGTTTTTAATTACTTCAAGGGTTTTGCCTGCACCCGCTCCCAGACCGCAGGTTCCAGTACCTATAAAGATTTTTATTTTGTTATTTGACATTATTTTGATCCTTTTGTCTGAATTCGTTTATTATAGTTCTCAATTTTTCCGGGTTTAATTTAGCAAAAAACTCACCGTTTATGCTAATTACCGGAGCCAGTCCGCACGCACCAATACAGGCTACGATTTCCAGGCTGAATTTTCCGTCTCTTGTTGTTTCACCGTGTTTTATGCCAAGTTCACCTTCCAGTATTTCCAGGATTTTTGCTGATCCCAGAACGTGACAGGCAGTACCGCGGCAAAGTTGAATTTGATACTGGCCACGGGGCTGGAACCTGAACTGGTTGTAAAAACTGGCAACTCCGTATATTTTACTGGTTGGCAAATCAAGCTCTTTGCTAATTTTCAGGATAGATTCCCTTGACAGAAAACCTTCTTTTTCCTGTACTTCCTGTAAAATCGGGATTAATTTGTCTCTCTTCTTTTTTTCTAGTGAAGTTTTCATTGATTATTTTTCCTATAATGAGTACAATTTAAACGATAATGAGTGTAAATTTTACATTTGCTAATTATATTATTTATCCAACCGGGTAATAAATCAATGTACCAAAAAGATACATCGCTGAAAGAAATAATTCATCAATTAAAGAACCAGCTTATGGTTATGCAGTTAAGTGCTCATGATCTAAAAGAATATGCTGAAAAAAATCAGATCAGTGATGAATTTTTATGTATCAGCATTAAAAATCAAGTTGATTATATCGCAAAAATATTTAGTCTACTAAAAAATTTGGAAAATCTTTTAAATATATCTTCCACCGTACAGCCTGAAACAAAAATTCAGGACAAACCCGACAAAATAACAGGTAAAGTCCTTATTGTTGATGATGAAGAAGATTTACTAAAAATTATGAGAAGGTATCTGGTTAAATTCGGACTGGATGTTGACACAGCGTGCAGCGGTAAGGAAGCTTTAAAAAAATTAAAAACAGAAAAATATCATTACCTTATTACAGACCTGAAAATGCCTGTTCTAGACGGCCAGACTCTAATCCGTCTGACCAAGGACGAGGGTTTCCTGGAAGACACAATAGTTATTGTTATTACAGGCGGTTTAATGAATGAGTATTCCCAGGAGCAGAGGGAGGCATTAAGGAGAGATATAGACGGTTTTCTGCAAAAACCCTTCTCCAACGAGGAATTATACAGGTTAATCAGGAGTTTTGAACCTTAGTTATTACAAGCCTATGTTCAGGCTATAAATTAGTTCCTGCAACTCATTCCTTGATGTTATTTTCAATTTTTCAAAAATATTGTGCAAATGCCTTTTTACTGTACCGGAAGTAATATACAATTTTTCCGCTATATCAGGATTTTTGTGATTTAACAAAATACACGACATGATCTCTACTTCCCGATCGGAAATATTCTTATTTTTCTTTAAATAAGTCGCTGTTTTTTGAGAAATAAAGTAAAGCTGCTCGATTTCTTTATGTGTACTCTGCTCCAAGGATAATTTAAAGCATTTTTGGAGGGTTTCAAGCAGTTTTTGCTTGCTTACAGGCTTTTCGAGAAAATGGAATATGCCCGCATTCACTGAATCTATAACCAATTCTTTATCTGCGTATGCGGTGACCATTACTGTGGGGATCTTTTCCTCCCGGCTGGAAATCTCTTTTAAAAGAGAAATACCTGTACCGTCCGGGAGCATGTTATCTAGCAGAATGCAGTCGAACTTTTCATGGAATAAAATATCCCTGGCCTCTTCAAGATTATCTGTACAAATTACAATAGGAAAAATCTGACTTGCGCATTTGTTGTACGAGTTGAGCAATTTTTTTTCATCTTCAATAATTAGTATTTTTAAATTTTTCATTGACCATAAAAATTGATGATAGTATATTTATTATACCTAAATTAAAAATTTTTTGGGCTTGTGGCGCAGCGGTAGCGCAGCGGACTCATAATCCGTTGGTCGTTGGTTCGAATCCATCCAGGCCCATTTTTTATTGGTAAGAGTTTGAGTGAAACAATGAAAAAACTTGGATTTATTTTATTTTTAAGCGTGCTATTATTCAGCAACACTGCAAAATCTGCTGATTTTGCAGGGAAATGCCCTACAGAACCCTATGAAATATGCAATTCTTTTTCAAGGGGACTTCAAAGATATTCAGGATTAAATTTTTTCAGTTCGTTTCTAACTAAGGAAATTGCTGAAATGAACGTGTCAAAACTCTTAAAAAGCAAAAAAACTAATTTGAAAATTGATATATATAGTACCGGGGATTTTGTTTCAGGAAAGTTAAGGAATTTTTCCGCTAATATCAAAGATTTTTCTGTAGAGGATTTTTATATAACAGAGATAAAAGCTAAAAGTCTTTGCGGTTTTACTGATATTGACTACAAAAAAGCACCTCCAAAAACTAAAACACCTATGGTTATTGAGTTTTCATCAACTCTGGCGGAAAAAGACCTGCATAAAACTTTTGCTTCTAAAAAATATTCGGACCTTCTTGCAAATATCCCTTTAACAATTGATAAAACAGAAGTTGGGATACTTAAAATAAATTCTCTAAATACAAAAATAAAAAACAATAAACTCTTTCTTTTTTCTGATATTCAATATGATGCTGGTTTTTTAAGGCTCAAGTTCCCTATTGCCTTTGAATCGTCTGTTGAGGCTAAAAACAACAGCATATATCTAGTTAACTTTAAGCTTTCGCCTGAAATGTTCGGTAGAGATTTCCAGTATATAAGTGATTTTACTAAACTCAGCAGAATAAAAATTATTGACTTAAATACTGTGAAATCAGATCCTTACCATATATGGATTAAAAAAATCGCTATACAAAATGGCAAAATTAAAACTGATGGAATGGTTTATATCCCTGAAAATTCTGTTTTTAAATAACTGATTTTTATTATTATTTTTGCAGGAAGCCGGCGAAGCCGGCTTCCTGCAAAGCTGGTGGGGCGCCTACGGCGCCCCACCAGCAAACTATAAACTTTTAAATTTCCTGTTTTTTATTTACAATAAATAGAAATTATTGGTAAGAGATCAGAGATGCAACGTGATAAGTACAACTAAACTAACTGTGCGCTTTGGAGCACGGACACTATTTGAAAATGTAAGCATAAAATTTTCTCCAGGTAATTGCTACGGGCTCATAGGAGCAAATGGTTCAGGCAAAACCACTTTATTAAAAATACTCTCCGGAGAAATTGAACCAACATCCGGGGAAGTTCATGTCTCAAAAGGACAGAGAATAGCGGTATTAAAGCAGAACCATTTTGAATTTGACCAGTATAGAGTTATAGATACTGTTATTATGGGTCATAAAAAACTCTATGATGTTATGCAGGAAAAAGAAGCGCTGTATTCCAAGCCGGATTTCAATGAAGAGGACGGCATGCGGGTGGCGCAGCTGGAAATTGAATTTGGTGATCTCAACGGTTGGGAGGCTGAATCTCAGGTGGCATCCTTGTTAAGTGATCTTGGCATAGATGATGCACTTCATTTTTCCCTAATGAGTGAGTTATCAGGAAGTGAAAAAGTGAGAGTTCTTCTTGCGCAGGCTTTGTTTGACAATCCTGACATCCTGCTTCTTGATGAGCCGACAAACCACCTTGATACAAATACGATTGCGTGGGTTGAAGAGTTTCTGATTAACTTTCAAAATACTGTAATTGTGGTTTCGCACGATAGAAAATTCCTGGATAATGTCTGTACTCACATGGCAGACATTGATTTTTGCAATATTCAGTTATACGCAGGAAATTACACCTTCTGGTCAGAAGCAAGCCAGCTTATACAAAGACAAAAGCAGGAGCAAAACCGCAAAACTGAAGAAAAAATTGAGGAATTAAAGGCGTTTATTGCGAGATTCAGTGCAAACGCCTCTAAATCAAAACAAGCTACTTCCAGAAAGAATATTTTGAATAAACTATCCCTTGAAGATATTAAGCCGTCTTCCCGCAAATATCCCGCTATCAGGTTTGGTTTCCCTAAAATGCCAGGAAAAGAAGTTTTGCGCATTGAAAAACTCAATAAATCAATAGATGGAAACTTATTAATAAAAAACTTCAGTCTTGAGGTTCAAAAAGGGGATAAAATCGCTTTTTTAAGCCGGAATCCTCTGATTCTAACTACTTTGTTTTCAATAATAGCAGGTGAAATCGAGCCTGACAGCGGCACCTGTAAATGGGGAACTACCGCAACCCAGGCATACTTCCCGAAAGATAACACTAAATTCTTTAAAACCAATATGAATCTTATTGACTGGCTGCGCCAGTATTCGCCTGACCAGAACATAAGTTTTTTAAGAGGCTTTTTAGGCAAAATGCTTTTTTCCGGTGAAGAATCCGAGAAATGCGACACTGTTTTATCAGGTGGTGAAAGAGTCCGCTGTATGCTCTCAAAAATGATGGTGGCTGAGGCCAATGTGCTGATATTTGATGAGCCCACAAACCATCTTGATCTTGAAGCGATCACGTCGTTAAATAATGCGCTGATTGATTTTAATGGAACGATTTTCTTTACATCGCAGGATTATCAGTTCATTCAGACTGTTGCGAACAGAATAGTAGAAATCTCGCCTAACGGCTGGATCAATTCCCATCATAGGTACAGTGATTATCTTGTCAGCCCTGACATCAAAAAACGACGGGAAAATTTACTAAATTCGCTTATTTCAGTAAATAAAAAATCGGGGGAATGTTCTAAAAGTTCATTATAATTACTGGTTTTTGCCCAGCTCACCGCAACTGAAACCACACCTGCCTTTTTAGATTCTGTGATGTCGCTTGGCTGGTCGCCTATATAAGCTATTTGTGATGGGTTTACATTCCACAATCCTGCTATTTTGCTCATACATTCAGCTTTTATTATCCCGTATGGGCTGCCGTGTTCTACGTATTCAAAGTATTTCTTTAAGTTCATATACTCAAGTGCTATGTCGATAGTATGCTTGCCCTTTCCTGTTATTAAGGCTAATTTGATTCCTTTGTTTTTCAGTTCATCAAGTATTTCAATAATCCCGTCAAATACATTGGGGCACAAGTGATGGTTGTTTTTATAGGTTTCAATAAAAGCCTGTAATGCTTCATCATAGTATTCAGCGGCTAATGAGGCTATGATTCCTTCTTCAGATTTACCAAAATGCTGTATTATTTCTTTTTCCGTGTATTTTTTGCCTGTAATCTTTTCCAGAGACAACTGAAATGATAAGATACACAATGGCAGCGAGTCTGCCAGGGTGCCGTCAAAATCAAATATTATTCCTCTTAAATTATTCATATTCAGTTTTGCCTTTCCAGTTGCTTTATTCTATCCTTAAAGTGGAGGGAAATAAAGGTTTAAATCAATGACAATACAAACCCCACTGGCGGAAATCCTCAGACCATCTACTATTGATGAATTTCTGGGGCAGAATAACATTACTGACAATAATTCAGCAGTGTATAACCTCATAAAATCAGGGAAATTGTTTTCCATGATACTTTGGGGGCCGCCGGGAAGCGGAAAGACTACACTTGCGAGGATTTTTGCAAAAGAATTAAACTGTAACTTTAAGGAACTCAGCGCTGTAAATTCCGGGATTAAGGATTTAAGGGAAATAGCAGCCATGGCGCAGGAGGAATTAGAAGTCACAGGCGTTAATACGGTTGTTTTTATCGATGAAATCCACCGATACAGCAAAACCCAGCAGGATGCGCTTTTACCATATATTGAGAAGGGAATAATCTATCTTATTGGCGCAACCACGGAAAATCCCTCGTTTCAGGTCATCCCCGCATTGCTGTCAAGGGTGCAGATAGTGATTTTAACCCCGCTGGATGATGAAAACATCCTGAAAATAATCAGAAAAGGGTATTCTTACCTAATGAATAAGTACGGTAAAGCTAAACTTGATCCTAAAGTGGGGGAATTTATACTGAGATTTTCTAATGGAGATGCCCGCTCCGCCTTAAACCTTGTGGAGAATTCCTACTTCGCATCGGGTCAGGAAAAAAACATTACTGTTGAACTGCTTGAGAACCTTGTTTCCAAGAAAACGATAAAATATGGAATTGATGAACACTACGACATAGCCTCAGCATTCCAGAAGAGCCTGCGTGGGTCAGACCCGGACGCAGCCATATACTGGCTGGCTAAGATGATTTCGGGAGGCGAGGATCCGAGATTTATCGCAAGGCGGCTGATAGTTACCGCAAGCGAAGATATTGGAAATGCCGACCCTAATGCCCTCAACATTGCAATAAATGCGTATAAAGCCGTGGAGCTGCTGGGATTCCCGGAAGGCAGGATTCCTCTGGCGCAGGCGGTTATTTATATCGCCAAATCCCCGAAATCAAACGCAACCATAATGGCGATTGATAAGGCGTTGCAGGACATTGAAACCAACGGCGAAAACTACCCTGTGCCAATGCATTTGAGGGATTCGCACTACAAAGGGGCTGCGAGTTATGGTTTTGGGAAGGATTATGTATATTCGCACGAGCATCCTGATGTCAAGCAGGAATTTTTGCCTACGGAGCTTAAGGGTAGGGAGTATGTGGAGTAAAAGATCTAAAAAAATGCAACAAAATGCGACAAAATGCAACAGTTTTTTAAAAATTTTTTAAGAATCGAACGGAATCGGACGAAATCGAACGGTTTTTAATGAAAATTTTTTTGTTTATACCAAAGATGTTTGTATGATTATTATAGCATGGTTTGTGAGGTTATTGAAGGGTTTTAGATAATTTTGTTGGGTCGGTGACCCAACCTTCAAGTAATTTTGCCCCAAGTCCTGATTTAATATAAGTTGTTCCCAATAACTGATTAGGTAATGATACAGGCTTATACTTTTCGAGTTCTTTTGCTTTTTCTTCAGCTTGCTTTAACTTTATATCAAGCTCTTCTTTTTGTTTCTTAGTTAATTGATTTTCATTATTAAGCTGAATAATTATAGCTTCTGCATTTTGATAAAGTTGATTGTAAGCACTAGTTACTTGATTATGCTTTTCGGTTAAATTATTGTATTCATTAGTAATAATTTGATTTTCATTTTCTACTTCTTTAATTTTACCATTTAGTTCTATACCATACAAAACCAACACAACAAAAGAAACAAAAAGAAAAGTCGCTACCATTGCAATCAATTTATGATAAAAATCGCCATAAGGTATATACATTATTCCGATACAAACTCCTATTGTTGCTACTAAAAACGTTCCAAAATTTATCGGATTTTCTATTAATTTCATTTTTGTATCCTTACTGTTTCAATACCGTGAAAGCATGATACCAAAAGGATATTTTATTTGCATTTGTAATGTTTATTTAAGTTTCTTAATATTTAAAATATTTAACAAATTTATGTAGTATTATAAAATATGTAAATTTGAACCTTGATAATTATATACTTGGGGTAGCCCACCTCGGGAAAAAGAGGAGGACTTTAGCTTCTTAGGCTATAGGGAAGGAGAAAGGCCTTACTGTGGGTTATTGCGGCGTAATCTGCATTTTTACAACAGCCGCATCGAGGGAAACCTATTATGGATGACCATGATAGGGGCAGCCGAGAAAGATTTTATAGGATAACGGAAAAAGTACTAGATTTTCTAGTACTTTCCATAAGAGTTATTCTTAACTTCATTTCTTAAACTGGGCTCGTAAGGGAATGGAGTTGGCGCTCCGTTCCGCCCCTAAGTATATTTTATTATATACCATATTTTTATAATGGCTAGACAATTTTATGAATTGTTAATATGTTTATAGTATTTGGGTAAAAAACAAAAACCCAAAGTAGTTAAAACCACTTACGTGTTATGCGGGGATATTTACCATAATTTATTATACACAATATAAAAACAATGCTTTTAACTACACAGCACAATAGGGTGCGCCGCGGCGCACCCTAAAGCTTTTTATAATATCCCTACAATAATCTATGCTGTTGCTAATAACCTTTCGAAATATTTCTGATCTTCAAAGGTTTCTGTACCTTTAGCTGTACGTCCATTTTTAAGGGCAAGATCAAATGTTCCAAACGTTCCTGTTGCATTTTTATTGTCAACTGCATTAAATGTACTTAAATCAAGTCCATCAATGTTACTAAGGTCATAAAGATTATTTGTAAGCTGACCGTTAACTACTTCATTTAATAATACTTTCGATGTAGCCATTTCTTCAGCGGTAACTTTACCGTCTTGATTTAAGTCAAGGGATTTCATTCCTGCGAAAAGGTTATCTTTAGTATCATTAATCCCTAAAATTTCATTTTGATCGTCTGCTTTTTTATTATCATTCTTGTCAGAAACGAACATGTATTTCTTTCCGTCAATATCGACTTCGTAAGGGTCTGCCAAGCCTCTATCGTGGAGTGCATCACCCAGATCATCATTCGGAACGCTACCTGCATCCACCCATGCCTGAGTTAGTTGCTCATCAGTCATTTCAGTTGGTGATGGCGGTGGTGGGGGTGGTGATGGTGGTTCTGGTGCAGGAGGTGGGGATGGTGGTTCCGAAACTACCACTTCGTCTTCTACTACAACTGGTGCTGTTTCCAATTCTTGATGTTGATATGCAGAATACATTTCCTGCTTCATACCATTTGGCCCAATTTCCTGGCTCATTCCGAATGCGGACTGAGTTTGCTCTATTTTTTGCCATATTGGTTGTGTTGGTTGTGTTGTTTCTGTTTTTTGCAACTGAAGCTGCTGACTCAACATTAAAAGAGCGTCGAAAATACTTGGGGTGTTTGAATAAAAAGGATTATAAGCCGTATTGTACAACGACTGATTTCCCACAACATGCTGATTTTGCACATAACTACTTGGCCACATAACATCTCCTCCTCATTAATTACCAATATTCCTTATTTTTATAACTGTTAGTTTCTCCTTCAACCAAATAAAACTGTTTTCCAATTCCTCTTATAAATATAAAAACAAAAAAAATTGCGAGTTGTTATAATTTGAATTTTATTTTACATTTCGTAATATTTTTATTTTACACAATTAACGAAAACACGTTTAAAATGCGCGTAATAGATAGACGTAGCCACAAATCTTGAGAATGCTTTAGGATATTTAAAAAGGCTGATAAAAAAGGTTCTCCAGTAGTAAAACCTGCTTTGATCAAGTATTCCCATATAAATTATTGATTTAAATAACGCATAAAAATGGATCAAGTTCATATTTTCATTTATCTGGCTATTATAGTTTTTTATAAAAGTAAGAACCCTTTCATAGTATTCCTTACTGGAATATACGGTTTTTACTATTTCTCTATAACCATCTATAAGGACATTCGTGTCAATTTTTGGAATAAAATTTATGGAAAAATCAGTATTGTTCCCCGAACTTTGGGTTAAAAGCCTGTTCTCCTTTTGTAATCTTTGATATAGTCTCGTTCCCGGCAATGCGTTCAAAAGTCCTACCATTGCAACGACAACCCCGCTATTTTGGATAAATTCAATCTGTCTTTTAAAAATATTTATGTCATCGTTATCAAAACCTACAATAAATCCTGCGGAAACTTGAAATCCATTTCTATAGAGTTTAATCAATGATTTCTCAACATTACGATTTTTGTTTTGAAATTTTCCACATTCGGCCAGGCTTTCTTCAGATGGGGTTTCAATGCCTATAAACAAGCTGTTAAAACCAGCTTCCTTGAGCAGCTGTATTAACTCTTCATCATCAGCTACATTCACGGATACTTCCGTATTAAATGTTATTTTAACTTTTTTTAAATTTCTCCATTGCGCAAGAGATTTTAAGAAAATTTTAGTTTCGTTTTTATTTCCGATAAAATTATCGTCCACAAAGAAGACAGGCCCGTTCCATTCGGTATTCATGAGTGCTTCAAGCTCCAGGAGAACTTGATCGGGAGATTTTGTCCTTGGAATACGCCCATTAAGTCTTACTACATCACAAAACTCGCAATCATAGGGGCAGCCTCGTGAGTATTGAATAGGCATATGCCCGTATGCTTTTTGGTTAATCAATTCCCATTTTGGAACCGGTGATTTTCTTATATCCGGTTTTTCGTCACTTCTGTAATATTTTTGCAGATTATTATTTTTTAAGTCTTCGAGAAACATAGGCAGGGTTATTTCGCCTTCATCAAGAATAAAATGGTCAATATTAGGAAATTCTGTATGTAAATCACTAAAAAGAGGACCACCTGCGACAACTTTTACGTTTAATTTTTTACATTTCTCTGATATTTTATGAACCGAATCTTTTTGGGTTATCATCGCACTAATGAAAACAAAATCAGCCCATAAGATATCTTTTTCCTTTAGTGGTTCAATATTGAGGTCTATCAGTTTTGTTTGAAAGTCCTCTGGAAGCATTGAAGCAATAGTTATAAGACCTAAAGGAGGTACCATGGCCTTCTTTCCAACAAAACTCAGAGCTTGTTTAAAACTCCAGAATGTTTCCGGGTACTGCGGATATACTAATAAAATTTTCAATATTTTTACCTGCTTTTATATTAATTCCCCAATAAAAAATATACTAATTGGGCTTTTTTAACTATCCCTTACAGGATAATTAATAATTTAGAAATAAAATTAACTGAGTAGAGGCGCACCTGTGTGTGCGCCCTGAGGGCAGACACATAGGTCTGCCCCTACGTACCAATAAACATTACCTGGCAATTCAAGTTCTTTGTTAAGTTTATTTCTAAAAGCCGATTTTCTGGTACACTTAAATATATTTAAATCAGGGAATAAGTCTTATATGCAGAATTTGGATCTTGAGAAAAAAGTAGAAGCAACAACCAAAAAACTTAACGATTTAACTTTCCAAATTAATAAATTATCGTTACCGGGTGATGTTGAAAACGTAAAAAGAGAATTCGATCAAGCTTGTAATGCACTTAAAAAACTTAAAGATGAATTAAAATCAGTTGTATCAAATTCGGTAAATTTAAATGCAAATTTTATATCTTCAGGCCTTTCAGTACTTGATGTAAAAGTCGACGGTATTAATAAAAGCCTAAACAAGCTTTGCCTTGCTGAAAATAGTAAATATATAAAGGAAAGTCTTACTGATATTAATGATAGTCTTGAATCGCTAAAGAAAAAGCTTGATAAAGCTGCTGTCGATGTAGAAAATTTACCTATTCTGGCTGATATTGAAGAACTTAATGACAATATAAATCTAAAATTAACAAATACGGAAACAATTTTTATTGATCAAGTTAGAGAAATTAACCAGAATATAAACACAAAACTAACTAACCTTAATAAAAATATCTCTAATTTGCCTGATCAGGAAAGCTTTAACACTATTAAAGATATTGTTAGTTCATCTAATCGGGAGTTAGAAAAGCATAAAACTACAATTGAAGAAAATATTTCCCGCTCTGTTAATTCCGGAACCGAGGCTGTAACCTCTAAAATATTGTTATTAGATACAAAATTAAATGAAAATTTCGAAAATAAAATCTCACCTGTTAATAGTGAGCTTGCGAAGATTAGTTCAAAGGTATTATGGATAAGCAATAACCTTGAAAACATAAGTAGTATTAAAGAAGTAAAAATCCTTCAGGATGAAGTATCAAAAGTTCAGGAACAAATTGAGTTAGCATCTCAAGGGTTAGAGAAAAATATTTCCAAGCTTGAAAATAAACTTGCAGATAACATTAAATCTCTCATGTCAGATTTATCCAATAAAATCGGTGCACTTGATGCTTTAATGAAAAACTCATCGAGTTTAACAATAGCTGAGTTAAAAGATTCTTTTAATTCGTTAGAGGAATTAACTGCTGAAATAGCTAATAAACAAGAGAAACAGGCTACTAATGAGGATTTAGAGTTAGATTTCGATGAAATAAAAACTGAAATCCTTTTAACGAAAAATGATTTAAACGAGAATCTTGAAAAATTAACTACAAAAATAGCTGATAAGCAAAATGATCAAGCCACTAATGAACAGTTAAATGCAATAAAAGATGACATAAAAACTGAGATCGCCTCACTTGAATCATTAGCTGTTAAAATAGCTGATAAGCAGAATAATCAGCCTACTAATCAGGAAATATCCAATTTACAGAATGATTTAACGAATTTATACGATATAAAATCACAAATTGAACCCCTGTTAAAAGATTTATCCAATAAAATCGGTGTACTTGAAGCTTTAACAAAAAATTCATCGAGTTTAACAATAACTGAATTAAAAGAATCTATTAACTGTGCAAATGATTCTATACAAAATAGATTTAACTCGTTAGCTGAATCCATAGATAATTTAGATGAAATAAAAATCGAACTTCATTCAACGAAAAATACTATTACTGAAGCATTATCTAATAATGTTATTCCTGAAATATCACGAGTAACAGATGTTGTAACCGCTAAAATAGCCTCATTGGAAACATTAACCACTGAAATAGCTGACAGACAAGAAAATCAGCCTACCAAGGAGGATTTAAAATCACAGTTAGCATCTATTAACAATAGTTTTAATTTTAAAGATGAGATAAAAACTGAGATTGCCTCACTGGAATCATTAGCTGCTAAAATTGCTGACAGACAGGAGAATCAACCTACTAATCAGGAAATATCCAATTTACAGAATGATTTAACGAATCTTACTGATGATATTGCTAATCTAATTCAAGAAAAAAATGAGCTTTTATCAAATGAGCTGTGCAAAAAGCTCGATCAGCAGGAATCATCTGATATAAAATCACAAATTGAACCCCTGTTTAAAGATATATCTGATAAAATCGGCGCCCTTAATGTTTTAATGAAAAACTCATTGAGTTTAACAACAACTGAATTAAGTGAATCTATTAACAGTGCAAATGATTCTATACAGAATAGATTTAACTCGTTAGCTAAAACCATGGATAATTTAGCTTATTCCGATGAAACTTTAAATACTCAAAAACAGATAAATGATTTAAAAGATGAGTTAAAAACCGAACTTCATTCAGTGAAAAATACCATTACTGAAACATTATCTGATGATGTTATTCCTGCAATATCAAGAGCGACTGCACAAGCAACTGCCCAGGCAACTGATACTATCGCTAAAATAGCCTCACTGGAAACATTAACCACTGAAATAGCTGACAAACAAGAAAATCAGCCAACCCAGGAGGATTTAAAATCACAGTTAGCATCTATTAACAACAATTTTAACTCATTAACTGAAACTATAGATACCCTGGCTCAATCAAGCGAAGTTATAGATACCCAGAAACAATTAAGTAAATTTAAAGATGACATAAAAACTGAGATCGCCTCACTTGAATCATTAGCTGCTAAAATTGCTGACAGACAGGATAATCAGCCTACCAATCAGGATATTTCCACCATTCAGAACGATTTAACAAACCTTGCTGATATTCTTGAGGATTCTCATGTAAAATTATCCGATTCAATCAACACCAATATTGAATCAGCCAGGAAAAACCAGGAATATTGTAAAACTTTAGAGCAATTTATAAGCGATATCCAGTTATTTTTCGGGCAGATTGACAATAAATTCAGTTCAAATGCTATGTCTGTTAATGAACAATTTGACCTGGTTTCCAGCAATTTATCAGGTATTAATGAACAGGCAGCAATAATAAAAAACCTCATAGAACAGCTACCTGTGTCAGAAAATACCGATTCTATCAAACAACAATTGTTAGACTTAACTGACAAGTTAAACTCGTTTGAATCTATAATCAGGAATTCATCACATTTAACAATAGATGCGATAAATGAATCTTTTAATAAGGCAAAATCAGACATTCAGGCCGACATTCAGGTAAAAATAGAAACCTTATCCTCATTGATTCAGAATTCTGCGCAAAATAAGCCTGACTCCATCGATGAGTTTAAATCACAACTACTTTCCATTCAGGACAATTTTAGCTCATTAAAGGAAACCATAAATACTCTGGCACAGTCAGGTGAAGTTTTACAAACACAAAAGCAGTTGAATGAATTTAAAGATGAAATAATAACTGAGATTTCCTCAATTACATTATTAGCTGCTGAAATAGCTAATAATCAAGATAATCCGGCTGTTAATGATGAATTGAAAACACAATTACTTTCTATTCAGGATAGTTTTAAATCATTAGTTGAAAAAGATGACCTGCAAAATGTTATAGAAAAAATAGATTTCTTAATGGAACAGCTTGAGTTTAGAGCATTAAAAGTTCAGAGATCAAATGAAGATGTTGACAATATCAAACAATACTTAGATGCATTAAAATCTTTTATTGAAGATAGGTCATCAAAAATAATTAATAGTCAAAATAATCTCCAAAACCAGGCAAAAGAATCGACAGTAACAATTATTAAAGAGATTAAACCTTTATTTGAAGAAAATGAAAAGACTTTTAACTCAGGTACACTCGAAATTAGTAATAATCTGGAAAACCTCTCAAAAGAAACCACTACCCTTAATTTAATAGTCAATAAAATCAATAGTTCACTTGAAAAAGTTAATCTGACAAATTCCACGAATAATAATGAATTAATATCATCAATTAAAGAAATTATAGAAGAAAATAAAGAAACAAAAGAAAAAATAAGCCTGCTAAACAATACTAGCAACAAGAGTTTTGAAATCATTGAAACTCTTGTTGATAATATTAATTCAACGCAGGATTCGCTTATGCTTCTTGCTGGCTGGGTAGATGGAGCAGGAGGTATTATAGAATCAATAAGCGCTGATATACAGGACACTAAAAAAGCTCAAAAAAATTATGACAAAAAATTCACTCAGCTAACATCTGACATTGAAAAAATTAACGCAAACCAGGAAATAATACAGAAATCTCTGGAAAAAATCGAAAAAGCTTTGAGAATATAAAAAGAAAGCCCCATTTAAGACTTTCTTTTACTTGGTTGCGGGGGCATTAAAAAAATGTACGTGGAAATATACCTATAATTTACAAAGGTTGAGAAGCTGATAGGCTTATTGACTACGTTAAAATACAGAAAGAATTTACCCGATTAGACTAAGAAAATGAGTTTAATTTATCAACAGAAAGGGCATACTGGCATATAAAGAACCTTTTGGATAAAAAGATTATAAAAAATACCGATAGAAAGCTGAATTTGCTTGACAAAGGTATGGTTTATTCAATTTATAAATTTGATTAAAAATTAATGATTGCTTTAAACTTTATTATAAATAATGTATAATTAAGTTTAGATAAAAATACTTAATTATAAAAATTTATAGTTAAGTATTTTCTTAAATAACAAGGTATAAAAAATGACAAAAAAATTTAATGCAGGAAAATATAAAATTCACAACGATTATAAGCCGTTTTGCCCTTCTTTTATCAATCAAGAATTTGAATGGCGAACGCCTGAAATAGATATTCTTTTACAAGAAGCAAATAATATTATCGGAAAACTTAACGCTTATTCAGATTTAATACCTGATATTGATTTCTTTATTCAAATGTACGCTGTCAAAGAAGCAACGACTTCTAACAGAATTGAAGGAACTCGAACAACTTTTGATGAAGCTGTATCGCCTGAAGAAAATATTTCTCCTGAAAGAAAAGACGATTGGCAGGAAATTCAAAATTATACAAAGGCTTTAAACTACTCAATTGAGAAATTAAATGAAATACCTCTTTCAATAAGACTTTTAAAAGATGCTCATAGAATACTTTTATCAGGCGTTAGAGGGAAAAATAAAACTCCTGGAGAAATTAGAAAAAGTCAAAACTGGATAGGAGGTTCATCGCTTCAGGATGCATTTTTTATACCACCTGAAATAAATGATTTACCGGAATTATTAACTGACCTTGAAAAGTTTTTGCATAACGAAAGTCTTTTAATGCCTGATTTGGTAAAAGCAGGCATTGCACATTATCAATTTGAAACTATTCACCCATTTCTTGATGGAAACGGCAGGGTCGGCAGGCTTTTAATCATTCTATATTTAGTAGAAAAAGGATTATTAAATAAACCTGTACTTTATATTTCTGACTTTTTCGAAAAGCATAGAAGCTCATACTACGATGCTTTATCTTTGGTTAAAACGTCAAATAACCTTGAACAATGGCTGAAATTTTTCTTAAAAGGCGTTATTGATACATCAAAGCATAGTATTAATACATTTGAACAAATTACAAAATTAAGAGAAGAAAACGAGAAAAAAATATTAACTATAAGCCAAAAATCACAAAGACGCTTAGAGTTATTAAAATTATTATATTCAAAGCCTACTATTAGCGTTAAATACGTTAGTACTGCTTTTAATATTTCAATTCCAGCAGGCAATAAATTAGTTAAGGATTTTGTTGATATTGGTATTTTGCAAGAAAAAACAGGATTTAAGCGCAATAGATACTTTGTGTTTGAGGATTATTTAAATATATTCAGAACTTAATTTTTACGATTTATAACTGATAAATTAATAATATTGGGTAAAATTAGATATTATTAGGTATTTTTTAAGTTCACTCTTTATCAATATCATTGTAATAATTATAAAGACTTATATTGCTTATGATAAAATTATCTTGTATTTGAGTGGGATATGTTTTAACGCATGGAAACATCTAGTTTTACTACAAACTATAAAATGAATAATGATTTAACTTTTTTTACTAATGAACCGGGAGCAAGCTTATATGATAGGTTTAAAACCACTCTTAAATCTGCAAAATATTTTGATATTTTAGTGGGATATTTTAGAACAAGTGGATTTTATAGGCTTCAAAATGCTTTTGATAATGTTGAAAAAATAAGAATACTTGTGGGAATTGGAACTGATTCCAAAACTATTGAGATTATTGATAGAGCAAAACAGCTAAATTATTTAGAAACTCACAATACAACAAAATCTATCTTTTCAGAAGAAGTTGCATCAGAAATATCCCAATCTGAAGACAAATATGAAGTTGAAGAAGGAATTAAAAAATTTATAGAACTTATAAAAGCAGATAAGCTTGAAATAAAAGCTTATCCAAGCAGAGATATACACGCAAAAGTTTATATAACAAGATTTAATGAAGATGATAGAGATTATGGGCGGGTTATTACAGGTTCAAGCAATTTTTCCGAATCCGGTTTAAATGGAAATTACGAATTCAATGTTGAACTAAAAAACAGTTGTGATGTTGAATACGCTCTGAAAAAATTCGAAACATTATGGGAGCAGGCAATTGATCTTTCAAATGAATATATAGAAACAATTAATACTAAAACTTGGTTAAATAATGACATTCTACCTTATGAATTATATTTAAAATTTCTCTATGAATATTTCTGTGAAGAAATTAATGCAGATGAAAATCAACATATATATCTTCCTGAAAATTTTTTAGAGCTTAAATATCAAAGTCAGGCAGTGGCAACGCTTAAAAAAGTTGTTGACCAGTACAATGGGGCATTTGTTTCTGATGTTGTAGGTCTTGGGAAAACCTATATGACAGCTATGTATGCTCAAGGATTACCGGGAAGAAAGCTTGTAATATGTCCACCTCCAATATTAGAAAACTGGAAAGAAGCATTTATTAGCTTTGGAGTTCAGAGTTATGAAATCGAATCTATAGGTAAAATCGACAAAATTGTAAATAAAATAAGAAAAGCAGGAGAAAATAAATACGATTATATTTTTGTGGATGAAGCTCATAGATTTAGAAATGACGAAACTGAACAATATAGGCTTTTACATGAAATATGTCTTGATAAAAAAGTTCTTTTAATAACCGCTACACCTTTAAACAATACTTTTTATGATTTCATCAGTCTTTTAAAGCTTTTTCAAAATCCTACAAATAGCGATATCCCCGGAGTTCCAAACCTTAAAAACTTTTTTGACCAAAGAAAATATAGATTAATCCAAACAGAAAAAGATTTTGGGAAAGATTCCGAAAAATATCTTGAAGAAGTAAAAAATGTTTCCAAAGAGGTGAGAGACAAAGTTCTAAAATACGTTATGGTAAGAAGAACCAGAACGGATATAGTAAAAAATATGGTAGTGGCATAAGTTAAAGTGACGGATTAAAAATTTCATAAAATCTGTTTTCCTTGAGAAAGGAGGACAGATAAATGAGAGAATTTCTAG
>Ga0209417_1002168_pt1 | contig 31864 bp, 31 predicted proteins | sample RifGroF2_FD_184002 | JGI IMG/M metagenome (GOLD analysis project Ga0209417, IMG submission 184002) | Groundwater microbial communities from Rifle, Colorado, USA - Groundwater F2 (SPAdes) (version 2) | ecosystem: Environmental > Aquatic > Deep subsurface > Groundwater | place: Rifle, Colorado... | reverse complement strand
AATGCTGACGCGGCACGTGATACCCGCAAAATAGCTTTTGTATGCGCTTCAGGCTCTATGGGACAGCTTCGCTCTGACGCTTTTGCAAAACTTTTTTTTCTTAGTTATGAGCAGTTGAAAAATCAGTCTTCACGGGCTGAACTTGTTAAATATGACGGGATTTTGTGGTACAGGCCGGAGGAGCGCGCCATAGAATGGGCGGCAAACCTGAAAAGTAAGCTGCCGCAGGTGCTGATAAACCGTACTGTCGATGAGTTCCACTGTGTTTCAACCGATCATAAAGGGGCTTATAAGGAAATAACGTCGGAACGTCTCAAGCTTCTTCCCCGGGTGTATCCGTTTCTTCTCAGGCATGCCACTGACGGGCTGGTCAGTTCTTACCGTGAAAAAGGTTTTGTCGAGGCTTGCCGGGAAGCCGGGCGTTTTTATGAGGTTATTTCCATGCCTGATGAATTTGAAGAAAAAATGTCAGTGCTTAAGGAGCATTTTGACGCGCATACAGGAAAACCTCTTCTCGTAGTTTCCGCGTCTCTGAGCCATTCCGGGGCCTTTATACTCTGGGCGCGTGATGCGGGATTAAAGTGGAAAAAAGATGTCTACTACAGTGATTTCGACAATAATTATGAGAGGGGCGTGTGGGGCGTAAAGGTCAGCAGTTACATTCAGAACGACCAGGACGTCCTTACAGCCTCCGTTCGCAAAATCGTAAACCTCGTATCAGGAAAAAACGCGGGCGAAAAACACATCCTCATATTTCCGCGCCGGATAAACGGGGAAACCTGAACAGTTAAATAAACAGAAATGTTTAGAGATAAAAAAGAACAGCTATTCAAAAATAAGGAGAATAGAAAAAGTGAAAAATGAATTCAAACTCGCGCTTATCGGGCTTGACACAAGCCACAGCATCGAGTTCACCCGCCGTATGCAGGCCCCGGATTGTCCTGCGGAACAGAAAGTAAATGGTCTCAAAGCCGTAACGTGTATGCGCTTCCCAACGCCTTTTCAGAACGAGGACGGACAGGACAAACGTCAGAAACAGCTTGAAGCATGGGGCGTAAAAGTTACAGGCAGTTTTGATGAAGCCGTCAAAGGTTGCGATGCCATCCTGATTGAAATCAACGATCCGGCATTTCATCTCGATTACTTCAAAAAGTGCGCTGAACTCGGTAAGCCCATGTTCTTGGACAAACCGCTTGCGGACAACATACAGAACGGCGCGGAAATAGTGCGCATCGCCAGAGAGAAAAACTGCAAAATGTTTTCCTCCTCGTCGCTTCGTTTCGGTGAAGCCATTGCTAAATCATGCAAAGAGATTCCCGCTCCTCTTTATGCCAGCGTTTACGGTCCGCTCGGTATCGCCCCCGCGGGAAGTTCAATAGTATGGTACGGTGTCCATGCCTTTGAAATGCTTCAGAGAATACTGGGCCGCGGCGCTGTCTCTGTAACGAGCAATCCGACAGGCTCCGGCGTTGTCGCCGTCGTGGAATACGCGGACAGGCGCAGAGGCGTGGTTGAACTGACCACAGGATGCTGGGTGTATGGCGGTTCTTTGAGAAGCCAGGACAAGGCTTCCGCTTTCATGGTTGACGCCAGCATGAATTATACGCTGGAACTTCGTGAAATATGCGATTTCCTGCAGAATGGTAAAATGCCCGTGGAACTTGACGACACTCTCGAAATAATGGCGCTTCTTGACGCGGCTGAACGTTCTTTCCAGTGCGGCGGCAGAACAGTTGCTGTTTTAAAAAAGTAAAGGAAAATTGAAGAAAATGAAAAAGATATCAGTTGGAATAATAGGGCAGGGGCGCAGCGGGAGAAACATCCACGCCTTTTCCCTTGGCAAAATGCAGGATAAATTCAAAGTGGTCGCCGTATGCGATCCCCTTCCGGGACGCTGCGACAAATCAAAAGAAGAATTCGGCTGCGACACTTACACCAATTATAAGGACATGCTTAAACGCAATGACCTTGATCTGATTGTCAACGCCACTACAAGTGAACAACATGTGCCGGTAACGCTTGAATTGCTCGACGCGGGCTTCAATGTCCTCACCGAAAAACCACTCGCCCGCAAAGCCGCCGATGTCGATAAAATTATTGACAAGGTGAAAAAAACAGGCAAGTTTTTCGCGATATACCAGCAGTCAAGGTTTGCTCCTTATTTCAATAAAGTAAGGGAAATCATAGCTTCCGGTCTTATCGGAAGAGTTGTGATGGTGAAAATCGCTTTTAACGGTTTTGCCAGACGCTGGGACTGGCAGACGATTCAGGGCATGAGCGCGGGGAATCTCCTGAACACCGGGCCGCACCCGCTGGACCAGGCGCTTCAGCTTTTCGGCGATGCCGATCCGGAAGTCTTCTGCATTATGGACAGAGTGAACACCTTTGGCGATGCCGAAGACCATGTTAAGCTTATTCTCCACGGCAAAGGCCATCCGACCATTGACCTTGAGATATCATCCTGCTGTCCGTATCCGCTCTATACCTACCAGGTTTACGGTTCCCTTGGCGGACTCACTGGAAATATGACCCATATCGACTGGAAATATTTCAAGCCCGAGGAGGCCCCGGAACAGAAGCTCATTCCCGAGCCGCTTCCCAATCTTGCTTATTGCAGTGAAAAACTGACATGGCACGAGGACAAATGGGATGCTACACCAGAAGAAACTGACACTTTCCATTGTATGGCAAACAAGTTTTACAGCAATCTTTACGATGCCCTGTTAAACGGCGCTCCGCTGGTCGTAACGCCTGAACAGGTAAGGCGTCAGATAGCGGTTATCGAGAAGGCGCATAAACAGAATCCCTTCCCGAAACTGAAAAAAAGCAAGAAATAAATAAGGTCTCACAACTGGGAATGCGGATTTGAATTCTGCATTCCCCTCTTTTTTTACAGTGCTTTCAATTTTTTCAAAAGTTCTTCAGTGCCCTTGCGTATTTCCGGTTTGAAGAGCATATCCAGATAGTTTTTCAGATGTCTTTTTGCCATATACGGCCCATAAATCCGGATGAATTCTTTTCTGAGGATTTTTTCATTTTTCAGGTAATACTCTAAATCTTCGGCGGCCAATCCTGGATATGGGCCTTCCGTTGCGGCCAGTCCAAGGGCAAGGCTGGTGAAGGCAAGATTTATTTTGGCGGAAATGATTTGTGCGTCCGTTTCCGGATTTCCGCAGAGACCTTTCCGTTGCAATTCCTCAAGACGGGCAACGAGTTCGATATTGACCAGACGTTTGTGAAATAACTGATAGAGTCCCGATGTACTTTTGCTTTCCTCAAATTCTTTAAGGTTCTCTTTGAAATCATAAGGGCGGTAAACGTATCTGTTTAAGCGATGCTTAAGTTGTGTCGTGAAGCTTTTTGCAAAAGGCGTGCAGCCATATATCGCGTCCTGCATTTCCGCCAGTTCCGGTATTTCTTCGCCGAAACAGGAAAGAGCGTAATTTTTTCTGAACTGCACGGGATTTTGCTTTGTCGCGTTCCATGAAAAATCGCCTTGCATGAAAAATCCCGGGATGGAATTGAAAAACGGTATTCCCGAGCCCGGCCAGTCAGTTATTATTGAGCCGATACATCCTTCCTCATGCATGCGTCTGTTCATTTCCATGGTATTGCTCTGGATTATGCGCATGGACGCCAGTACCGCTCCGTGCGCGGCTTCTCCGCGTGCCGCCGAACCGCCTAAAATCCTCCCGCTTCCTGTTTTTTCTTTCAACAGATCTAATTTAGCATCCATCGGGCCGTGGCTTATGTCCCCGTAATTCCAGAAATGAAACACGACTTTTTCATTGAAGTCTCTCAATGCTTCCGGAGCTTTTATGGCGATATCGTGCCAGATTATTGGAGTGAGTCCTTTTGATACGACATAATCTGTGAGCCGTTTGTAGAATTGTGCGTGGAGCATGTATTTGCCATGCTTGGCGGCAAATGCCGCGCATTCCGGGCATACTCCGAGTTGACGGCATTCGTCGCCGCCCAGGTGAATGTATCTGCTCTCAGGATGAAGCCTCATGGTGTCATCGATAAGCTCGCAGGCAAGTTTGAATGAAGCTTCTTTCAGAGGGCAGAGTTGCTGCGGATGTTCGGGGGATTCTTCGCAATACTTGTATTCCTTATGAATAAGCAGATGATAAACATGCCCGAGCGTCTGTACAAGTGGAATTATTTCAATACCTCTTTCGCCGGCTTTTTTTACTATTGATTTTACTTCTTTTTCCGTAAATGCGTCTTTACATGAAATTACGGAATGTTTTCCGCTCCACGGATACATTGCTTCATATTCTATGAGGAGGCAATTCAATTTTGCTTCAAACATTCTGTCCAGTATTACATTTAAACCGTTCAGGTTCGGGCCGGGGAGGGCCATGAAGTCGTGCATATTGTGCAGACACTGCATGGCCCCCCTGAGTTTCAGGTCCGGCCAATCCTCAATTTCACAGCAATTCAGCGATTTTCCATTCTGCCGAATCATGTTCTGCAAAGTGGCAAACGCCCGTATCAACCCGACTTCCGACGCCGCAGAAACTAATATTTTATCACTCGTGATTTTGATAAAATAATGTTCATCGTTTTTAAACTTTGCGACAGGATATTTCGATGATAACGATGAGATTTTCTTTTGGGAAATTACCGCATGGAAACCTTTTACGCCGGAAAGAATATCCTGAGATTTCAAAAGTTTTTTTATTTCGTCAGGAATGAAATTTATTTTTACGCTGGAGGATAGATGAAACTTCCCTCCAATTTTGAAAGTTCCCTTTTGAATCTCAACTTTTTTAAGCGACGGAATAATTTTGTAAGACATTCCAAGAACCTTTCTGTGAGGTAAAAGATTAAGTTAATATGCTGGATTGCATTCTTTTTAATTCCCCTATTATCTCTTCTGGCAAAAGAAGTCCAATCAGCATTTTATAGAGGAGATTATTTATTTTCTCTTCATTTTCCGAATAATTGATAAAAAGATTTCCGGAAGAGGGAAGTTGAGAAATAAAAATATTCGAAAACGCTGTTTTTTTTGCAAGTTTTGTGTATGCCGGAATATGGCCGAGATTCTGAAGGTTTATCATTTGCATATTATTTCCACAGATTTTCTGCAGTATGATGCCATTCTCGGGAGTACACTTCGAATTTTGAACTATTCCGAAACCTTGAACCGCGCACGAGGAATACTTTCGCCGTCCAGCTGGCATCTGTGTCAGTCCCCACCTGAATTTGCCGGCGGAAAGTTTTTTAACCATATCGTATTTGCATACAATCATTGCGGCTGTGCCATTGAGGAATATATCAGTCGCAAAATCTTCATTGTTTTGTATAAAAGGAGTTATATGGCGGATGTTAAGGATATCAAGAAAAATATTCAGCCCGTCAGGATATTTTTTGGTTTTTAATACTTTCTCCAAATCATATTCGGGTGGGAAACCCTGTACATAAAAGCTTTTCATGCTGCTTGTATTGAAATATGAAAGGAAACCATAATGCTTTACGCGTCCGTTTTTTTCTCTTACCGTAAGCTTTTCTGCCGTATCCAGAAGGTCTTTCCATTTCCAGTCAGGGGCGGGGTATTTTATTCCGGCACTGTCGAATATATCCTTATTATAAAAGAGCGCCAGATTGGAAAAGCAGAAGGGCAGGGCGTAGAGCTGGCCTTTGTAAGACAGCATTTCCAATATTTCAGGTTCGTAAAGAGACAGGTCTATTTGCGCAGCTTTGATTGTTTCGTCATCCAGGGGCGCGAGTATATCCCTTGAGGCCATTGTTTTTACCAGATCGTCGTTGGTGTATATGAAATCGGGATGGAAATCAAGGTTTTCCTTTTCCAGCAGGGATTTATAATGTAACACGAATTTAGGGTAGAAGTCGCAGATATCCGGGTTTGACTTCAGGAAGGACGACCAGGTTTTGTTTGAAATAACCGGTTCGTATATGAGTATCCGGCATGATTTTTTGCCGATTTCTCTGGATGGGTTCGCCGATTTTATCGTTGTGCCTTTGCCCTGCCGGGTTTCAAGATAACCGTCTTCACAGAGTTTTTTTATTACATTTATGACAGTTACGTAGCTCAGATTGTACTTTTCGCTCAGTTCCCTGCATGGGCCGAGGCTGTCCCCTACTTTCAGTTCCCCGCTGAAAATCTGTTTCAGCAGTTCCTGCCTGAATATCTCGCTTTTGTATTTTTTCTGTCTTTTTGCCGACATTTCAAAAACCTTAGTGGTGATATAATAATTGATTTAGTTATACTGATATGATAATTGATTTAATTATAAAAGTCAATAGTGGAGGAGATTTTTTTTGTGTTTTTTCGGGAAAGAAGTATATTAGGGTTTGGAGGTTTCCCCGGATGCTTGTCTTTTAATCTTCATATATATTATTGCAATAATCCGGTGAGAAAGCATTGATTTTTCGCAAAATGCCTCTATCGATATATGATTCAAAGGATTTTTATTTATGAAAGCAGTACTTTATCCGGGGAGTTTTGATCCCGTTACCAATGGACATCTTGACGTTATCAAGAGGGCCTGCCGTCTTTTTGACAAGGTTATAGTGGGGGTTGCCGTAAACGCTGAAAAATCCCCTCTCTTCACTACGGAAGAACGCCTTGAAATGCTTAAAAGCGTCTGCAGGAACATCGGAAATGTCGAAATTCTCAGCTTCAAGGGCCTGCTGCTTAATGCCGTAACTGAATTTAACGCGGCGGCCGTTATACGCGGGCTCCGGGCGGTTTCGGACTTTGAGTATGAATTTCAGATGGCCCTTATGAACCGTGAGTTGAATTCGGAATGTGAAACCATATTCATGATGCCCAGCCCGGAATATTCATTTACAAGTTCCCGGCTGATGAAGGAGATAGCACGCTGCGGTGGCGATATTTCGGCCTTCATACCTCCTGTGGTCGTTGAAGCGCTTAAGCGAAAACTGAACAGGCAGACGCCATGATAAAGATTATTGTAGCGCGCCTTGATGTCAATGGCATTGACATTGCCGGGACTGAAAAACCGTCCTTTCTGGGACTTGAGGAGTCCCCCCTCTTAAAGTGCGAGCAGGACATATCCTACAATCTTCATGTTTCACTTGTGAACGGCGGTGTGCTCGTGCAGGGTTCGATTAAAGCCGTATTTGATGCTGTTTGCTGTCGCTGTCTTGAGAGCTTCGAGCTGGAAATTGCCAACAGCGGGGTATGCCATTATTATGAAGCCGCTACAGAGCGCGAACTGGACATAAGCGGGGATTTACGTGAGGATATTCTTGTTGATATCCCGCAGAATTATATCTGTTCTGAAGATTGCAGGGGCCTTTGTCAGTTGTGCGGCAATAATCTGAATGTGAAAACATGCAGTTGCAGGGAGGACGCCCCCGTAAACGATGTTTGGAAAAATTTGGATGATTTGGATGTTGAAAGATAGAAAATCGCTGTTATCTTAACAGCTTTCTTATAATTAAAATATGATAATTCAGGAGAATGACAATGGCTGTTCCAAAGAGAAAAACGTCAAAAATGAAGAAACGTATTCGCAAGGCGGCGAACCGTTATGAAGGCGTTCAGGCTACTTTCTGCACAAACTGCGGGAAGCCGCTTATGCCTCACAGGGCATGTAAGGCCTGCGGAATTTATAAGGGAAAACAAGTTTTAACTGTTTCTGAATAAGGCTATGATGAGAATTGCTGTTGACGCGATGGGGGGCGATTACGCGCCGGGGGCTGTTATCGAAGGTACAGCTCAGGCACTTCGCGATTTCCCGGATATTGAGATTGTCCTTGTAGGGCATCTCGAAAAGATATCTTTCTATCTGGAAAAATATCGCATAAGCTCGCATCCGCGCCTCAGACTGGTACATGCCGAAGACGTGATTGAAATGGGTGAACCCTCAACAGTCGCGCTCAGGTCGAAGAAGAAATCGTCCATGACCATTGCCGCGTCACTTGTCAGTGACGGTGAAGCGGATGCCATTGTCAGCGCCGGACACACGGGCGCTGCTGTCGCCGCCACTAAAGTCATAGTAAGAACACTTCCGGGGGTCGAGCGTCCGGCGATTGCCGCGATTATGCCGGCTGCCGAAGGCAAATTCATACTAGTTGACGCCGGGGCCAATACTGACTGCAAGGCCTTGCATCTGGCGCAGTTTGCCGTTATGGGGGAGGCTTACTCACATCTTGTTTTCGGTATTGAAAAACCCAAGATAGGCCTCTTGAGCGTTGGCGGTGAGGACATGAAGGGAAATGAGCTTACCAAAGAGACTTTTAAAATATTGTCGAAAATGCCCATAAACTTTGTGGGCAATGTCGAGGGACATGATGTTTTTGCCAGGACTGCCGATGTAATCGTATGCGACGGCTTTGTTGGGAATGTCCTCCTCAAAGCCAGTGAAAGCCTGGCTATGGCTACGGTTCATTGGATAAAGAACGTCTTCAAAAAGAACGCTGTCCGAAAGACCGGCGCGATGTTGGCGAGAAACGCTTTCCGCGACCTGAAGGCTATCGGCGATTTTGAGGAATACGGCGGCGCGCCTCTCCTTGGCTTGAATGCCATATGCGTTATCGGGCATGGCGCCTCTTCTCACAAGGCCGTGCGCAACGCCATAAGGGTTGCCGGGGAATTTGTCAAGTTCGGGCTTAATGACAGAATTGTGAACGGAATTACCGAAGCGGGCATTGCTATTGACAAACAGCATGCCGAAAATAAAACTAACCTATAAATTTATCAGGAGCAGAGATGGGAATAAGGATTGTTGGCATAGGTTCATATACCCCGGAGAGGGTTTTGACCAACAAAGACCTTGAAAAAATGGTCGATACCAGTGATGAATGGATAAGCACACGCACGGGTATAAAAGAGCGCAGGATTGCGGCTGATAATGAGTTCACCTCTGATCTTGCCGTCAAGGCCGCGCAGAGGGCAATGGAAATGGCCGGCGTTTCTCCTGAAGAGATTGATGTCATAACTGTCGCGTCCATAACCAATGACAGGGTTTTTCCAAGTACCGCATGCTTTGTTCAGAAAAAAATCGGTGCCGCCAATGCCGTCTGTTTTGACGTGCAGGCCGCCTGTTCGGGGCTCCTCTACTCTCTTGAAGTCGCTAATAACATGTTGAAAGGTTCCTCCAAGTATAAGACTTTTCTTGTTATAGGAGCTGAAAAACTTTCGACAATCGTTGACTGGCAGGACCGTAATACCTGCGTCCTTTTTGGTGATGGGGCTTCTGCTCTGCTTCTGAAAAAGACCGATGACGACAAGGAATGTATTTTGTCAACGAATCTCGGTTCCGATGGTAATTATACAGATATACTGCATCTTCCGGCCGGCGGTTCAGCCATGCCGGCTTCACATGAGACAATTGACCAGCGTCTCCATTATCTGAAGATGGGCGGCAGGGAAGTTTTCAAGCTTGCTGTAAACGCCATGGTCAGTTCCTGTCATAAGGCCCTCGCTGAAGCGAATGTCAAAGCATCTGACTTGGCTTGGCTTGTTCCGCATCAGGCTAACCTCCGTATATTGCAGGCTGTCGCTGAACGCCTGGAAATGCCTGTGGATAATGTGTATGTGAACGTCAATAAATATGGCAATACATCCGCCGCCTCCATAGGCATAGCTCTTGATGAAATGCTCAGAGGCGGAAAAATACATAAAGGCGACCTGATATTGCTTACCGCTTTCGGCGGAGGGCTTACCTGGGCCTCCACCCTTCTCCGCTGGTGTTAGGTTTTATCGCGCTCTGTCCAGTATGTAAACGTGCGGTTCATATCCGGTGAATTCATCGCTGAAAGTTTCATCCTTTACTGTTAGCCTGCGGTTTTTCTCGAAAGGCATGCTTATGGACACTGCTTTCGGTTTCAGCGTAAAGGAAGCGCGTATATTTTCGGTAGAAGTATTTACCGCTATGATATAAACTTTATCTTCAAAAGCGAATGCCGCGCAATCTATTTCCGGCTTGTCCGCGCTGACTTCGGAAGCATCAAGTTTCTTGCCCTCGATAACTATCGGATAAAGAAATTCCATTTCGTCGGCAAGTCCCCTGAAAACTGACCAGAGCTGTGTTCTGTTTTCGGGAATGCCGTCATGTCCCATGTGGAACACTATTCCGTTTGCTCCGTGCGTTATTGCCAGGTAAGCGCCAACGCGTATATTTTCCGCCGTACGGAATTCATGATGCGGTATTGACGCCCCTATCCACCAGATGAGGGGTTTACCGGCTGCGCATTTTTTTGCCTCGCTTATGTCGGCAATAAAGTTCCTTATCAGATTTTTGTGATAGGAAGAGTCCCGTGACGCTATTTCGACCACATCGCAGAGACCGTTAAAATCATTCAGCTTTGCGAGATGATCGCACTGGACTGATACAGATATGCCGGGGAATTTTTCCTTTATGTGCCTGTAGAATTTTTTATATTCGGCGGCATTGTCAAGTTCTTTCAACTCCGCTGTGCATATCTTTATAGTGAGTTCATATTGGAGTCTGCGGAAAATGTAATTTCCTTCTGTCGAAAGGGTCTTGTCCATACTGTTAAAGCATTCCTTGTCGGAGGGCTGCCTGTAGTGGGTAAACGGGATTCTGACTACTTTTGACGGCAGGCCGCAGGTATCGAAGAGCGGGGCGTTCGCGCGGGCCCCGCTTGTTCCGTATTTTACATTGAATGATGATTTCTCCAACGGGGATGCCGCTGTTTTTGACGCAGTGCGCATGAAAGGGAAAAACACTTTTCCGTTCATCATGAAAATACTTCCCGATATTTTTATATCCTGCTTTTCTGGAAGCGGATTTTCAGCGGAAATGTCGGCGATGAAAAAAACTTTTCTATCTGAGGAAATAAGCCTGCCGCTTTCGTCCATGCAGTTTGAATTGATAATATAACGTCCGATAGGAAAATCAGCGATATTGAATGAAATGCTTTTTACTTCCCGTCCGACGGATTTCTTATCAAGAGTTTTCTCGTCATCTGAAAGAATAAATTCTATTCTGTCTGTTTTTTCCGGGAGATTTTCGATATTCACTGAAAGGGCCTTCTGTTCTTTGCCGCAATGATACAATTCCGGCGTTGCCGCGAATTTCGCGTTTTCCGGAATGAAGGCAGTTTTATCTGTCAGAAAATCGGGAGAGGAAACTTTGAGTCGCAGTTCCCCGGATGCCGGGAGATTTTCAATGGAAAGCGATACGCAGGAACTGGCGTTTACGCTGAGTTTTCTTGCGAAATTCCAGTTTTTGCATGAGGCACTTACGCTGAATTCAACATTTTCTTTTTTGTTATTTCTCAGGAGAATTTTTCCGGGAATGCCTCCGGAAAACTGTTCGAGAGAGAAATCGCGCCCTGCATTTTGTGAAACAATCGCAGTTCCGAAAAGCTCCGGATTGTTGAAATCCTTCTGTCCTGTCCAGCTTGATGAATTTCTGCAAACTGACATGTTGCGTCCGAAATTCATTTTCCATGTCTTGCCAATATCTGCCGATGTATTCATGGCTTTTAACGGGATGCTGCCTTCAAGTGTCCAACCCCTGTCAAATTTCCCGCTTGCAAGCTGTATTGCCGGGTCCCATGTTACGTCTCTTGCATCGCCGCAACGCGCGGAATAAACACTGGCAAGGGCGTTGAATGCCAGATGATAATATGTTTTGTCCTTTTCATCAGGCATGATGAATAATTCAACGGATTCGTCTCCGAATATTTTAGTGGAATCATTTTCGCGTTTCAGAGCGCGCGCTTCTCCCTTGTTGTGGCATTTGAAAGCGAAATACAGATTTTTTCCGTCAGTACAGACAAAGGTCGAGGTCTGAAAGGGCGGCCATTCCCCGTCTCCTCCGGTAAATGCCGAGGCGCAGGCCGCGCCTCTCCATTCAGCTTCACTGATATTCCCGTCTATTGAAGGGGCTTTATCGGCAAGCGCTATTTGCAGTTTCATGTTTTCCGCCGTGAGATTGAACAAAGTAAATGAGATAAGCATCATACTTAGTAAAAATTTTCTCATCGAATATATTCCTTTATAAAAGTCCTGCCTTTTCACACCATTCAAGAGCGGATACGAGGCCTTCCTGTCCGCTTTTTGTGGTGCTGTAACCGAATGTTCTTTCCGCCTTGCCGATGTCGAAGGACATGTGTTCCAGAAGAAAATCCAGACGGTTTGTCCATGTGATATGGGGATATATCTTCATGAGTTCTTCCACTGAGGCGTGTTTTATTTCGGATTTGCTGTGCAGGTAATCCATTGCGGTCTGAAGGTAAGTTCCGAGAGTTATCGCTTTTTTTGTGGATATGACAAAAATCTCTCCGCGGATTTTATCCGGCGCGTCCAGGGCCTTTACAAACGCGCTTGCCAGATCATCGTTGAAACCTGACTGGAGGAGAATATTTTCACACGGAGCGATGTGTACAGTTTCGCCTGCTTTGAGTTTTTTGTAAAACTCAATATCGCGTCCGCCCCATAGTTCAAGAGGCACTCTTCCCGCGCCGATGATGTTGGTCGGGCGAAGTATGGTGATTGGAAATTTTTCGGTTTTCCATAACTCCAGCGCGCGGGCGTCCCTCACGCTCTGCGGATAGAAATTTACGGGTGTTTTTTCGCGCCAGGGATGATTTTCATCCGCCGGAAAATAGCGCAACGGCACGAATGTCCCCGTCGAACTGCACTGAATGACGTTTTCGGCTTTCTTCAGATATTTATGACAGAGTTCAACGTCCTCGATTTTGGGTACTGAATTTATCACCGCGTCATAATCAAGTTTTGCCACAGTGTCCCTGATGAAATTTTCGTCGGACTTGTCACCGTAAATCATCTCCACGCCTTCAAGCTCTACAACTTCACGTGTGTTTTTGCCGCGGCTTATTCCGAATACTTTATGTCCTGCTTTGACGCATCCGCGCGCGATTCTTCCTCCTATTTCACCGGTCGCCCCGAAAACAATTACTTTCCTTCCGCTCATTCTTTTTCTCCTATGTTATTGATTAAAACGCAAAACTTTTATTAAAAACCGTGTCCGGTACGCATTCGCTCTCTTTTCCTGTTCCGGCGCCTTTCACAACGGATTCTCTGTCTATGATTTCAGCGTCGAAAAAGTACTCTCCGGCGGGTGCTTCCGAATGGTATATATTTCTTATGATTTCCCTTCCTGTCTTCATGTACGGCATGGCTATAGCGCCGAGTGGAGGGGAACTTTCAAGGAGTTTTTTGTGGTCATTGAAAACCAGTACCGCGATATCGTCAGGTATTTTTTTTCCTGCCAGAGAAAGAAGCATGAGGGCCTGCCTGACGAGAGACGGATTTGAGATGATTAGCGCGTCAAAGGAGCTTTTTTTATCCGAGAGACGGTCAAACATTTCATCAGTGTTGCCCGCATAGATATAGTGTTCGTTTCTGAACGGTAATCCGCTTTCCTCAAGGCCGTCCCTGTAGCCTGTATTGGGAGGGGCGTCCTGATGATAAACATCAAAAAGATATGCTATCCGTTTCCGTCCCAGCGCGGCAAGATGTTTCACGCCGTTTGAAATGGCGGCCCTGGCGTCAATTCTGACAATGGCCCATTTTTTGAAGAGAGAAGGATATTTTTTTGACTTCTCGCTGTAGAAATCGCAGAAGACGACACGGCAATTTCTTCTAGCGAGCGGCGGAAGCAGTTTTTCATACCAGAAACCGCATACAATGACCCAGTCCCCGTCATTAAGGCAGTCCATGACTTTCCAGTCTATTTTATCCGGATTATTGACCTGCGAAACAGGGAGGCCGCGCACTTCAAGTCCGGAGAGCGCGGCTTCGCGGGTAAGTCCGCAGAGAAGTAGTTGAGAATTGTAAGTGCAGTCATAAATGAAAAAATCAGGGGACGGCAGGAGAAAATATATGATTTTAGAGGACGAGGGAGCTTTTCCTACATAAGTTCCGCTTCCTTTTATTCTGTAAACCGTACCCTCGGCGGAAAGCAGATTTATGACCTTGTTAACGGTCATGCGCGCGACCGCGAATTCCCTGCATAAATCCGCTTCCGAGGGAAGTTTCTGGTCGGCTTTCATCCCTGAAATACGTGATTTCAGTTCGGAATACATTTTTTTGTAAACAGGATAAGTTTCTTTCATAATTGTATAATATACAGCGTTATAAAAAAGCTGTATATACAGCTATGATACAATAAAAATCAAGCTGTGTCAATAGGAAAAAGAAAATTATCCCGAATTATTTCCTTGGGGCGACAAATAATTGTTACTCTCTCAGAGTCCGCCCTGTTTATTTTTTCCGGCAGCTTCCCAGCAATGAACGTTTCCGCGCAGATTTCTTCCCGCCGCGAGGGCTTTTTCCGCCGCGTCCCTTGAGAAGCCGATCAGCTTTATTCCTTTGTCCACGGTGTTCCGGTATATTTTGTCCATGTCGTTTAGATGCGGCTGAGACATGGGAACGGCATATACGCCTTTCATTTTAGAGAGCTGTTCTATGTAGTGGTCGCCCCTTCCGCAGAAATGAATCCCGCCGCCGCCGAAAATATCCAGGAGTTTCTGATCGTAAGGCACGACAAATTCCCCGTACATTTCGGGTGATATGTTCATCGCCGAATCAATTCTCAACATTATGTGCCCCTTATGAAGCATGTTCCAGTGTGTCGAATATTCTCCTTCAAACGGTACTATCATTGTCCATTTTTTCATCAGGGCCGTATATGTCTCTGTTATGAGAGAAAGGAAGTCTTTTACAAGTTGCGGTTCATCAATAATGTCGATGAAAAGTTCGCTTCCCCACAAAACCTCGCAGTTGTCCAATGGCCCTTGAAAGTCGGGGTGATATATCTTTATGTATTTACGCGCTTTCGGGTAGTCTTTCAATATTTCGACGAAGCGTTTTCCTGTTTCGAAAACTTTCGCGCCGCATCCGGTGTTCAAATCGGGAACACCTTTTTTAATCATTTCCATTATTGTTTTTTTGCCGCCATTCAAAGGTTTGGTGGTAGGCAGGGTATTGAGCTCGTCAGCCATGATGAAATCTTCCGCCCCGAGTACTGACGGGATTATGCTGGAACCGTAATTCGAGCGGACATTCATTATTGCCCCGCCGGCATTTTCAAGGCAATAGGAGCAGGCTGAAAACTGCTGGAGAAGCATCTGTTCCACATCAAAGAGCGCCTGGTTGACAGTTACCTTGGGCCATTTTATTTTCGAAGGGATTTTTCTTGTCCTCTGTGGACAGAATATATCCCCTCTGAATTTTCCGTCAGTGAATTCGCGCCATTCCGAGAGCAGTTTATCTTCTGTTTCGGAGTCGATTCTTTTTTCAAGGTCTTCCAGATATTTTTCCAGCATTGCCATTGTCCTTTGTATATTATAATTTGGATTATAGTCTTGAAATAATTTTTATTTTACTTATATTATATAAGCTTAAAAGGCTTGAAACAAGACCTAATATTGTGATAAACTTGGATTATTGTGATTAAAAAAGAAAATATATGGCAGGGTTGGTGGAGAACGGCGGGAAAAGCTTCCGCCTCTGTCCCGCTGGGGGCCCGCTCGGTAGGACATGCTGAAGTTCAGCCGTTCTGGGAGCATCCGACAGGGAGAATAGACTGGTTCAATTTCTATTGGGGCGTTGAAGGTGAAATCGGTTTTGCCGTTGACGGGATGCCGTGCATTCTGAAAGCTGAAGAGATATTTATCCATGTTCCGGGCACGGCGTTAACGCCGCACCGGATAAACGCGAGAGGCAGTTACCGATGGGTGACCTTGGACGGGCCGTGTGCCGGGACACTGCTGGAAACAGGCGGCCTGCTTCAGTGTTTACGGCGGCATGGAGGAAAATGTCCGGAGGAGCTTTTCAGGCATCTGGAAATGCTGATACAGGATGTTTCAGTAAGCGGAGAACTCAGAGCGAGCGCCGCCGCCTATGAGATACTGACGATTGCCGCAGGGAGAGGGCAGGGCGACGCTCCGGCGGGAGACTATGAAAATGAACTTGTTTCACGTGCGATCAGAATTATAGACGAAAATTACAGTTATCCGGGATTTAACGTCGCGCGGCTTGCGCTCAAACTCAAAGTACACCGTTCCACATTATGCCGTCTTTTCAGCAGGAAAACCGGTATGGCGCCGTCTGAGTACATTCAGCGCATGAGGCTGAAAAAAGCTCTTGTGTTTTTGCGGCAGAAAGGAAAGAGTGTAAAGGAAAGCGCTTTTGCCTGCGGATTTTCAGATCCCGCTTATTTTTCAAGAGTAATGTCGATGGAAATGAAAATGTCCCCCCGCGATCTGAGAAAGTCCTTATAGGATCATGTATCAGGGAATAAATCCTTTAGCTTTTTTGTAAACTGTGCGGGGTCAATGGGCTTTACCAAATAACCTTTTATCCCGAGAGACGCAAGTTTTTTGATCAGATCGACATCTGCCTTGCTGGAGCATACAAGCAATGGAGGAAGCTGGTCGCCAAAGGTCTGACGAGTCTTGATTATGAATTCCACTCCGTTCATTACCGGCATTACCAGATCTACTACTATCAGCGAAAAAAACTCAATGCCCAGTTCTGATATTTTATCTATGCCTTCTTTGCCATTGCCGGTTTCTGTAACAGCAAAGCCGCATTTTTCAAGAAGTTCTTTCTGAAGCCGCCTGATGAGAAAAGAATCATCGACAAGCAGCGCCTTGCGTTTATTCGTATCATCCTGTTGTTGAGAGGCAGGCTGTTTTTTTGCCTTTTCCGGGGGAACCGCGCCCGGGGCTTTTGTATTTTCCGCTACGGCTGCTGTTTCGTTTGTTTTTTCGTTCGTCATTTTCTGTTCCGTGTTATTCGTTAAATTCTTCAGACTTTTTGTTAAGAGCTTTTCAGCGTGTCAAAGACAGAGTATAGTATTTGCTGACAAGGGTAATTATAATCTGGATATGGTAAAAAAAAATCGATAATATAAATAAAAATGGCAAATTATATCCTGTAGCCTTAACTGTTGCCGGAAGTGACAGCGGTGGAGGCGCGGGGATACAGGCTGATTTGAGGACATTTACAGCGTTCAGGGTTTTTGGTTGTTCCGTGATTACAGCTGTTACGTCTCAGAATCCAACGAAAGTTTCCAGAGTGGACGCTTTGCCCGGCGAAGCTGTCAGCGCTCAAATGAAAGCCGTTTCGGTCTTCAATCTGAGAGCGGTTAAAACCGGGATGCTTTTCAACAGTTCTGTCATTTCCGCGCTTGTTCCGTTTTTTAAAAAACTCAGAAAGGCGGAACTGCCTCTTATCATTGACCCGGTGATGGTCTCGACCAGTGGAGCGAAACTGCTCCGGGACGACGCGCGTTCGATGCTCCGGGACAAACTTTTCCCTCTCGCGTCATGGATAACCCCCAACATACCGGAGGCGGAACTCATATCGGGGAAAAAACTCAGGGGCGGGGATGATATGGCGTGGGCGGCACTGTACTTTTATGAACGATGGGGATTGAATTCCATAATAAAGGGAGGGCATATCAAAAACTCATCTGTTCCGGGGATGGTAACTGATATTGTGGCATATAATGGGCGGCTTTATTCTCTGAGTTCTCCGGCAGCCTCCGCCGGTGAAAGGCTTTCTCATGGCACCGGCTGTACTTTGAGCGCCGCCCTGACCGCGTCTTTGGCATCGGGAAACTCATGGAGGAACGCTCTTGTTTCGGCAAAGTCCTTTGTTTACGGGTCGATGATTGAGTCTGTTTCAAGTTCTGAAACTTTCAATTCCATGTTTCCTCCGGTGAATTCTTATGAAGACTTTATTGATTTAAAGTCGTACAATTGAAAAAAGAGGCTATATTTCAGTATTTTTCAATAACGGGAATTAGATTTTTGAAACGCTTTTTATTAATAATATTGTTGTTTATGTCATTGGCAGATCCACTTTTCGCGGCATCCAACCAGATACGCTACACAACGTATCTGGGACGAAAGTACGTTTATATGCGGGATGTAGCGGCTTATTACGGCATGAAATATTTTATCTGGCAGAAAACCTGCGGCATATACAATAAGTATTCCAAAATCATATTTCATTACGAGAGCAGGGAAGGATCTGTAAACGGTTTTACCGTACATTTTCTTTATGCCCCGGTTTTTCAGAATAACGAGGCTTTCATCAGTGAAAAGGATTTTCTGCTTTTTATAGACCCTATCCTCAGAAACCGGGCCATTCCTTCTCACAAGATGAAGACCATAATGCTTGACCCCGGCCATGGCGCCCATGACAAAGGCGGCACAGGTTCCATATATCAGGAAAAAAATCTCAACCTCCAGATAGCGTTGAAGGTAAGGGATATTCTGACTTCAAAAGGATATCTTGTATATATGACCAGGAACAGGGATGTTTTTTTGTCCCTTGAGCAAAGGATCGCGGAAGCGAAAAAATGCCGTGCGGATATTTTTATCTCAATCCATGCTAATATCGCGGGAAAGTCTGCTATTAACGGGATAGAGACTTTTTGCGTGACCCCTCCCGGCGCTCCGTCGACTAATGACGCAAAGCCTGTTTACAAAAGAGAACGCGGCAACTATTTTGATGTGAACAACGCCCGCTTGTCCTATGAAATTCACAAGGCCGCCGTATCGAGGACAAAATCTTATGACAGGGGGCTGAAAAGGGCGAGATTCTATGTTATAAGAAATGCTCCGTGCCCGGCAGTTCTGCTTGAGACTGGCTTTTTGTCCAATCCCAAGGAAGAAAGAGCGTTGGGCAGGCAAAGTTACCAGTCAACACTTGCGAACGCGATTGCCGAAGGCATAATAAACTACCACAGCGCCCTCCGAAACAGATGAGTTTGGCTGTTTATTTGAAAATCTTCTTCATCAGAGCTCTTATTATATCAATTATGTCTTCGATGAAGTTTCTTTTTATTATTCTCTTGGGCAGGCGGGGGGAGAGGTTTCCCGCTTCCAGTTTTGGACCGCTTTTTATTTTTTCTATTTTTTCGGTGGAGGTTTTGGTGTATTGCTGTTCCGGCGGCGCGGGTTTTGTTTCGAGTTCCGGTTTTTCGAGTGTAGGTCTTACGACACGGGCCGCTTCTTCCGGATTGAATTTTTTTGTTGAGACATTCAGTGATGTCTTTGGGGGGGGCGGTATTGGGACAGCACTTTTTTCCTGGCCGGATGTTGTTTCGGCTTCGGGCTGATTTTCTTCTTCTTTTTTGGCCTGTCCCTCTATTTCATTGACCATATTTCGCTGATAATCAATCCAGTAATCATTATCTATTTCCTCAAAACCTGCCTCGAACATCAGCTCCTTGGTTGGCGGTGCGCATGGAACGTTTCTGGCGGTGCAGTCAACCCAGTTCACAAATTGAAGCAGGGCTGTTTCCAGAACATATTCTTCCGGCACTCCCTGTAAATGATGGTTTGCCACAGGCTTGAAAATGTCATCAGACATCTGCCATTTTTCAAGAAGCCAGCCTCCGGCCTGAGCGTGATTGATATGTATGACAGCTTCTTCCGCAATGGATATAGGAACCTTTTCGTCCGCTGACATCTTCAGTGCCATTATATATTTTTTAGGAGCAAATCTTCGCAGTATGACTTTCCCTATATCATGCATCAGCACGGTAAGGGGCAGATTGCTCGCGGCGGGAATTTCGTGTTCCTCCATGATGCTTGACATCAGTACCGAAGATGAGTAGGCGTGGTTCCACTCCTGTTCTTCATCTTTGGTGAAAATATCCATAATCGACGCGGAATAAACAACCTGCTTGACTTTCAGTATTCCAAGCAGGTTTACGGCCCTGTCAACGGTGTCGATAGTTTTTCTGAGCCCGTAATAACCTGAATTTATGAGCTTCAGTATTCTGGCTACGAGTGATTGATTATGGCTTATCGCCTCTATAAGTTCACGCATTGCCACATCTTCATCACGGAGAAGGAGCATGACTTTCATTATCCCCGCACCGGGGGTCGGCAGATTAGACATCTGACTTATCTTCTGGATTATCATTTTCTTCTCAAAATCCAGAGACTTCGTCGCAAAATTAGTATCCTGTTTGCTTATTGACATTAATTTTAATCTGAAAATATGTTAATGTTCCTGCCCGGAATATATAAGCATCTGTAAAAAATACTAATTTAATTGTATAGGAAATTGTTATTTGTTCTTCTTTTTCTGCCGCAATGAAATGAGCGGCAGTACGGAAAAAACAATGTTTTTTCACGGAGTGCAGGTATCCTGCCTGCTAATTTAATTTAAAGAATCGGCATTATTATAACGAATTGTTTTTGATGTGTCGAAAAGGAATATTTTTCATAATAAAGTCAATTGCGGCGCTCTTTTTTCAGAACCGGAAAAAGGCTGATTAAACTTTGATTATAGCTTTCAGCCTCAAAAACGGGCGTGGAAAACCTTTGATTGTAAACCTCAGATACAAAAGTGAGGCGGAATTATTTGTTGATTAGATAGCATAAAATCCTGTTCTGGGAGGGTATCTGAAAAAAGAGATATGTATAGCGGCTGCACCCTGCCACAGCAAAGGTATTTTCATTAACTGGAAGATATTTGGGAAGACTGTAAAGGCCGGTGACTTTCCCTGTTCTCCTGTCGATTATCTGAAGTGAAAGATAATCCTCTGAAACAGTAATGAGACTTCCCGCGTGAACGATGAGCGGCGCCCTGCCTGAACACGACCAGCGTACTTTGCCGTCAGTTCCCGCGGCGGTAATTATTCCTTCATGCGTAGAGACATAAAGATTTTTTCTGTCCATGGAGACGGCGAAAGACGTGAGTTTTATTCCGACAGGGAGTTGCCAGTCGTTCAACTGGGGGCTTTTCATTATGTCCCTCTCGAAAACCTCAAAATTTCCTCTGCGCCATAGAAAAACCGAACCGGCTTTCACGTCCGGCGCGTTTGTTGAGAATGACCCGGCAAAGGTGAATTTTGTCATTGCCAGTTCCGAACCCCACATTGTTTTGCTCTGCTGGGGGACTTTGAAAACATAATTAAGGTAAATAGTATCTTTGGCCTGCGGTATATTGGCCTCTCTGCTCCAGATGAAGTCATAAGTCGGGACATCGGTTTTCTCGTAGCTTCTTTTCAGCAGATACGGGATGAAATTCCCGTTGATGTTTTCAGTGCCCCAGCCGAATTCGCTCATGTAAACCAGAGCGTCCGCGCGGCCCGCAAAAGAAAAAGTCGAAGGCCTGTATCTGTCCGAGAGCTCGGTATCCAGCGCAAGTGAATAATCGCCGGCCCTTGCCTCAAGGCCGCCGGGCAGTACATAAACCAGATCAACGTCCATCCATTTAGGGCCGTCATCGCGTCCGGGAGGGGGGCGGAATATCCCGCTCTGGCTTTTCTGCTGCTGGCGGACTGTGAATATCTGACCGCTTGAGTTTGTGTCGAACTCCTGTTTTTTCTTTATGATGAATTCCTGTACCAGCCTTAAACTGACAGGGCTGTCTTCCGCGCAAGGCGCGTTTATTGAACCAATGAGAATTGCGGCTGAAAGGAAGAGGAGGCATTTCTTTTTCATATGAGTTTATCCCCCGGATGTGTTGATTCTTATTTGTTTTCAGAAAATACCCGATTAATGTTTACATGTCAAGTTATCAGCTGAAAGGAACTGAAAATGAAGACTAAAAAATTCCATTTGACTGGTATTATTGTTTTTTTCTTGTTTCTGCTGCCGCTTCTGACGCTTTCCGCGCAGAACGAGAAAGCAGCCTCTGACGCGGCGGAATTTCAGAAAATTAAAAAGCTCGCGGAAGATGGCGACGCTAATTTTCAGGGAGAGTTGGCTGAGGTTTACAGGAGAGGCGAATTCGGTGTTGAAGCCGATTTTGATCTGGCCCTGAAATGGGCGAGTATTTCCGCTGAAAAGAAAAATCCTCTGGGCATATACAATCTTGCGGCTATTTACAGGGGCGGCTATTTTGACGCCAGGGATTTTATTAAAGCCGATGAACTTTTCAAGGAAGCCTTTGACGGAATGAAGAAACTTGCGGAAACCGGAAACGGACGGGCACAGTTTGATTTAGGCTGTATGTACGCCTTCGGCCTGGGTGTAGAAAAAAACAAGCCGGAAGCCCTTAAATATCTGAAGAAGGCCCTCGAAAACGGCCGTACGAAAGCCGCCGACATAATAGAAAGCCTTAACGACCTTGAAGACGGTTCCGACGACGACACCGATGAAGAAATCTAAAAAAGCGAGTCCTCTATTATGGCGTTTGTTCGAGTCTCCTTAAAAACTCCGTATATTAAGGACATATGTAAAGGACGAAGCAACGAAGAAGACAAATACATGGAATTCCGCCCGGCAAATGTAAAGGTTATTTTTTACGGCTCCTTAATATTTTTTGCGAAAAACCTCCAGACCTTGGGTTGCGCTTCGTCGCAACCGTCTTAAAGTCCCGGCAAAAGCCGGTTACGTTCATGTTTTCGTAAATCCGAAAAAATATCTAGAACATATGTGCATATTTGTATTGCATCATTTGAAATGGTTTCATTACTATTTTTCATTTTCGAATCTCCTTTATTTTTTATTGAACTAAGAGCCCTTTTTAGCTCTGATAACGAAGGAATACTTTTCAAGATATAAGGAGATGTTTTGTCTAAAAATAATTCTTGCATAATTCCTTTTTCCCTCACTTGGTCAAGCCATTTTTCCGCAAGTTTTTCATTCCCTTCCATAAGACAGATAACACTTATAACAATCTGAGCTAATTCGTATCCATTTTCTGCAGATGAGCAAAGTAAATTAATACCCTTTTGAGTATTTTTCGGAATTCCTTTTCCTTTAATATACATTATAGCCAACATATATTGTGCAGCCGATAAATTCTGTGTTGCAGCTTGTTGTGCATATTCAAATGCAGTCTTATAGTTCTGTTCAATTCCTTCTCCTGTATAATACATTGATGCAAGTCTGATCTGAGCTTCGGGATAATCTTGTTTTGACGCAACCTGTAATAGCTCAAAAACTTTTTTAGCATCTTTTTTTACTACAGTCCCAGAATAATAAAATGTGGAAAGATTAACCAAAGCTTCTGGAAGCTCTTGATTTGCAGCTTTTTCCATCCACCTGAAGGCCAATAAATCATTTTTTTTAACACCCTGTCCCTTTGAATACATTAAACTAAGGTTAAACTGAGCTTGTGGAACACCTTTCTTAGCTGCAGCTGACAACCAAAGAAAAGCTCGTTCCAAATTATACTGGGTACCTTTTCCTTCATGGAACATAAGCCCTATATAAAATTGAGCTTCAGGATTTCCTTTTCGTGCAAGAGGCATGTATTCATCAAAAGCTTGTGTATATAACCCTGCATTATAATTTTTGCGAGCAATCTTAATTTTTCTCTGTTCAGAGCAGGAACAAACAATAAAAATCAGGAATAAAATTAAAAAGCAATAGTATATCTTCATAAATTACTTTACTTTCTTATTATTTATGTCCAAGGTCGGATCTTGTGCCGGATTCGTTATCGCGGTGTACTGATTCAACTGGAGATAATGTTTCTATTTTTTTGCGATACTCACATAAATTTTTCTGAGGGATCTCAGGGCGCGGCTGGAAAATATTTTTTTCTGTTTTCTGAATCTGGATAATGTTTCAGGGGCGGCAATACGCGGAATAGATGTTTCATCCGTTTCCGTGGTTACGGCATCCTTATCCATTGTGAAAAGCATTTTATATCCGCATTGCAGCGCCGCCTTAACACCAGCCGCCGAATAATGGCCCCAGGGCCAGAAAAGGCAATCGCTATGGACATTCAGCCTGTCTTTAAGAATTTGCCTGCAAAAGGAAAATTCTTCGCTTATCCGCTTTATGAATTCCGCGTCATTCTCCACTGTTCTTACGGGTTCCTGATGTTTTTTGCATATTTTCATCCGTTCAACCTGAGTATCGCATTTTTTCAAGGCATCGACCAGATCAGGAGCAAGCAGGGTGCGCGGGTGAGAAAGAATGCTCGCGAACCTACCTTTGGGAGCGCCGGAAAAAGGCGGTCCATCCAAGGCGTATTCCATTGTCCAGTGCTTTTTCTCCGGGAAAAAGCCTTCAATCTTTTTCAGGTCTTTATAGACACCGAAATGAGAAGCTCCGTGCGACTGGATATCCCATATCCCGTATTTCTGGAGGCGTCCGAGCTCCTCCCATGTGAGAAACGAATCATAATTTCGTTTATAAACCGCGTTTTCCAGTGCGTCCTTGGAATTGACAAGCGGATACTTTTCAGGAAATTCTTCAAGCATGAATTCCCGTTTCAAGGGGTTTATCAGAGAGAGATTAATGGCGATAACAGCTTTGGCCCCGTGCTTTTTCAGAATAGGCGAAGCCCATATCAAGTTGTCCGCCCAGCCATCATCGAAGGTCAGCATTGTATATTTCGCGTTTCTGTCCAGTTTGCCGCTGAACCACTCCGCAAGCCCGGCAGTGTCGATAAATGAATATCCGGCATGTCTCAGAAAACTGAGCTGTTCATCAAAAACAGCAGCAGTCAGCGCCCCGTGAATTTTTCCGGGCAAAACCCTGTGATATGTCCATATAAGCACCGGACGCATAAAAGGCCTTACTGGTTTGCTTCCGCCGTTTTTCTGCATTCTTCTATTACGCGTATAAGTTCAACGGATTCCTCTATCGGGATAAAAGGCGTTTTGCCGAGAGCAAAATATTCGTAACACTTGTCATAATATTTTACAGGCTGGAAATCCGATAAAGGAAAACTCTTTTCATGCCATATTACCCCGCCGTCCCCCGGATACTTTCTGTTCCGCGCGGCCACTTCCTCATATACTTCCGAGTCGGGAAGTTCTTCGGGGCGGAAGAAACGGGCTTTCCATTCTTTTTTTTCAGTGTCCATAATAAGAGTGCCGTTTTTTCCGAAAATCTGCCATGGCGTAATGGGCAAAGCGGAAGCCATATTAATATCAATGTCAAGAATAAGCCCTTTTTGTGTCTCTATCACGGCCTTCACCACGTCATCGGCATCGCCGAGGCTCGCTATTCGTCTCAGTTTGCATGAAATATTTTTAACTGGAGACTGGGCTATATAAAGAAGCATGTCTATAAAATGCACCCCGTAATTATTCAGCATCCCCCCGCCGTTTCTGAGAAAAGCCTGCCAGTCATTTCTTCGCACGTAATTGGAACTCCCGAACTTTATCATATAAAGTTCTCCGATAAGCCCCTCGGCCAGGATATTTCTGAGGGAAATCGTTTCGGCTGTAGCCCTGTGCGGTTGATATACCATGAGCCTGCGATTGTTTTTCTTCATGGCTTTTTCCATGGAAAGGGCTTCTTCGTAAGAAATGGTCATAGGTTTGTCACAGAAAACATCGCAGGAATTTTCCATCGCCTCTATGGATTGCGCAGCGTGAAACATTGTCGGCGACGCTATTACAGCCAGATCAGGCTTCTGTTCACGGAGGGCATCACTCAGGGACGAATAACTTTTCGCTTTAAATTCCTTTTCAGCCTCCTTGCGGCGCTCTTCCAGCGGATCAAGCAGCGCGACAAGCTCAAAACCTTCATGTTTCATTATTTCCGGGATATGGCAGGACCAGGCAATCCTGCCAAGCCCTACAACGACTGTCTTTATTTTTTTCACTTATCAAAAAACCTTTCGATTTGATTTTTTTATCCAGCCCTGAATATAAAGAAAACCGCTCCCATAAGACAGAGACCGGCCCATAGATAATCCAGTTTCACTCCCTCGTTCATGTACAAAATTGAGAAGGGGACGAAAACTGAAAGCGTTATCACTTCCTGAAGTATCTTCAACTGCGGCAGAGAAAGCGTCGAATGTCCGATTCTGTTCGCCGGCACTTGAAGAAGATACTCGAAAAAAGCAATGCCCCAACTGATGAGAGCGGCAATGTACCATGCTTTGCCATTGAGATTTTTCAGATGCCCGTACCATGCGAAAGTCATAAAAATGTTTGACATGACAAGCAGGGTTACAGTAATTAAAAAGGTTTTCATATTTATTATCAGGCGGGCCTGTAAATTTCCTTTATCTGTTTGCTATAATCCTGATACAGGGCTGAAACTTTTCCGAGTTTTTCGCCCTTTGTCTTTTCAAGGTAGGTACCGCCCATGTAGAAGCAGGCAAAACCGCCGGAGGCGATTCCCCAGGCACAGGCTTCCGCTATATCAAGACCGCCTTTGCCGCGTTCAGTCAGCTGACGGCATAGCGAGGCTATCACTCCGCCCGCAAAATTATCACCGCATCCGGTAGTGTCGCCCTTCAATTCAGGATGTTCTTCCAATGTTTTCACCACCGAAGCGGAGACAGGCAGGGAAAGCAGTTCCTGCTTTCTGAAAAGTCTGCCGTCTGAGTAAGCGGTCAAATTTTCAGCGCCGTTTGTTACGATAAATGAGGACACACCTTTCTCAATAAAAAAGCCGATAGCCTTTTTTACATCACGTTCTCCGCTTATTCTGAGGGATTCCACATGATCGACTATCAGCAGGTCAATGTATTTGAAACTTTCATCGCTCTCGCCGAGAGGCCACTTCTCGCCCTGATGTTTCTTTTCGTTCCTGAAATCAAAGACCGTCGTCACAATGTTGACGCAATTTTTATCTTTTCCTTTTTTCAGAAGCCCGGTAAGTCCGTCGTGAATATTGGGAACGAGGGCCGTCGCGCCGAAAAGCACTATTTCCGAATCAAAAAAGTCTTCTTTTATATCAGCCGGGCTGAAGTTCCACGCCGTCCCTATATCGTTGATGAAAGTCCTCTCGCCTTTTCCTCCATTGAAAGACGGGTCGGACAAAACAAAAGTTGATGGAGTGGCGCCTTCAACTCTTATATAATTATCCGTGTTGACAGGTGTCTTGGCGAGGATTGAGAAAAGGCTGTCGCCTATTTCATCTTTACCGGCGGCGGCATAAAAATCAACTTCGACATTTCTGTCATGGAGAAGCTGTGCCGTGTTTATCAGCGCGACAATCGCGGGCCCTCCGAGATTGAAAGCCGCGGGAGCTTTTCCTTCAGTCAGCTCCCGAAGTATGCCGTCGAACTTTTTCCCGGCGAATTTCTCAAGTCCATCAAGAAAAACAAGATGCCCGGGGACCAAGCCGCCATCGCCATCCCGTTTAGACAAATAGTTTCTGAAAGCCCGGCTTTCAAAATCAATCCCTGAATATAAAAAATCCATCAGGGAACAGCCTGTACCCGAAATTTTCAATCTCTTCATTTCAGTAAAATCCTTAGTTTTCTGACTGCCTGGAATTAAAACATCAAATAGAAAATACAATTAAAAACTCCTGATTAAGATATCAGAGCAAATCAAGTTTTCAACTCATTTCCAGATGGAAAAATCCAATGCCGTTTTTTTATGTGATTGTAATAGAAAAAGAAGAGGAGGGTGGATGGAATTTACTTGGGGGATTTGAACATTTACAGCTTGCCTATAGAAAAGATTTTTTCCTATAGGCAAACTGTTATGTCCATAAGAGACCTTCCTGAAGAAGATATCTTATTTAGCTCAATTACTGAGAGCAGGAACATGAATTCTTTGAAAGAAATTCAGCTTTCTTCTTTTCAAGAAGCAGGCCGACCTGATCAAAGTCAATCGGATTGTAGCCTTTTTCCTTCAAGAAGTCGCAGAAGCCCAACCATTCGTCATGATTCCAGCAACCATTGCTCTTCTTCACGAAGTTCATCGGGATGTTTGTGCGTCCCAGCTTCTTGAGATTGCTTTCTGCTGATGCCATTTTTCCTTCCTCCTTTTTTAGTTAACTCTTGTGATACTATTAGTTAATCTATAACATCCTTTCATTTTTTCAAGTATCTATTACTTTTTTCAAAAATCAGTGATACTTTAAATTTTCAGGAGGATATATCCAGATGCCCGATGATAAATACATTCTCGTAGACTGCAAGTGCGGACGCAAAATAAGAGCGCTCACGGCAGAGCTGGCAAAAGGTATAATATGCCCGCGCTGCAGCTCCCATATAGGAACAGACTTCCTGGAAAAAGAAGGCGGCGGGGAGGAATATCTGAAAACTGCTCTGGAAGAACTCCCGGATGACGCCCTGCTTGAAAAATGCCCGTCATGCTTCGCTGATGTCAGAATAAATTACAGAAAAAAATATCTGGCCTTATGTCAGTCATGTTCAAAATTTTTTCTGCGCAAAAAAAGTCCAGACACAGGCACTGCCGAAAACCTTGAAAAAACAGAAAATTTTATAAACCCGCTTACGGGCGAAACCGTATCTCCTACGCAAAATCCTGAAACCGCCGCAATGCCGGCCGAGCCCCCCCAAGATGCCCCAACTATAATTCCGCCGAGCGAAAAACAAATAAACATATTGGCGGCACTGGGCATTTTCGGTAAACCCGAAACAAGTCAGGAAGCTTCCGCGATAATACTGACTGTTACACGGATAATAGAAGACACCATAAGAGAATACAACATCAGCTTTCATCTCTTCCCCAATGAACTGAAATCCGCAATAACAGTGAAAATGGCAAAATCCGAATTTTTTCCGCGAATATATTTCGGAGAAGAATCAATGAAATACGAAGAAATTCAGCCATTTCTGGAAGAGGTGATAAGAGACCCTGAATTGCAAAAGGCGCTTAAGACCTACATAAACAATGAGAACTTCGAGGCGGCAAACGAATATATACGAGGCTTCGCCGAGTGCGTTTTCGGCATTCCGCTCGATCCTGAAATTGTAAAAATAATGGCATTGAAAGCGTTTGCCAGAGGCTTCGGGCTCAAGCTCAAACCATTCGGCAACGTTATCTATACCAGTGCGGGCGATACCGTCAAAAAACTTAATAAGTCCGATCAGAAAAATCTCAGGGCGTTTTATACAAGGCAAAACAAGATAAACAACACTCTCGAAAAACTTTTTACCGACAGCGGCTTTACTCAAGCTGAACCTGAAAAAAACAAAGCGGGCTGTTTCTTTTTAATCGCCGGAGCTATTATCATTTCAGCATGGGCGGCAATTCAGGGATTTAGTCGCTGAACTCTCCAGACTTGATTTTTATCCCTTTTCTGCCGCCTTTTTTATTGCCTTTTTTGAGAAATTCTTTAGGTATGTAATTTTTGACTGTTTCAGATGAAATATTCACATCAGCCGCAATCCCGTCCTTTCTGAAAAACAGCACTATCTCCGAAGCCGCTTCGCACACGCTGTTGTCCATCAGGACAAAGGAGCATCCTGAATATTTTTCGGGAACAGCCGTGAGCTGGCATTTTTCATCAATCAAGCCCATAGCGTCTTTGTTCTCAATACTGCCGTTAAGGAAAACTATATCCCGGTCCTCTATGTATGAGAAAAGACTCATCGGCTTTCCCATCGCCTTAAAAGAATATAATTTATAAAGTCCGCTGTTTTCCGTTTTCATATCCGCGTATTTTGAGACGCGCTTCATAAAATCCCTGCTCTGTGGATTCCCGCAGAAAAGTTTAAAATAAGAAAGCGGCAATCCACCGTCAATATCAGAATAGTATGAGAAACTGCCTGAGCTGTTTTTCACGGCAAAGGAAAGAAGTTCGGAATATTCCATCCTGCGCTCATCATCCGCCGTCTCAAGCGCTATATCTTTTATCATAGCAATGAGAGCGTTTTTCATCTCCTCCGTAACGGCGAGAGAACCGGAAGCGGTAATCATCTTTTCACTGAAGAGCGGCGCCAGTTTCTTATCATGAGAATGCTGTACTGAAATGAATTTTTCGAGGGCTGAGTTTTTCGAAGGCGCCAAAGACATTTTCATCGAAATTCCGTCCTGTGTAAATGAGAGCGATATATCCAGGCGCTCAATCTGCCGCAGCGCGGCCTCCGCGTAATCCAGTTTTACCTGAAGCGACTTGAGAGAACTTATATCCGTATTCTCGGGAACACTCCTGCTGTTAAGCAGTGATTTCATCAATTCCTTTTTCAATTCAGGAAATGTGCTTTTACAGCATTTAAGGTATTCCGCGACGCTGAGAGAAATGAAAAGCTGTTTTTTTTCATCCTTGCATTCCGGCAGAGATGATATCGAATCAATAAGTTTTTTGGAAAAACTAAAAACCGCATTTCCATTTATTTCTTTGAGAAAAGCAGTCTCATTTCCATATTTTATCGACTTCGGCAGCGTTGTGCCTTTCTTTTTAAAAACAGCGCACCATTCTTCGGTGCTTTCTTTGTTATCGCCCTCCACGGAATAGAGGTATAAGCTTATTGGAGCGGTGAGGTCAAAATCCTTGTATTTACTGTCAAAGGTAAAAGCTGTAAGGCCCATCACAAGCAGGAGAGAAGATCCGGGCGAAACACGTTCCGCCAATCTCCCGGCGTCTTCAGTGAGTCCCATCAGAGAATCAAGACGGGCAGTTCCCAGAAGCTTCACTTCTGAGGCACAAAGATTGAGCGATATGAAAAATAAAATGAAAATCCTTGATATTTTAAGCATAAACCGTTTTAATCCTTTTCATCTAAGGTTTAGTTTATCGAAGCGTCAGAAATATAATATATCCCGAAAGAGATATGAAAAGGGAAAACGGATTAAAAATCATTATTTTGATGATAGACGGTTTCGGCGTTCCGCCGGAGGGATGGGAAAACTCTGTTTACCGCAAATACTGCGGAGATGATTTCATAAATCTTTTTGCGAAGCACTCAGTCCCGGTGGACGCATGTCTCGGCATTGACGGAATACCGCAGAGCGCGACGGGACAATGCGCGCTTTTCACCGGCATTAACGCGGCTGAAATAATGGGACGCCACGTGCAGGGATTTCCGGGGCCGAGCATCAGAAAAATCATAAGGGAACAGAATATTTTTTCCACTTTGATTAAAAAAGGTAAATCCGTCGCTTTTGCAAACGCCTACGTATATTTTGATCTGCAGAAGCTCAGGGACACCCGCCGCAGCTCGGTTACCTCGGTAATGACAGAATGTTCGCTGGGATACATCAGGGACCTTCAATATCTCCTAAGAGGAGAGGCCGTATATCACGACCTGACCAGAAAAAGCATGTCAGGCGACTTCGACATACCAGAAATAACACCTTCAGAATCCGCGTCCCACCTGATAAAAATAGCCGAAGAAAACGACCTTACCCTCTTCGAGTATTTTCTCACGGACAGGGCCGGACATAAAAGTGAAGAAGAAACGCTCGGTAAGGTGCTAAGCGAACTTGGCGATTTCATCTGCGCGCTCTCGAAGAAACTCCCGGAAGAAATGGCCCTGATAGTAACAAGCGACCACGGTAACTGTGAAGACTTCTTTTCGGCTTCCCATACAAAAAATCCGGTGCCGCTCCTTGTCTGCGGTGCCCTTAAAACACCTCCTCCCGGAAAACTGAAGTCCCTTACGGATATTTACGAATTTGTAAATAATCTGTTCTGATTCACTTTTTCCGGTCAAGCGCTGTTTTTACCAGCTTTGAACAGAGGGCAACAAAAGACATCCCGGCTACTTTAGCGGATTTCGGAAGCAGACTGCTTTCTGTAAAACCGGGGATACTGTTTCCTTCAAGAACATATATAGGCCCTTTGGCGGTTACTATCATATCCACCCTGACCATATCCCTGGCATTTACGGCCTTATAAAACTTCTCCGCTATGTCCCTGGCTTTTTCCTGAATTTCATCACTCAGGGATTTGGGCGGGCAGAGATAAAGCGTCTCACCCTTCAGGTGTGTGTATTTAGCGTCATAATCAAACATTTTGCCCGGATATCTTATTTCAATCACCGGCAAAGCCTTGCCATTGACAACGCCAACGGTTATTTCAGTGCCCTCTATGTATTCTTCTACCAGCGCTTCGCTTTTGTCGTGTTCAAAAGATTCCTTCAACGCCGCCTCCCAGCCGTCCGTTGTTTCAACAAGGCTTATGCCGAAAGTCGAACCTTCCTTAGGCGGCTTTACAACAACAGGAAATTTAAGGTTCTTCGGAAAGGCTTTTTCTCCGGCCGGCAAGACAGCGTAAGGCGCGTTCAATATCGAATTCTCATCCATCAGCCTCTTGCTCACGACTTTGTCCA
>Ga0209417_1002165_pt1 | contig 31924 bp, 25 predicted proteins | sample RifGroF2_FD_184002 | JGI IMG/M metagenome (GOLD analysis project Ga0209417, IMG submission 184002) | Groundwater microbial communities from Rifle, Colorado, USA - Groundwater F2 (SPAdes) (version 2) | ecosystem: Environmental > Aquatic > Deep subsurface > Groundwater | place: Rifle, Colorado... | reverse complement strand
TTCAATATAATCGACCCTGAGAAAAACAACGGTAACGGATGCATTGTCATGAAAGGCAAAAACCGTGATTACTTCCCGGATAAAATAAAAGGAATTCCAGTTGACGCCAAGCTTAACGTCATATACTTCCTTCATACCGCAATGTATGCTAAACCGGGCAATTCCGTAAAATATACCTTCAATTACAAGAACGGGGAAAAACGGGAATTCATAGCCACGACCGAAAAGGATATTCCTGACTGGCATAATCCCAAAAACAGACAGAACGCCATAGTCGCCCTGAATCTCAAGAATAAAGGATTATACCTGACGGAATTCATAAATCCGCTGCCTAAGGTGCCTGTCAAAACAATTGATATTGAATCCTATGGAGAATCCATACCAATAATCCTCGCTATAACCGGCAAAAAGCGTTTTGACTCGGTAATCGCCGGGGTCGGAGAGGAATAAATGAAACTAAACTCTATTTCGACATTAATCGTATCCATCTGTTTTCTCGCGTCAGTCCATGCGGGAAACGAATGGATGGAGTACCCGGGCGGATTTGAATACAAGAGTAAAAATCTTTCATACAAGATAGGAAATGATGGCACTTTCAACAATCTGAAAGACGCAGACGGTATTCTTCTCGTAAAAAATGTCTACATCATGGGAGATTATGTATTCCAAGGTGAAAAACATGACACAAGACTTTTTCAGACAGCCTGTAAAGGGGGCCCGCTGAAAGTCTCAGGAGGCGGGAACATATACCAGATACACAAAGAGGGGTATATCGGAAGCAAAATCTATGAAAAAGCCGTCAGATTCTCGGAGAACGCAAGTATCTCATCCGATAAGATAATCATGGAATGCGAAGTGGAATATCTAGTGGAGCTTTCCTCGAAAAGGTGTACTCCTTTCTGGACCATCATCAATATTCCGGTTGAGACTTTCAGAAATAAAGGATATGGAACTAAAGAGAAAAATGGCAAATCAACTTTGAGCGTTTTCCCGGAACTTTACTCAGGCAAAGCCACTGTAGCTTCAAGATTGAAAGAGCTGATAATAGTTCAGGGAAACTATCATCTCACGATAAGAAGCAATGACGAAGATACTTTCTTTCTGATATCCGATCCGCGCAGTTACGATGCTAAAAGCGATGTACTCAGAATAGATATAGGAAAAACACTTCCCTATATCAATACCCCGCGCACTTTTGCGCCTGGAGCAAAGTTCAAATGGTCTTTTGAAATATCATTTACTGAAATAAAAGATTGACAAGAAAGAGAAATATGAAATCCAATGATGTCCTGCTGCTGCCTCAGCCGCAAGTTGTAAAACTGAAAAGAACAGACACTCCTTGTCCAGGAATATCCGCAGTGAATATCGCTGATGATTTTCAGGATATAATCTTTCATAAGGCATCATCCCTGATTGACAAAAACAGAAAAGGCAGAACGCTTTTCATACGAAAAAACGTAAAACTCACCCGCAATGATGAATATCACATTGATTTCAGTAATGACAAGATAATACTGGAAGCAAAAGACCCGCGCTCTGCGTTCTGCGGTATCTGTACACTGGCGGATATCAGCAGGAAATACACCTTGGACTTCGATGGAAGCGTTTCAGACTGGGCTGATCTTGAAATGAGAATACTTATGATAGACCTCAAGAGATTGGATTGGAATTTTAATTATCTCCTTGAGATGGTGGAACGGGCCGCACTGAAAAAGATAAATTATATTATGATTGAATATGAAGATAAATTCAGATATGATTTCTGCGACAAGATAGCGATTAAGTCTGCTTTGACAAAGCGGCAGGTAAGAACATTGAATGAAAAAGCCGCGGAAAATTTTATTGAGATAATCCCATTGGTACAATCGCTGGCACATTATGAATACCTTCTGAAGTACAATAAATACGAACATTTGCGGGAAAATTCCGATATGACGTCGCAGGCATGTCCCATGCATCCTGAAACATTGGAACTCTTCAAAAAAATGGCTTCGGAAGTTATCGAACTCCATCCGTCCAAATATTTTCACATAGGCGGCGATGAGCCATTCCTCTTAGGCACATGTCCGAAATGCTCGGCGGAGGCAAAGAGAACGGGGCCCGGGAAACTCTACACTTCATATATGAACAAGGTCATAGACTGGATTGTAAAAGAAAAAGGAAGGAAACCTCTTATATGGGCAGACATACTTCTGCATCACGATGACGCGGCCGAAACGTGCAGTAAAGAAGTAATAGCGGTGGATTGGAGTTATCAACCCAAATCAGGACGTTCAGATATTATACGCTTCAATAAAGCTGGCATAAGTCGCCTGGATTATGAAGCATATAAGAATAAACTTACAGCGGCAGAACGCGGAAAATATGACAAATATCTTAAAACGGACCATAAGAAGAAAAATTTTGCCAGCCTTCCCTTCGGCCCGTATCTTAAAGAGAAAGGCTTCGAGGTAATCGGAGGGAGTCATATAGGTTTCACCGCCAATGTACTGACACACACAGAAGCCGCGATCACGAACAGCCTGAAAGGTAATCTTGCAACCTACTGGGCATCCGCAAATTCAATGAGGCCGCCCTATTCAATTTATGAAACCCGCTGGGCGGGCATTTGCATGCTTGCCGCGTCCGGATGGAATGCCGGATATGAATCTGAAAAAAAATCTTCATTCATTAAAAGATTTTCAATACTCGAATATGGAACAGAAAAGGCATTGGACGCGATTTGCGGCCTTGATGACGTCTCAGATATGATTCCGCCCAATGATAACAACGAAAAAGACAAAAAATATTTCTCTCATATCCTTAAAGCCTGTGCCAATAAAAAAGAAATTATAAAGGCATCAAAAGGCAAGGACACTGAAATACTTTTTTCATTTATTGAGAAAATACTGCTCGAAAAAGAACTTTATAATTTCAAGAATAAAAGACTCAAAAGCCCGTTGCTTGCGAAGAACTCCTTTAAGAAAATAGACATATCAGCATCATGCAATATGCGGTTTTCAAATACTGAAAAATATCCCGGATGGTCGAAAAATGAAAATAACGACCTGAGATATTTTCCCAAAGGCAATGTCTGTTTTGACGGAATACCTTACCGGCTGATAAAAGATAAAGACAACGGCAATAATTCTGTAATATTTGCCGGAAAATATTTCAGAAAAGAGGGTTATCCCGAGAAAGTGGAAAATATAACAATTGGAGAAAAGGCTGAGGCAATATGTTTTCTGCACGGAGCAATCGAAGGCATTCACAAGGATGGTCATTACGGGAAGTATATAATCAATTATGAAGATTCCTGCACCGAAACAATTAATCTGCGTTACCGCAAAAATATCGGAGAATGGTGGAACATAAAAGATATAGAGGACGCCAATATCGCATGCAGCTGCAAGACCGCGTTCAGCAAAACCGTGAAAGTAGGTCTTTTCAATTATGTGCATTACTGCAAATATCCCGGGAAGAAAATAAGCAGCGTTGATTTCATATGTGAATCACAATCGTTGATCGCATTGTGCGGATTGACTATCATGCGAAGGCAGAAAAACAGCAAGGCAAGAATAAGTCTCTCAAGAGAAATAAAAACGCTTAAAGTGAAATTCCGGAAATTGAAACTGAAAATGATAAAACAGCTGGGCACGTACCTGGGAACGAAAAGTATCCCGGAGACTGTGTCAATAGCGTTTGATTATAACATCAAATACCTGGACAGGCTGAAGAAAATAATTTTTCAGGACTAAAAAAGCTTGTCAAAAGCGCCATTGTATATTTTGTTCACAATTTCAGAACGGGCTTGAATATTTTTTTCATTATCAAGCAGTTCATCAAGTTTTTTGGTCCACGTGAAAGAAACCTTCTTTTCTTTTTGGATTTTCAACATGATCCACAGCCTTTTTCTTGAAACGGCCAGGTATTCAATTATGTCCGTGAAATCGCAGAAAAACTGTGAAAGCTCTTTCTTCAAGGCGTCTGATTTCAGTTTTTTCAGATCAGTCAGAATATCTTTCAGAAGTTTTTCTGCCATTATAACGGCATTGTCTTTTTCCTTAAAAATTTTCTCCATGTTTTCATCATCTGTCGATATAAGGCTGTCACCGTTTTCGCGCATGACTTTATACCAGTAAGCGCATGAAAGTGTCAATCTGAAGGTATAAGTCGGCTTGGATAGTACATAATCAAGATTCATCACAGATGAAACGCCTCTGATATTCACAGCCGCAGCCATGATTTCCGCTGTTTTTAAAAGGGAAGACGATATTTTTTCTGAAACTTTTTCTTTATATTTTGCGGATAAAATCAGTGATATTTCCTTTGTCAGTGAAATAGCCGGATTTTTCAAAAGTTTCCCCAGTAATTCGATGTTCAGAAAATTCAATCCCCAGTGTTTTGCATCAGCCCCTTCCTTGTGGGCGTCTGTATCTCTGTATACTCTGCCCCAGTTTACAGGTACCGCGCAAAAACTTACTTTATCTTTTCTGAGACGCTTAATTATGTCCTGATGCTGCGCGCTTATTATAAGCGGAATATTTCTGCCGGCAACGCAATGTTCCAGCGACAATTCGACAATCTGTCGGGCCTTCCCATAAGACGCGGCCCATTTATTAAGCGGTTGGAAAAGAGTGTAATCGCCCCATGTGGCTTTGTACATAAGCATATTGCCATCTTCCTCAACCATGCCGCCAAGTTTTGGATTGACGGTTTCCGGATCATAGTGATACTTTTTTATTGCGGGTATTCTTCTGCAGAACCAATGCGATTGGTCATAATCAATAATTTCAGCAATGTCTTTCAGATTCTGGTATCCCATTTCCCGTGGATGAGTAATTCCCCAAAGCCTTGGTATGATGACAAGTTTCCGGTTAACTCTGGATGCTCCTTCTGTTACCGCGTCATAAAGCCATTTTACGAGCTTAAAACGCTCTTCTTTTTTGCATTTATCACAGAAGTGACTGAATGTTGTAAGCTGGCTTTCATGGAAGGAATATATATATCCGCCTATCCCTGAAAAAGAGGAGAGGACTTCTTCTATTTTATCGGAAACCAGCGCGCGTATTGCCGGATCGCTTAAACACATATATCTGTCAACGTCACAAGCGGGATCGCATTTGATTGACTCGCGGGTTTGTTTGACAAATAAAGAGGGATAGGCCTTTCTTATCTCTACCGGTATGGAAATCTCATAGGAGTGAAGGAACGGTGTCAATCCCAGATTCTCAGCCAGTTTTATTTTACGTCTTATGGTATCGCGTTCTTTTTCAATTGCGGCCTCGAATTTTTTCCGAATATTATAAACCTTCCTGTATCCCGGCATAAGGCAGAGTTGGTCATCGGATGCGCCGTCTATTCGATCTTTTCCATGTCCACGCGAATCGATTACTACATTTTTTATTCCCAAATCAGCAGCAAGTTTGATATGCTGTTGAGACGCCGCATAAAAAAAATCACCAGTTCCCATATATATTCCTCTTAGTTCATATACATTTAATTCTATAAGGAAATATAAAGGAAGTCAATAAATTTATAATTAAGGCGCGTTCATTATCCTTAAATATCATACTTTTATAAATTCAATTGATACTTAATATACAAAAGGTAAAGATAAGCCCAGATCTTTCGACAGGTGTTTTAAAAGAGGGGATTGCGTCAGAGACCGTTGATTATTCCTCTGAGACAGGGAACCATTTTTCGACGCGCTGGCCGTCGGGCATTGCCATGACTTTCAATATCCAGGCTTTTCCTGTATAAGTGTCTATCTTGAAAACACCGTTTTCTTCCTTACTTGCCCCCGGCTGGCCTTTCAGTTCAGAAGAAACCCTGTAGGCGCCCCCGAACATAATATACCGGGAAGTCGTAATGGAAGGCGTTATGTTGTTGGCGGCATTACTGGCATAACTGTAAAAGGCCGCACCGAAAACGAACAAAGCAAGAACAACGGCGGCAAATGTCGCAAATTTTGTAATCATACTCCATCCTCCTCAAATTTATTTAACGGTCTTCAAAACGCTTTATAGTGGCCCAAAGCTTAGGATTTTTCAGAAGTTCCTTCATAGCTTCATAAGCGGCATCTCTGCATGCGCTGTAAACAGCTTCAGGAACCACATTGTCATTGGGGAAGGGCACCTGAATATGTTTTTGTATGCTGAGAGCGGTTATTTTTTTCTCGCCCGGTTCATTGAATTTGAGAATCACATGGAGATGATAATTTGCTTTTCCCCATGCGACATCAAGATTGGATTCCGGAACCGTAATATGCATAGTGAAAGCATCAATGACTTCCCCCCCGGCAGGATCAAAGACCTGATAGGCCGCACTGCGGAAGCTGTTTGTAAGGATGGAATTCAGGGGGTAGTAATAGTAGTTTGTAAAGAATGTTGAATTACGCTGGCCTACAAGGCTCTCTGGGCAATGCACTTCCACTCTGCACGGAACATGGATTTTGCGCTTGCTTATTTCCTGTATTTGTTCCTTAGTGAGGTCCGACATGTTAGGGTCGGCAGGAGGCATAAAGGTTGAATTGCACCCTGTTATAAAAAGCGCGGCTAATATGATTATTCCAAAATATTTATTCATTACTCGACATCAACTCCTTTTCTTTCAAATTTTATAGCGGTTCCTTCTACTGTAGTCCAATACAGTTGAAAAACAAGGAAATTCAGCACATTATACTCTTCAGTCACTTCAACCATCGCATTGGCGCCCTGGGCATGTTCAATAGCGTTGTCACGGGCGCATCTGGATGGATTATACGGTCCGATTGGAATAAAGCCGAGGATAACCAGAGTAGTTGAACGGCCTACGGTATATCCCCGTTTAGTGTAAGAGTCATTGGCTGTGATTGGAGTGGTTGAGGGAGCGATTGAGACCACGCTGTTGCAGCCGGAAAGCAGCAGAAGCGCCGTAAATAAAATCAATATAGTTAATAGTTTATTCATGTTGTTTTTTCCTCTGTTTGTCATTCCACATCTTCGCCGGCGATTTTGAACTTTATCGCGTCACCGGTTACGACCATTTCCTCAATGCAGACTACAATAAGGAAAAACTTATATCTGTTTTCAGCCGTCACATTGATAAGCGCGTCAGCGTTGTTTTTTTCCTTTGCGCTCTGCAATGCCTTGTAAGCACTAGCCAGAGGGCCTATTGGAAAACCAACAAGACGTACGCCGAAATCGCTGCCTTCCGCTTCCCGTCTTATCACCGTGTAACTGTCCTTGCTTGTAATGGGTATAGTCGATGGGGCTATGCCGCCTGGCGCGGACATGCAGCCGGAGAGGAAAAGCATAGCCATTCCCGCTCCCGAAATCAATAATTTCCGCATATCATTCTCCTATTCTGTTTTTTATTAATAATTACTTTTTAGGAATAAAACGAAGACGTCTTTTGGTAGCGACATCTATGGTGTATTTATTTCCAAGCTGCTTTAAAACAGCTTCCTCAACCTGCTGTGAATTGAGTCTTGTCTCAATTTCAAGCACAGAGAAAAGGCGCTGGTCAAATTCGCGTCTCCATACATAAGATATGTTTGGAGTTTTTTCAAGTTCGGCAATCAGTTTGTCGAGAGTATTTTTATCAATCTGTTTGAATTCAAGTTGAATCTTCGCGCCCAGGTCCAGTTCCGTAATCCATTTGGCTATTATGCGCCTGAAAAGGTTATAGGCATTATTTTGTTTGAACGCCGGTTCGGAACCGGTAAGCATGGCAAGCAGGTAATGTCTGAAAAGCTGCTGAGGCATATCAAAGGGAAGGTTCATCTGGCTTTCGCCTTTATGATAAGTTGTCGGAAGCGAAACTGTCGCCGCTATTTCCCCCGTGTCAGTCCATACCGCCTGAAGGTCAACCCCTATCGCTACATCCCTGACTTTCACGTCCGGAAAAGGTTCTTTCATCGGTCCGACTTGTCCTTTTACATTCGCGAGTATTTTGAAATCTGAAGTACTGGTAATTCCGGCCTTTTTGACTTTGGCGTCAAAGCTGTCACCTAGAAGTTCAGCTCTGGCGGCATCCTTTTCGTCGCGTTCTTTTATCATGGTTTTCTTGAAAATCTCAAAGCCTGTTTTCTGCGCCATTTCCTCAAGCACGGCGGACGAAAGCGATGAACCTGGAACAATTCCTTCGCCTGTAATTTCCTCAGTGCACTCCACCATCACACGCGGAGACTGCATGCGGCGCACCAGCATACGGAGCGCAAGCACCTGGTCCATCTGGGGAGCGCCTTTCGTAACTTTAGCCTTTATCTTTACGGTATATTCTTTTTTCTTCGGATTATAGGAATTGGCTAATACCTTATATTCCTCAACATAACCGAATGAAGAAGTAATGACCCTGTCATATTCCATCTGAAAATTCTGGACTTTGCTTTCGCTCAGTATATCAACTCCGGCGCCCTGCCGTACCGCTTCGCGGAGAGCATTTGCCAGGGCCAGTTCACGGGCAGTATCTGGATTTCCCTCCGCCATACCCGTAACGGTGACTTCCTCCCCGAACAAAGGGCTGAAAAAACAAACAACTGACAATATGCTGGAAAATATAAAACCCTTCACTTTGAAAATTCTCCTAATTTTATTTATTTTTAAGCTCATACGGGAGCAGCTTTGCCGCCCCGGCAAGTTCCTTTATTATCTCAGACGGCTTCCCGACGTAAAAAATTTTTGCCGCTCCGGAAGCTTTCAGTTTGATAGTGCCTTTCACCTGAATCACAGCTTCAGCCGCCCCGGACAGATTAAGCGCGGCGTTGTCGGCGCAAAGCTGTCCGGCATCCAATTTTGACGCGCCTCCAAGTTGCATATTTAATTCACGGACAGTTCCGCTAAAGCTGATAGTATTGCATCCGCCCGGACTTTTTAAATTGAAAATATCTGAAGCAAGCGGTCCCGCGGTTATGCTGTTGGCACCTTCAACAGAAACAGTGCTGAGAGAGGATGCTTTCAGGATAATCGATATTTTTCGGGAAGATGAATAAGACTTTTCCGGAAAGATTTTCAGTTCCCCTTTTTCCACAATAGCCTTTACATTGTCCGTCAAATTAGAATCGGAATTGATTTGTATTTCATTCTTGCACGCCGGAAAAAGCTTGATGTTAACATCAAAGGAACCTCTTACTGAGATACTTTCAAAAGCTGGCAGTCCCCTGGCCGTATTGACATAATCGCCATTTCCCGTAAGCGTAACGGCCCCGCCTGCAATTTTCCCGTTGTTTATGATTATGCCGCTGTTGACTGAAGAGTTCCCGTCCTGAATATTGACAACGTTTTCTTTCACATTACTGATAACATTCTGTCCGGAAAGCTGAAAAAATAAAAGAAAGAAAACAGAAAAAATCCAACTCATATTATTTGAAATCATATTAATCCTTATTTTCTTTTTCAGAAGATTTTTCCGGCTCATAATATTTTTTCTTATCGGCCGCGTGTTTTTTTACAGGAGAGGACGGCATGTTCTTAAGTTTTATATTCTTAGCATTGGCATCCGCACATTCCTGCCATGTGGAATAATATCCGGGAGCATCGGGAAATTCCATTATCTTCCATCCGCCTTCCTTGTAATAACGGATAAGGGCCACCGTCCCGAAGTCATATTTAATTTTGACATAAAGATTTGAAGACGCGTCCTGCGCTGGGCCTTCAAGCAATTCATAAGGCTTATCCTTTTCCACTGGTTTTCCGTCATATCCGGTTTTGTCGCGCGAAAGATAATGGCTGGATGATTTTACTTTGCGGTAATCGAAGATCTGCAGTTCTGTTTCCGCATATTTCATTTCTTTGATTTGCGGTTCCCTTGCAAGGTTATCGGAAAGATTTTTAAGGTAGTCATAAACCTGCTTCATCCTTATACCGTCAAGTTCGCCCCTGGACGCCCCGTTGCTTATGCCGCGCATTGCCCAAAGATAAGCGTTTTTGGGGTCTTTATTGTCCATGGCCCTGTCTGCCTCGGCAAAACACGCGACAATGATAAGCTTCTGAGCTTTATTTTCCCATTCGTCAGCCTCGTGCGACCTGTCAAGGCGGGCTTTTTCCAGAATCTGCATTGAGCAGATGTAAACGTCCTGTGTTTTCTTGGGACTGGAGTTATAAGCGTCAACGATTTTATCATCAAGCCTGTCATAAGATTCTGAATAAAGGCAGAAAACCGCACTGAAAAAAGTACAGAAAGCCATAAGTTCTTTTATCATAGGGAAAGCCTTTTTTTCAAGTTCAGGGCAATACGTCCACATTACCCTCTATGAGCTTGGGGGCAAGCCTTTTATTTTCAGGTTGCGCTTGAGGTTTTTCAGCAACAAGATCGGACTGAGCGGCATTTCCTTCCGCTTCCACATATTCTTTATCGTAATCAATAATTTTTTCTCCAAGCATGTCGGCAAGCTCTTTGAGGTTCAGGCGGAGTTTTACTACAGCTTCCGCCGTATCGCCTTTTCCTTCCCAGCTGAAGCCCACATATTCAGCGCCCATCAGGGCCCCCACGACAGTTGATTTCACCTTGTCTGATTTCAGAACAAAATTTTCGACCTTGCTATGACTTTCAAGAGTGAAACCTCCTATTTTCTTATAGAGGTTCTTATAGGCGTCAAGTTCCGCCGCTCTCAACGCTGATAATTTTTTAGCGTTGGCGGGAGTTGAAGAGGCAAACGCTGTGCGCTGTATGGTTTTTTCGGGAAACTTGTCGAGCTGGAATTTTTCGGTGTCGATTATATCTTTTATTCGTTTCAGTTTGAGAACCGCGGTTACCTGGGCTATATCTGTTTTGGGATCATATTTTTCTATGAACTCTATTCCTTTAATGGAGCGCTGTCCTGTTTTTGTTTCAGTCGTGCCGAGAAAATTTCCCTCGGTAAGATTGGTAACTTCTTCGATGAAACGGAGCTTAACGCCGTAAACCGTCTCTACTATGCTTCGTTCGGCAAGTACGCGGGCGCAATTAATGGAATTCAGTTTTTTACTGTCGGCCGGAAGCGTCAGAACAATTCCGGCAAATACGAAGAGAAAAATAAAATAAGATGGTTTCATTTTTTGTCAGTGCCTTTCTTTTGAACCTCTTTTTCAGTTTCAGCGGAAGCCGAAGAATTATCTTTTTCAGGGGGCAGTACGTGTTTCAGGTCAAGTTTGAATTTACTGTTATCCGTGGATTTTCCGACTTTGCCTTTCAGATAAAAAACTTTTCCATTAATATCATTCGGGGACTGTTCGATTTTATCCACGGAGATTTTTTCGATAACAACTTGCACGCTTCCGTCTTCTTTCTGAAACGCCCTGGCCTTGACATAAATATCCTTGTCATTGTATTTTTCAATGTTCCTGATTTTCTCAAGCACCAGCCTGTTAAGCTCATTAAGCTCATTGACCTTTTCAGCCACAAGGCGGCGGTTGTCCCCGCAGAGCCACGGGGACAGAGCAATGAGCAAAACTGTAATAACTCTTATTTTCATAGCTTCCTAAATCAATTGGCGCCGAAGTCTACGCCTGAATTAATGTGAGACTTGTTCTGGGCGTCATTGATGACATTCTTGTTTTCATTTGTTATGCTTTTGCCGGTAACTTTCGCGTCTTTCACATTGATGCCGGAATTGACGGTTGACCCGTCTTTTGCCGTATTACGGACAATACCGGTGTTTGAATTGTTCAGCGTAGTGTTTTGCAATGTCGCGTTTTCAGCATTGATACCTGAATTGATTTTGGATTTATTGTGGGCTTCGTTCGTGACATTTTCATTGGTATTTATCAGGGTGGTGTTTACGACTGTTCCGTTTTTTACATTGATACCTGAATTGATTTCAGACTCGCCGGTAGCGGTGTTGTTTACATTTTTATTAGTATTGAGGATAAGGGGAGCGTTTATAATGGTGGCACCATCGGCGTTAATGCCGGAATTAATCTTTGACTTGTCAATAGCTGTATTGTTAACGCCCTGATTCGTGTTGTCAAGAGTGGAATTCCTTATAATGGCGCCGTCGGCCGTGATACCTGAATTGATTTCAGACTGGTTAATGGCGGTATTGTTGACAGTTTTATTTACATTTTTAAGAGTGGAATTCTGGATATCGGCATTTTCGTTTGCCTGAATACCTGAATTGATTTTTGAACGTCCTATGGCCTCGTTTATTACGCCTTTGTTTTCATTGTCAAGAGTACTGTTTTTAATTTGCGAACCCTTTGCCTGGATACCTGAATTGATGCTGGATTCATTTTTCGCCGTATTCTGGACGCCTTGATTAACGTTTTTTACGGTCGTATCTGTTACCGTTGTATTGCCTGCTACCGTGGCCGGGTCGCTTGTAAGCGCCAGTGCGGAAAGTGATAAAACACCAAGCCCGACGGATAAAGCCAGTTTCATTGTTCTCATTTGAAAATCTCCTTTTTTTGTTTTGTTTTTGTTTCTTATTTTAAATTATTTACCAGTCAACTTTTTTGAACGGATTAAGAGGAGCTTCCTTGCCGGTTTTCGCCGGGGCCGCTTTCTTATCGCCGGCGGCAACCAGTGGAACGGTGGCTTGTAAAGCGGGCGCGGGAGAAGCCTGAGGAGTGGATTTTGGAGCGGCGATTTCCTTATCTATGCGGGCAATCATTTCCACGGGGTCTTTCTGGTCCGGGAAGATAATGTTCGCTTTCTGGAAAGCTTCACGGGACTCCGGCAATTTTCCGGCGCTGTAGAGGGCGTCGGCCTGAGCGACAGTCTGATTATACACGGCTATTTTTTGTTTTCTTTCACTCTGAAGCTCCTGGGCTTTGCGTGCCTGCTCACGGGCAAAATCCCTGTTGCGTTGTACTGCTTCGTCAATCGGCACAGTTTCCCAGAGTTTTATGAAGAGGTCTGCCTTATTGGCGCAGTTATACTTTTTCATGGCCTCACTCATAAGCGCCATTTCAGAGGCGTCAAGAACAGGATTCAGGCGCTTGAAACCATTAATCCCGTGAAAGAAAAGATACTCTTTCAGGTATATGTTCTGTTTTCCGTCATCCAAAGTGGAGAATTCGTCGAAATTTTTAGCTATCATCGCCTTGTCCGGCGGCATGTCCGGGATGCATTTCCAGTAGGGCAGGTCAACGTACTTGCCCATGACTTCAAGAACGCTGAGTTCCACCAGGAGGCGCAGCGCGTGATATTTGCCCTGTTTTTTCTGGAGGGAGTATTGAAACGACATTCCCGAACCCTGGAAATAATATCCGATTCCCCAGCCGAGTTTCGTCTTGCGTATATTTACGGAATTGATAGACTGAATGCCGGACATGTAAGTCTGCGTTTTGTAGTTCATCAACTGAAGGTCAAGAGTAATTCGGGAAACGCCTTCTTCCGCATTATATCCGGCCCCTCCGTCATGGTTGTATTTTGAACCGAAATCTCCTTTTTGTATGCTTACTTCGGTTTTGAGTTCGCGGCCTTTTTCTATGAGGTCCTTGTCAAATTCAGTAATGCCGCCGGCGAGAACTATCTGGGGAAGCGCCCTTGCTATATTTCCACCCGTATTAGCTTCGTTCAGAACATAGTTGGGGTCATAAGGTATGTAAACAATTCTTTTGCCTATTTTATTCACCGCCGAAATAAGCATTCTTGAGACATCGTCCGGCAGCTCTTTTTCGGCCGTCTGATTGCTTATGACTTTACTCTGTACGCGTACTTCAGTGATATTATAAGCGTCAAGCATTTTCCCGAATTGCGAGAGAGCTTCGTCATAAGGAGTTTTCTTGGCTGTCATGGAAGCGGAAATATCCTTGTCCATATCCTTTACTTCCTGGTCGCTGGTGCGCCCCGCAAACCAGTCAATAACAGAACAGGAAGAAAGAATGCCGGCAAGAACAATTCCCAGCCCAAGCGTAATAAAACAGTGAAACAAAGCATTTCCGGTTTTGTTTATTTTTTCCATCACCAATTATCTCCATTTTCTTTTTGAAGCACATTGCTGTACTTGCTCAGTTTTTCTTTTATCGCCCTGATTTTATCAGCGGCGTTCTTATCATCGGGTTTTATTTTCAGGACAGTTTCATATGCCTGTAAAACTTTCTTATATCCGCTGTAATTGAAACTTGCCTTTTCAGCCTCGGAATAGAGAGCGTCGGCAGTCTGAAGGAGCGCGCGGTATTTTTCATCTGCCGCCTCTTGTCCCGCAAGTATTCCGTTAATGGTGTTAATCATTTTTGCCGGATACTCTTCTCCGCCAAACAAACTGCGCGCGGCGCTATATTCAGCAAGAGCTTCCTTGTGCTGTTTTTTCTGATAATACTGATCGGCTTTTGCTATATGGGAATTGAACAACTCCACATTCCGGCGAAGCTCTTCTTCGAGAGCTTTCTTCTTTTTTTCCTCCGCGGCTGCCGTTTCTGCGGCGGCTTTGGTGTTTTCTGCAATCTTGAGCGTTTCAATTTTCGCCATTTTGCGGCGGTCAATCATCACCCGGCGGGAAGCCGTTTCAACAGGCACACTGCTCCATAACGCCAGGTAGAGGTCGGGAAGCGTTGACGTGGAAGTGCGTCTCATGGCTTCCTTCAGGTCGCCCTCCTCTGAACCGGAGAACACCGGGTTTTCCCTGTTTATTCCATTAAAGCCGTGAAGGAAAAGCATCTTCTTTATCATAAAATGCTGCTGGTCTTTCTGCTTTTCGAGGAAGTTATCGCGCACCTTTTTAGTCATTTCCTCATCGGGATTGGAACCTGGTATGCAACGCCAGTAAGGGACTTCAAAATATTTCCCCATCAGTTCAATTATGCTGTATTCCACAAGAGTTCTCAGGGCGGAATGCACCCCCTGTTTGCGCTTGAGACTGTAGTCAAAAGATCCCCCGTTGCCCATGTAATAACCGTAAACACCCCAGCCGAGTTTGTCCTGTTGGAGCATTATCGAATTTGAAGCCAGAACGCCGGAAAAATAACTCTGGGTTTTGTAATCAAGCAGATTTAAATCCACCGTTACCTGTGAATAATTTCCTCCCGCTTTTATCTTCACTCCGCCCTGCGCTCCCGCCCAACCGCCCGAAGCTTCCATTTCACGTTCTTTTTCAAACATTTCCTTGTCAAAGCCCGTAATTCCCCCGGCTATTACAATCTGAGGATAGAGCCTGGTAATTGTCCCGCCCGTAAGAGATTCATTTACAACATACTGAGCGTCATAAGGCACAAAAACAAGCTGCGGCCCGATTTTATTGATTGACGAGGCTATCATCACATAGATATCGCTTGGAAGGTTTTTTTCCGCTGTAACATTGCCCACATTTTTACTCTGCACAACAGTCATCGGGGCATAATAGGCTTTAAGCAGTTCTCCAAGGTCCATGAGGGATTTTTCAAAAACCGTGGTATATTTCTGCGCGCGCATCTCATTGTCCATATCCGTAACTTCCTTGTCCTTTATCTCGCCCGCGAACCAGCCGCAGGAAGAACAAAAAAGCGCAAGCATGCACGCAAGCACAGACAGGATGAGGATTTTTGGCCTTGATATTTTTCTCATCGTTATTCTACAAAAGTATTAACCTTTTTTATTTTGTAATCGCCCGGCCCTACCGTGGTATCGCCGACTGAACCGCCCGTTTTTTTTGCTTTTTCCTTTTGTTTCGCGGTAACATACACATGCTTGGTGCCCGACGGGTCAACACCGCCTTCTTCAGCATATACCTTTGAGAGATGACGGGTTTTCAGTCCATCCACCGGGTTAGTGGTGCCTACAGAAGTATTGACTTCCCTTGTCACATTGCTCTGCACTTCCACGTTTCCTATGCTGGCGCCGCCGGCACCTTTGCCGCTTCTGCTGAAATCCAGTCCGTCTCGGCCTTCAAAGCTTGAAGGGCGTCCGTCTCCGCCGGAGACTGTTCCTATTTTCAGATTTTTGCCGATAGCGGTGATATTCTCATTGACATTGGTATTTATTTTTTTGTTGTTAATCTGCCCTTCGACGGAACCGGCTTTCACAGTCGAACCCGCCGCGTCTATCGAACCTTTATATTTTACGTTTATTTCCGAATTCCGTATTTCACTCGCGTCCACACCTGTATTTACAATGGCATTCTCAGCGGAAATATCGGCACTTGTTTCTGTTTTTATCTTTGAATTTTTGATATTCGCTCCGTCAGCCTTTATCCCTGTGTTTACCATCGAATTACCGCGGGCATTGACAACCCCGCTGAAACGGTTTTCCAGAGACGAATCCTTTATCAGCGCTCCCCGCGCCTGTATGCCGGTATTTACTGCGGAACGGTCTCTTGCCTTTATTTCAACGTCTTTATTGGTATTACTTACTGAAGTATCAATAATTTCCGTAGGCGGCAAAGCCATTACTGTAAAAGCACAGAAAATCCCCATCCCCTGTATAAACAGCTTCATATTACAATCTTGTGTAAAAGTATATTAGCAAGATAATATATCAAAAAACAGATTAATGCAATGTTCTACAATTAAAAACAGTGAAAAATTTTCACAGTTCAGGTGCGCAAATGACCCTGAAACCTATATTTTTTTTGGAGAGTTTGAAATCGTAAGAATAACGCGCGCCGCACTGCAAATCCGCCGCGTCACTGCTGAAGGAACCTCCACGAAGCACTTTCAGGTTTTCAGTGGAAGCATCAGGCCCCCTTGGATTTTCGACATCAGCCACGAGAAATTTATCGCTGTACCAGTCATTGCACCACTCCCATACATTCCCGTGCATGTCATAAGTTCCCCACGGGCTTGGCTGTTTTGAACCGCATGCTTCAGCCTGACCCGCAGTGTTTGAACGGTAACAGGCGTACTTGTCGATATCAGCAGTATTATCTCCGAAGTGAAATACTGTTTTCGCTCCTGCTCTGCAGCTGTATTCCCATTCGGCTTCCGTCGGCAAACGATACTCATATCCGGCGGGAAGCCGCCCTGCCGCTTTTTCAACTGTATTGAGCCATTCGCAGAATTTCTTGGCTCCGCGCCATGAAACACAAGTCATAGGATATTCCGCCTTGTATCCTTTTCTAAGCTGATAGTTATTTGTAAGAGGACATGAAGGAGACTCAAAATTCATCTCTCTGTCAATCTCAAATCTGTCTTTGCGGCTTCCGTTCTGTGCTTTCAGAAAATACTGAAACTGTCCTGTGCTGACTTCATATTTGCCGATCCAGAACGGTTTTAATATTTTTACTGTGTATTCATGCTCTTCCCTGTCTTCGGAAGGAAGAGCGTTGCGGGCGCTGAAAGAACCCGGATTTACAGGGGCAAAATCCATTTTTACGCCCGGAATTGACCATCCTCTTCCCAGGGAAGGCCCGGCAAAAAGTTTTTTTCTGAAAATCTCAATCTCGGCTATCAGGTTTTCGACTTTCCGCCTTTCGTCAGGTGAAAGCGTCATCTTGGGATTTCCGAGAAAAGCCTGTAATTCGGTAATAGCCTCATCGCAAAGCACGGCAGGGTCTTTCTGCTGTTCTTTTTTATCTCTGCTGATTATGGCGTTTTCGAACTTCTGCCGTGCCGAGGCAAGGATAGTCCCTATCACCTCATTTTTTTTCTGTGCCCCGCTTTTTGCCAGTTGCATCAGGCTGTTTATGCGTGAAGCCAGCTTACTGTTCTGCAACTTATAAAAAACAAGCGCCGCCTGTTTAAGGTCTCCTTTATTTATAAGTTCAAGCCCGTAATCAAGCATCTGCCCCGGAGTATTGCCGGGTATATTCAGACTTTCGGCGCTTTTTTCAAGGTGTTTATCCGTAACTGTTTTAATAAGGGCGTCTATTTTCTTTATATCTATTCCCCGCTCGAATTCCATGAAAGCCTGCACCGCGGCCTCATAATCGCCGTTTCTCATCATCTCAAGCCCGTAGTCCAGAAAATCACCGGGGCCCATGGAAAATTTCCCCGCAAGGTTCTGCAATATTTCAGGAAGCCGTGAAGCGACTTCCCCTTCGGCGGAAGGCACCGAAGCGTCGAAACTGCGCTTTATTTCCCCCGCTTTCTTGGAAGCGTCTATCAGATTGACCACTATATTGATTTTGCCATCGGAATAGTCGGCCTGTCCGGTAACTATATACTGCGCGCCTACTATTTTGCCGAGTTCCTGCGGTTGGAGCGATGGCCCGGCAGAAATATTCTGTTCTTTCAATACCTTGGCAATTCTCGCCCTGGTGACAACACGGTATTTCCCTGACTGGACGAGCTCATTCTCCATCCTTTCCGATATCCACCAGCCGTTTATCTTGAGTTTTTCCATGGACGGAGTGACATTGAAATCATGCACCGCCACCAATTCCTTATCTTTATTTTCCGCAAAAGCAGAATGCAGGATAAGCATTGACAAAAATAAAACAGACACAAAACGCCAAACCATTACAACTCCTGTTTGTAAATACCATATTTTCAGATAATAAAATCCCTGATTCACGCTTTTCAAGGAAAAAGAGATGGCTGATAAGCAATCTCTCTGAAGTATTCAATGCCATGCGCAGTTAAGATACTTATCCTGCTCGAGATTATGGAACATCTTTGCGGTCAAGAGGGTAACTTGCAATGGTATCTTTCATAAAGATTTCACAGGCAAGTGCGGCAAAATTATAGAGATTTGCGTATGCTGTCCTGTTTTTTTGCAAACAAGTCTTGACATATAGTTTTAATTGCGGTATAATACGTATACGCAGTTTCTTTTATATTGCTATTTTAAAGTAACATATTATACGTGGATGAAGAATGAAAGTCTGGCAGAAAATAAAGGATGATCTGATTAAAAGGATTCTAAACAAAGAGTTTGAGTTGGATGCCAAGTTTTTTTCCCTGAATGATTTATCTCGTGAATACGGTATCAGCGATATCACCAGCCGACGGATCATAAGCGAACTGGTGAAGGCCGGCTACATCAAATCGTTTCCAGGTAAAGGCTCGTATGTGAAAAGTCGCCTTGAGTCGAAAACCATAGTCTTGCTTTCTGACTCGATATCCGATATTAATGAAGGCGGCAGTCTTCCCAATATTCATTCCGAGATATACAAAGGGATGCTCTTGCAATGCGGGAAAATGAACGCTGAATTGAGAATATTGTCAAAAAAATATTTAAAGAATTGGCCTCTTGACGAAAAGTTACTGCTGATACTCATGGGTAAAACAGACGGGGATGATAAAGAATTTGCCGATATATTCAGACGTCCAAACTGCAAAAAAATATATTGCCATGTAACAGAACATATTCAAGGAGAAGTAAGTGTCAGGATACCTTACGGCAAAGGAATAATGCTGGCTGTTGAACATCTGATAGAAAGCGGACATAAGCGGATTGCGTTTATGTGTTCGTCCCTGAAAATGCGTAATATGGCATTGCGTTTTGACGGATATTATGAATGTCTGAAAAAGCATAATCTGCCTGTGGACTTTAATCTTGTGAAGGAATTGCCGGGCCCGAACATAGTTACAGATTCAGCGGCAGTAAAAGATTTGCTCTCAATCGAGAATCCTCCGACGGCAATCCTCACCGCAAATAACAGCCGTGCTTTGAATGTACTGGAATTCTGCAATAAAAACGGGATAAAAATACCGGAAAAAGTCGCGTTGGCAGCTTTCGATGACATACCTGAAAGCGTGCTTGTTCAGCCCAGGCTGACGGTTGTAAATACTCATTGGGATAAAATCGGCGCTGAAACAGTAAGAACTATCCTGGAAATGGCGGAAAATGACCGTACAGACTATCCTGACGTAATAATTAAACCGGATTTAATAGTAAGGGAATCAACCTGAATAATAATACAACTAAGCAAAGGTAAAAGATGAAAAAAGTGAAAATCGGTATCGTAGGGGCCGGCGGACAACGTTGCTGTTATCATGGGGGATGCATCTTCGCGGGGACGGAAAATGTCGAAATCGGAGCATTGTGCGACAACAAGGCAGAACGTCTTGAGCATGCCAGAGGGATGTATGAAAAAAAATTCGGGTATAAAATAAATACATATCTCGATTACAACGAAATGTACCGGAAAGGCGGACTTGACGCGGTATATGTTTCAGGTCCGAATTATTTACACAAAGCAATGACAGTTTCAGCGTTTGAGGCCGGACTTCATGTGCTCTGTGAGAAACCTATGGAATTGACACTGGCAAATGCGGACGAAATGATCAATGCCGCTAATAAAAATAAAAAAATACTCGGCCTGGCTATGCAGATGCATTATCGCCGCCGTTACCACAGAATAAGGGAAATCATTGAAAGCGGTATCATCGGTAAAATCGCTCAAGTCTGGTGCTATGAATATCGCGGGACATTCATAGAAATGAAGGACTGGGTATGGGACTCTGAAAAATCAGGCGGCGCCATTCATGAGAAGAATTGCCACCATTATGATATTATGGACATGTGGATAAAAAGCAACCCGACCACTGTTTACGCCTCCGGTAATATAATGAAACACAAGAATCCTTACGGGCAGAAAAGTGATATTCTCGACAATGCTTTTATTATCAATGATTATGAGAACGGTACACGCGGAATGATAAATATTTGTTTCCTCGCGAACAAAGAACATTATCGCGAATTCGGGATTCATGGAACGGAAGGTAAAATATTTTTCAGCACTGTTGATGATGAAAAAATCCATATTGCTTATAATAACGGAGACAAAGAAATCATTGAAGCGCCGGGTGATTTGAGAGGCGGGATGTGTCAGGATTTCGTTGACTGCATCATAGAAGGAAAAGAACCGCTTGTCAGTCAGAAAATGGGACGTAAAAGCCTTCTTGTCCCAATGGCGGCGGAAATTTCGATAAAAGAAAAACGCGTTGTCCATGTAAACGAACTGAAATAACTGGATATTACCCCGGATAGGATCCTTTTGCTGTCCGGGTAAAACTTCAAGGTGTGTTTCGTATGACTATAAAAATTCTGACTGGATTTGACGGAAGCTGTCCTCACAGTGATGAGGGAGTAAAAAAAGAAAGCTGTAATACATTTACGGTTTATCCGGGATATAGAAAAGAAGACGGTTTCAGCGAAGAAAATTCCAGGCAAGGCGGCAGCAGATTTTATATCAGAATTGAAAATGACAGCATAAAATCAGAATCAGTAGATATTACCGCTGATTGGCAAATACCGGCAAGAGTCTGCCATCATGATCAGGGATATATAAAACAAAACGGAGGCGACTGGGGCTTTCTTCCCTGTATCAGAACCGCTGAGACAAAAATCAAATATTCGTTATATTCAATTCCTGGAATTACAGAACTCGCGTTATTTCCCGAATACAATTATTCTCAATGTAAAAGTTTCGTTGAGTCTTTAGCATCTGAAGGTATAAAAATTGAAACGGTCGGGCAAAGCGAAGACGGGCGCGATATGTGGATGGTTGAGTTCGCGTCAGATAACCCGCGGGCGGAAAGCTTCTTTATTCAGGCCCGTGACCATGCCTATGAAACAGCCGGCTCATATTGCGTGGAAGGGATTGTCGAATTCCTCAAATCTGAAGATTTCATTTCAAAATATATTCGAAGTAAATTCAATTTTCATATTGTTCCAATGACCAACCCTGACGGCGTCTACCGTGGGATGAGCCGTCTTACAAGGGAAAAAGGAGCAGACATGAATCGATTGAATACTGTTTCAGACAAAGCCCATGATAACCTGAAAAAAACAATTGACAGGATTGCGCCAAAGGTTCATATGAATATCCATAATTGGACGAATAAGTTCATGGACGGGCTTTTAGTCAATGATGAGGAAATCAAGCAAAGAATCCTTTTCCATTTTACTGACGACCGTGAAAATTATAAGCACTGGCACATTGAAACCCATGCGGATTATCTCAGGGCAAACAATATTACAGAAGCTCCTGAAAACAGCAAAAGCTGGAAAAATTACTGCAAAGAAAAGTTTGGAGCTTATGGAGTTAATTTTGAATTTCCTTGGTTTGCCATACTTCCAAATGGAATGAAGCAAAAGGGTAAAAAGGCGTTAACTGCTTACGCTCTTTCGGCAATTGATGCCATGAAACTTTAGAATGCATAAATTATGAGTGAAACATATAAGGGAATTACGGCGGATGGAAAATGTATTTCTATCTTTGTAAACAACGGAACTATTCAAGCGGTGGAAGAATTTCCCCGGGATGAGACACTGCCTTACATTCTGCCTCCGTTGGTTGATTTGCAACAGAATGGCGCGTTGGGTATATACTTCACGAATTTCTGTGATAAGAATCCAGAAGATATTTACCGGATTTTCGAGTTTCTCGTAAAACACGGAGTGGGCCGGGTTCAGCTCACAATGACCAGTGCGGCAATTGAGACATTGAAAGAATCACTGAAAGCCTTAGACAAGCTTCTTGCGGGAAACAGAGACCTTGAGAAAATGTTTTTCGGGATTTTTCATGAAGGGCTGTTTATATCGCCTTTGGAAGGATGGCGGGGCGCGCATCCGGCTGCATTTATTAAGTCCCCTGATTATGAACTCTTCAAGGATTTGGATGAATGCGCGGGCGGCAGAATAAGGACTGTAAATATCGCGCCTGAAGAACCGGGCGGATTGCCATTTATCGAAAAGGCCGTAACTGATAATAAAACAGTTTCTCTTGGGCATTGTTGTCCTGATCGTGAGACTGTCAGGGAAGCCGTCGCCAGAGGCGCAAAACTGATTACGCACTTCGGAAACGGAGCGGCGCCCATGATGCATCGGTTTAAAAATCCATTCTGGGCATTTCTTTCTGAAGCTGGATTATGTCCCGGATTAATATGTGATGGATTTCATTTGCCGCCGGAACTTGTCGAAACAGTTTTTAAATGCAAGGGACGGGATAATTGTTTTATTGTTTCAGACGCGAGCGGATATTCGGGATGTCCTTCTGGTTTTTACAATCGTGACGATGAACGTTCTTTCGAAATCAGAGAAGACGGTTTTTTGCATCTGGCGTGGCAGGAAATACTGATGGGAGCGTGGTATCAGTTAGACAGAGGCGTAGAATTTCTGGTTAAGGATATAGGCATGAGTTTTCTTGACGCATGGATGCAATGCAGTGCTGTGCCCGCGAAGATTGCGGGAATAAAATTACCTGAATTGAAAGTTGGCGCTTCTGCAGATTTTGTTTTGGCCCGCTGGAAGAATGGCGTGATTATTGAACAGTCAGTGTTCAGTGGAAAAGCATATCTCAGAGATGCCTTTACCCCGCGTTCTGTCTGAATTACATACTTTACTGCCATGACGGCAATGCAAGCATTTGCTCTCTACAATTGCTTAATTGCAAGGTGATATAACAGTTGGCGGAGCATACCACTTAAAAACCCAATCTGTCTCCATTTGTAATTTTAAGGCAAGATGTTAATAATTAAGTCTTTATGGAAAGTGAAAATTTCACCAGATTTCACGCGATTTTGGCAGATTAGTGCAACTTTTTAAATCGATTTCACCAGATTTATTCATGCCTAAACTATATATTCGCGAATGTTTTTTCGTGATATGCGATCTGCAATTTTAAGCATTTCTGCTTGAGTGGCATTCCCCATGTTGATTCCTGTGATTGAGTTAATGTTAAGAATGAGTTTCAGCAAAAAAAAACACGGTAATAGTATGACGATTACCGTGATTGAACACCGAATTAAAAATTTTCAGAACCGAAAAGGCAAACAATTCACCCCTAACAATTACGCAAAATCACGTTTCCAAAGGACTTCATTGAGAATTTTTACCATCAGCAGCAGGGGCGTCTGCATTGCCATTTTTCTCTTTGGCATGTTCGAGCAAATCCATCTGTTTGTCAAAGTCGGATTGGAAGAGCCTATCCTGAATGACGCGATATTTTTCAAACTCATTCTCGGCATGCTGCTTGGCTATTTCCGCGGAAATCTTTCCGGCGTCGCGCAAGATTTCCATGTCATCGGCAATCAGAATCCGATCCAAATGCTTCGCCCAATCTTCCATCGTCATCGGGATGTGGCGCTTCGCCCGGTTTTCCGCCAAGTCAAGATAGGCGTTTACGATATGCCCCAGCGAATCCAGTTCGTTCTCTTTCAGGTAATTTTTCGCGATGGAAACGTCCGTTCTGACGATTTTTCCGTTCGGCTCGTTTTCCCACGAAATCAAGCCCATATGTTCGCGTTCCGCGTCGGCTCGTTCCATAATCAGTTCGGCGGCAGTATGGCCATGCACGGCATAATGCAGTTTGTTCTGAACCTTTGCAAAAAACTCGCGAGTGGTCGGCGCGTCCGGATTGTAATCCATGCTGGTCGCGTAAATGTCAGTAAGCTTCTGATAAAAGCGACGTTCGCTCAGCCGAATTTCCCGAATCTCGGCCAAAAGATGTTCAAAATAATCCTCGTCGAGAAATTTCCCGTTCTCCATGCGTTTCCGGTCGATCACATAGCCGCGAATGGCATAATCCCGTAAAACGGCGGTTGCCCATTGCCGGAATTGCGTTGCACGTTTACTGTTTACTCGATACCCGACCGCGATAATCATGTCGAGATTGTAATACTTAGTTTGGTAGTTCTTCCCGTCAGCGGCAGTTCGTAAGAAATCCTTACACACTGAATCCGCGACAAGTTCTCCTTCAGAGAGGATATGCGAGATGTGCTGGGTGATATTGGCCCTGGTCGTGTCAAAAAGCTCTGCCATGAGTTGTTGAGTCAGCCAAAGCGTCTCATTCTCAAAGCGGACTTCAATCGAGTCCGTTTCGTTTTGCGCGGCAAAAATCAAAAATTCCGTCGTGCTGTTTCTGATCCATTTGTTTTTATCCATCATTCCACCTGTCACTGAAAATGTACCACCCATTGGGTGATTTTTTACATTACTCCGACTTCTCTTTATTCTCAAACTCGGATTGAGTGGAAAACTCGGATTGAGTGGAAAACTCGGATTGAGTGGAAAACTCGGATTGAGTGGAAAACTCGGATTGAGTGGAAAACTCGGATTTACGGTCGAACGACTGGGAAGAAGAGCTCAAAAGCAGAAGATAATTTTACTTTTCCGCTCTTGGATTTTCAGATTTTGGGCTCGCATGAAAGCGCTCCGATGAGAATGGGTATCCCAACCAGTACATCATAATCCTTAAAGCTTCGGGTATAATCGTTTCAGTTTTATGCGGGCGTCGTCCGTGGTAAACTGCCAGTCAACTTTTGTCTGTTTTGTGTTGCGTTCGGTATTCCAGGCTTTGGTTTTTTCTCTCATTTTATCAATGTCCGGAATTCTTTCGGAGAGGCATTGGCGCTTGAGGACGCTCAATTCGATTTCGGCAATATTCAGCCAGCTTCCATGTTTCGGAGTATGATGGATTTCGAGTCGACGGGCCAGTGCCAATGCTTTTTCGGGAGTGAACGTTTCATATAGAGAGTCAATGCCGTGGGTATTCAGATTGTCCATTACGAGTACTACTTTTGCCGCATCCGGATAACGCTCCTCCAACATCGAACGGATAGTTTCAGCCCAATCTTTTTTAGTTCTTCGTTCAGTGAGCTGCACGTGGCGGCGTCCGGCAAGCGGTTCGACTTCCATGAAAATTTCAGCAACTCCGTTACGCACATATTCATCGTCTTCAAGTTTCGGATGCCCCGGAGCCGCCGGAATCGGCTCTGTGACTTCGCCAATCAACTGCTTGCTGGATTCATCCATGCAGACCACTGGATATTCCGGGTTGTAAGGGCGTCGATACACTTCAAGAACATCTTCCATCGGCGCTACGAACGCGGCACTTTGCTCCGGCGGAATTTTCCAGTATTTACTGAGATGAGGCTTAAGTTCATTTTTTTTAAAGTTTTGCAAACTGTCATTGTGGAAACCGTCGGAACGATTTTCAGTTCGACAAGTTTGTCGGCAAGGAGCTGAATGGTCCAACGGCTACGTCCTTCCGGGGCCTGCGAACAGGCCAGTTTCAAGAGTTTAGCTTCGAATTCGCCGTCAAAAATTATAGGATTCGGAGGCGTTTCCCTTTTTTTCCGCCGGAGCGCGGCATCCAGGCCACACTCGACAAAACGTTCTTTGATGTGTTCCAGCGAGCGTGTGCTCAGACCGACAGCATCGGCAACATCAGCGACTTTCCATTTCGGACCGAATTCACCGGCGTCAAGCAGAAGCAGTGCCCGAGCGTGCAATATTGTCAGCGCGGATTTTTTCCCCTGTGTTGAGATTTTTTCAAGCATATCCCGTTCTTCTCCCGTCAGTGTTACTCTGTATCTAGGAACCATGTTTACCTCATTTGCATTAATAGAACTTTAAGATGTAATAGTATACAGCACGTCGGCAGAAAATAAAAGATATCCAAAATAATTATCAGGAAAAACAGAAAATAAAAAAACGAGCAGAGTTAATCAGAAGTATCTCTGGAATCAGAAGCGAAACTTTAAGGATTATGATGTACTAGGCGTCCCCCAAATAGCTTCCGAATAAATCTCCGAGCGTATCATGAAATCCCCATCCTATTCCGGAAGTATCCGATACAATCTCCTCGCAGCGGGTATAAAAATCTTCCACCAAGTCAGATTATAAGTCATTTATTATCAGTAGCTTAAAGGAAATTGGCGGAGAGGGGGGGATTCGAACCCCCGGTACAGTGTAACCCGTACGACGGTTTAGCAAATTGTTGTCTTCCTTTTTGTAGTTGATTTTAGCCTCATTTATAAATTGCTGAAATGTGGTAAACTTGTCGGATGGGGGACAGTTTGGGGGACAAATTTTGAGGCTGAGGGGGACAGTTTGGGGGACAAATTTTGAGGCTGAGGGGGACAGTAAAAAATCTTTATATTTTGGGGCTTGTTCTTTAATATATACGCAAATATATTAAGTAAAGGAGCGGGGTAAAAATTTATGAAAAAAATATTGATGCTGCTTGTTCTTACTGTATTCATTATTTCTGCATATTCCCAAGATGTTTTAAGGAGTGTTGTTGTTATTCAGGGGGATGGCGGACGAGGAACAGGGTTTATTTGTTTCTGGAACGGCTGGATGGCCATTGCTACCAATATGCACGTTATGGCCGGGATTGAAAATCCGGTGTTTCTCGACGTCAATAATAATCAGCTTGAATGTACCGATGAAATATATTTTCCAGAAGAGGGCGACGATATAGCCGTGCTTCTACTGAAAGACCAGAAGGCTAAATATGATTTGCTTGATATGGACAAACACGAATTCAAAATCGGTGACGAAATAACCGTTGTAGGGAACAATCAGGGAAAAGATGTGCTCTCTATGGATAACGGTAAAATTATCGGCGTGGGACCTCGCACAATAGAAATAGATGCGCCTTTCGTTCCCGGCGCAAGCGGAGGACCAATACTGTTGAAAGGCACGAATAAAGTTATTGCCGTAGCTACCTTCCTCACTAAAGCGGATGAAAACATACTTAACAAAAATACAAGATATGCTGATACAAGGCGGTTCGGGGTTAGAACTGATATACTGAAAAATTATGAAAATATTAAAAAATTATCAACTGAAAAGTTTAGAGGTCTCATTAACTTTCAAACAGATTTTAAAAATCTCATAGATGAGTTACTTAAAGACGAATTAGAAACGCTTAAATTAACTGGAAAGACAAAAGACAGAAAAACTATTCTGTTTTATATCGATGTATTTGAGGAAAAATGGGGGAAGCAAGATCGTATTTACAGTAATGTTTACAAAAAACATTGGGCACTTATATCCTCAAGGACTGATGAAGTTATTAAATTAAAATTTAAAGAAGCACGGCCCGAAAACAGCAAAGACACAAAAGAATACTTTACAGATAAAAGAATTGAAGCAGATAATAAATATCCTCTTTTTCTCGAAGAAAGACAAAAAGAACAAGCCCATAGACTTAGGGAAGCCATTAATTTATTTTACGAATCATTAAAAAAATCAGGATTAAGGTAATCTTTGAATTCAAGAAAAAATGAGGGGGACAAAGCCCCTCCACATTATTTAATCAGGTAGTTTTGAACGGCCTGTTTTTCCTTTTTGGAATTGGCTTTCAGCACCGCGCGGGTTTCGGCGTCGGAACCCCTGAGCTTCATCGCGTCGCGAACCATATTCATAATCTGCTTGCGGTTCCGGACATATATCGCGCGTTCCTCATCGGTCAGGTTTGACAGATCGCCGTCTTTGAGGCGTTTTTCAACGATATTCTTTTTCATAACCGATATTGCGGCTTGTTCATTTCTCATAGGATCAAGGATCTCCTTTTTGATTTCCCCGGCAATACCGGCGTCGGAGACTTTCAGAAAGCGGCCGACAATATCATTAACGATAGGCCATGTTGAAGCAGTCTGCACCATTCCGGCGAAGCCGTCTTCTTTTGGAGCTTCTTTCTGCGCTTCGGCGGGAAATTTCCAAAAGTAAGAGCCTCCGGAGGTATTCCATGCCCATTTACCGAATTCAGAAGCTCCCTGCAGACGCACTCCATCCTGTCCACGTGCGTTCCAGAGGGTTTGCCCCATCTGGCGCTTGAGGCTGTTCGGAGCGAGTTCCTCTTTTAATCCGAGGTAAGCTGCAGAGCCGGACACCAATGTAAAAACGGGATTGAAACCGGGAAGCTGATCGGCGGCGTAATTAAAAATTTTGGGGACATCGCCGGGGCTGAAAGTTCCCTTATAAATGTTCATCGCGTTCCATGTGATGCCAGAAATAAGTTTTGTAGTTTCATCCTGGGGTATCCGGATATAAAGCGCCTGTCCGTGTTCCGTTTCACCTACTGGTATAACAGCGTAATTCATGAGATCGTATTCAGGAATTTTCTCAAGGACGGACTGGATTTTTCTGAAAAACTCCGTCCGATCGTCATCATCCCCGAAAAGGTAAGCGGCGATAGCGGCGATCCAGCCGTATTTCCAAGTCCACAAAAGCGATCTGTAGGGGATTGCGCCGATAACGGTTTTCATCATGACGGTCTCATCATTTTTCATTGCTTTCCAGTCGGAAGCATATCCCTGTACAATGGCGTTTGAGAAGATCGCTATCGCGTTTGTCCAGTGCGACTGCGTTCCTCTTTTTAAAAAATCAGGGGAGCCGAATATAGTGCGTATCTGGTGGGCTATCTGTTTTTCGGACAAGTCCGGGCGGTACTGTTTGAGATACGTGTACGCCGCGATTTTAGGGATACGCTCGACAGTCTTACCGGCCCTTATGGAATACCACACAAACATTGAAGCCATTTTTTTATAAGCCGGCATATTATTAAAGCGTTCACGAGCGGTAACATTCCACATGGCGGTCATGCGTTCGATCTGAGTTTCAAGGTTATTAAGATTGCGGAGATCGGCAACGGAAATAAGCATACTCTTTTGAAGCATTTCGGAAATCAGCGGAGTAAGCTTGTTCTCAGTGGATTTCCAAGCGTGGGGCATTGCCCTGAAAATTTCAACAGGGAGCCGGATAGACGGATGAATAAACGCTCCATACAGGGTTTTATCCTCTGTTCTGAGATGTTTACCTGTGCGCCATGTATCGCGGATGAAGTTAGCGACCGTAAATCCCGGCTTTATCTGAGTAAAAACAGTTCTAAAAAAGTCTCCCGAGGAGACAAGGCCCTTCAGGTAGAAGTTCATAACCTGATAGTTTTCTCTCTCGAAAACATCAGCAAGTTTCCGGTTTATATAAAAAGCCTTTATTTTTCCATCTTCCATAAAAAACATTGTGCCCTTTTCATTGGTTTTTACAGGGAGATATTCTTTGTGATCATTTACAAAGCGGTCATCGGCCTTTTCTATAAGCGAAGGGTCAAATTTCTGGAGCATATCGGCGGTAAGCTTTTTAGTTCTGTTCCACATAACGGAACGTATGAGTTGAAGATCCTTTGCCATTGTAGCCGTTGCCGGATTTCTTATATGCTCCAAAGTCCCTATCTGCTGGTAAATTTTTGCGCCGGAACCCTGTCCGTGTTCCTTCTCAATGTATTTATTGACATCAAATGCGGCGTAATGCTCATTGGAGTCAATTTTTTTCATAAGTTCCTCGGAAAACATATTGTTTTCCTTCATCAGTTTAATGACTTCCTCTTTGCGTATTTTCCAGAATTCCGAGGCGGCTTTCTCCATGACGGCGAATTTACCGCCCATGTTTGTACGCATTTCATCAAGGCGTTCCCCTGAGGTTTCAGACGTAAATCCCTCGGGATTTGCCTTATCAGTTCGTTCATTTACAACACGCCTATGAAACAGGTATTCTCCGAAAGTCTTCCACTCGACCCCGTTTTTTTTCAAGGGTTCAAGAATGCCCTCATTGACCCTGCCCATATAAACTTCGTGTTTTCCGGCGGCATAACTGTATTCCTCAGCCGCATAATACGGATCGACATCTTCAGGCAATCCCTTTTGCCTTGCCGCCTCGACATACTTTTCCAGCATGGAAAAACGATCATAAAACAATGTTTTCATATCATTAAGCGCGTCTTTTAACTTGGGATCTTCTTTTTTTACGCTTTCAATCCAGCGTTTTTCGCCTTCGTCAAAGCCGTCAAGAAGGGCCTTTACCCTTGTTTCCTTAATTTTTCCTGAATTAATATCGTTATATATTCCGTCGAGGGATTTTTTAACTTCAGGGCGTTTTATGGCGTAATTCTGAAAAAGGGTATAGAAGCCCGGGGCGCGTTTCTGCAATTCCTTGGGAGCATTTAAAAGGACGCTGACGGCGTCGGCATAGAGTTCAGAGGGGCGGTTGCGATACTTAACGTAACCCGGGGAGGGATTGGCAGGGAACGGGGTCCACCATTCAGAGAGGGCTTTGAGTTCATCCATTATTTCTGTGCGCGTTTTGATATTGCGTTCTTCTATCAGTGCTTCCGTGCGCTCCTTAATGAAATTCCGGCGCATCCGAAAAGCCTGTTCATCTCCGTATGCATCCCCGGGGAGTTCAAATGCAAGCGCGGCCTGAATACGCATCTGTTTTTTATCCCAGTCGGAAATATTTGGAGTGTCCGGATGAAAAGAAAGCATGTGAGCAAAATAACCATTCAGGGCGGCGATATGGCCAAAAATGTTACCGCGTTTCAATGTTTTATCAGGGAGCCAGTCGCCGCTGTGGCCTATTTCATGGGCTATAGTGCGCCCGGGATAGGCATGATCTCTTTTATGGGCGGTGAGAACGAAGCGGCGCGTTTTTCTGTCGTAAAATTCATTGACGATGATTTCAGTTTCCGGAACGCTGAATTTTTTCGCGTTCTCCGCTATGAGTTTTTTACGGGCGTCTGAGCGATCGTCTTTTTTCACCTTCACGGAATCCACGCGCGGCCCGGCGAAAATATCATAACTGAGAGCTATAAAGCCCTCCTCACCTTTGCCCTTGAAGAAACCAAGTTTGTTTCCCATGTTTTTACGTATTTGCGGGGCTTCCCCGAGAAGTTCAGTCGCAAGGCGGACAAGTTCGGGAAGCTCTAATGCTGGTGGCCCGGCTTCGTCCGTAGGGCTACGCCGTGGCAAGTCTGGCAAGTTTTGATAGCCCTGGTCGATTGAGGCATTTAAACTTGTGCCCTTGACTTTTTCGGTGGGTTGGGGTATAATATTATCAATGCCAGGGATGTTATCCCCGTTAGCTCGCCCTGTCAGGTTGCCATCGGAAGCGGGGTTTTCCGGTGGTATGCTTTTAAACTTATCAGAGCTTGGACGAAGAGCAGAAAGGTCAGCTGCCCGTTGGGTTTCATCACCCTTCGTTATGAGGAATTGGCCGCCCTCTGTCCCAGCTCTGTTTTTTATATTATCAAGACCTTTCAAGTCTGAATATCTCCAACCAACAATTTCATAATTATCTTTGCTTTCACTCAATTCCACAACAGCCAGTTTACTCTTACCGTTTTTCTTTACGAATACCCAATAATCAGGTTTCTCTTTTGGCTTACCCTGAAATAATTCTGTTGTCTGATATAATGCTTCATTAAGAATGAGCTGGTTATCTTCAAGGGCAAGTTCAGGATGATGTTCATTATTTTTTTCAACAATATTCTTTTTTAAGACAAGCGGTTTTTGAGGTTTATTGAGTTGCCTCAAAGTCTCATCCGGCAAATTTTTAAGTTCCCTGTCCCTATCAGGGTTTTCAAAAAAAGAATTGTCAACGGGTTCCTTAAAGAGGG
>Ga0209417_1002164_pt1 | contig 31927 bp, 27 predicted proteins | sample RifGroF2_FD_184002 | JGI IMG/M metagenome (GOLD analysis project Ga0209417, IMG submission 184002) | Groundwater microbial communities from Rifle, Colorado, USA - Groundwater F2 (SPAdes) (version 2) | ecosystem: Environmental > Aquatic > Deep subsurface > Groundwater | place: Rifle, Colorado... | reverse complement strand
TTACCGTCTAGAGTTGTAATAGTTACTCGATAAAGCAACACTTTATATTCACCAATACGACAGCCATAATCAAAGCCCTTTTGAATTTGGCTTTGACCATCATAACCAAAAATTTCATAATAAATCTGTTCACCCATACGAAGATGATCTGCAACCCGATCTTCAACCTCATGACGAATAACATTAGCATGTCCAGTAATACTATCAACACGACGAGTACCACTTACAATCTTCCATTCCTCCTTTGGAATCCAAAACTTCCAAAATGGTCGATTGTTCTTAACAAGAACATAACCAGTACGACCTGAAGTTCCATGAATCTTTTCTTCAATATAAACCACACGTTGTTTATCACCGAACCGATAAAGGTTACGCATTACCTGTTTAGTATCCAAATGTTGCCAGAAATTTTCAATAATGAAACGAACTTTCTTCTTTTTCTTTTTATTTCTTAGTCCGGGTGCTCCTGGCATATTATGAGGAATAATATACTTGGAACAAATTTCAACCTGGTTTACATGTATAAATTCCAAACCTTCAACAAAATCAATAACACCCATTCCATCAGCAGGGGCATCCGGAATATTAAAAACCGATTCAATTGGAGCTACAAATCCATTGGATATTGATTCACGCAACTTTACAGTACGAACCTTCCCAGACTTAGGAAAATAACCTTTAGCTTTAGGATCAAGATTTAAACCCGAACATGAAGACAGATTATTGTATTTAATATAATCAGGACTTAAACATAGATTAGAATCAAAATAAATTACTAAATCTCCTTCCTTCATGTCCAACCCAACAATAACTTGTGTTCCTAAAACAGTTGCTAACTGAAGTCGATCCGCATTTGGATGTTTACGAACATTTTGAAGTTTAACAACTATGGCATTATTAGTTTCTGATTTAGTAAAATATGGAGACATCGTTTTACTCATTACTCCTATAGATATTGAGGCTCCTGAGGGGCGCTTGATATTGCCACAGGTGCAAGCTATTAGAGATATTTTAGACAATGACTGTGTTGCAATTGTTATAAAAGAAAAAGAATTGGATGCATTTCTAAAAAACACAAATATAAAACCAGATCTCGCTGTTACCGATAGCCAAATATTTTTAAAAGCTGATGCGTCAATACCAAAAGACATTCCTTTAACTAGTTTTAGTATACTGCTAGCACATCATAAAGGAGATTTTAATAATTATATAAAAGGAACTCCTCAAATTGCAAAATTAAAAGACAATGACAAAGTATTAATACTTGAGTCTTGCACTCATCATGTTTCGTGTGATGATATAGGTCGTATAAAAATTCCTCGATGGCTTAGTAACTATACTGGTAAAAACTTAATTTATGATGTTGTTAGTGGACTAAATTCATTGCCTAGACCAATTAATGATTATGCTATTGTTATACAATGTGGGGGTTGTGTTTTAACTCGCAAACAAATCATTAACCGATTAAAACCTGCTGTTGATGCAGGAGTTCCTGTAACAAATTACGGGATGGCTATTGCATATATTCATGGAATATATAACCGTTCAATAACCCCATTTACAAAAAATAGAGAAAACAATATAGACTATTTGTAGTAGCTTAATTATATAATTTAAACTAAATGTATAGTTATGAAAATGCTTGAATGTTGTGTAGCTTTTGATATATTCCTGATTTTTCTAATAACTCATTATGCGTACCTCTTTCCACTATTTCTCCTTTGTGAATTACTATAATCTCATCAGCAAATTGAATTGTAGATAAACGATGAGCGATAATTATTGTTGTTCTATTTTTCATAATTTTAGATAACGCATCCTGTACAAGTTTTTCGGACTCCGTATCTAAAGCAGAAGTTGCTTCATCAAATATAAGGATAGCAGGATTACGAAGTACTGCTCTAGCAATACTAAGTCTTTGTTTTTGTCCACCAGAGAGTTTAGATCCTCTATCTCCAATGTATGTATAATATCCGTTTTCCATTGCTGAAATAAAATCGTGAGCATTAGCTATTTTAGCTGCTTCAATAACATCAACCATAGGAGCTTCATCTAATCCAAAAACTATATTGTTATATACAGTATCGTTAAATAATATACATTCCTGAGATACAATACCCATAAGATTTCTCAGGTCATCAATATAAAAATCTTTTACAGAATGATTATCAATTAATATTTCACCATATGTACAATCATAAAATCTTGGTAATAAGTCAACCAATGTGGATTTACCTCCCCCAGATTGCCCTACTATTGCAATTACTTTTCCTTTAGGTATTTCTAGGTTGATGTTTTTTAAAACGGTTTCTTTTTCATAAGAAAATGTTACGTTATTAAAATGTATTTTATTGTTAAAACTCTTTATAGATATTGCATTTGGTTTTTCAACTATTCTTTCCTCTGCATCTAAAACACTATATATTCTTTCGGCAGATGCAATTCCTCTTTGAATATTGTAAAATGCAGTAGAAAAGTTTTTTGATGGTTGTATAATTTGAGAAAAAATTGCAATATAAGCAATAAATACTTCTGCACTTACTGTAGGGTTAGAACTTAATACTAATTTACCACCAAACCACATAACTATTACTAACACCAACGTCCCTAAAAATTCACTCATTGGTGCTGATAAATCACCACGACGATACACACCTATCATTATTTTTGAATACTGATCGTTTAAACGTCCGAACTTACGATTAAAATATTCTATAGCATTAAATCCTTTTATTATTCTTAAACCAGAAATCGTCTCTTCAATAATAGAAAGCAATTGCCCTAATTTATTTTGAGCTTTTACAGAACGTTTGCGAAGACTTTTACCTATTCTTCCAATAATAAAACCTGTTACTGGCAATAATATCATTACAAATACAGTTAATTCTGGACTAAGAAAAGTTAAAGTAGCAATAAAGCTAATTATAGCAATAGGTTCTTTAAAAACCATTTCAAGAGAACTCATAATAGACCATTCAACTTCATGAACATCATTTGTTATTCTTGACATTATGTCGCCTTTTCTTTGTTCAGAGTAATAAGATAATGGGAGAATAGTTATTTTTAGGTATATATCCTTTCGTAAATCTTTTATAACCCCATTTCGAATATTAGCCATAAAAAATAGACCTAAATATCTAAATAAGTTTTTTAAAAAGAACATTAGAATAACCAAGCCGCAAATTAATATTAATGCATCAACTTTTCCATAATCATTTATTATTTTACTCAAAAAATAGTATCCATTTTTAATCAATGAGTCTGTTTGAAATGATAATGGAGGAGCCTCCGTTACGAGTTCAGCTTTACCAAACAGCAATCCAAGAAATGGAATTACCATTGTCAATGATACCAATGAGAATAGTATTGACAATATATTAAATGTTATATTTAAAGATGCATAACCCCAATATGGTTTTATATATTTAACTATTCTTAAAAACTTTTTCATTTTATTGTTCTAATTTTTTCGCTTCTTCCCAAAATACATCCATCTCTGCCAAAGTCATATCAGATAGTTTAGTATTATTTTCTTTTGCTTTGCTTTCTATGTATTTAAATCGTTTTATAAACTTTTGATTTGTTTTTTCTAATGCATTTTCAGGATTAACATTCAAAAAACGAGAATAGTTAATTAGAGCAAAAAGCATATCCCCAAACTCGTTTTCTATTTTTTCTTTATTATTATTAGCTATTTCCTTTTCAAGCTCTTCTATTTCCTCTCTAACTTTATCTAATACTTGATGTCTTTCATCCCAGTCAAAACCTGCTCCTCTTGCTTTTTCTTGTATTCTATACGCTTTAACCAATGAAGGTAATGAGTTTGGAACGCCTTCAAGTGTAGATTTATTGCCTTCCTTTATTTTAATACTTTCCCAATTGCTTTTGACTTTTTCTTCATCTTCTGCAATAACATCTCCAAACACATGTGGGTGGCGTATAATTAATTTTTCACAAATGCCATTAATAACATCTTCTAAAGTAAAAGCATTCTCCTCTGAGGCTATTTTTGCATAAAAAACTATATGCAATAATAAATCACCTAATTCTTTTTTTATGTCTTGATTATTTTTTTGAATAATAGCATCTGCAAGTTCATAAGTTTCTTCAATAGTTAAATGCCGTAGGGATTCAATAGTTTGTTTTTTATCCCATGGACATTTTGCTCTAAGGTCATCCATTATTTTTATAAGTCTTTCAAATGCTTCTAAAGTTTTATTCATTATTTTATAGGTTATCTTTAAAGTATTGATAAATTTTATTGTTAAGATGTATTCTATCTTTTCCCATTACATTATGCTCATGTCCAGGATATACAAAATAATCAGCTTGAATTTCTTCATCAACAGTTTTTTTTATAAATTCCAAACTATTTTGCCAAACGACAACAGGGTCTGCATCTCCGTGTATTACTAATAATCTTCCTTTTATTTTATCAACATTATTAAGTAAACTGGTTTTTGTGTATCCTTCTGGGTTTTTTTGAGGTGTCTGCATATACCTTTCTCCATACATAACTTCATAATATTTCCAATCAATAACAGGTCCTCCAGCTACTCCTACTTTAAAAATATTAGGATATGTTTCCATCATATTTATTGTCATAAATCCGCCAAAACTCCAACCATGTATTCCAATTCGAGTCGTATCAACGAAATCAAGTTTTTTCAAATATTCTATGCCTTTATATTGATCCTTAGCCTCAACTATTCCTAAATTTTTATGTATAGCTTGTTCAAATTTTAATCCTCTGTTATCAGATCCTCTATTGTCAAGAGTGAAAACAACATATCCTTGTTGAGCAAGATAATATAAAAATAAAGAAGCTCCGTTAAGCCATGATTCTTTGATTAATTGGACATGTGGCCCTCCATAAACATATACTATAACTGGATACTTTTTCCCCTCTTGCATATTCAATGGCTTTATTAAACGACAATATAAATCCGTTTCTCCATCATCTGCCTTAATAGTAAATATTTTAGTATCTCCAATCTTCATATTTCTTATAGGATTATTAAACTTGTAAACATTCTGCATAAATGTTCCTCTATATGTTAATATATCAACTTGATATGGTGTTGTTGGATTATTATAAATGTCTAAAATATTACGACGACTTTTGCTTATAATTCCTGTATGAACACCTTTTGCTATTGAAACTTTTCGAAAAACACCACTTCTCAACTCTGCACTATATAAATATACACTAAGAGGATCATCTGCATTTGCAGAAAATATAACCCTTTTTTCTTCAAAATCAAATCCTAAAAAATCAATAACGTTCCATTCTCCTTTTGTAATTTGCTCTAATGGTTGTCCTGTTGTGTCCTCAAGACTATATAGATATAAATGATTAAAACCATCTCTTTTACTTAACCATAAGTAATTATCTGGTTTTGATATTAAAAAATTCATTCCAGATAATGGTTCTATCCATTTATCATTATGTTCTTCAATTAGTGTTCTTATAAAATTACCATTATTAGGGTCGTATTCATTGAGTTTTAAATGAGTTTGTTCCCTGTTTAGCTCTACAACATATATATAACTTTCATCTGGAGCCCAAGTTATATTTGTAAGATAATGATCTGAAGAGTCTTTAGTTTTTAAATAAATTATTGTGTCATTAGTATTGTTATAAATGCCTATTTTTACTTGATGACTTGTCATTCCAGCCATTGGATATTTTATGTTTTCTGCCTTCGCTATTCTTTCAGAAGTATTAATTATAGGGTAATCTGCAACCATACTTTCATCCATACGATAAAAAGCAAGAAACATTCCTTTTGGCGACCAAAATGTTCCTTTATTAATACCAAATTCATTTCTATGAACAGATTGTCCAAAAATTATATTTTTATTTTGCTCATTGGATAAATTTATTTCATTTTCTTTTTTTGATACAAAAAGTTGGTTATTAATAGTGTATGCTACTGAGAATGTAGATGTATCATAATCAATATTTTGAGCATCTTTGTTAAATTTATTAAGAAGAGTTGCTTTTTTATCAGACAAATCGTACTTTAATAATAAATCTTCATGAATAAAAACAAAACTATTTTCATCAACCCATTTTATCTCAGGAAATACTTTCATATCTTCTACAAAAATATCCTCTTTCTTTATTGCTTTTTTTATTTTGGGGTTTAAATCATCTAATCCAAGAATAGAATCTTTTTTATCCGAGAAACAATTTCCAACAACTAATTTATTTTTTGCTATAAAAGAAAAATTGTCTTTATCACTAATCCATTGTATGTTTTTAAGAGGCACAGGATATAGTTGAGGATTTGTTACAATATCTTCTATTGTTAATCCTTTTTTCTGTGAAAATAATGAATTTATTGATAGAAGTAAAAATAAAAATAAAATTTTACGCATATTTATTTTATAAATGTATTGCATCACTTATTTCTTTTATTAATGTAATGTCTTTTTCTATAGCATTACCCACCACAATCATATCTGCACCAACATCACAAATATTTTTTGCCTGTTCAGGGGTTTTTATTCCACCACCAATAATCAAAGGAATGTTAGTATTCTTTTTTACAGCTTTAACCATTTCACAAGATATTGGTTTTGGACTACCACTACCACTATCCATATATATAAGTTTTAATCCTAACATCTCCCCAGCAATTGCAGTACAAACAGCAATATCTGTTTTATTATAAGGTATTGGCAAAGTATTGCTCATATATGTTACAGAAGTTGGAGCTCCTCCATCTATTAGCATGTATCCTGTTGGAATAATTTCGAATTTTTTATTTTTCAAAATAGGAGCAGCAATGACATGATTACCAATAAGCATTTCTGGGTTTCGTCCTGATATTAAAGAAAGAAATAATAAACCATCTGCGTTATCATAAACATAAATTGGATGTCCTGGGAAAAGAATAACAGGAATATTTGTATTTTGTTTTATAACATCAATATGCTGCTCTCCTATATTATTAATTAAAATACTAGATCCTATAAAAAAATAGTCTATTTTATATTCATTTCCCTTTTCTAAAATTTTAATTAGTTGAGATTTGTCAATTTTATCAGGGTCAATCAATACAGTAAATAATTTTTTACTACTATCAGAACTATTTTTTATTTTAGAGTAAATATTCATCAAAATCTTTTTTACAAACCTACATATTTTTTTTTGCAATATTACAAAATATTACAAAAAATATTCAATCATGCAAAATATGCCAATTAATTAACTGTATACTATTAATAATCTTTTATAACTTATAAGGTCTAATATTTTTTAAAAATATTTTTTTTTGTATAAAAAAAAGACCTCTCTGTTGGAGAGGTCTTTTTAAATTATTATGAAAAACTTATATTTTATTATTTAACTAATCCTTTAAAGTCTGCATTTTCAAAGAAGTTTAAAAATTCTCTATCATCAGCAGCTTGACTTCTAAAAGAAACGTCTTTTTGTATTGATTTCTTAAGGTTAGTAATAAGCATGTTTGAATCATTTAATCTTGCACCACAAACAGCATTTAAATAAAATGTTAAAGCATCTTTTTCTGCTATGCAATCAAGTGTTGAAGAAGCAGTTTTTGGATCCCCTGATAACAATTGAGCTAATGCTAAATTGTATTTACAACTTTTTGAAGACATACTAGATACAGCGTTTTTGTAATCTCCACCAACAATACTTAGTACACCCATGTTATAAGAAACATCTTGTTTTGCTTGTTGAGCTTGTTCGTAATATAATTTTGCATTTTTGTAATCTTTTTTCCAAGCAGCAACAACACCTAAATTATTTAACACAATTCCATTGTTTGAAGAAAGCGTATTTGCTTTATCAAGAAATGAAGCAGCTTCTTCAATGTTTCCTTGTTTTAGTAATAAATAAGCAATATTATTGAATGCTCTCCAATCTTGAGGAAATAAATTAGAAGTTGATTTAAAAATATTCATTTTAACACTGTTATCATTAGTAAGACTTGCAGCGTAATGAAGTTCTTCTAGATCAAGAGTATCTGGCTTAGTGGTAGCAAGCATTAACATTTCTTCATTTGTCTTTTTAGGTTGAACAATGTTCATAGAAAATTCAGCTCTACGAAGAGCTGGAAGAATACCAACTTCTATTTCTTTATAAATTACAGCCATGTTTCTAATTTCTTGTTCTCTTTGTTTAACATCTTTTTGAGCATTAACAATGTTTATTATTATGCTTTTGTCTTTAATTTCTGAATTATTAACAGCATTCATAAAACCTTCCCAATCCTCACCTTTTGCTGATAAGTTTGCTTCAATTTTAGAAATATCATCCATTAATGCTTTTATTTCAGGATCTTTAGCTTTTTTCTTATTTTGTTTTGCATAATTATTAACTGCTTTTTTCATTTCATCTATAAAAAACTTATTTCCTGTTTTAGCTCTTGATTCAGAAAGATTTTCATTATATTGAACTTCACCTTCAGGAGACGCCCAAGCACTAATACCAAAATTTTTAATCTTAAGACCTTCTTTAGTCACACTTAAGTATTTTTCAAAGAATGCCTTAATTGCTTCTTGATTAGCTTTATCTTTATTATGAGGTAAATTCATATTAATTGTCGCTAAAGAATAAGGAAAGAACAAATTAGCTTTTTGAGACATGATTTTTTCAGAATTATCATAATTATGATTAGCCATAACTAATTCTTCATCTTTACCTATTCTTTTAGAAGTATATATAACTCCGTCAGCAAGCTTAGCTTGTCCTAATTCAACAGTTTTCTTTAAAGTAGCCTTAGCGGAACCAATAAGCTCTGCTTTTTCCATCCCTTTTTTGAAATCAATCACATCTGAAACAGAGAATTTCCCTCCAGCAGCCTTGTTTACAACAGTTCCTTTTCCATCCTTAACGCCTTCCCCTTGTAAAATTAAAGTTTTTAGAGCCACTTCTCCTCCTTCGTATTTTAATATAGGAGTAAATTCTACATAAGCCTTTTTTTCAAAATATTTTGGAGGAATTGTTCCTTTTATGGTAACACTGACTTTATCAGCATGCGTTTCTAAAACCTTGGGTTCGACTTCATATTTTACTGTAGGATAATTTGTAACCATTTTTCCTAAACCACCGCAACTAGTTAAGAATGCGATAATCATTAAAGACCCTAAAAGTTTAACATTTAATCTTCTCATTTTTTTATTTTTTTACATTGTTTAATAAGAAATACCTTATTTATAATTTGGCACAAATTTATAAAAATATTTATTCTAAAAAAATTTTTTTTTATGTAGCTAGAATAAAAAATATTTATTAATGGTTGCTATTTCTTTAAATTACAGTGATTTTATAGAATTTTAATATTTTAATTAATAGTCATTTATTATATCTTTTTTTATAAAATCAATTAAGATCTATCCTTTTCGGTTAATAATAATGTATATTTTTTTAATAATTTTAGTATTAAAGAAATAATTGATACGACAATAATAGTAATAAATGCGATTTTGGAAATTTTAAAAGTATTAAAAAGAAAATAATTTCTTAATACCTCAATAAAGCAAAAACTCACGGAAGTTGCTAGAATTCCTGAGTACTCCCGTCTTAATACAGATTTTAAAGAAAAAGAAACATCTGATCTTAGATATCTTTTGCAATTTGGAAGAAATGCTGGCACTTTATTAGACCAATTTATATATGAATCCCCAAATTTTTTTGAAAGAAATTGTTCTTCTGCAAACATAATCCTCTCATAATATAACCAAAACATTAAAGAGAATATAACAAGAAATTCTACATTGTATGTAAAAATAACAATTCCTGCCCACATAAAATAATTTCCTAAATATAGAGGATGTCTTACAATCGAATATATTCCTTCAGAATTAAGTTGGTTAGCTACTTGCTTATCAGTATTACGTCCAGAAGTCCCTTTTGTTGTTGTTCCAATAGTGTATACTCTTATTATAATTCCTATTATAGCAAACATAATTGAAACACAATTAAGAATAATAGTATATTTTGCGTTCATCTGAGCTGATTTATATATAAAAGGTATAGCTAATATAAATAAAAAGATAGGCAATTGGCCTCTATTTTTAAACAAATAGTTTCCGCTTTTTTCAAAAGAATGTAATAATGCCATTTTGTTATTATTAAAATTAATTTTTGTTATTAAATTGAGTCATCGTTAGTTCTATACCAATAGTAACAAAACTTTTAATTACATCTGTTGCATTGTTTGTTATAAAAGGTATTTCTTTCTCTTCAATTTTACTCCATCGACCCAAAACATATTCTGATTGCATTCCCCTAAGAAAATTATTTCCTATACCTATTCTTAATCTAGGAAAGTCTACATTTCCCAATGTTCGAATAATATCTGTTAATCCATTATGTCCTCCGTCACTACCTTTAGGTTTTATTCTCAATTTTCCAAGAGGCAGAGAGATATCATCACATATTACTAATATAGAAGTTAGGTCAGTTATATTTTCTTTTTGCATCCAATAATTAAGAGCCTTTCCACTAAGATTCATAAATGTAGTTGGTTTTATAAGTTTTAGCACTCTCCCTTTAAATTTTATTTCTGAAATATAAGCATGCCTATCTAAAGTAAAACTTTGCTTATTGTCTGCAGCTAATCTATCTAATGTTAAGTATCCTATATTGTGTCTCGTATATTCATATTCAGCTCCAGGGTTTCCTAAACCAACAATTAGATATTTCATATTTTAAAAATTAAAAAAAAAGCGTAGATTATTTAATAAACCTACGCTTTAAATAAATAATAAATCTACTATTTTTTTTCTGCAGTTGCATCAACAGCAGTTGCTGCAGCTCTTGTAGAAACAATTCTAATAACAACGTTACTAGCTGGATCTAAGAATTCTATTTTATTTCCTTTAATATCCTTTACTCTAAATGTATCTCCTATTTCTAAGTTTTCAATATTAATATCTATACTTTCAGGAATATCATTTAAAAGAGCTTGTATTTTAACATATCTCATTTTTTTAACAAGTTTACCTCCTGCTAATACTCCTTTAGACACTCCTAATAAATTAAGAGGAAGACTCATTTTTAATGGTTTTTTATCATCTATTTCTAAGAAGTCTACATGTATTAATTTGTCAGATACAGGATGTATTTGATAATCTTGAATAATTGTTTTGTATGATTTATCATCTATATTCACATTTATTATGTGTTTTTCAGGAGTATTGATTATTTTATTCAATTCTCTTTCATCAATTGAAAAATACGTTTGTTCTTTACCTCCATATATGACACATGGAACTAATCCTTTTCTTCTTATTAGAGTAGCATCTTTTTTCCCTACGTTCTCTCTTAAAGAACCGCTAATATTTTTTGCTTTCATAATTTTGATTTTTATTTATTTAGTTTATTATAAAGTGATTACCTATCGATTCGTGATTATGTACATTTTTAATAATTTCTGCAAATATTTTTGCAGTACTTAATACTTTTATTTTGGAGCATTCTTGACGTAATGGTATAGAATCAGTAACAATAAGTTCTGTTAAAACGGACTCTTCTATTTTCTTATAAGCATTCCCAGATAATACAGGATGAATACACATTGCTCTAACTGATTTTGCTCCTTCATTCATAATTATTTCAGCTGATTTTGTTAGAGTTCCTCCTGTGTCTATAATATCATCAATTAAAATTACATTTTTATCTTTTACATCACCTATTAATGTCATTTTTGCAATAACATTAGCTTTAGCTCTTTGCTTAAAACATATTGCTAAATCAGTATCTAAAACTTTTGCATAAGTTGCAGCACGTCTAGCTCCTCCAGTGTCTGGTGCACCCATAGTAATATCCCCTAATTTTGCATGAAGATCTTTTATAAAAGGTATAAATATCGCAGATGCATATATATGGTCAACAGGCAAATCAAAGAATCCTTGAATCTGATCTGAATGCAAATCCATTGTCATTAGTCTAGTAATTCCCGCTGCTGTTAATAAGTTTGCTACTAATTTAGCCCCTATAGATACTCTAGGCTTGTCTTTTCGGTCTTGTCTAGCATATCCAAAATATGGGATTACAGCAACAATGCTTTTTGCAGATGCACGCTTGGCTGCATCAACCATTAGTAATAACTCAAAAAGGTTATCAGTAGGAGCAAATGTTGATTGTATTATATAGACATCACTACCTCTTACTGTTTCTTCAAATGAAGGTTCAAATTCTCCGTCACTAAATTTAGATATAACAACATTTCCTAAAGGTTGTCCAAACTCTGTTGCTATTCTTTCTGCTAAATCTTTGGTTGCATTTCCTGAGAATAAGTGTACTTTTGATTGCATTGTTTTTTTAATTTTAAGATATTGGAAATGCAAAATTAATTATTTTTAAACAATATTGTCCTAAATAATTGAAAATTTATTGTATCGTCATTTTGCTTTAGCAATTTATGACTTAACAATAATATTTTTGAGTAATCCAAACAGTTGCATTTATAATTGGATTATACCATAATACTGATTGTAAATATTTTGATCTATACTATATTTTTCGGAAGATTCTCTTTATTCAAGCCATTCCAAAGAATTGGCTATATTATAAATATCTTTCTTAATAAAATCTATAATAGGCTCCAATGAATCATTATTGGGAAAAACATTAAAATATAAGGAGCCTCTAATAAAATTATTTGTACTATCCGTAAAATAAAATTGAATAGGCGAGGCTACATTACTCCCTCCTATATCATAAATAATACCATATACTTTCTTATTAGGATACCCTAACACCGTCTCATTTATACCTGTAGATTTTTGAATCTGCTTACTCACAAAATTCTGTGAATCATCTAAATATTCATTTAAATTATTATTCACAACTTTATAGCTAATATGTATTTTTGCAGAATATTTTGGATAATTTATGTTTATCCAATCTTTATGCCTTGTTTCTATTGTATCATAAACAATCTCGGCAAGTGTTGATTTATAAAAAGAATATCTATTTTTATAATGATATTTTGTATATTCATTCTTAGGTGTAGATATTCTAAAATAACTCTTTTCTTTCGGTATTTCAATATTCTCATTATTGCAAGAATAAAAAAACACAAGAATAAAAAAATATATAATTGGTTTAATCGTTTGATTCTTCATTTATAATAACCCTTACTTTTTTAATTCTACGTTTATCAACAGCATCTATTACTAATGAAAATTTATCAAACTTAATAATTTTATTCCTTGATGGTATTTCTCCCTCCATTTCTAAAATTAATCCAGCTATTGTATCTGAATCTCCTCTCTTTGACTCAAATACAGACTCATTAATATCTAACACTTTAATAAAATCAATTAGTTTCGTTTTACCCTCAAATATGTAATTTCTTTCATCTATTTTTGAATAAATTAATTCATCCTCCGTTACATCAAACTCATCATTTATTTCCCCTACTATTTCCTCTACTATATTCTCCAATGTAATAATACCAGAAGTGCCCCCAAATTCATCTACAACTATTGCCAAATGAATCTTTTTTAATTGAAAATTTTTTAACAAATCATCTAATCTTTTTGTCTCTGGAATAAAAAATGGTTCTCTGATATGTTTTTGCCATTTGTAAAAATCATCCGACATATTTATATAAGGCATAATATCCTTAATATATAAAACTCCTTTAATATTATCTAAAGAATTTTCATATACAGGGATTCTTGAATACCCCGACTCAATAACAATATTGCATATATCATTAAACGAACTAACTATATTTACACTTACTATATCTAACCTTGAAGTCATAACCTCTTTTACATCAATATCTCCTATTTTAAAAACACCCTGCAATATTTTCTTATCTTCTTCTGATGATTCCCCTTTTGAAGTGAGATCTATCGCATGTGATAATTCCTCCCTAGAAATAGATATTTGTTTGTTTTTTAATTTTTTATCTATAACTCCTGTAGAACTAACAAGCAAATAACTAAAAGGTGATAATATCTTTATAAAGAATGAAAGAATAAAAGAAGCTTTTAATGAAAAATTTAAAGGGTTTTTTGAAACATATATTTTGGGAATAATCTCTCCAAAAAATAAAATTAATGACGTAACTGCAAATACCTGTATAAGAAATGTTAAATATAAATTACCACCAATAACTAATGATTTAGTTATGAATGTTGATATAACAACTATTGCTATATTTACAAAATTATTGCCTATTATTATTGTTGCTAAAAGTTGCTTAGGTTTTTCCATAAGCTGTAATACCAACTTCCCATTCTTATGATTTTTTAGATTGTTCTTATCATTTGGGGATAAAGAAAAAAAAGCTATTTCAGCTCCAGAAAATAAACCAGATAATAATAAAAGTATTATTATTATTACAAAAATTAAAAACAAATCCATATTAAAAACAAAAAGATAGTTAAGTTAGATTATTCCGGAAACTCATTGTCAATATCAAAATCAGATGGAAGAGCACTTGTTGAACTATCTAATGAATCATCTTTAAGTTGAGACCTCTTTGATAAGATAACAAACTCATCAACCTCTATCTCTGTTGTAAATCTTTTATTCCCTTCTTTATCCAACCAATTTCTATTCCTTATTTTTCCCTCTACATAAACCTGAGAACCTTTTTTTAAAACCTTATCTGCACTTTCTGCCAAATTACGCCACATAATCAAATTATGCCACTCCGTATGTTCTCCTAAATTTCCATTTTTGTCTTTAAAACGCTCTGCTGTTGCTATTGACATCTTTGCTATTTTTGTACCATTATCAATTATCTTTATATCAGGATCTTTACCAAGATGACCTATTAATATAACTTTATTTACGCTTCCCATAAATATTTTTTTTGATTTTTATAAATACAAATATACATTATTTTTTTAGTTATTAATTAAAAATAAAACAATATTATTAAAAGAATGAGTTACTATTCTAAAAACTAATATATGGAGCTATTTTTTTTATTGTGCTATCGTCAAATACCAATGTTTTTTGAATATCATAAATCGTAGAAAAAGGATAATGAAACCTACGATAATTAATAATAATGTTTGCCTTTTTACTTCCAATATAAGGATGCGAGGCTAACTCATAATAAGTAGCTTTATTTATATTTAGTTTTCTTAAAAAAGAATCATTTAGTAAAACTTGAGGAACAATTAAATTATAAAAAATTGAGTCAATACCCCACACCTCCCTTAATTGCTCCTTACAATAAAAACCACCTATAAGATTACGATACTTTATTATTCGCATTGCAAAAACAGGACCAATACCCCTAACTTTTATCAATTCTAGAGAATCAGCATTATTTAAATCTATTAAAATTGGCGTGTATATCTTTTTTGAATAAACACTCAACTTACTTTCTATTTTTACAAATGGTAATATTAGACTAATTTCATCTTTTGTAAAATTATACATTTTTGCAAAATCATCTTCTTTGTAATACCATCCTCCTTTATTCCTATAATTATTTATTGTCTTTATTTGTATATTATTAAAACCCAATTTCTCCATTTGACTATCACTAATTACATTTGGATTAAAATAAAATAATTGGTCTTTGGTTATTTTTTTTATAGGTTTTTTTAATATCTGCTCTTTATGAATTCCCTCACAACTATTTGTATTAAGCAATACGAATGAATCCTTTGTCAATAAAGCACTACCTGCATTCAAACAAACATCAATATTATTTAAACTAATTTTTATAATACCTAAAATAAATACAATAATTAATAATACAAAAACACCTTTTTTTTGCCAATTATTAATGTAAAATAATTTATTTATTATATCATAAAATTTCATAAAAATAAAAAACTTTAGAACAAAAATAATTATAATTTTAGGTGTAAATCTGTTTTAAGACAAAATAAAATTAAATATTTCTCCTTATCATTACTAATTATCAAAAATATTATAAATCAAACAATTACAAAATTTAAGCAAACTTCCTGATTTTCAATATATTATACTCTATTGCCTTTACTTTACCATTACTCCACTCCAAAAAAGTTCCAACCTATTTTTTTGACAAAATATTAATAATCAACACTATTCTTAATAACCTAAAATTATTAAGAGAAATCTCATTAAAATATGTTAATTAATTAAAAATGCTACTCTTTGTTGAAATTATACCAAATTGTCCATTCTAAAATTTAAAAATATCAACTTGTTTGTTCTAAATTATCGGTAAATTCTAATTTTTATAACCAATATAAAAAGTAAGTTTTTCTTTTAGGTTTAATCAAAATCAATTTTTGATATAGAGCACATATAAAGCACATATACAGTTCATATAGAGCACATATAAAGCACATATAGAGTACTTTAACCCCACTCTTAACTCTGAGTAATCAACCTTTAAATCGCATTTTAAGCTAATAATCAAATGATTAACCCTGCCAAATTTAATCATATTCACTTTTTATTATTTTAAAGAACACACATCCTTCCATTTAATTATCAGCATATTAACTAAAACAACACAATATAACAAAATTAGCTATGTTTTTTTATAGCTAAACTCCCCCGAATGCTTTTACATTATTCTATAAATTCTATTCCAATATACCAACAAATTTATCCCAGATTGTCCATTAGAAAATTTGCAATGCAAATAATTGTAAATTACAAAACATAACACTCATCAAATTCCATTGGAATAGTATCTCAACTCATCCTAATAGACAATTTGGATTAATAATAAAATTATTCAAATCGTACTTTTTGCAATAGTCTAGTTTTTTCTAATGACGAATTCAGATTTAATTAATTGAAAAAAAAAGACCTCATAAAAAATTATGAGGTCTTTTTTTACAAATTAGCTATTATAAAAAAATTACTTTTTCTTATTAATGCTTAATAATTCAATTTCAAATATTAAAGTTTCATTTGGCCCTATTACTTGTCCTGCGCCTCTTTCTCCATAAGCCAATTCTGATGGAATATATAATTTCCATTTATCTCCAACTTTCATTAGTTGAAGAGCTTCTGTCCAACCTGGAATAACTCCATTAACTGGGAAAGTAGCAGGTTCACCTCTTTGAACTGAACTGTCAAATACTTTTCCATCAAGTAAAGTTCCAGTGTAATGAGTAGTAACTTCATCTGTTAATTTTGGAGATTCTCCTGTGCCTTTTTTTATCACTTCATATTGAAGTCCACTAGGAAGGGTTGTTACTCCTTCTCTTTTTTTATTATTGTCAAGAAATTCTTTTGCTTTCTTTGTTTTCTCTTCTCCTTTTTTTGCCATAAGACTCATAAAATATGTTTGTATTAAATTTTGACTTTTTTCTTTTTCTATAGATGTCGCTTTTCCTTCATAGATATCACTCATAGCTTTAGACATTATTTCAATGTTTAACTTGTCAAATCCTTGATTTTTTATGTTTTCCGCTATGTCCATGCCTATAGCATAGCTAACTGAATCTTCTGAAGATGTTAATTTTACATCTTTTTTGTTCTGTGCATTGCATGAAGATAAAAATACTAATCCCATTCCTGCATATAAATACAATTTTTTAATCATGATAATAGTTTTTAAGTTATATAAAATTTAAATTAAATGCGAATTTCGTCATTTTTTTTATTTAAAAAATAATATTCCAATAATTCATTATTATTAGTTGATACTATTTTAATCCATTTATTGAATTTGATAAACCATTTTATTTGAATAGACATAAGTCCATGACTCAAATAAGCAGCTATATATGGATGTACTACTAAGCTTAATTTTTTTTCGTTTTGTTCTCTTAATAAATATTTGATATTGCTTTCTATATCATCTGTAAGTAGTAATGTGCTCTTAACCTCGCCTGTCCCATTGCATGTTGGACACTTTTCTACAGTCTCTATATTCATCTCTGGCCTTACTCGTTGTCTTGTTATTTGAACAAGACCAAATTTACTCGGAGGTAATATATTATGTTTTGCCTTATCATATTTCATTAACTCTTTCAACGTCTGATAAAGCACTCTCCTATTGGCACCCTTTTGCATATCAATGAAATCTATAACAATAATACCTCCCATATCCCTTAACCTTAATTGTCTTATTATTTCTATTGCAGCATCAATATTTATTTGTAATACATTTTCATCTGAAGAATTTTGAGAATTAACACCATGTCCACTATTAACATCAATGACATGCAACGCTTCTGTGTGTTCTATGATTAAATAACCCCCATTCTTAAAAGATGCTGTCTTTCCAAATGATGCTATTATCTGTTTTTCTATATTAAAGTTCTCAAATATTGGAACCTTACCTTTATATAATTTCAATATATCTATTTTATCAGGAGCTATTTGCGTCAAATAACTTTTAATCTCATCATACAACTTAGTATCATTAATATTTATTGAACTAAAGCTATCATTAAGATGATCTCTTAATATTGAAGATGTGCGACCTATCTCTCCTAATAATTTAACAGGAGGGGTATTCCCATTTATTTGTTTTACACAATTATTCCATTTCGAAAGCAAATCATTGAGATCTGTTTCTATTTCCTGAACAGCTTTATTTTCCGCTATTGTACGAATAATTACTCCAAAATTTTTTGGTTTTATTCCTGATACAATTTTTTTTAATCTTGTTCTCTCTTCATTACTTTTAATCTTTTGTGAAATAGATATTCTATCAGAAAAAGGAATCAATACAATATTCCTTCCTGCTATACATATTTCTGATGTAACCCGAGGACCTTTGTTTGATATTGGCTCTTTAACTATTTGTATTATAATGTTCTCGTTTACAGATAAAACATCAGATATTTTCCCCGATTTTTCAATATCCGGATCTAAATCAATAGTATCTGATTTTAGAGAATTATTTTTTCGAATAGATTTGGTAAATTTCTTTATTGTAGTGAATTTATGACCTAAGTCAAGGTAATGCAAAAACGCATCCTTTTCAAATCCTACATCTATAAATGCAGCATTTAAACTTGGTACTAATTTTTTAACCTTTGCTAAATAAATATCACCTACGGCAAACTTATTACTTGATTTCTCTTTATAAGCTCAACCAGCTTCTTATCCTCAAGTAAAGCTATGCTAACTTCATTTGGGGTTGAGTCTATATATAACTCTTTTATCACACTTCGCAAAATAAATATTTGGGGATGAAAATTTTTGAAAAAATAAGGCTGTTTGAAAATAAATTATTCAATCAGCCTTACATTATGTTTTTAATTATTTCTTTTTATGTCGATTTTTCCTTAATCTTTTTTTCCTCTTATGAGTCGCCATTTTATGACGTTTTCTTTTTTTACCACAAGGCATATATATTATTTTTTAATTATTAATTATTTACTTTTTTACACTCTTTTTTGCACTCTTTTCTACATTTTTCTTTACGTCAGACACAAATGTTTTGGCTGGCTTAAATGCAGGAATAAAATGTTCTGGGATAATTACACTTACATTTTTAGAAATATTTCTTCCTTTTTTCTCAGCTCTCTTTTTAATTATAAAACTACCAAAACCTCTAAGATAAACATTCTCACCTTCTTTTAAAGAATTCTTTAAAGAGATCATAAATGCTTCAACAGTTGCTTGAACTGATAGTTTATCAATGCCTGTTTTATTAGCAATATCTGCTACTATTTCTGCTTTTGTCATATTTTTAAATTATTATAATAAATTGTTTATTAATTAAAAAAGGACTGCAAATATAAGTTTTTTGTTTAATAATCAAAAAAATATTTTTTTTATTATAATTATTTTTCGAATTTTAGTATTTATTAATTGACAAGAAAATATTAATTATTATATATGTGTCCTTTTTGTAAAAAAGAAGTAAATTAATTATTTACCCATCTTATTTAATTTTAAAAGTATATCTAAATTCTTTATGGTTATTTTTTTCCCTTTTAATTCAACTATTCCATCTTTATTAAATTCTTGAAGTGTGCGAATTATATTTTCTCTTGCTACATCAAGCATCTCTGCCATCTCTACTCGAGAAAGAGGAAATGAATAAGAATTGTCATTATAATATTCTCTGAAAAATAAAATAAGAAAAGCTATTCTTTCTTTTACTTGCCTTCTATATATACTAACATAAGTGTTTAATATATAAAGAGAACCAGTTGCTATTTCTTTTATTAAATGATATGAAAAATCTCCATTTTTCATTAATAATTCCTTTACTACATCTATTTTAATCAAACATACCTCGCATTCTTCTGCAGCAAGCAACGTATATTCATTTTTCTTTCCTATATCTATATTCTTAAAAATGGACAAAATGTTTATAAATATATTATCATAGGTAATAAAACTAAGCTTTTTAGTATTATTGTCTTGTTTGTAAAATTTAACTATACCTGATTTTAGAAAATAGAGATATTCAATTTCCTCATCTTGCTTGCAAATGATTGTATCTTTAGGATAAATAATGCTTACAACATTATCCTTAATCATTTTTTTTTCTTCAGTATTTAAGAATTCTAATTTTAGGATATCTGCAATACATTTGCTATTTTCCTTGTTTTTGTCTTCACTTTTCATAAATTCATATATTAAATTTTAAAATGACTAAATTTTGTATAAAAGTAATATAGATAAAATCACAGCGCAAGTGATTAGAATCACACATGCTAATTTTTGTTTAAATATTTTGCTGTAAAAATAAGTATATTTCATAAAGGTAATAAATAAAAAACGCTATAAAACAGCAAATTAGTGATAACATTAACTAATTGCGCAAAATAAAACCGCGTATTTTGCGTAAAAATTAAGCATTCAAAAATACAGCAATAAACGTGCTAAAAAAAGTGTTTTATTTTTATAAATTTAACCAATTTTATTAAAGTTTTATAGAAAAAAAACGTAATTTGATATAATCATGATTTTTGCTATTGACAATAAAGATAATTACACTTAATTTTGCTCAAATTAAAATACAAAAAAATCATGATAAATTTAAAACTAATTAACAAAAGCTTAAGACTAAAGATGTCTTTATTAATACTTATCACTGTAAGTATTATTGTTTCAATTGTTGGAGCTGGAATTTATTTTGAAAGACGACATGCACAAGAACAAAATGTCAATGAACGACTTAAAAGTCAACTAGAAGACATGTACCACATGCTTGAATTAAGTTATAATGAACGCAAAGAATATGTAAAAAATAGCATGGTTATGGCTCATGATATTTTTTATAATTAGCACTATCAGAAACAGAAGAATCAATAACAATAACAGATCAAATCTCAAAAAGTGCACAAACAATTTCTATACCACCATTAGTAATAGGAAAATCCAGTTTATTAAACAACACTGAAATAGTTGATAGGATTATGCATAATACAAAATGTGCAGCAACAATATTTCAAAAAACATCTCAAGGCTTTGTCAGAATTGCAACAAATGTTATTAATAATTCTGGGGAAAGAGCAATAGGAACTTCTATTAACTATGATTCACCTGTAGTACAAACCATAGAACAAGGACTCCCTTATTATGGAAGAGCTTTTGTAGTTAATGATTGGTATTATTCTGCTTACGAACCAATAAAAATTAATGGAGAAATTGTAGGAATGCTATTTGTTGGAGCTAAAGAAAAGAATTTAACTTTTCTAAAACAAGTCTTTTTAGGAACAAAATATTATGAAACAGGCTATCCATATCTTATGTCATCAGATGGAAACCTAATAATACACCCAACAAAAGAAGGAGAAAGTTTAAATAATACAAAATTCTTTAAAGAATTTCAAATAAACTCTGAAGGTAAATTTAATTATTTGTGGCCAGAAGATGCAACTGGAGCAACCAAAATAGCTTTCTACAAATATTTCGCTCCTTATGATGCATTTGTAGTTATCTCTGTTTATAAGCAAGAAAGTATTATCGAACCATTAAACCAAACTCGTAACATTATTATTATTGGCGTTTTAGGAGTTATTATTATATTATTTTTTATATTAAGAACACAAATAAAAAGTATTACAGATCCTCTAAATATATTAGTAGAAAATATTAATCAATTATCAAAAGGTAATTTTGCAAAAAGAGTAAATATAGAAAGAGAAGATGAAATAGGGAATATATCTTCAAGTGTAAATATATTGGTTGATGGATTAACTCGAACTTCTCTATTCGCAAGTGAAATAGGGAAAGGCAACTTAAAGGCCGATTATATAGCATTAGGTGATAACGACCATTTAGGAAATGCATTGTTATCTATGCGAAACAACTTGAATGCTGTAGCAGAAGAGGATTTTAAACGTAATTGGGCTACAAATGGGTTGGCTCAAATGGGAGATATACTAAGAAAACAAACTGATAAAGAAGAAGAATTATTCTTTAACGTATTATCATTTATTGTAACATATCTTGAAGCAAATCAAGGAGGACTGTTTATTTTAAATAAGGAAAGTGATAAGGATATATATGTAGAATTAGTTGCTTCTTATGCTTATAATAAAAGAAAATATTCTAAAAAGCGTATAGATTTTGGAGAAGGACTTGTTGGCCAATCCATTCAAGAAGGTGATACTATATTTTTAACTGAGGTCCCTGAAGAATATGTAGAAATTACATCTGGACTAGGAAAAGCTAATCCTAGATGTATACTTATTGTTCCATTAAAAGTAAATGAAGATATACACGGAGTTGTAGAAATAGCTTCTTTTAAAATATTAGATAACTATAAAATAGAATTTGTTCAGAAATTAGCAGAAAGCATAGCTTCCACAATATCCAATGTAAAAATAAATATACGCACAAAATTACTTCTCGAACAATCTCAACAGCAAGCTGAAGAACTGAAATCTCAGGAAGAAGAAATGAGGCAAAACATGGAAGAACTTGCTGCTACTCAAGAAGAAATGAAAAGAAAATCTGCTGAATTAGAAAGCGCTTTTTCCGCTATTGATGCTACTCTAGGAGCAATAGAGTATACTACTGACGGTACAATTATTAATGCAAATAAATATATTATTGATATACTTAGATTGTCTCAGTCTGATCTTATTGGCAAAAAATTAATAGATTTAATAGAAACTAATAATATTGATTTTGAAGAGTATAATCAAATATGGAATAAAACTAGTAAAGGAATAGTTGTCAAAAGAGAACAAAGTTACAAAGCTGGAAATAGTAAAAAAATATGGTTTTTGGAAACATATAATCCAATTAAAAATGAGCATGGAGAAATTTTTAAAATACTATGTGGATTAATAGACATCACGGAATCTAAAGAGCTATTTATTGCTTCTCAACAAAAAAACGAGCTGCTTAAAGCTCAAGAAGAAGAAATGAGACAAAATCTTGAAGAGCTTGCATCTACTCAAGAAGAAATGCAAAGAGTACATAATGAGCAACAAAAAAAAGACAAAGAAATAAAAGAAAAGTACGAACAAGAAATGATTAGCCTTCAAGAAATGTTAATGAACCAACAAGAAGAAAGCGAAAAAATATTAAAACAAAAACTTCAAGAACAAGAAATAGAATTAAATTCAAAAACAGAAGAACTAAAATCCCAAGAAGAAGAACTTCGCCAAAATCTAGAAGAATTATCCGCTACTCAAGAAGAAATGCAAAGAGTACACAGAGAACAGAAAATGAAGGACGATAAAATCAAAGCAAAATACGAACAAGAAATGATTAGCCTTCAAGAAATGTTAATGAACCAACAAGAAGAAAGCGAAAAAATATTAAAACAAAAACTTCAAGAACAAGAAATAGAATTAAATTCAAAAACAGAAGAACTAAAAGCTCAAGAAGAAGAACTTCGCCAAAACCTAGAAGAACTATCTGCAACTCAAGAAGAACTTGAAAAAAAACAGTTAATACTAATTGAAAAAGAGCAAAATATAACAACAATATTTAATAACTCTCCTTTAGCTATTGTACTTATTAACAAACAAAATGGAGAAATCGAAACTAACAATAACCCTTTTAATCATTTAACCGGATACTCTAATGAAGAACTTAAAGGAAATAATATAAACAAAATATTGAAATTATTAAAACTTGACAGATTGAAAGATGGGGTTCAAAAAAGAGAAAAATCATTTAGAAAAGATGGAACTTCTTTTATATCTGAAATCATTATTCGAGAAATTATTGAAAAAGAAAAACCAAAATACTTGTTATTTTTAAAAGATATTACAAAAGAGTTAAAATTTGAACAAGAGATGATCCAAAATATAGAACTTGCTAATCAACAAAAAATTGAAATAACAAAACAGGCCGAAGAATTAAAAAAATTAAATGATAATATTCAAAAGAAGAAACAATAATTTACTTTATATTAATCTTTAAAACTAAAAAACCATGGCTGAAATAAAAGGAAAGTTTATAACTCTTACAGGGATTTTAATGAGTAATAATGACAATTTATTACAAAAGGCAAATGAATATCTTGAAATGGAAACAGGGTTAACCCACCTTGAACTTGACCCAGAAGAGTTTTATGACGTAAAGATTTGGGATCACATTATGAAACTTCTTAAGGATTCTTCTAAAGATGGGAAAGAAGCTATTATTGACTTAGGGAAAAGAGTTTACCCAACTATTAAAAGAACTTCAGGCTTCCCTGAACATCTTAAAACTCCTCTTGATTTTGTTAAATTTGAAGCGGATGGATTTAAAGATTGTCATTCTGGAGATGATGTTATTCAACGAAAAATAATTAGCGAAAAAGAAAACGAAATTATTATGTACGCTCCGGCTCCAGGATATGATGAAAACTTATACATTGGCGTTTGGCTTGGAATTCTTGAAATGATTGGAATTACAACAGGCAATGTTCAACAATTAGAAAATCATACCTATAAAATTACTTGGTAAGTTTTTAAATTATAAAGAGATGCAACTAATTGCATCTCTTTAATGGTAAACGAAAATTGTATTAAAAACCTCTATCTATCATGATTTACTTAAACAATGCAGCAACATCTTTCCCTAAACCTATGGAAGTTAATGTATCCGTAATAGATTATCTTGCTAGGCCACCTTATAACTACTTAAGAAATACAAACCATACAGAAGATAATAGTGAAAGCATTGTTACAAAATGTAGAAAAAATATTGCGACACTATTCAATATTAAAAATTATAATAGAATTGCTTTTACTTCTGGAGCAACCGAATCACTAAATCTTGCAATAAAAGGGATTAGTTTAGAAAATGCTCATGTGATTACTTCTGTAGCCGAACATAATTCAGTTATCAGACCATTAAAAACTCTTGAAAAAGAGGGAAAAATAGAAATATCTTATTTAGAGGCTGATACTTCTGGAAAAATTAATTTGGAAAACATTAATAACTTAATTAAAAAAAATACTAAAGCTATTATTCTTAATCATTGCTCAAATGTTACAGGTAGCTTTTTTGAAATAAAAGAACTTACTCTTATTGCAAAAAAATATAATTTAATAACAATACTGGATGTCTCTCAATCAGCAGGAAATATTGACATTGACGCAAGCGATATTGATATATTATGCTTCACTGGACATAAATCTTTGTTTGGATTGCCTGGTATAGGAGGAATATTTGTAAATGAAAATATTGACATAAAACCTCTAAAAACTGGAGGAACTGGAACAAAAAGTGACTATCTTTTTCAACCTGAAATATACCCTATTTACCTTGAAGCTGGAACTTTAAATTTAATTGGAATAGTATCTTTAAGTGCAGGAATAGAATATATACTGAGAAATAATTTAGAACGATTAAAAAAAATTAAAAAAGAATATTTTTTTCACATATACAAATCTTTGAAAGATATACCTGCAATATCAATAATAGGAGAAACAAACTTGGCTAATCGTCTCCCTATATTTGCTTTCAATATAAGTGGTTTGTCTCCTGATGATGTGTCGTATATACTAGAGCATAGTTTTAACATAATTGTTCGTTCTGGCTTACATTGTGCCCCCTTAATTCATAAATATATAGGGACCTCGCCAGATGGATGTGTGAGAGCAAGCTTTTCCCACTTAAATACTATGGAAGAAATAGATAATTTTGTAAAAGCAATTCTTCAAATTTGTAAATAATTATGAATATAGAAAAAATAATTAATATTGAGGACTGCTTTGATGGATCATATATAAGAGAATTTGTTTTTAATAAAGACATTACTTATGACTTTGTTAATATGATAAAAAAAGACGGAGAATTATATCTCTACGATAAATTCCCTAGACCTTTTTTTAAAATAGATATTATAGAAAAATGTTTGATTAAAGGTATTATTGGAAACAAATCGTTAAAAATACATTTCTATAAACAAAGTGACAATACTTTTAATTATATTATAAATAAATTAACAAGAAAGGAGGCTAATTGAATTTTTTATGAATATTTTTGTTGGGTATAAAAATACCAAAATTTAATAATGTTTCAAAAATTAATTAACTATGGGAGAAAAATTAAAGTCATTTTTTGAAAAAGCAAATGCTTTAGGGGGAATGAAAGCTCAAATGAGGCTAACATTACTTACTAAAATGTCATCTATTAGAGCAGAAGATGAAGTAGATTCTGCTGAAAACGTAGAGTTGTTTGAAAACTCTATGAAAGAATTAGAAAAAGAATTTAAAAATTAAATTAGGAGGTAAAAATATGAGTGTATTTAAAAGTATACAATTAGAACTTGATGCAAAGTATGATAAAAAAGCTTCAAGACACTTTATTAATGGGAACCAAGTAGTATTCCATTGTCACCACTTTACCACTCTTTATACTCAACTTGCAATTGATGCTGACGAAACTCAATTACTACATGAAGTAGCTCGTGAAAGCTTTTATAATGTATTGCAAAGTTATTATAAACAAAAAAACATTACAGATGTAAAAGAAAAAATAGAATTAGCTTGCCAATATTATTCTGCTATAGGTCTTGGAACTTTAACAGTAAAATTTATGGGATCTGATTCTGGTGAAGTAATTTCCGAAAATTCTCATGTAGAAAAAGGTTGGATTGCTAAATGGGGAAAATATGATAAACCTGTAAACTATATTGGAACAGGATATATTGCTGCTATGTTTGCTTCATCTCTTGAATTACCTATTAAAACATTTGGAGTAAGAGAAGAAAAAAGTTTAGTTAAAGGCGATGATTATACTTTATTTAAAATTGTTAAAAATTAAAAAAGGGGGAATATATTATGGCTATTAATAGAAATAAAATAATTGAAGACTTGTCGCAAATTAAAGTTGTTGGCAATAAAAACGGGCTTATTGAAAGTTTTAATGTTTATGTAAATCAGTTGCCTACTACTTTTTGGAATGGTTTTGCAGAAAGATTAACAATGAAAGCTCCTCCTGATTTACTTCCTTCTGTTGAATATCTACTTGTTAACGCAGGTCAAGAATGCGGTTATTTCACAGGCAACGGAATTATGACTTCTGAAGAATGGAATGCTATTGTTGCTCCAATGGTTGAAACTCCTGAAGATGCTTTAGCTGGAGCATTTGCTGTACTTACTGCTTTTGGATGGGCAAAATCTGAAATTGTAGAGTTAGAACCAGGCAAACGAATGGTTGTTAGAGCCTACGATTATTATGAGTCAGACGTTGTAACTATGGGTGTATCATCTAAAAAAAGCGCATATATGCTTAGAGGCATTTGCTCTGCTTTTATGTCACTAGCTTATAACGGATTTAGTAAAGATGGCTCAAAAATTCATGATTACAAATGCACACAAGTAAAAGGCATTGAGTGTGGTGATGCTTATGGCGAATTTATTGTTGAAAAAGCATAACCAATTGCAAATATTTAGTAGAGATTCTTCAATAATATACTAAATCTCTACTAAATATTTTTTATTAACCCAAAACTTCTAAATATAGCTTTTTTGTAATGCTATTAAACAATCATTATTTCGACAACTCTTTTAATAATATTTCAACAGATTTTTCTATTTGTTGGTCTCTTCCTTCAAGAATAACTTTAGGATCATTTTTAATTATATAATCGGGTATTAATTCTTGGTTTTCAAGATATTTACCATTCATATCTTTAACTCCTACTTGAGGAATCCCAAAATATATACTTTCATCTTGTAATGACTCCCACCAAACAGCTGTCATTGTTCCTGGAACAGGCATTCCTAATAGTTTCCCAATTCCTAGATTTTGATAAATATATGGGGTACCATGAGCGTCAGAATAATTGCCTTCACTAACTAACATTATTGATTTCTTAAACCATTTTTCCATTGGGTCTGAACCTATATATTGACCCCTTGGAGCATAATCAACATAACGTTTTCCGCTAAATAATGTTGCAATATCATCATGAAGCCAACCCCCTCCATTAAATCTAGTGTCTATAATTATAGCTTCTTTATCATTATTCCTCCCAAATACTTCTGAGTAAACATTTCTAAAACTAGCATCATTCATTCCTCTAACATGAACGTAACCTATACGTCCTCCTGAAAGCCTTTCAGTCTCTTCTCGTCTTCTTTTTACCCATCTTTTATATAATAATTCTGATTCTGCTCCTATAGAGATTGGCTTTATAGTCTCTTCCCACCTCTTATTTGTTTTTGGATCAAATATATTTATTAGCATCGATTTACCTTCTTGCATATTTAATAATGTCCAAAAATTCATCTTTTCTGTAATTTCTACACCATTTATTTTTTCTATAATCATTCCTGAATCCACCGTTTTTTCCGTTTTTGACAAAGGACCTTTTTCTATTACTTCTTCTATTTTTATTCCTTTGCCTTTAAAGTTCAAGTCATAGAAAATACCCAAACTTGCAGTTCTATCGGAATTTGGAGAGCTATATCTAAATCCAGAACCTGTATGTGATGCATTTAATTCTCCTAGTAATTCGCTAAGCATTTCTGCAAAGTCAAAATTATTATTTATATGTGGTAAATATTTTAAATATTCTGTCTTATAAAAGTTCCAGTCTATTCCATGAATTTGCGGATCATAAAACTTCTTAGAAACTTGCCGCCAAACATGCTCAAACATATATTCTCGCTCTATTGATCTATTAATTTTTAGTTCAGCATTATAATCTATTTCCTTTTTTTCCAAATTAGATACATTTACTCTTATAAACTTGCCTCCTGAATACATAAACAAGTATTTCCCTTGTTTGTCAAATTGTAAGTATCCTCCCCAACCATCAAGTTTTAGTAAAAGCTTTGTCTCATTATCCTTTATTTTATTAACCCATAAATCATATCCTTTTTCAAATTGAGCCAAATAATACAAATTTTCTCCATCATTGCTCAATACAGCATCAGCTATGCTTGATGAATTTATTGTTAAACGTTTTATTCTATCTTCAAAATTTTTAAAATCTATAAATATTGGTTTGCCTAGAGAGTCCTTAAGGCTATCTGTTGCAAAAGATTTTCCTTTTTTTATTTTTTCTGTTGCATTATAGACATCTTCTTCCTGTTTCGTCATGTTAAATTTACGATAAGACTCATCATTGAAAAACATTCCATAAACATCTGTTTGCGAGCCCCAACTTCCATGGCTTCGCATCCCCTGCCTATCTGTAAACCATATCATCATATCTCCTTTCATCATCCATTTTGGTTTACTATTACTATATCCACTTTCCGTTAAATTAGTTATTTTGTTATTACCAAAAGCATCTAAAAGACCTATATTCGTTGACCATCTTTTATATCCTAAATATTGAACTAAAAACCACTTGCCATCAGGACTCCAGTCATACCATTGATCTCCATCTGTGTATGAGTAATTATACGAACCATCTAAAACTGTTCGTATTTTCTTTGTTTTTAAATTAATAACTTTTAATGTAGTTCTTTCTTCTAAAAATGCAACTTCTAATCCATCTGGAGAAAAACTTGGCTGGAAAGATTCTTTTTCCGAAACTATTATGGGCTCTTCCTCAGTTATTGTTGAACTATAAAAATAAGGTTCATCATATTTTACAATTTTCGTTGAATATATTTTCCAACTGCCATCTCTTTCTGAAGCATAAAGTAACGTTCTACCATCTGGACTAAAACTAACTGAACGTTCTTGCTCTGGAGTGTTCGTTATTCTTTTTGTTGTACCGTATTCAACTGCTGTAACAAAAACCTCTCCTCGCTTAACAAATGCTATTTCCTTTCCATTTGGAGAAACGGCCATTTCTGTAGCTCCCGACCCTGCTGTAGTATGCAACTCTTCATTTTCCTTATCATCAGGCATTAAATCAATAACAACCTTGCTACTATTCATATTTTCGTCTAATAGATAAATCTCCCCATTATATGTATAACAAATCTTACCATTATTCGAAGTGCTTAAAAACCTAACTGGATGATTTTTATGAAAAGTTAATTGTTTTTTTAATTTGTTATTAAAAGTTGACTTGTAAACATTAAAACTACCATCTTCTTCACTAAGGTAAATATAACTTGTATCTGTCATATAAAAATGAGGGTCTCTATCCTCTCCCTTAAAATCAGTTAGCTTAAAGTGCTTATTTTGTTTTACATCATAATACCAAATATCTCTCGTCACACTTGAAACATGATGCTTCCTCCATTCATTTTCTGTTCCTTTTCTATCTTGATAGATTATTTTATCCATGGATTTATTATACTTTGCATATTCCATAGGGTATGAAACTATGAGCTCTGGCCTCTCTTTTTCATTAATATTTACTTTATATAATTCGGAAAAATATCCCATTGGGAACATATCATTCTTATAATTGTCATTTATTGTGCTGCTAAAAACCACATATTGACCATCTGGTGTAAAACTACAAGGATAAGCATTAGATGAATAATTTGTCAATCTAATTGGCTTACCTCCATTAATTGAAATGAGAAATATATCAAAACTTCCAAACCTATTTGATGCGAAAGCAATAGATTTTCCATCTGGCGACCATACTGGGCGAAAATCATATGCAGAATGTGTTGTTACAGCAACAGCTTTACCTCCCTTTGAATCAACTTTATAAATATCCCCTTTGTATGAAAAAACAATTGTATTTCCATCTGGAGATATGGCTGAATATCTTAACCACAAAGGAGATATTGAGTAAGACGATAAACTAAATAGAAAAAAAGCAAATAATACTATTAATTTTTTCATTAATCTTTAATACTTTAAATTAATTAAATATAAAATAACGACTGCCCAAAAGTAAAAATAATTTTAAAGTATTTATTTATTCAATAATAACTTTCATTGTTTTATTTTCCGATTTGCTTCTTATTGTTACAAAATACATTCCCGCAACATAATTCCCAAGAGATAATTTATGTGTAAAGTTATCGTTATTAGGAGTAAGTGTTGTGTTGATTATTGTAACACCTATATTATTTGTGATAATAACATTAAGAAGTTCATCTTCAAATCCTTTAATAATTAAATTTGCTGTTCCTTCGTAAATAGGATTAGGATATATTGTAATTGCTTGTTCTTTATCATTGCTTTTAAAGTTATCAATTTCATTTTCTTCTTTACAATTAACAACGGTTACATTGACATAAGCTACGTTGGAACAATTATCTTTTGTTACTGTGACTATATATTTTGTATCTATTTGAGGTTTAGCTGTAATTGTTTGTCTTAATGACCCTGTATTCCATCGATAAGAACTTCCACTGTCAGGAAATGCTTTTAGTGTTATTCTATTACCATTGCATAAACTTGTGTCAGATGTATGATTATTTATATAAGCACTTATTTTATTATCTATAACTACCCTTACAGTATCTTTTGATGAACATAAATTATTACTTACAGTAACTATGTATTCAGTTGTATTAGTTGGTCTGACATTAATAGTCTGCATTTTACTTCCATTACTCCATATATAGTTATTTCCTCCATCAGCATAAAGCGTGGCAACTTGTCCGGAACATATTGTTGTGTCTTCACCTGCATAAGCATTTACAGAATTAACTACCACTACAGCAGCATCTGTTTTCACACAACTTTGATTGCTAACAGTTAAGTAATAAGTAGTCGTTTCTG
>Ga0209417_1002162_pt1 | contig 31966 bp, 24 predicted proteins | sample RifGroF2_FD_184002 | JGI IMG/M metagenome (GOLD analysis project Ga0209417, IMG submission 184002) | Groundwater microbial communities from Rifle, Colorado, USA - Groundwater F2 (SPAdes) (version 2) | ecosystem: Environmental > Aquatic > Deep subsurface > Groundwater | place: Rifle, Colorado... | reverse complement strand
TAAGTGATGATTCTGATTATGATTATTTAATGATAAATCCGAATAATCCAAATGATACAGGAATGAAAGCCATGATAAGGATTTATGATAAATTGCTTGAATTGGCAAGTCAGGTCTCAATACAACCGTTTAAGCTGATTTTAATGCCACATGCAGCAAAAACGGCTTTTGACTCTTCAGAAGTAAGTGCCCGGAACGATTTTTATAACGTGTTAGCGCAGCATTTAGATTCTTCCATTTTTCGTACATCTCTACTTGCGATTGATTTAATAAACGAGCCTTATCATCATGATACTGTTTATAAAACAAAAGAACAAGCATGTAATATTATAAGCACCTGGTATAATACCATTAAAAGTAATGCGCCGGATGTATTGGTTACACTAGGATCTGGAGGCATGTGGGATGTTTTTGATTACGACCCGGCAGTGCTGAAATTAGATTTTCTTTCTTTACATTACTATTCAAACCTTGCACCTTATGAACATGTAGGGGATACTGCCGCACAACGAAGATCCCGTGAACGTACTGCAAATAATATATTTTGGTTAAGCCGCAACAGCCCTATGCCGTGGATTATTGGTGAAACAGGTTTTACTGCCAGTGCTTACTGGGATACAACCTGGGGCTTACAGGGAACCCTTGATGACATGGCAAATTACGCTGAATATTCATTAAATGCTACTTGTAATTGTGGAGGTAGTGGTTACAGTTGGTGGTCGTATCAGGATGTTAATTTTGATGGTACTACCAGTGATGGCTTTTGGGGTAATTTTTTTGGTTTGCTCGAAAGGGGTTACGAACCCGGTCCTGTGAGTGAGAAACCTGCCGTAGATATTTTTCGCAATTATTCGCCTATTGTAAACGGACCTTGTCCTGTAAGTTATAGCCCTGTTTATGATAGCACCAAATTGTATTACGACCCTTATCAGCATTATTTGTATAATACAGATACTTCAACTTATATTTATGGTCATTTAGAAGATATGTTTGGAAACCCTATCAAAGATGCTTATGTTAATACTGCAACAGAAGTAAAATGGCTATATCTGGACACTATGAGATATAAACAATTTTTTCATTTCACACTCAGTGATTCAAACGGTAATTTCACGATTATCCCTATTGACGCTGATTCAATTTATTCAGAACAAAGAGAAAAATATGTTTTGTATTATAAATTATCTGCAGCAGGTTCTGAAAAAGTTGAAATAGGGTGGTGGACACAAAATCCAGATTGGGTGCCAAAAGACACAACTTACAGTTTAAATATGTTTGATTTTAAATATGATGGCATAATTAATAATAAAACTATTTCAACATCAGCAAATACACTTCTCTCTGGTTGGAATAGTTTAACTATCGGGGACGATGTAAGTATAACTGCCGGAACAACAGGCGATATAAAAGCGCGCACCGAAATACATTTAACAGAGGGTTTTGAGGCACTACATGGCAGTGATGTTCATTTTTATAATGCGGAGGTCTTTCCAGAATGCCCGTGTTTTGCCAATTACTCTCGATATGCAAATATCCTACAGGCAGGTCGGGTTGATAATATTAGCTTTAATGAAAATTTAACGGATAAAAATATAGAGTTGGCATTTAAGTTGAGACAAGGAGATTTTTTTGTTTCCGTGTATCCCAATCCTTCTCATGGTATTTTTACGATTGATATTATCTTCGACAATGAAGAAAGCCCAACGTGTAATGTTTTTGTATATAACACATCCGGAAAAGAAATTCTGCAAAAGAAATTATCTGATTTCAAATTTTCAATAGACCTTTCAACGAACCCGCCGGGTTTGTATTATATGAAGGTGCTGACAGATAAACATTCAAAAATCATTAAAATTATTAACCTTTAAAAACCTAATAAAAATGAAACATAAAATAATAATAATAATTTTGCTTGTAAGCTGCAATCTGCAATTTACAACAAAATGCTTTTCCCAAAATTGGGAATGGTCTGCTGTTTTTCAATCTGGTATTTCTACTGGAAATCCTTTTTGTAAAATTGATAACCAAAAAAACACTTATATAGCTTCATTGTTTAGATATCAATTATCCCCACAAGGTATAATGTCAAATGGTGATAATGATATTTTTATTGCAAAATATGATCCGAATGGCTCTTTAGTTTGGATTAAAAATTTTGGTGGGTATAATCCCCCTCCGACAAACCCTAATCAAATTTTATATGTAGAACAACCAATGGAATTATTTGTTGATACAATTAGTAATTACATTTATCTTGCCGGAATATTTTATGGAACAGCGCAGTTTGGTTCTTATTCTATATCTACATATCCTACGCAAAACACTTCTTATTTTATTTTAAAATTGGATTTTAATGGTAATGTAGAATGGGTGCAGAGAACACCAATAGCTATTTCTGGTTTTGCTTCAAATAATTCAGGTAACTTGTTTTTCTGTGGCAATAAAAATAATTCATATCAGATTGATTCAATTAATATTCTTTCAAATGGCCGTTGTATTGTCAAATATAATAATTCCGGTAATTGTATTTGGGCTAAAAGAATATCAGATGACATTTCCCCGAGGGATATTAAAATATTATCTAATAATATTTTTTTAAATGGAACAACAATCAACGATACAATTCGGATTGACACGATTGTTAGATATGTACCAAATAATACTTTTTGGTCATTTAATGCGTGTTTTAATATGGAAGGAAATGTGAAATGGTTTAACATTTATGGTGGGTATAATTCAAGTTGCGGTTTAGATTTTTCTGTAGATAAAGAATGTAATATATATACAACGGGGTATTTTACAGAAACCGGCTACTTTGGGAATGATACCTTAGTCGCAAATGCAGGTCAAAAAAACATGTTTCTTGCAAAACAGGATTCTATTGGTAATTTTCAATGGGTAAAGAAAATTAGTGCTGCAAGCTCTATTGGCAATTCTGTTTCAAACGTGGTTGACAGTACTTTTTATGTTACTGGTTGGTTCAATGGTATAGCTTATTTTAATGATTCTGTTTCAGCTGGTACGGAACAGGATATGTTTGTTGCAAAGTACAATACAAATGGTACTTGTTTAGCTGTTAATAATTTTGGAAAAGCTGAGGGTCGGTATGTACTTCAGGACAAAGAAAATTCTGCTTATATTGCGGGTGGCTTTTATTCAAATATTACTATCGGGAATGATTCTTATTCACTTTATGCCTCTTGTGACATTTTCCTTGCAAAACTTACAGGAACAACAGGTATAGGAGAAAAAAATATGCTTCTTCCCATGGGTAGCCTGCTTACAATTTACGCCAACCCCAACACAGGTAAATGCGATATTGCAATACCCGAAGAATTCCGCAATGAAACAAACCTTATTTTAAAAATTTACGATTTACAAGGCAAAGAAATACAACAGGCAAAAATAGAAATGTTTGAAAATAAAATAAAATTGAACATAGAAGCAGAAGCTAAAGGTGTTTACAATGCTGTTTTAACAAACGGCAAAAAAAATTACACAGGAAAAATTATTTTTGAATAAAAAAATAGAAGCTCGTCTGTTAAAGGCGAGCTTCTTTTAAAATTTCTAATTCAATTTGTATTTTTGTAGTATATTCATAGACATCCAAAGTCGTTAGAGTTACAAGAAATGAAAAGGGAAAATCTAATAAAAATGAAACATAAAATAATAATAATATTTTTGTTTGTAAGCTGCAATCTGCAATTTACAACAAAATGCTTTTCTCAGAATTGGGAATGGTCTGCTGTTATTCAATCTTCTGATTATTTTCAGCCTGTTGCTTTTTCAATTGATAAAAATAAAAATTCGTATATTGGAAGTCATTTTCGAAATATGGTTGTACCTATAACCCTGCCTTCAAATGGTTACAATGATGCTTTTATAGCTAAGTATGATGCTTCCGGATCTTTGGTATGGATTAAAGATTTTGGCAGCTATAATCCTTACCCTACTTCTCAAAATCTATCCGCCTATTCTGAGGAAGTATATGTTTTACATGTAGATACCATGAATAATTATTTATTTGCCGCCGGTTTTTTTTACAATACTACGCAATTCGGTTCTTTTACACTTACATCTTTCACTCCTAACACTGGTAGTTCTTTCATTCTTAAAATGGATTTTGATGGCAATATTCTTTGGGCTAAACGAACAAAAGGTTACATAAGCGGAATGGCAACAGACGATACAGGAAATTTATTTTTTTGTGGTTTATCATCTGCAACCGTTATTCTTGACTCCACATGCACTTTTGCTCCCTGTGGTTTTGTTGCAAAAATAAATCCTGACGGGAATTTTTTATGGGGAAAGAATATTTTTAAAAAAACAACCAATTCATTTGAATTCTCCCCTTATGGTGGTATAAAAACAATTAATTCCGGAATTATTATAAATGGTTATACAAATAACGATACAATTACCATAGATACAATAGTTCGTTATGTTCCTGTAAATACAAAATGGTCGGCTTTAACTTGTTTGGATTTTAATGGTAATGCAAAATGGTTAAGTTTGTATGGAGGGAACTCTTCTGAATCAGGTTTTGGTTTTTCAATTGATTCAAATGGGAATTCCTATACAACCGGTTATTTTACGGGAACAGGCTATTTTGATGATGATACCCTGATTGCAGCAACAAGTCTACAAAACATGTACCTTGCAAAGCACGATTCTATGGGTCATTTACTTTGGGCAAAACATGCAAATACTTCAAATTCGAATGGCATTTGTGTCTCAAATGTAGTAGATAGCACATTGTATGTTACAGGCTGGTTTAAGGGTACGGCGTATTTTAACGATTCTATAACTGCAGGTACGGCGCAGGATATGTTTGTTGCAAAGTATAATACAAATGGAGTTTGTTTCGGCGCAAACAATTTTGGAAAGGCTAGTGGTGTGAAAGTTGTGCAGGATAATGATAATGCAGCTTATTGTTCAGGTTTATATAACCTAAATATTACAATTGGTAATAATTCTCATACATGTTATGGCAACTATAATGGTTGCGAAAATATTTTCCTTGCAAAACTTACAGGTACAACAGGTATAGGAGAAAAAAATATGCTTCTTCCCATGGGTAGCCTGCTTACAATTTACGCCAACCCTAACACAGGTAAATGTGATATTGCAATACCCGAAGAATTCCGCAATGAGAAAAATCTTATTTTAAAAATTTACGATTTACAAGGCAAAGAAATACAACAGGCAAAAATAGAAATGTTTGAAAATAAAATAAAATTGAACATAGAAGCAGAAGCTAAAGGTGTTTACAATGTCATACTTACAAATGGGAAGAAAAATTATTCAGGTAAAATAATATTTGAATAGAATAAAGCGGGCTTTCTATTAAGCAAAGCCAAATTATTGCAGGGCTTTTCTTCACAAATATTTGGCTGTTTCACAAAAAACATATACTTTTATGTTTTAAAAATTCCGGTTTATGATGGATAAAATAAAAAGCCCCAATTTTCTCGAATTCATTTATGGTTTTTACAACACGATGAAAGAACGGGAAATTTCCCTTGCATACGAAGGGGAAATTAATCATCAGGTAACAAAAGCGTTTACTTCTCTTGCAGAAACGAATATGGAAACCCAGATGGAGGAGGGGGGAGTGCAGCGAAAAGTATTTCATGTTATGGTTGAGTGCCTTCAGAACATTAACAAACATGCAGATAAAACGGATGATGGGAGAGAGGGGCGCGGTATTTTTATTGTTACAAAAGGAGAAGAAGAATACAATGTTATTACCGGAAACCTTGTTGACGCTTTAAAACAGGAAAGCTTGAAAGCTTCGATTGACCGAATTAATAATATGAATAAAGACGAATTAAAAGAGCTGTATAAAAGACAGATGAAAGGCGGTACGATTTCTGAAAAAGGTGGTGCCGGTCTTGGCTTTATTGATATTGTAAGGAAAACAGGGAATAAGCTGAAATACGACTTTCTTCCCGTGTCGGATAAATGTTCTTTTTTTATATTAATTGTTGCTATTTCCAGAGCTGAAAACAACAATTCCAATTAATAATTTCTATTAGATGAGCGAGGAGATACTGAAAGCTTTAATGCAGCTTTTTGCCCTTATTGTTAAACAAGACGGCGGTGTTGAAGAAATCGAAAGGAAATTTGTTATCCGCTTTCTTAAACAACAAATCAGCGAAGATGCGGCGCTTCAATATATTGCGTTGTTCGACGAACAGTCGGGATACAATTCCAATCAGGATACAGAAAATCAACTTACTTCTGTAAAAGATTCTGTAAAAATTCTCGGAATCTGTAAAAAAATCAATAAAACATTAAATCAGGGTCAGAAAGTTGTTGTTTTGGTACGCCTTTTTGAACTTATTAATACAGGCGGAAAATTTACAGAGCAGCGTATGGCTATTATTCATACGGTATCTGAAGTTTTCAAAATTTCAAAAAATGAATTCAATTCCATTGAAGCATTCGTATTAAAAACCGAAGCTGCGGATATTGATTCTGCCGATGTTTTAATCATTAATGCCAGAGAGCCTGTTAATGCCTTATCGAAGCACACGAAAACAGAAAAATTAGATACCGATTTATTCATTCTTCGAATAAAAAGTGTTGATCTGTATTTTATAAAATACACCGGTGACGAAAACCTATTTTTAAACGGACTCGGACTTCGCACGAACAGTGTGTATCTATTCGCAAAAGGGAGTACGGTAAAGCTTCCGAAAGGCAAACCTGTTTATTATAGTGATGTTGTGTCGCGTTTTCTTGAAGATGCCGCTTTCAACAAAATTTCTTATAATGTTGATATTAAAGAATACCGATTTCCTAATGGGGATTTAGGTTTGCGCAATATCAGTTTTTCAGAAAATCATGGAAAACTTGTTGGAATTATGGGTGCCAGCGGAGCCGGAAAAACCACCCTGTTGAATGTTCTTTGCGGCACTTCAAAGCCAAGCCTTGGAGAGGTATTGATAAATGGAATCAATCTTCACGAAGATAAATCGCAGGTAGAAGGCGTAATTGGGTTAATCCCCCAGGATGATTTGCTGATTGAAGAGCTGACGGTTTTCGATAATTTGTACTACAATGCAAAATTATGTTTCAAAAATAAAACAGAAGAAGAAATAACCGCGCTTGTAGATAAAACCCTGACGAGCCTCGGACTTATTGAAAGGAAAAACCTGAAAGTCGGCTCCCCACTTAACAAATTCATCAGTGGCGGGCAAAGAAAAAGGTTAAACATTGCGTTAGAGCTTATTCGCGAACCCTCCATTCTTTTTGTTGACGAACCCACTTCCGGCTTATCGTCCCGCGATTCTGAAAACGTGATGGATCTTCTCCGGGAGCTTGCTCTAAAAGGTAAACTTATTTTTGTGGTAATTCATCAGCCATCGTCCGAAATTTACAAGATGTTCGACAAAATGATCATTCTGGATACAGGCGGATATCTTACCTATTACGGCAATCCTGTTGAAGCAGTAATGTATTTCAAACGCCTCGATGCGCAAATAAACAGCGAAGTAGGAGAATGCTCCACTTGCGGAAATGTGAATCCCGAAATGATATTTAATATTATCGAAGCGCAGGTTGTTGACGAATTCGGGAATTATATAAATCAAAGAAAAGTTGTCCCGCAAAAATGGGAAGAACATTTTCATGAAAATATCAAACCCGCGACAATAGAAAGTATTCAGGAGTCTCCACCCAAATCGCTCAATATTCCCAATTGGTTTAAACAATTGAAAATTTACACGCTCAGAGATTTATTTTCAAAACTCAGTAATACGCAATATATAGTATTGAATCTATTAGAAGCACCCTTACTGGGATTGATTCTTGCTTTTCTCATAAGATACATTGCAGACCCTAATTCGTCAGATTATATTTTCAGAGACAATGAAAATATTCCGCCCTATATATTTATGTGCATTGTGGTTGCTCTTTTCCTTGGATTAACAGTAAGCGCGGAAGAAATTTTCAGGGACAGAAAAATTTTACAAAGAGAAAAATTTTTGAATTTGAGTCGCTCCAGCTATCTTGTTTCAAAGATTGCCATACTCTTCGGAATTTCAGCGATACAGGCATTTTTATTTGTCATTGTCGGAAATCTTATTCTTGGAATTCACGGGATGCTGCTTGAATACTGGCTTATGCTCTTCTCCATTGCAACCTGCGCCAATATGATGGGTTTGAATATTTCGCAATCGTTTAATTCGGCTGTAACAATTTACATATTAATACCGCTTCTTATGATTCCCCAAATGGTTTTGGGTGGCGCAATGTTCAGTTTTGAAAAATTAAATAAACTGATCAACACGGTAGGAAAAGTACCCTGGGTTGCTGAATTCATGGTCTCACGCTGGGCTTATGAAGGTCTGATGGTAAGGCATTTCAAAGATAATTCATTTGAAAAATATTTTTATGAATTAGAAAAAGATATCAGCATAGCAGATTTCAAGCAGGTGTATTTTCTTCCCAAACTGTTAAATGTTATTGATGATGCGCAAATGGCATTCAATGAAAAAAATGCAGCACAACTTGAAGAGCATCTATCTTTACTGAAAAATGAATTTGAAAAAGAATCAAAAAAATTCGGACAGAATCCCTTATTAAATGAATTAAATATAAAAATATTCAACCCTGATGTAGCAGACAAAGCAAGAGATTATGCAGAGCGGCTTAAAAAATATTATCAGAAAATATTTGAAATGGCTGATAAAAACAGAGAGAAATACATTAATTTCTGGATGGATAAAAACCCTGCTTTATTCAATAAAAAGAAAAAGGATTTTCATAACGAAGCAGTAGCAGATATTTTAAAGAAAATTTATGAGAAAAGTAAAATTGTTCAATACAAAGATGAGCTGATACAGCAGGTAGACCCGATTTTTCTGGATCCGCCTACAAGCAACCCGATTAACTTCAGGGCACATTTTTATGCGCCGCGTAAATTCTTTGCAGGAACTTTTTTCGACACTTTCTGGTTTAATGTTATTATTATTTGGTTAATGACCCTTTTACTTTATATTACCCTATATTTTGAAATACTGAAAAAAGTTTTGGGATTCTGGGAAAAAGTACAACTCAACAGAAAGCAGAAAAAGAAAGGGAATTGACAATTTTTCTATTTTAAAAATGTTTTATATATTTGACTTTTAAATAAAATGAAAATAGTATACCGCTGACTTCGTCGCTGCGGCGACTTCGCTCAGTCAGCGGTAAAAACATGAAATATTAAACAAAAAGAATGCGTATAGTAATTTACATCTTATTATTATCTATTTTTTCAGCGAATCTGTTCTCTCAGGATTTAGACAATCAATTTGAAGAAATAATTCCTTATACGAAAGAACTTTCCTGGACATATATGGATGGTTATATAGGAATGATAGACAGAACAGGTAAAGTTGTAATCCCTAATCAGTATACAAAAATTGAAAATTTTGTTAACAGGGTGGCTGTTTGCCATGTTAAAAGAAAAAAAGGAATTATTACAATAAATGGAAAAATTCTAGTAGAGCCTGAGTTCGATAATATTGAACCTTTCGGAAAATTACATTATAAAATAAAAAAGAAAGGCAAATTCGGTTTGCTGAATTCTTCAGGAAAAGTTGTAATAGAATGTGAATTTGACCATATTTCTGATTTTAAAAATGGAGTAGCCTATACATACAAAAAAAAGAAAATGGGTTTGATAGACATTTCAGGAAAAATTTTAATTCCGAATGAATATGAAAATATCGGCGAATTTAAAAATGGTTTTGCTCAAACAGAAAAGAAAAGATTACTCGGTGTTATTTCAATCACAGGACAGGAGCTCATTCCCAATGAATATACTTTTATAGATGCATTTAAAGATGGAGCTGCAACAGCATTTACACTTGACGGTGTCGTAATGATAAATTTAGCGGGTAATATTTTAAGTAAACAAAGAAATAAGTAAATAAATTGAAAAGGCTGTTTAAATATTATATTTTCTTTTTTGTGATTGTATATTCCTCTGAAATTTTTGCTCAAGAAAATCTTTCCTTTGATTTTACATTAAAATACAACAGTCGCTTGCTTTGGGCTTTCAGGGATGATAAAACAGGATTAATAGATAAAAATTTTCATACCATTATTCCCTGCGAATACGACCATATTGAGAATTTCAGGCATGGTTTTGCTGTTTCATACAAAGATGGGAAAAAGGGATTAATAACAATGACTGGTAAAATTATTTTGCCAAATGAATATGATGAAATTGAAATTGTAAGCGCAAAATATTTCTGGCTTTATAAGGAATCGGGAAAGGGCTTTGCTGACTATACCGGAAAAATTATTATTCCCTGCGAATATGAGTATATTGATTTTTTCAGGGGCAGATATGCATGGACATGGAAAGGCGGGTTAATGGGAATGATAGATTTTGATGGGAAAGTTGTTGTTCCGAATGAGTACGACCTGATAGAACCCTTTAAAGGAGATCGTGCATGGTGTTATAAAAATAAACTGAAAGGAATGATAGATATGAAAGGAAATGTTATTATTCCAAACGAATACGATAATATAGAATCGTTTAAAAACGGAGTTGCGCGCGCTGTAAAAGATGGTAAAGAAATGTATATTGATGCAAATGGTAAATCTGCTATCAAATAGTGTTTGTCCATAATGTCCGACCTGCTTGCTTGCAGGCAAGTTTCTGCGTTATGCTTATAAAAAAAAATCAGTCATTTACATAAGTAAACTCCTGATTTTTATTATTTCGCAAGCATTTCGGCAAGCTCGTTTCGGCAGGCTCAACGCATCGCAATGTATCACCTTGAACTCGGTCATTCTGAACCAAACACTGACTTTATAGACAAACACTAAATAATCTGCATCCGTTTCTTATTTATCTTCGTTTGTTTCAACTTCATTAACATCGCCTTCGTTACCTGATTCGCCCTCTACATCTGCTTCCGCATCCGTATCCGTATCAGCAAGAAAACTATAGTTGTCTTTTTCTATTTCCTCTTCAATTTTTGTATCAATTTTTACTGGAACTTTAATAAGATAGCTGCTATCTTCAAGGTCTACAGTAATTGCATGAAAAAAATTATCCGGACATTTTTCAATTTTAATGACAAAATTCTGCCATCCATCGGGATATTTTTTCGCAATTGCTTCCAGTACAGGTTTTGGCGCATTTTCAATGCTAATTACAACTTTTTTCTTAGGCTGCATATAGATTTTTTTTGCAATTATAAATAAAACTATTAAACAACAATACAAATTTCTCATTGATTTTATGAGAATATTTTCATTATTTATTCGTCCAATTTTAAAAAAGGTTACAAATAAGGAAGATAAATTATGGGGGAAATTATAAAAAGAATAAAAATGGTACAGATTTTTACTACTTGCTAAGACAGAGAACTATCAAGCTCAAACTATTATGTTGTAGTTTGAATTGCAAAAAAAAATCCCGGCACTTCGACAAGCTCAGTGATCGGGATTATTATTATTTTTTTTAATCTTTAGTTCTTTTTATCTTTTAATTTTTTGATGTCTTCATCTTTTACTCCTAATTTATTTTTAACAAGGTCAAAAACATCAGTGCTTTCATTAGAATAATGGAGTAGGATAGAGGTATCAAAAATATACATGAATTTTTTTTCTTCACCAACATCTTTAATCGCTTTCCGAATTTTTTCATAAATAGGCTGCATTAAATCCTGTTCTTTTTTCTGCAAATCTTGCTGAGCCTGTTGTTGATAGTTTTGAATTCTTTGGTTTAAATCCTGCAGTTCTTTTTCTTTAGTTTGTTTAATTAAATCACTCATTTTATCAGCACCTGCAGTGTATTCATCGTATTTCTTTTTTAACTCATCCTGCATTTTCATTAATTCTCCCTCTAGTTGTTTTGAATACTCTGTTAATTCATTAGTTGCTTTATCCTTTTCAGGCATCACTGTAAATAATTTGTTTGCATCAATGTGTCCGAATTTTTGAGCAAAAACTGAACAGAACAGGGCAACTAAAACAAAAGTAAAAACGGTACTAACGATCTTTTTCATAATTCAATAATTTTAAAATTCGTACAAAATTAATTATTTATTTTTTAAATCCTAATTTTTCTAAAACATCATCGCTTTTATCGTATTTGGGGTCTACGTAAAGCATATTAAGGCTTCCGGCAGTGTCGAAAATCACAGCCAGGTTTTCATTCATAGCTATTTCTTTAATCGCATTGAATATTTCATCTTGTATTGGTTTAACAAGCTCCTGACGTTTTTTAAATAAATCTCCGTCTTTTCCAAAATATTTTTTTTGTTTTTCTTTTACCTGCTTCTCTTTAGCTACAATTTCATTTTCACGTTTTGTTTTCATTTCTTCGCTGAGAAGAACTTTTTCAACCTGATAATCTTTATACATTTTATCAAGATCTTCATACATTAAATCAATTTCTTTCTGCCATTGCTTTGAAAGCTCATTCAACTGATCGGTTGCAGCTTCATAAGCAGGGATATTTTTTAAAATATATTCTGTATCAACATAGGCATATTTCTGAGCAAAAGTTACAGAAAACCCTGTTAAAATAATAGCAAGAAATAGTGTTACTTTTTTCATAATCGTAATTCTTAATTCTTAATTAAAACTGTTGTCCCAACACAAAATGGAACTGGCTTTTATTTCCTCCGATTTTTCCGGGAATATCGTCAAAACCCCATCCCCAGTCAACTCCAAGCATTCCAATCATTGGGAGGAATATTCTGATACCGATACCGGCTGATCTTTTAATATCAAAAGGGTTATAATTTTTGAAATCATACCAGCAATTCCCACCTTCGAGGAATGTTAGTGCATATAAAGTTGCATTAGGATTCAGCGTCAGAGGATAGCGGAGTTCCATCGTTAATTTATTATAAAGATTACCACCCTGATCCGGAGTTAAAGAGCCATTATCGTAACCACGAAGAGAAACAACATCGCGACCGTATAAGTTGTAACCGGAAAGACCATCTCCACCAACAGTAAATCCTTCAAAAGGTGAATGTCCCCACTTTTTGTTATACATTCCAAGGAATCCGAAATTTGCTTTTGTATTTAATACAAGATCTCCTGCAAGCCGTGTAAACCAGGAAGCAGAGAAAGTCCATTTATGGTATTCAATCCATTCGTATTTTTCTAATGCAGGCAAATTTTCCCAATCTTTATTTATGAGTAAAGAGTAGGGGGGAGTAAGATTCAGAGATAACGAAAACATAGAGCCCTTTCTAGGATAAATAGGTTGGTCAATAGAATTTCTTCCGAAAGTAGTTGAGAAACTTAAATTTTTAGCTGTTCCCGTGTTAAAAATAAAATAGCTCCATTTTTTTAGGTCATAACGCTGAAAACTGAGTTCATTATATAATGTAAAGAAATCATCAGGCCATTTTAATCTGCGACCCAAACCAGTAGAAACACCAGTAATATGAATAAATTGTTTTAGAGAATCAATAGACTGGTAGCCGTTAGTTTGAATTGTGTGGTAAACAGAAACGGATAAAGAATTGGGTTTTTTACCTCCCAGCCAGGGTTCAACAAAAGATGCGCTGTATGCCTGATAATACATACCATTAGATTGAGCGCGAATGCTTAATCGTTGTCCATCACCTGAGGGTAGAGGTCTCCACGCATCTTTTTTGAAAAAATTTCTTGCAGAAAAATTATTAAACGAAACACCCAGCGTTCCTACAATCATGTTTGCGCCCCAACCTCCTGATAATTCTATCTGATCGGACGGTTTTTCTTCAACAATATATTCAATATCAACAGTACCATCCATCATGTTTGGAGTAGGATTGACATCTAATTTTTCAGGATTGAAGTAGCCCAACTGCGCCAATTCACGCTGACTTCTTATAATGTCTGAACGATTGAATAATTGTCCGGGCTTTGTTCTTATTTCTCTTCTGACAACGTGTTCGTTTGTTTTTGTGTTTCCTGTGATGATAATATTATTTACAATGGCTTGTCTGCCTTCATAAATACGCATTTCAAGGTCAATGGAGTCGTTTTCTACTTTCACTTCAACAGGAGTAACAGAGAAAAACAAATAGCCATCGTCAAGGTAAAGCGAGCTTACACCATTCTGATCTATGAATAATTTTTCATCAAGCAGCGCCTGATTAAATATATCTCCTTTTTTTATACCAAGATACGCGTTTAATATATCTGCTTTGTATTTTGTGTTTCCAACCCATGCTATATTTCTGAAAAAATACTTATGCCCTTCGTCTATTTTAATTTTTATCTGAACATGCCGATCGTCGTATTTAGAAACAGAATCCAGAACAATTTTAGCATCTCGATACCCTTTTTCGTTGTATTTTGCAATAATTTTATTTTTATCATCCCTGAAATTTTCTTCAATAAATTTTGAAGTTCTGAAAATATTGTATTTGCCGGGTCCGTTTTTCTGCTTCGTGTTTTTCATTGCGCGTAGCAATTGCCTTTCCGTGAAAACAGTGTTTCCTTGAAAATCTACTTTGAAAATTTTTACTTTATTATTTTTTTTAATATCAAAATCAAGAATTATGTGATTTTGCATTGCAGTATCATCTTGCTGTTTTATCTCAACTTCTACATTTAAAAAACCTTTTTCAATAAAATAGCTTTTAATTGTATTTGTGCTTTTCATCAGGATGTTGTCTGTAACCTGCGCTCCTTTAACAAGATTAATTTTTTCTCGTATATCGTCGGCTTCACCTTTTTTTATACCATTAAAAGAAAATCTGGCTAAACGGGGGCGTTCGAGCAAGTAAAAGTCAAGGAAAATTTTATTTTCTATGGTTCTTGTAGCAGTAATTTTAATATCTGAAAAAAGATTTTGCTTCCAGAGTTTTTCAATTGCTTTTGTAAGGTCTTCGCCTGGTACGGGAATCGTATCTCCGATTTGTAAACCGGTAAGATTAATCAGAACATCCTGATCTAAAAATTTAATTCCGGAAATAGTGATACCTCCAATTTCATATTCTTTTGGATTGGCATAATCAAAATCGGGTAGGGTAGAAGTTACGATCTGAGCATTTAAAGAAAAAACACAGTAAACAAATGAAGCAAGAAAAATTATTTTTTTATACATGCAATCCCTCTATATCAATTTCTATTTTTTACTAATTTGTTCACTTGTTTTACCAAAGCGTCTTTCGCGATTTTGAAAAATATAAATAGCCTCGAAAAATTCTTCTTTTGAGAAATCAGGCCAGAGTGTATCAGTGAAATATAACTCTGCATAAGCTATCTGCCAAAGCAAAAAATTACTTATTCGCAACTCTCCGCTTGTTCTGATTAATAATTCAGGATCAGGAACAGAGCTTGTTGACAGATAAGATGAAATTAAAGCTTCTGTAATTGCTTCAGGCTGAATTTCTCCTTTTTTAACATCGGTTGAAATTCTTCTAACAGCATCTGTAATTTCCCATCTTGAACCATAACTGAGTGCCAAAATTAATGATAATCCTGAATTCTCAGATGTTTTTTTAATGCCTTCATTCAAATTTTCGCGAACATTTTTGGGCAGACTTGACAAATCTCCAATTGCCAATAAACGAACATTATTTTCGTTTAGTGTTATCATCTCAGAATTTATTGTAGAAACCAAAAGAGACATCAATGCGTTTACTTCAATTTTTGGGCGATTCCAGTTTTCTGTGGAAAATGCATATAAAGTAAGATATTTTATTCCGACTTCAACAGAAGCTTCAACAATATCCCTGACAGACTTAACAGCATTCTGATGACCAAAAATTCTGATATTACCTTTCTTTTTTGCCCACCTGCCGTTCCCATCCATAATAATAGCAACATGGCTGGGTAAATTTTCCTTCTTTATTTTTTCTTTATAATTCATTTCAATTACCGCCTTTTATTTCCGTAAGCGTTACACTCTAATTCCTGAGAAAATATCATATAAGAAATAAAGACGCCAAAGAATGAATACCAGTCTTTATTATTCGCAAAACCGGTTTGTTTATTAATTTCAGGTAAAAGTGTTTTTCCATCGAGTCCATCAATTCCATCTGTAAAAGTTTTTCTGAAAGAATATTCAAAACCGGCGGCCCATTTATTTTTGAGATTAAATTTATATCCCATTCCCATGGGTATAGCAATCTGGTTAGGTTCATTTGTATTGGGAGCTATAAAATAAGAGACTCCAAATAATAAATATGTGCTATTGTTATCTTTATTAAATGAAGTATTCCCTACAACATAAGGTAGAAAATTAAATTCTCCCTGCAAAGTAATGTCAACAATTGATGTTGAAAATTCCTGATTTCTTGTTTGCTGGTAAATATTTGAAAAATCTTTGTCTTTAGCTTTAAGGCTTCCATAGTACAAACTTCCTCTCACAGCGTAGCGTGGATTAAAGTTGTATCTAAGGAAAGCACCTACAGAAGGAGATGATGAATAAAAAAGCCGGGATTTATTGATATCACCCAGATAATATGAAACACCTCCGAATCCGCCTAAATCAACACGAATTTGAGATATTGCCACAATAGGAATTAAAAAAAATATCAGGATTAATAGTTTCATACTGGCAAAGAAAACGGAAAAATTTAAAGAAAATTGTTAGAATCTTGGTAATCCATTTCTTGCCACGCGAAGTTTCATAGATACATTAAATAATATAAAGAGATATCCGTCTCTGCTTTTAGGGTTTCCTCTCCATTTTTGTCCGGAGGGAGCTTTATCCATATCTCTGGGGTCAGCTAAATAAGCCGCAATATCTCCATTGGCTCCATTAGCATTACGAATAGCTTCATTATCATAATACGAATCGCTTACATCATCAAGAAAATCAGTTGTTGTAAAGCGATAACCCATTTCAATACCAAAATTCAATTTTCTTGATAAACCGTATTTGAACCCAATTCCAAGAGGAAAACAAGCTGCAATTTTACTATAAGGTTTGTCTTCTTTTGCTCCCGGTAAACCTTGTCCTTCTGTTGCCAGCGGTTGAAGATTGTACCATTTATTGTCAATATATTTACCCTGAGGGTTAAAATAAAAGCCTCCCACGCCTGTAAACAAATAGGTATTTATCCCTTCCCATCTTAATTTTCCAGTAGTCAGAAGATTATATCTTCTGCCTGTTTTTTCTTTTTGAATGGAGTATTCCACCTGAATAGAAGATTCAACAATTAATGAACGGAAACTTAGATTTCTTGCAGATCTTCTGCTGTCAGAATAAACATCGCTACCATTAATCATACCTGAAATAAGATTCCATTTGAATGAAACTCTATCTGTCCACCTATAGCGCATGCCTATATTACCTGCAAATCTTGTTCCTGATAAATCCAAATCGGATATAAAAGGTCTTCCGGGGCCATCTGCACCACCTAAATCGCCAAGGTAACCACTGACTCCAATACCACCAAGAACCTCATATCTTACTTTCTTCCATCTCTGAGCAGATAAGTCAGCGTAAAAGATAAAGAAAAATATACTTATAACAAATAATATTTTTTTCATAAAATAAATTTCTAAAACATTGGTCTTCCACCTCTACCGGTGCGTAATTTGTAAGCTAAATATATAGTAACAAATATATAAGAATCGGTGTATCTCGGATCTCCTCTTTGTTCTCCGGCTGAAGTCCAACCCGGATTAGAACCGTCCGAAGGATCAGATAGAGCCATAGCAACTACATTATCTTCGAAAATTGATTTATCAACGTAGCTCTTACTAACATCATCTATATAGTCTGTAAAAGTTTTTCTTAATCCGTATTCGAGACCCACACACCACTGACGATCAACAATCCATTTCATACCTATCCCCATAGGAATAGATACTGATACTCTGGAATATTTTTTACGGCTTTCTATTATTCCCTGCCCTTCTGTTCCTAATGGTTGCAAAGCTACCCACTCATTATTATATTTAGCTTTAGGGTTAAACCAAAATACATTTATTCCCGTGAATAGGTAAGTGTTTGTCTTAAAAAATCTTGAACCTGACATTCCGGGTACTTTCCGAATACTGTATTTATGACTCCTTGGCTCTTTAATGATTGAGTATTCTATTTGATTGTTAAATTCGACAATTGGAGATCTGAAGTGCAAATTTCTGTACTGCCTAACTTCTTCTTCGGTTTTTTTATCGTGTCCGGAAAGCCAACCCCAATATACACCCCCTTTATAAGAAAGGACTTCAGTAAGCCTGTAACGAATACCGGCAAACATTAAAGGACGGGTCATACTTATTTCCAAATCGTTAACAAAGTGTGTCCCAATTTTATCTGCACCACCCAATTCACCGAGAAAACCTGTTCCTCCGATTCCGTAAATCAATTCATATCTCATTTTCTTCCACTTTCTTGATTTCTGCGAAAAAACGAAGAAAGGCAGACTTACGAATGCTATGATAATAAGAATATTATATTTCACTGTTTATGACAATTTCTAAATTGTAAAAATAATAAAAATTTTATTAATACAAAAAATATTTTAATAATTACTAACAAACGCTTGTTAATTTCTATTATCTATTCCCCATGATAATTTATTTCTCAGGGTAGTATAATAGTTTTGAGAGTCAAGCCGGATACTACTTATGGTAAATTCAGCCCTTTTTAATACAATATCAACAGAAGATTTTACAACTTCATTTTTATGATCAAGAGAAATCATATAATTTTTACTTCTGCCCTCAACATGAATGCGAATATGATATATATCAGGAATTACAATGGGTCTTACTGTTAGTGTATGAGGTGCTATTGGAACTATAATAAAATTAGAGGAATCGGGCGTTAATATTGGTCCTCCGACACTCATGGAATAGGCAGTAGATCCGGTTGGAGTAGAAATTATAAGACCATCTGCCCAATAGGTGTTAAGATATTGCTCGTTTAAAAAAACTTGCATGGTTATCATGGAAGATGAATCTCTTTTGTGAATCGTAAATTCATTTAATGCATAAGGAAAATCTGAAAAACCTGTAAAATCGGTGCAAAGTTGAATCAGGCAACGGTTTTCAATTTTATATTTTTTCTGCAACAACTCATCTATTGCCACTGCAAGATTTTCTTTTGAAATATTTGCAAGAAAACCCAGTCTGCCACTATTTATTCCAAGTATTGGGATTTCTTTTTTTCTTACAAAAGAAGATGCTTCTAAAAAAGTTCCGTCGCCGCCAATTGACAATAAAACATCTGTATCATCGTTTAAATCGGTCTCACTACTAAAAAAACCTTTGAAAACGTATTGCTCTTGCAATTCTTTTTCAATATAATCATAAAAGGGTTTGTATATCCAAATTTCAGCATCATTTGCAATCAATTTGTCAAACATTAATTGAATAGAATTATTAAAATTCTTAGAGAAATTTTTACCAAAAACAGCTATTTTCATCGGTATTGTTATTTATTATTTTAAGGCAAAAGGCTTACACCTTCCACTTCTTAATTAGTAGCAGCAAGAAAACTCTGTGTTTGTACGCCGCGGCGTAAAGAAAACGTCAAATACAAGGCTTTCGAAGTCATGAAAATCAAGGAGTTTACTTTTGTAAATGACTGTTTTCATGACAAGAGTAACGCAGTAGTTGGCGTTTTCTTGCAAACACTTAATTACTAAAAATTGGCGCTCCAATATGAAAATAAATTCCATGATTACCAAATTTATTAATAGAGTATTCTATCCTGAAAATTTTATCATAATACGTTACAAAATCAATTCCTATTCCGGCACTGTATTGAGATGCGTTTACCATGTTGTTCGTATCTGAATATCTGCCATCTGCAACATAGCCGTAATCAACATAACAACTAGCATACACGGCATAATGAATTTTATTGAATTTTGCCAAAGGTATGAAATCTATTTTTTTTACTCTGGGTGTAATTATTTCATATTTCAAATTCATTTTTGATGTAAAAAAATGTTTCCCATCAATAATATAATATTCATATCCTCTTAAAAAGTCATTATAACCAAGGGCTTTATTTATAAAATAGGGGTAATCTCCATTAAACGTGTATTTTCCCTTCATATCAGCACCGAAATATACTTTATCAAATAATTTTGAGTATAAACTAATTAAGCCAATACTTGAATTAATGCTTGTTTTATTTTGTTCTGTTAATAACCATTGTTTTGAAACAGAAAAATGCAGAAGATAACCTTTCAAAGGATACACTTTTGAATCTCTGGCATCTCTGCTGAACAAATAGGATATAGAAGGATTCGTGAGATTTTTATCATCCGGATAGAAAAATAATGGATTTAATTTCAAAATAGTATCAGCCATTGTATGATGAGAATAGAAGCCTGTTATAGAATGAGAATTAAGCAAATGCTTTCGATAGGTATATGAAATATTGCTATTAAAAGAATGAAGAATATAATTCTGATCTGACCTGTAGTAATCCGGTTTATTATTTTTTGTCTGATAAACAATTTCGTGCTGCCTGAAAAAAGCTGCTTCAATGTTCAGCCCATTTCTTTGCTTAGACCCAAGATAGGGATTCTGGTATAAAATGGAATATTGCTCTCTGTATCCAAGTCTGGTTTTTATTTTTAAGATTTCTCTTCTTCCCCGAAAATTATGCTTGATAAAACATGCTCCATAATTTATTTTACGAACATCTCTGTTTTCAATCCAACTGCTTAAATTCCTGTCAGCATGTTCTAAAATAGGATAAGGCCAAAGATACCATCTTTCTTCAACTAAAACTTGAAGTGAGATTATATTTCCTATTGTATTGTAAGATATTGTAACAAAATTAAAAAGTGACGTTTTTAATAAATTATTTCGAGCTTCGATAAGTAGGGAATGTATTTTTTGCAGCACAATCGTATCGCCGGTTTTTATGGGCAATTCTCTTAATACAACAAATTCTTTGGTTTTTTCATTGCCTGTAACAATAATCTTATCAATGATAAAAACGGAATCAGATTTTGTTTGTGAAAATGATTGTTTGCTTTGAATAAAAAAAAGTAAAACAATCAGAAAAGTGGATATTGCAGTAGTAAAAAAATGCCGCATCCTTTATGTATTTAAATAACGCAGGAAAGAGTCGAAACGGTCATCAAGATAATCATCCAGCAAATTGTCTTTTGAAAAAGTTCCTTTGATGTTGTAATTATATCTGAGAAAAGTCTGGATTATTCCTGATAAATCTGTTTTATTTGTTTTTATAATAACATGAATTTTTGTCGAATCTACAGAGGTTGACACATACAAGCTAAGAATTTTACCATCATTGCCTTCTATTATTTGAGAAATTTCAGAAAGCGTATAATCGTTAACGCTCATCTCTAGAATGATAAGACCCCCCGGATTATTCACAGCTATAATTGTTGCAAATTTTTGTGTCAAATCCATTAATGTTATTAATCCAATGTAATTCTTTTTTTCATCAAGAACCGGAACAACGCTCAATTTCAACCTCGAAATTATTTCAATAACTTCAAAAATATGCTGCGTTGATACAACATAAGGACTTAAAAGAGAAAGCCTGTGATTTCCGATGGGTTCCTCTGCCATATTCATGTCATAAATATCAGCATCAGATATTATTCCAAGAAATTCAGCATGATTCACAATAGGCAAATGAGAAACCCTGAATAGCTCCATAAGATTAAGCGCAGTTAAGCCTGTATCTGATGTTTTTAATGCCGGAATTGTATCTGAAATTAAATCTTTAGCAAGCATACATTAAATTTATTATTTTTGCTCCCTTAAAACCTGCTATTATAAAGGATATTCTTTTAATAACCAAAAATATGACAAAATTAAGTGTAAATATAAATAAAATTGCAACAATTCGTAATGCGAGGGGAGGAACTATTCCGGATGTTACAAAAGCAGCAATAGACTGTCAGCGTTTTGGAGCGCAGGGCATCACAATTCATCCAAGGCCGGATGAGCGCCACATCAGATATTCAGATGTTTTTTCTATTAAGCCAATAATTACAACAGAATTTAATATTGAGGGATATCCGTCTGAAGGATTTTTAAATCTTGTTCTGAAAGTGTGTCCCGATCAGGTTACTTTGGTTCCGGATCCTCCAGATGCGATTACGTCTAATGCAGGCTGGGATGTAATTAAAAATATGAATTTTCTGAAGGATACGATTGCGCATTTTCATGAAAAAAAAATCAGAACTTCTATTTTTACGGATACAAATCTTGAAACAATTGCAGCAGCAAAAGAAACAGGTGCAGACAGAATCGAATTATATACCGAACCCTACGCTACACAATATTCAGAAGATAGAGAAAAAGCCATTCATCCCTTTATTCTTGCAGCAGAATGCGCTGTGAAAAATGGTTTAGAATTAAATGCCGGTCATGATCTCAATCTTGAAAATCTTAATTATTTTTTCAAAAATATATCAGGACTGCTTGAGGTTTCTATTGGTCATGCTCTTATATCAGATGCTCTTTATTTTGGGCTTGAAAATGCGATTCAGATGTATATTAGGCAGTTGAGGTAGGGTAAGTGGTAATTGTAAGAGATGGATTGTAGGAATCGTTCCATACTTCGACTACGCTCATTTCGACTACGCTCAATGCATCGCAGCACAAGTGGAACAATTGTACAGTCCAGAGTAAAACGTAAAAATCAAATCAAAATTCATAAATTAAAATTCTTCATTGGAGTTATTCTACAGAAAAATAGGAGAGGGGAAGCCTTTAATTATTCTACATGGGCTTTATGGTTCTTCGGATAACTGGCTTCCTATAGGGAAAATGCTGGCTGATACATTTTCTGTTTACATCCCTGACCTTAGAAATCACGGGAAGTCTCCTCATTCAGAAATACATAATTATCAGGTAATTTCTGAAGATATTTGTAATTTTATTGAGAAAAATAAATTAAAAAATCCTTCTATTATAGGGCATTCAATGGGAGGGAAGGCTGCGGTTTTTTTTGCAAAATATTTTCCTGAACTTTCTCGAAAAATTATTGTTGCAGATATTTCTCCTTTCCCTTATATATTGAGTGAAAATTCAATCGAACACTATTATATTCTTTCGTCTTTAAAGAAAATTAATTTATTCCGGTGCAACAAATATGCTGATATAGAAAATGAGCTGCTAATATATTTTGAAGACGAACGCCTCAGAAATTTTTTATTGAAAAATGTAAAAAAAGAACCAGATGGAACAATGAAGTGGTTAATCAACCTGCCTGTTTTATCAAACAGTTTGCCCGAAATATTCAAAGGTTTAAGCTATTCTGAAAAAATCAAAACACCATTTTTGTTTGTTAAAGGAGAACTCTCAAATTATATTTCAAAGCAAGATGAAATGAATATTCCCAATGTTTTTTCAGATTATCATTTTGAAATTATTTCCAATGCCGGACACTGGCTTCATGCAGAAGAACCCGAAAAATTTGTTAGTATTGTAAAAAGATTTTTAATCTCATAATCCTGATTAATGAAAAAAATATCAAATTATACATTATTATATGTATTTGTGATTCTGATTATTTGCGTATCCTGCGAATCAGAATTTACACCCAAGCCTACGGGCTATATGAGGGTTGATTTTCCTGAAAAAAAATACAAAATTTATAGCGATGATTGCCCTTTTTCCTTTGAATATCCTGTATACGCAGAAGTAATCTCTGATAATTCAAAAAACGCAGAACCCTGCTGGCTCAACATCAATTTCCCAAAGTTTAACGGCAAAATTTACATTAGTTATAAAAAAATAAATAAAAATATAGCAAAATTTATCGGAGAAGCCAGAGATATGGTAAATAAACACACGATAAAAGCCGATGCCATAAATGATCATGTTTTTTCATATAAAGAAAAAAAAGTATACGGTATATTTTACGATATAAAAGGAAATGCAGCATCCTCAAAACAATTTTTTATAACAGACAGCGTAAATCATTTTATTCGGGGAGCTTTGTATTTTAATTCAGAACCCAATAAAGATTCTTTGGGACCTGTGATAAATTATATTCATCAGGATATTGAAAGAATGATTGAGACGTTTGAATGGAAGTAACGAACGTGTGTGAATTATAAAATAGGATAGATTGTTTTATGTTGCAGGTTGCAAGTTTGACCGTAGACTGAGCGAAGTCGAAGTCAAGGTTTAAGGTTATGCGATGAATAATTGTTTTATTGCTTGTTACTTTGCTGTTTTTAACATTTTTATAATCGAGCGTAGAAATAACACGTTAATTCCCCACAAAATTAATGTGATCCAATATCCGTATTGTATTTCCTGAAAGGGTGAAATAGCAAAAATCAAAGAAACCGGAATGCAAATTAAACTCAGGATATAAATGGATCGCAATCGGGAAACAGAACATCCCGTAAAAAGAAGCGCTAAACAAACCAATGCGACGATAAAAGGAATGAAAACCCCAAAAAACACAAATACATTAAATTGGTACAGTATTACACCCAAACCAGAATAAGCGCCATCGAAAATTAATAAAGATTTTAAAAATCCTATAACGGACTTTGTATCAAAATTCAACACATTGCCATTTGAACTTGTAATTGAAATTTCACTTTCAGAATCCTTTTGATTTTGTTTTGAAATTTCTTCCTGCAATTTATCATAATAATACGAGCTGTCCGGGGATGAAATTTTTTCTCCATTTTCATCATAAAGAATTGCAGTTAATGCGGTCAAGGAATCGGCTATTTCGGTAGAGTCTCTTTTGTTTTTCTTTTCATATTTTTCAAAAGGAGATTTCTTGCAACTTGGAATTGAAAAAGGAAGCAAAAACGCAAGTATTATTAATCCTTGAATAATTTTTTGAATAATCTGAAGATTTTTTAACTGATCCATAGATGTTTTCTAATTTATTGGTTATTCGACATTTTTAGTTGAAAATAATTTTAATATATGGGTTGCAGGTTGCAGGTTGAAAAAACTAGTAACTTGCAACTTGAATACTGCAAATATATTTAATCTCACCATTAAAACTTCCACTAATTTTAGCGAATAACCAATTTATTCAACAATAATTTTTTTTATTTCATACAAATTTTTTCCTGTTATTTTCACATAATAAACACCAGACTTTGCATTTTCTATTTGAAATCTATCTGTATTGCTTTTCATGATACCTGAAAAACATTTTTTCCCTGATACATCAAAAACCTCAATATTTAACAATATAGGAGAAAGTTCTTCCTGAATACTGATGTTAAAAGTTCCAGAATTGATGTTTGGATATAAAACGATTTGTTTACCTGAAAATTGTATGATTTTTTCATCAACAAGCGCATCCAGATTTGCTGCCCAAATACCGCGACCAAATGTTGATACATAAATCTGGTTTAAAGAAGAATTGAATTCAATATCGCTTACAATAACATTCGGCAGACCTAAACTTTTATTTAGCCAGATATTTGTATTTTCATCTAAAATGTACAAGCCAATATCTGTAGCAATAATAACAGAATTAGCAGCAGGAATTTTTTTAATACAATTTATCGGAATGTTTGAAAGGTTAAATGTGATATTCTCCCAATTCTGCCCGCCATTTGTGGTTTTAAATACTTTATTTTCCTCTGTAAACCCTGCCATCGAAACATAGGCAATGTTTTCATTCAACGGATCAATTTCAATAGAAGTGTAATATAAATCAGAAGGAAGATTTGAAGTAATATCTGCCCACAAAGAACCTCCATTCAATGTTTTAAAAATTCTTCCCGGAACATTGTATTCGTATTTTACTCTTTTTGCCACATAAATACAATTTGAATTTGATTCAGCTACGGCAAAAGCAGAAATTTCAAAATCGCTTGTTTGACCGTTTGCCGGAGGAAAAGATGAAACAGGCGTCCAGTTCACGCCATCATCTTCCGATTTATAAACATTGGAAAATCCGGCATATAAAGTACCCGGAATATTCAAATCAGGCACAATTGGTGTCGTCCACTCAGTAACTTCATTATTGGTTGGTATATACATATAATTAAAAGAGTCGCCACCATCGAATGAATTATAGAAAGTCCCGTATTGAGCAGAACCAATTATGACATTATCATCGAAAGGACTGATAAGATTATCCATACCATCACCACCAATCACTGTTTTCCATGAAGCACCATCAAAGAGAAAGCTTGCATTGTCTTGTGCTCCGGCAATAATTTTTCCGTTGTTATTTTTTGAAGAAGAAAGCCTGTAAAATGAAGATACAGCAAGTCCATTTCCAATATTTTGCCATTCTGTGAGCCAGTATCCGTCATCCCAAGAGCCCAAAATTATTTGATTTGTTTTGTAAATACCACCATCACAGCAAGCAAAAAAATTACCTGAAAGCGGATTGTAATTCAGAGAATGAATATCAGCGTGAATGGTCGGACCATAGTTTAAAGTCCAGTGACTAATAGGTTGATACGACGTACCACCATCTACAGAACCCCACATATTGATTCCTCCAACATAGAACGTATTTTTATCTTGCGGGTGTACCAGCAAAGCAAGATCATAATTTCCTTGTCCACCTTCATTAAATCCTTCATCCCATTCCATAATATTAATTCCCGGATACGAAAATTGCCATGTGGAACCACTGTTCTCTGATTTATACAAACCGTAAAAGCCGCCGAGCGTATCAATAGCTACTGCATAAATCAACGCAGGATCAGATGGAGCAATTGCAAGTTTTATTCGCTGTACAAAGCCTGTTTCAGGAATATTGGTAACAAGTTGCGTCCATGTTTGACCAAAGTTTGTAGATTTGTATATACCGGCATTTCCGATATTCATAGCTTTTACCCAACCCGAAGCAGCATAAATAATTTCAGAATTTGCAGGGTCTTGCACCATATCCCAAAATAAAGTATCCAGTTTATGAGTCCATGTTAAACCGGCATCCGTAGAAATATCAAGTCCATTTACGCCACATGCAATCAGTTTATTTGTTTGATCAGGATGAATAATGATTTTTTTAATTAATGATGCTTCTCCATCCGTTAAATTAAAAGTAAGTCCGGTTTCAGACCATGTTTGACCACCATTTGTTGTTTTGTACACACCTAAACCATAATGCGTATTTCTTTTTCTGCCATTAAGATGCAACCCAAAACCAATGTAGGCGAAATCGCAAACAGAAATATATATAACATCAGGATTTAAGGGGTCAATAGCAATATCACTTATGCGTGTAATAGGCAATTCATCAGTCAATGGAATCCAAGTTTGACCATCATTCACGGTTTTCCATACACCACCCTGTGCAACTCCGACAAAATAGGTAGAAGCCTGTGTCGGATGAAAAGCAATACAATTAATTCTCCCAATACCATTTTCCATATAACCTGTTTGATTTGAAGGAATTACATTCGGACCTACAGGATACCATAATGATGACTTATAGGCACTTTCAGAATTTTTCCGGCTGGCATGTTCTGTCAAAATTTTGATATAATCAGTCGGGTCGGGGATTTCACCGAACGAATTCAAATGATATCCGGCATCAGATTGCCAGCGCTTATAATTTTTCCAGCCTTTTTTATTTTTATTTGAATCCTTTGAAATCCATTGATCAAATTGTTGTTGAAGTGATTTAAAAGAATAAATATTTTTTTTGGAAGAATTATTAATAAATGGTTGAGCTGAACCACAAAAATTAATTGCAATTAAAATAAAAGATAAAATAGTTTTCATCATCGTTTCTTGTTAAATGAATATATAATAATGTTTAAATACCCGGCTATTATTTAAAAACACAAGAATAAATATTAATCATTAAAAATCAATATATTAATTCTTGTATTTCAATATCATTTTGTCAAATAATTTATATTATGTTAAATAGATTTTTTTGAATCTACCCTATTTGGAGAATGTAAAAAAATATTTTGTATTACTCATTTTTGATATAAACCGGTTCGACTCCAATTGGTTTGGTTTCTTTTTTGAAGATTATATTTGAAATAGTTTCACCGTTTTTAAAATAATATTTTCCTCCCCATGAATGGATAACTTCAATATATTCGTTTGCAAGGCTGTCTCTGTTTACAATATAGCGGTTTGATTCTTTTCTGTCATCTTTAGATTTTTCGATTGTAATACCATTAGGATAAATTGAAGCGAGATATGATTTTAATTTACCGGCGGCTTTTGCTTTTCTCATTTCTTCTTCCTGTTTCGCCTTTGCTTCAGCAAGTCTTCTTTTATCTTCCTCGGATTTAGCCTGCGCTTCATTTCTTTTTCTTGCATCATTTTCAGCTTTTGCTTTGAGCATTGCCTGATATTCTTCATTAGTAGATTTGCCTGCGTTCTGAATATTTTTATTATCGTTTTCAGCTTTGGGCTTTACTTTATTTTTTGAATCTTCATCTTGTTTTGCTTTTGCTTTATTTGCGTCATTATTTGCAGTATTATTTGCTTTATTCAGATTATTTGCAAGTTGTTCCTGTTTTTGTTGCTCTTTCTCTTCATTTTTCTTAACTTCCACTTCCGATTCGGCTTTTGAAATTTCAGACTGAATAGATTTTGTATAATCTGTATCAAAATCAAAATCATCTTTTTTAGAACTGTATTTGATAATACCGACAGGCTGATTAAATACAACAGTGTTTACTCCTTCGTATTGTTTAAAAAGATTAATATTAAATTGGAAAGGATCGTAACCTTCATCAATTTTGACATCGGGTGGCAGTTTTGTAGAAATGGATATTTTTTTGGTTACATATTTTTTCTTTTCAAAACTTAAAATATAATCAAATTGATATTCTAATCCTATTGTAAACCGACCATTCTCCCCTACCGAAACATTTTTCCAATGCGTACCGTCCTTCTCAATTTTAATTACTGTTCCTGCCGGTTTGCCATCGTCAATAGCAATTTTTCCTGAAACAAGCAATTTCTGTTTTTGCGCAAAAGAAGTATTTGATAAGATAAGACATAGTGTTAAAACAATACATCCTATGAAACCGTACAAATGCTTACTTGTTATCAAAATTGGTATTAACTTTTTCATCTTTTTCCGGTTTGGTTTCAGAGCTAAAAATCAAAGGGGTAATAGATTTTCCATTTTTAAAACAATATATTCCTCCCCAAGAGTGTTTAACCTCTTTATATTCACTAGCAATTCCATTTCTTACAACAACAACTTTTTTAACTTGTTTGCCTGATTCTGATACATTTTCAATAGTTACACCCGGAGGGTATTTTTTAGCAAGTTCCGACAAATGTTGTTCTGTCTGTGGCGAATTATCTTTTGAATCGGCAACAGTAGACGTTGTTTTTTTAGAAAGAGCAGCCTCTATTTTAGCAATTTGGTCTTTAGGATATGTTTCATTTTTTAATGCAATCGCCTTATTATAAAAAGATTTAGCCTGATCCCATTGCGCATTACGGAAGGAATTGTCTCCTTGAATAATAAATTGACGGTATTGAGATTCCATTGCTTCAGTTTCATCTTTAGCTTTTTTATCCGCAGCAAGTAAATTTTCAATTTCCTTTAATTTTTCCTTTGGATATTTTTCATCAGGCAAGATATTGGTGGCCATTTGGAAATTCGTTTTAGCATCGCTATATTTTTTATCAGATAGGGCAGCATCTCCTTTAGCAATAAAATTTGAATAATTTTCAAATTTTTTCTTCGCATCTGCATCTGCTAATAAAATTTTATCTATTTCATTGATTTTATTTTTCGGATAGTTTTCATAAGGTTTCAATTTTAAAGCATTTTGATAAGACTCTTTAGCTTCAATATACTTTTTAGAACCAAGAGAATTGTCTCCATCTGCAACAAATTTCAAATATTCTTTTTCAAGCTGTTCCGTTTTAGCTTTTGACTCGGCTTCTATTTTTGCTTTCGCTTCAGCTTCGGCTTTTCGTTTCGCTTCTTGTTCTGCTAAGAACTTCGCATTTGCTTCGGCCTCTGTTTTTTTTCGTGCTTCATACTCAGCTTTCGACTTCGCATCGGCCTCTGCCTTAGCTCTTGATTCGTCCTCCAATTTTGCTTTTGCGTCCTGAATTTTACGTCTTTCTTCCTCATCAGCTTTAGCCTTGGCTTCGGCTAATTCTTTTTGTTTTTTTTCTTCAGCTTCTTTAGCTTTCTTTTTTCGTTCTTCTTCTTCAACTTTTGCCGTAGCAGCTTTTTTAGCATCCTCTTCAGCTTTGGCTTTCGCTTCCGCTTTTTTACGTTCATCCTCTTCGGCTTTGGATTTTGCTTTAGCTACAGCATCAGCTTTAGCTTTAGCCTCTGCATCTTCTTTTTTCTTACGGGCTTCTTCGTCAGCTAATTCTTTAGCTTTTCTGCGGTCTTCTTCATCGGCTTTTTTCTTAGCTTCGGCTTCAGCTTTTTTTCGAGCTTCCTCTTCTTCTTTTGCTTTTGCTTCCGCTTTTTTTCTTGCTTCTTCCTCTGCTTTCAACTTAGCAAGCGCTTCAGCATCACCTTTTGCTTTTGCTTCTGCCTCGGCTTTTTTTCTTGCATCTTCTTCAGCCTTTGCTTTCGCTTTAGCGTCAGCATCTGCTTTTGCTTTTGCATCTGCTTCCGCTTTTTTCTTACGGGCTTCTTCGTCAGCTAATTCTTTAGCTTTTCTACGTTCTTCTTCATCAGCTTTGGCTTTAGCTTTCGCATCAGCATCTGTTTTGGCTTTTGCATCTGCTTCCGCTTTTTTACGGGCTTCTTCTTCTTTTAAAGCCTGCTCTTTTTTTCTTTTTTCCTCATCAGCTTTAGCAGCAGCAGCTTTTTTTGCATCTTCATCCGCTTTCGCTTTTGCTTTCGCTTCAGCATCAGCCTGTGCCTTTGCATCAGCCTCTGCTTTTTTTCTTGCATCTTCTTCAGCTTTCGCTTTGGCTTTAGCTTCTTCATCCGCTTTTTTCCGCGCATCATCTTCGGCTTTCGCTTTTGCTTTTGCCTCTTCATCAGCTTTTTTCTTAGCTTCGGCATCTGCTAATGCTTTTGCTTTATTTTTAGCATCTTCTTCCGCTTTTGCTTTTGCTTTCGCATCTTCTTCCGCTTTTTTCTTAGCATCTGCATCTGCTTTCGCTTTTGCTTTCGCATCTTCATCAGCTTTCTTTCGCGCATCTTCTTCCGCTTTTGCTTTTGCTTTAGCCTCTTCCTCTGCTTTTTTCTTTGCATCGGTTTCTGCTTTCATACGAGCATCTTCTTCCGCTTTAGCCTTGGCTCTTGCTTCCTGGTCTGTATTTTTTTGTGCAAGTAATTGATCTTTCTTTTTAATTTTTTCTTCTTTTTTCTTTTCTTCAACAATAGCTTCAACTTTTGTTATTTCAGATTGAATAGTTTTTGTATAATCTGTATCATATTCAAAGTCATCATTACTTTCATTATAACGAATTTTACCTACAGGCTGATTAAAAACGACCGTATTAACACCATCGTATTGTTTAAATAAACTAACATTAAACGGCCATGGTTCAAATCCATCCTCTAGTAAATCCGGTGGAACTTTTGTGTTAATAAGTATCTTCTTAATGACATAATCTTTTTTTTCGAAGGAAAATAAATATTCAGATTGAAAATCAAGATCGAATTTGAATTTACCATTATTTTGAAGCGATACTTTTTTAAAAGGTGCCCCCCCTTTTGTTACAACAATGACAGCACCTGCAACATCATCATCATCAACAATAACTTTCCCATTAACAGTAAATTTTAAATCCTGAGCATGAGAAACGAAACTGAATGTAACAGCAGCGATTACTAAAATAATGATATGGTAAAAACGTTCAATAAGCATTAATTTAAATTATACAAACATTGTTCCTTAAAAATAAAACGTCTAAAATACAAGTTCTGTTACATACTATATACAGAATGTTGAAAAAATATAATAAAATATAGAAAATAGAGGTTATTAGACATTTTTAGTGAAAAATAATTTTAGTTTACGGTTGCAGATTTCGACAAGCTCAATCTATCAGGTTGCAAGTTAATAACTAATGTTTCGGACTTCATATTTGTTTAATAATGAATGATATGCAGTTAGAAAATATTTCCATTTTGCGTTGTTTTCCTATTTTAATCATCAGAATATTAATGCGTTTCATTACTGTTTCCTGT
>Ga0209417_1002161_pt1 | contig 31986 bp, 31 predicted proteins | sample RifGroF2_FD_184002 | JGI IMG/M metagenome (GOLD analysis project Ga0209417, IMG submission 184002) | Groundwater microbial communities from Rifle, Colorado, USA - Groundwater F2 (SPAdes) (version 2) | ecosystem: Environmental > Aquatic > Deep subsurface > Groundwater | place: Rifle, Colorado... | reverse complement strand
GATATCATGTATGAAATATATGTTGGACAAAAAATAGAAAAAGGTCTCAAAGATATACATAATGGCAAAATACATTCTCATGATAAATTCAAAAGAATCATTATATTAACCACGGATTACACAGATTACACTAATTGATCAAAATTGAAGCTCTCAAGCTTCTATAGAAAATAATATGTATTCAAATTCGTAATATTCGTGCCATTCGTGGTTAAAAGGGCTTATGTCTCATACTATTACAGTAAAAGAAAATGCAAAATTATTAATTGACAGAATTCCCGATGATGCGACCTGGGACGATATCATGTATGAAATATATGTTGGACAAAAAATAGAAAAAGGTCTCAAAGATATACATAATGGCAAAATACATTCTCATGATAAATTCAAAAGAATCATTATATTAACCACGGATTACACAGATTGCACTAATTGATCAAAATTGAAGCTCTCAAGCTTCTATAGAAAATAATATGTATTAAAATTCGTGATATTCGTGCCATTCGTGGTTAAATGAGAATAAGAGATATTTTTATGACTGATATATTGTATAAAGATGAGAGTTTCAAAATTATTGGAGCATGCATGGAAGTTCATAATGAACTTGGATGCGGTTTCTTAGAGAGTGTCTATCAGGAGGCGCTGGAAATAGTATTTAAGGATTTGAATATTCCATATCAGAGAGAAAAAGAATTAACTATCAGTTTTAGAAATCAGAAACTTGCTAAAACTTTTCAGGCCGATTTTATTTGCTTCAATAAAATTATAGTTGAGTTAAAAGCTGTTTCTGAATTAACAGAAATTTGTGAAGCTCAGGTTTTTAATTACCTGAAAGCGTCTAATTTAAGGCTTGGGCTGCTTATAAATTTTGGAGAAAAAAGTTTAAAATACAAAAGAATTATTATGTAAACCACGGATTACACGAATTACACGAATAAAATTTGTATTAACTGAAGCAAGGCTTCAGATGAAAGAAAGCATCAGGCAAAATTTTGCCTGCAAAAGGTAACGAACAAAAATCTTAAAGCCAGCTTTAGAGTTTATGTCCCGTTACTTTTGAAAATAGTTTTTTTAGATGCTTTCTTTCATATTAATTCGTGGCATTCGTAAAATTCGTGGTTAAAAGGGCTTTGATTTTATTCGTGGTTAAAAGGTATTATGTCTATAATAAAGATAGAAAATCTGTCCAAGAAATACATTATCGGCCATGACAAGGCTGCTACGGGCGCTTACCGATATAAGTCTTTGCGCGATTCGCTTGCTCATACCTGCCGCGGTATAGTGCAACGCCTTCGCCATCCGCTATCCACTAATACCGAAACTACGGAAATTGAAGAATTCTGGGCACTCAAAGACATTAACCTCGAAATCGAACAGGGCGATAAAGTCGGTATTATCGGAAGAAACGGCGCTGGCAAGTCAACGCTGTTGAAAATATTAAGCCGTATAACAGAACCGACTACAGGGAAAATAACTATTAATGGTCGAGTTGCATCTTTGCTTGAGGTAGGAACAGGGTTCCACCCTGAACTTACAGGCAGGGAAAATATCTATCTGAATGGCGCAGTTCTCGGAATGACCAGGAAAGAGATAAAAAAGAAGTTTGACGAAATAGTCGATTTCTCCGGTGTGGAAAAATTCCTAGATACGCCTGTCAAACGCTTCTCAAGCGGGATGTATGTGCGTCTTGCTTTTGCCGTTGCTGCCCATCTCGATCCCGAAATCCTCTTAATTGACGAGGTTCTCGCCGTCGGTGATGCTGAATTCCAGAAAAAATGCTTGGGCAAAATGGATGAAGTCTCCAAACAAGGCCGCACCATCCTCTTCGTCAGTCATAACATGGCTGCGATTAAAAGTTTGTGCACGAAAGGAATTTTATTTGGGAATGGTCATCTGATTAAATATGGTGCGATAAAGGATGTTATAGAGTTTTATGTGTCTTCGCAAAAGGGAGCCGATGTCGTTGATTTAAAGGAGCGAAAGGATCGGATCGGGACAGGGGATGCCCAGATTGTAAAGGCAGTAATGAGGAATTCAAAAGGAGATGAAACAAAGACGATTGAAATGGGTGAGGCTTTTAGTGTTGAAGTTTTTTATGAAGGAGAGCTCAAGGCCGCGCATGTCGCTGTTATGATTTACAACATTATGGGTGACTGGATTTTGGAAGCGAATTCTTTTTATAGTTATAAAGATGTTTTAAATTTGAACGGTAAATCTTTTAAATGTTTTTTTGATAAAAATTTTTTAGTCGGAGGAATGTACAGCATTTCTTTATGCTTAGGACGGTTTGATGAGAATGTTGATTTGGTGCATCAGTGCTTTGATTTTACAGTTGAATCTAAAGATGTTTATGGGACTGGTCGGATCCATGACCCGCGGTCAGGGGTTGTTTATGCGGATCATTATTGGGAGTTTAAATAAGACGCGGAGAATATTATGAATTTAAAAGGCAAAAATGTTTTAGTCACAGGGGCGGATGGTTTTATTGGTTCTCATCTTGTTGAGCATCTTCTAGACGAAGGATGCAGTGTCCGTGCGTTTATTTATTATAATTCATTTAATTCCTGGGGGTGGCTGGATACGCTTTCTGAACCGATCAAGAAATCTCTTAATGTCTTTGCTGGTGATGTGCGTGATCCATATGGAGTCAAAAAAGCCATGCAAGGATGTGAGGTTGTTATGCATTTAGCTGCGTTGATCGGCATCCCATATTCTTATTATTCGCCGGATATGTATGTTGATACAAATATTAAAGGCACGCTTAATATCCTTCAGGCAGCAAAAGAATTAGGCACAGAGCGTGTGCTTATTACATCAACGAGTGAGGTCTATGGGACAGCCAAGTTCGTGCCTATTACTGAAGCCCATCCCTTTCAGGGGCAATCGCCTTATTCTGCGACTAAGATTGGTGCCGACAGACTTACAGAGTCATTTTATCGGAGTTTTAATTTGCCGGTTACGATTGTCCGGCCATTCAACACATATGGCCCGCGTCAATCTGCAAGGGCAGTTATTCCGACGATCATCACACAGTTGCTTGCGGGAGAGACTGATATCAAGCTGGGAATGCTTATGCCCACGCGTGATTTTTTGTTTGTGAAAGATACTGTAAATGGGTTTTTGAAGATACTTAAATCAGATGAGACTATTGGTGAGGAAATTAATATCGCGTCTCAAACTGAAATTTCAATTGGTGCGCTGGCTGAAAAATTAATCGCCATGATTAATCCCAAGGCAAAGATTGTTTCAGATGACAAGCGAAAGCGCCCTGAAAAGAGCGAAGTCGAACGCTTATTTGGCAGTAATGAAAAGATCAGACAGCTGACCTCCTGGGAACCGGAATATGATTTGGAAAAGGGGTTAAAACTTACAATTGAATGGTTTAAGCAGGCAGGCAATTTAAACCAATATAAAACACACATTTACAATGTATAAAAACATAACAGATTTTATTAAAGAAATATACAGCAATCGATTGCCGGTTCCGCTGCATGAGCCGTGTTTTAAAGGGAATGAAAAAAAATATCTTCAGGAGTGTATAGATTCGACATTTGTTTCTTATGTGGGGCCTTTTGTTTCCAGGTTCGAGCAGATGATCTGTGATTATACTGGGTCAAAGTTTGCTGTGGCAATGGCGAATGGAACATTGGCGTTACACTTGGCGTTGGTGGCCTCTGGAGTAAGGCGGGATGACGAGGTTTTGACTCAGGCCATGACGTTTGTTGCTACGGCCAATGCGATCAGTCAGGCCGGTGCGCAGAATATTTTTCTTGATAGTGATCTTGAAACGCTTGGGATGTCGCCGGAAAAACTTTCAGCATTTTTAAAGGAAGAGACCATTATTAAAAAAGATGGTTATGCCTATAACAAAAAAACAGGACGACGGATATCTGCATGCGTGCCAGTGCATATTTTCGGGCATCCGCTTAAGATTGCTGATATTGTGAAGATTTGTTCAGAATATAATATTAAGGTGATTGAAGATGCCGCAGAATCTTTGGGAAGTTGGTATCGGAATAAACATACCGGCACTTTTGGCGCGGCAGGCATTTTAAGTTTTAATGGAAATAAGACGATTACCACTGGCGGTGGAGGAATGCTTGTTACGGATGATGCGGATTTAGCAATGCGGGCGAAACATTTGTCAACAACAGCAAAAATTCCGCATGCATGGGAATTTAGGCATGATGAGATTGGATATAATTATCGGATGCCGAATGTGAATGCGGCGATTGGTTGTGCCCAGATGGAAAATTTGGAAATTTTTATTACACAAAAACGTGCCTTGGCAGATAAGTATGCTGAATTTTTTGCGAAAGACGGAATTGAATTTTTCAAAGAGCCTGAGGATTGCCGATCGAATTATTGGCTGAATACTATTATTCTTAATAATAGAGCTGAGAGAGATTCATTTTTGGAATATGCCAATGATCAGCAGGTTATGGCACGTCCTGGTTGGTGTTTAATGCCGAATCTGCCGATGTATAAAAATAATGAATGCGGCAATTTATCGAATGCGGAAACGCTTGAATCAAAACTTGTCAACATACCGAGCAGTGTCATATGTTAAATCATGTTTTTATCATTGCTGAGGCAGGGGTTAACCACAATGGTTCACTTGAACTAGCGAAAAAACTCATTGATGCCGCCGTTGAGGCAGGGTGTGACGCGGTAAAATTTCAGACGTTTAAAACTGAAAATGTTATAAGCGAGAATGCGCAAAAAGCGGAATATCAGAAACAGACAACAGGTGGTCATGAGACGCAATTTGAAATGGTTAAAAAACTGGAACTATCTTATGCCCAGTTTTCAGATTTGAATCAGCACTGTCAAACAAAGGGCATTATGTTTCTCTCAACGCCTTTTGATTTGGAAAGTGTTGATTTTTTGGCAGGCATGAATCTGCCCATAATAAAAATTCCTTCCGGTGAGATAACGCATTTGCCATATTTGAGAAAGATCGGCGGATTGCGCAAAAGAATTATCATGTCTACCGGGATGGCAGATTTAAAAGAGATTAAGACGGCGGTCAGTGTTTTATTGAAAAGCGGAACACAAAGGAAGGATATCACGATCTTGCATTGCAACACAGAGTATCCAACACCGTTTAACGATGTGAATTTGCGCGCAATGGCAACGATTCAAAAGGCCTTGAGTGTCAAGGTCGGATATTCTGATCATACGCTTGGCATAGAAGCGGCTGTCGCGGCCGCGGCATTAGGGGCCAGTGTTATTGAGAAGCATTTTACGCTTGACCGGAATATGCCGGGGCCTGATCATAAGGCTTCGTTAGACCCGAACGAATTGAAGGCGATGGTTGCCGCGATTCGAAATATTGAGAAAGCGCTTGGAAGTGATGTCAAGCAGGCTTCCGCGTCAGAGAAGAAAAATATTTCAATTGCGCGAAAGAGTATTGTGGCGGCGTGTGAGATAAAAAGAGGAGAGGTTCTGACTAAAGATAATCTGACATGCAAACGTCCTGGGGATGGAATAAGTCCCATGAAATGGGATCAGATATTAGGGACTAAGGCTAAACGCAATTATACAAAAGATGAAATGATATGAAAAACAAGGTTTGCATCATAACAGCGACGCGGGCGGAATATGGATATTTAAGGTCTTTGGCAAAGCGGTTGAAACAAAGCGATCGGGTCAAGCTTCAGATTATTGCAACAGGAACGCATCTTGAAAAAAAATATGGGTATACCCTGTCAGAAATTATCCAGGATGGATTCAATCCGGATGCAACGGTGCCGATATTAAAGGATGATTCACCGTTAGGTGTTTTATCGACGATGTCTAATGCGATAACCAAAGTCGGGGAGTCTTTGAAAAAGCTCTCGCCGGATATGGTTGTTTTATTAGGAGATCGTTATGAAACAGTGTCGATCGCTTTAGCCTGTACGATATTAGGTATTCCGATAGCGCATATCGGTGGAGGAGATGTAACCTGTGGCGCATATGACGACATGTTTCGGCACGCGCTGACTAAACTCAGTTGTCTACATTTTGTATCGTGTGAGGAATATCGGAAAAGGGTGATTCAACTGGGTGAGAATCCTAAACGGGTTTTTACAGTTGGTGCTTTAAGCGTTGAAAATGTGCTGACGATGAAGCTGCTTTCAAAAGAACAAATGCAGGGGCAGTTTGATTTTCCTATTGAGGATTCACTGCTTGCCACATTCCATCCGGTCACAATGGGGCGAAGCTCTCAGGAAAAACAGTTTAATGAATTGCTGTCAGCACTGCAAACGCAGCAAAAATATAATGTTATTTTTACGCGTCCGAACGCGGATACGGATCGATCTGCTTTGGATAAGATGTTAAATGTTTTCGCAAAGAAAAATTTGAAAAGGGTCAAGGTGGTTGATTCGCTCGGAATCGTTTCGTATTTGAGCGTGATGAAGTATTGCGCAGGCGTTATAGGAAATTCTTCAAGCGGCATTGTAGAGGCACCAAGTTTGAAAAAGGGAAGCATTGACATCGGCAATCGTCAGAAAGGCAGGATCAGCGCGGGCTCTGTCATTCATTGCCCGGCAAAAAGAATCGAGATCTTAAAGGCGTTAGATGTTTTGGGATCGGACAAATTTCAAAAAGGATTAAAATCTGTTGTTAATATGTATGAAAAAAGAAACACATCACAAAAGATTGTAAAAGTGATTGAAGATTATATTGATCGGAAATCAGAGATAAAAGAATTTTATGACCTGCGAGGTGATCAATGATGATAGGACAGAAAGAATATATGATCAGTGATCAGGCTGTGATTCGGGAAGCTGTGATTCGTATTAACGATTTTTCTGCGGGGCAGGCATTGGTTTTGTTTGTCCTGAACTCGGCAGGTCAGGTTGTTGGATCCCTGACAGATGGGGATATCCGCAGAGGATTTTTAAAAGGCGTGGGACTGGACGATTCTGTTCAGACCGTCATGAATGTCGACTACCATTTCCTTAAGAAGAATTCGCCTATTGAGGAAATCAAGCGATTAAAGTCTGAGGATCTAAAGATCATCCCATTAATTGACGACGATAAAAAGATTATAAGATTAGTTAATTTTAAATATATCAAATCGATCTTGCCTGTTGACGCCGTTATTATGGCCGGCGGCAAAGGGGTGAGGCTTAAGCCTTATACGAATGATATCCCAAAGCCCATGCTTGAGTTGGATAAAAAACCGATTATCGCCCATAATATAGATAGGCTCATGACCTATGGCATAAAGAATTTTTATATTTCCGTCAATCATTTAAAGGAAGACATTATCCGGTATTTAGATAATGCTTATCAGGGCAAAGATATTTTAATTAAATATATTGAAGAACATGATCCTTTGGGAACCATCGGGTCTGTTCGTATGGTGGATGGTTATGAAAATGAGGACATTTTGGTTATCAACAGCGATTTGTTAACTAATATTGATTTTGAGGATTTTTATGTCACATACAAAGAGCATAATGATGACATGGCTGTTGCTACTTTCAATATTAAAGTGGATGTCCCTTATGCCGTGTTTGAAACGACTGATAAACGCATCGATTCTTTTGTTGAAAAACCTACATATATTTATTATTCCAATGCCGGTATTTATTTGTTTAAGAGTGAGCATGTCAAATTTATTCCTAAAGGTCAAAAATATGATGCGATCGATTTGATCAAGACATTAATTGATAATGGCAAAAAGGCGACGCATTTTCCAATCCGTGGTTATTGGCTGGATATTGGCACTCCGGAAAATTACCATAAGGCGCAGGATGATATTAGATATATCCGGTTCTGATTGCCAGGAGAAGAATGAAATTCAGACATTTTAATGAGTTAACAACTGCTGATACACACTCGGATTTTCATATTCATTCGAATTATACGGATGGAAAAGGTTCAATCGCTGACATTGTAAAGAGAGCAGAGGAAATCGGATTAACTGCGATCGCTATTACAGATCATATTCGAGAGGACTCGACTTATTTTTTCAAATATAGTTCAGAAATTGAGGACATAAGGCAAAAGACCCAAATAGATGTCTTAATAGGATTTGAGTCCAGAATTAAGAGTTTTAACGGGGAGTTAGATGTTGATAGGACTGTTGCAACAGAGGCTGAGATTAAGATAGGCAGTGTGCATCGTTTTTCTATAGGCGAACAGTTGCGAGATCCAGCTTCATTTGTTAAAGATGTGGCACAGGGACTGGAACTAGAAATATCTTTAGCGGGTATTGCCAAGGGAGATTTTCATATTTTGGGACATCCTGGGGGCATGTCATTAACACATTTTAAAGAATTTCCTTTGAGATATTTTGAAAAAATAATTATAGCATGCAAAAAATCGAATATTGCGTTTGAATTGAATAGCGCATATCATCAGGATGTTTATTCAGAATTAAAGAATATTTTAAAGAAACATAATCCCTTGGTTATTTTTGGTTCAGATGCACATATGGTTGAGGATATTGGCCGTTGGTTATTTTTGTTAAAGGATATTTAATCTATGCATAAGGTTAAAATAGGTGTTACTGGAACAGGATCATTGATTGGGCAGGCGATTATAAAGTCTATCCGTGATAGTGATATAGCCGACACTATTGAGATAATAGGATTTGATTATTTTGCTGATACGGTAGGCAGTTTTTGGTGTGGCCGAAACTATTTATTGCCGGATATCCTACAACCGAAAAATAAAGAAAATTGGTACGCATTGATCCTGGAAGTAATCAAAAAAGAACAAATAGCAATTATTTTTATTGGGGTTGATTTTGAACTGCCTTTGTTAGCCGAGCAGCGCCATAGCATAGAGGAAAATGCTGGTTGCAAAGTGGTGGTCTCTTCTGAGCAGGTTATTGAAATAGGAAATGATAAATATTTAACATATAAATTTCTCAAAGAAAATAGTTTTAATTATCCCAAAACCTGGCTTGAATCAGAGATAATTGATGCCTCATTGGAATATCCTTGTATTTTAAAGCCTCGGGAGGGGGCAAGGAGCAAGGATGTTTATATTGTTAAAGACCAGGACTATCTGTTGAACAAAATTCGATCGGTAAAAAATCCAATTGTTCAAGAATTGATCGGCGATGAAGAGCATGAGTATACTTGCGGGGTATTATGCTTTGATAGCAAAATCGTTAGTTCAATCGTACTTGGAAGATGCTTAAAAGATGGTAATACTTATATCGCTGAGTATAGAGATGATTACGACCGGAAGATTTATGATTATATTGAGCAAGTGGCGTTGAAATTAAAGCCGAATGGTTCTTGCAATATGCAATTGCGTACAAATGCTGCAGGGGAACCGTATTTGTTTGAAATTAATCCGCGGTTTTCTGGAACAACCTACATCCGTTCCTTGTTTGGCTATAAAGAAGTCGAATATACCATTAAGCATTTACTTGGCATGAAGACATATCCCTTTTATTTGAAGCAGGGGAAGGCATACCGGTATTATGAGGAAAAATTACTGGAGAATGGCAGATGAATATTTTACTCACAGGAGCAAACGGATTCATTGGGAAACATGTTAGTATTTTTTTTGAATCTCAAAAAGAATACACGGTATTTAAAATAGCGAGATCTTTTCATGAGAGATCTAAAAATAATATTGAGTTAGATTTAACTGATAAAAACAAAGTGATGAAGTTTGCGAGAGAATTTAAAAAAAAGCACACGATAGATGCGATAATTCATTTAGCTGCTAAGATGGCTGGCAGTAAGCAGAAACATATTGATGCTTTTAGATTATTTGATGTCAATTTGGAAATCGCCAAGAATTTAACATTCATCGCTCAATCATTATTGCCTAGAAAGCTAATTAATTTTTCATCTATGGCGGTTTATCCAAATGTTGACGGAGTGTTTGACGAGAAGTTTTGCGTTAATATGTCTGAAAATACCGATTGTTTATATGGTTTGGCAAAATTTTGTGCTGAAAATATTTTCGATCATTTTTTAAAAAATGAGAATATGGTTATAACTCATTTACGAGTTTCACAAGTATACGGGGATGGAATGAATAAATCCAGGGTTATGCCGATGATGAGAATAGAACTGAAGGAGAAAAATACAGTAACAGTTTTTGGAGAAGGTAAAAGGGTTAGTAATTTTATACATATTGATAAATTATTGGAAATTTTAAGATTGCTTGTTATTGGTGAAAAGAGTGGTGTTTATAATGTTGGAGATGAAGAAATGTCTTATCTGGATTTGGCGAAAAGGATAATTAAAGAAAATGGAAATGAATATTCTAGAATTATTAAGCATTCACCAGGATCAAGGGTTAAGTTCATTTTAGATACGCGCAAATTAAATAGCGCATTAAAGAGTTAACGGAGTATTTATGAAGAATCTTGAGAGAAAGATGAAATATTGCACAAAATGCCTTATGCCAAGCACAAGACCCAGAGTGATTTTTCAAGAAGACGGAGCGTGTAATGGCTGCCATTGGGCAGAAGAAAAAAAGACGTTTGATTGGACGCCGCGTTGGAAAGAGCTTGAAGTTATATGTGGAAAATACAGGACGCGCAATGGCAATAAATTTGATGTGATTGTTCCTTATTCCGGAGGAAAAGATGGGGCCTATATCGCATGGATGCTGAGAGAGAAGCTGGGAATGCATCCTTTGGTGGTCACGGTTCGTCCTCCTATGGAGGATTCGATCGGAGAGCAGAATATCAAGAATTTTTTAGACCGCGGATTTGATCATGTGATGATTACTCCTAGTAGATACATCGGTACATATATTGATAAAGAAAATTTTATTAATAAAGGGATCCCTATGCATGCACATATGATCGCGGTGCAGACGGTTGTATTCCGATGCGCTGTTCTTTATGACATTCCTTTTGTGATGTATGCAGAAGAGGGAGAGTCTGAATATGGTGGATCAACTAAATTGAAGTACAAGCATACATATGATTTAGAAGACAGTATTAATTTTTACTTAAGCGGGGTAGATCCGAAGAAATATCTTGATAAGTTTACTGAAAAAGAGCTGTACTGGTACATGCATCCGTCTAAAGATGAATTGTTAAAACTAAAACCTGAAATTTCTCATTGGTCTTATTTTGAGGATTTTGATAACTATAAGCATTATGTGTTAGCTAAAGAAAAATGTGGTTTGCTGGAGCGCCCCAGCCGAAGTGTTGGGTCTTATGAGAATTTTTGTTCAACAGATACAGATATATTGTTTTTATATCATTATTTAATGTATTTAAAATTCGGATTTGGCCGGGCCGCGAGTATCGCTTCGCTTGATATTCGCCGGGGTGCAATTACGCGTGATCAGGCGCTTAATTTAGCTAGAAAATATGACGGGGAATATCCTGAAAAGTACATTGAGCGTTATTTAGAATTTTATGATATGACACGAGAAGAATTTGATGCTGTGATTGATAAATGGGCCAACAAGGATCTTTTTGAAAAGGTAGATGGCCGTTGGAAACCAATGTTTGAGATGTATTAGTGTTTTAGAGAGAGGGAAAGATGATTTCTATTATTGATTATAAAATGGGGAACATAAAGTCTGTTCAGAATGCCTTGTCCTTTTTAGGGGCACAGCACAGAATTGCAAGTTCCAGTGAAGACATCTTGAACAGCGAAAAGATTATTCTTCCTGGCGTTGGATCTTTTAAACAGGCGATGCAGAACATTCGTGAAATGGGTTTGTATGAGGTTATCCGGAAAGTGGTTTTGGTTCAAAAGATCCCTTTGTTGGGGATATGTCTTGGAATGCAGTTATTGGCGGATACGGGTGAAGAGGATGGATTTTCAGAAGGTCTGGGCTTGATTCCTGGAAAGGTATGTAAGATGAATATGACAGACAGCTTGCTCAAGATTCCCCATATTGGGTTTAACAGTGTTTTTTACACAGAAGGAAATTTTTTATTCAAAGGCCTGGAAAATCCAACTGATTTTTATTTTGTGCATAGTTATCATTTTATTGTTAATAATGAAAAACATCTGTCTTCATATGCGGTTTATGGAGAAAAGTTTGCTGCCAGCGTTCAGAAAGACAATATTTTTGGGACACAGTTTCATCCGGAAAAAAGCCAGAGTAATGGGTTAAAGGTATTGAAGAATTTTATCGATTGGAATTCAGCGCATGCTTAAAGATAGATTGATTTTTTCTTTGCTGATGCAAAAAGGCGAGTATATGCTCGGCCGTAATTTTCGGCTGCAGAGAGTCGGTGATCTTCAGTGGATAAAAGACAATTACGATGTTGATTCGATTTTATATTCCATTGATGAACTGGTTGTTTTAAATGTAGACCGTGGGGATAAAGATATTGCAATTTTTGTCGAACATTTGGCGAAACTGACAAGGCATTGTTTTATGCCTGTAGCTGCCGGCGGAGGTATTGCTTCTCTTGAAGATGCATATACTATTTTGAACGCAGGTGCGGACAAACTAATCGTTAATACGGTTTTAATTAAGAATAAGCCGTTGCTTAAAGATTTGGTCAGGAGTTTTGGTTCGCAATGCATTGTGGGTTCGATTGATTTTAAAAAAGATGGAAGTTATATAAGAACGTTTATTAAGAATGGATTGGAAGACAGCGGCCTTAATTTGGATCAGGCTATTGATAATGCGATTGAACTTGGGGTCGGCGAGATTTATCTTAATTCAATGGATCGGGAAGGAACCGGGCAAGGTTTAGAGTTGGATATTGTCCGGCATGTGTCTGAAAGATCCAGCGTGCCGGTTATTGCAGCCGGGGGTATTGAGCGGACAGATCAATTTCATGAAGGGATAAAAAAAACAGGGGTTAAGGCTGTTGCGGCCTCAGACTTGTTTTATTTTATGGGTGATTCACTGAGTAAGGCAAGAAATACGATGTGTTTAAATGGCTGCGATATGGCCAAATGGGGGGACATAGCGGAGTTTTTTCAATTGCAGCAAGAGGGGAAAGGATAAAAATTTAATATGGTTAATATTAATTTTTTAGTGATCAAACATTCTAGACTGGATTTTCAGAGTACAGAAAAACTTGTTATGGAATTTGTGACAAAACGCCTGAAACATTTTGGCGTGAATCAGGTTGTTTTTATTTCAAGAGATGATTTGTCGACTGCGATTAAGGCTGCAGCAACTGAGAAAGATTATTTGGTTATTTTAGATATAATGAATCCGATTGTTGATTGGGATTTGCTTAAACAAATGATTGAAAGTCTGAATGCGACCGGTGCTAAATATGCAGTTTCAGATGGAGCAATTCCCGGCACTCAGGTTGAATGTATTTTAGCTCCAGGTGTTAGTGAGTGGCGCGATGTGACATGTGACAATTCTGATGCAGTGGTTGTGTTTCGTTGGTTTTCTCAGGATCAGCATAATAATCAGTTTAATTTATATAAGTATAAACGTTTGAAGATGTTTCTTTTTCTTATCAAGAACATTGAGAATATGCATGCCTTGGATATTGATTCTTTGATTCAGAAGTTGAGCGACGATGAGGTTTTTAATCGATTAGCGGCTTTTTGTGAGGATGTTCAGGTGCATATCTATAAGGAGTGCCCTCATTGCAAAGGTCGCATTATTCCGTTGCCGATGCGCATGTCTCAGCCATTTTGCGGTTATCTGCCGATCGCGCGTCCGTTGTATCATGAATGTGAAAAATGCGGATTAATTGTGATTTCACCGTATGTCGCACAGGATCATACGGCAAAGCTATATGATGCGTTTGATAAACAGGACTTTGTCGTAACGCTGAACAATCCTTATCAGCAGGGAACGCCACGATGTGATTTTTCAGATTTCATTCGTCAGTTACCCCAAAGTCCTCGCACCTTAGATCTTGGGGGTGGGATGGGGGGATTTAGTAAATTTTTAAAGCAGACGTACCCTCAATGGCACGTGACCCATTCTGATTTTGCGATAAAGCAGAATACAGAGTTGGAACGCTTGGGTATTAATACGCTGGCATTGAATTTTTTGAAAGATCCGATAGAGGAAAATCGTTATGATTTGATCACAGCGTGGGAAGTCTTTGAACATATTCCTTACGAAAAACTGGAATTCGCCTTAAATAATATTTATACCGCATTATCAAAGGGCGGAGTGTTTATGTTCAGCACCCCGGATTTTGATTCGCCGTTATGTCAGTCGAATGATTTCTTTGCTGTCTGCCCTCCGTTTCATTATCTGGTTCTCGGGAGAAAGTGGCTTAAGACTTATTTTGAAGCAGGCAATCAATGGAAACTGCACTCTATGCGCACGTGCGCAGACTTTTTAGATGACTCTGATATGTGGTTTGATTATGTGAATAAAACTGCGCCATCTTTTCAACTAAGATCTACGGCAAAAATATTAAAAGTGCTTTTAAATCAGCCGGCGAACAAACAGTTATTGTTAGATCATCATATGGGGACAGAGGTCATTGTGACGCTGATTAAGAAATAGGAAATCCGAAAATCGATGAGGGAAAATGTATAAACAGAAAAAAATCGTCGCTATCATTACTGCCAGAGGTGGAAGTAAGGCCTTGCCTAAGAAAAATATCTTGCCATTACAGGGCAAACCGCTTATTGGCTGGACAATCGATCAGGCCAGGAACTGCGCATATATTGATGAAATCGTGGTTTCAACGGATTGCCCGGAAATCGCCAAGGTGTCTGAACAGTTTGGTGTTAAAGTTCCGAATTTAAGACCGGCTGAATTGGCAATGGATACTGCTTCATCCATGGATGTGGTTGCCCATGTTTTGAATTCACTGGAAAATGCAGGGAAATATTTTGATCATATTGTTTTGCTTGAGCCGACATCGCCGCTCAGAAAGAAAGATGATTTGACATGCGCTATCCAGCAGCTGATTGATAATGAGAATGCAGACGGTATCATAAGTGTTGGAGAGGTGCATATGGAGCATCCTATGATCGTAAAAAAGATAACAGACGCAAACAGAATCGCTTCTTATATTGACGATTTAAAAAAAATTACGCAGCGTCAGCAGGCGGACAAGGCCTATTTTCCTTACGGGGTTATTTATATGGTCAAGGCGAGCGTGTTTAAAGCCAAAAAGATGTTTTATACGGATAATGTTATTCCGTACCATATTGAGCGATGGCAGAATTATGAAATTGATGATATTTGGGATTTTATTTGTGTTGAGGCAATATTAAATAAGCAATGTGGTGAATTATGAACAAGTTTTTGATCATCGGGTTGGGTTCAATGGGGAAACGCAGGATCCGTTGTTTGAAAGCGCTTGGGTTTGATCGTGAGATTATTGGTTTTGACTTAAGGGCTGACAGACGGGAAGAGGCACAAAATAAATATGGTGTAAAAACCATTGCGGAAATAGAACATTTAAATTTTGATGAGATCAAGGCTGTGATCGTTTCTTTACCGCCGGACAAACATGCTTTAGGGGCTAAAGTCGCTATCGATCATAATAAACCGGTTTTTATTGAGGCCAGTGTGGTTCTCGAAGATGTTTTGGAGATTCAGGCCTATAATCAGGCGAATGTATTTGTGGCGCCTTCCTGCACATTGTTTTTTCATCCGATTATTAAGGAGATCAAGGCAATTGTATTAAGCGGAAAGTATGGCAGGGTCACGAATTTTTCTTATCATAGCGGACAGTATTTGCCTGATTGGCACCCCTGGGAAGATGTGAAAGATTATTATGTTTCAAACAGGGTAACTGGCGGGGCCAGAGAGATTGTCCCTTTTGAATTGACCTGGATTACAGATATTATCGGCATGCCGCAGGATATTAAGGGGGTATTCGCAAAGACAATGGACTGTAAGGCGGATATTGAAGATAGTTATGCGTTCACTTTAAAATTTAAAAATGCGATCGGGTCAATGATTGTAGATGTGGCTGCGCGTTATGCGACACGCAATCTGGTGATCAATTTGGAAAATGCTCAGATCCAATGGCGCTGGGATGAGGGAAAGATGCGGATTTACGAGGCAGCGAGTCCATCCTGGATTGAATATAAGCAGCCTGAGTCCAAGCCAGTGGCCGGCTATAATGTGAACATTAATGAGAACATGTATGTTGAAGAGCTGCAGGCATTTCTAGAAGGGATAAAGGATCGCAAACAATATCCGAACACAATCGAAGGCGACATTGCGATTTTAAAATTGTTAAAGGCTGTTGAAGATTCAGATGGAGGGTTTGACAGGTGATATTAACGGATGATTCAGAATTTACTGCGGATATCGCTTTGGTGAGTTATCAGGATCTTGCCGATGATTTGAAGCTCCGAGAAAAATATTTACAGTGGCTTAATGACTTTGAGGTCGTGGCTCCGATCATTTCTCCTGAGTTAATAAAGGTGAAAGATATGAGTTTCATTGAGGAATCTTTCAGGCGGTTTACAAAAGAGGAGGCGCAGGGATTTTTTATCAAATATCATCCGTTTGATGATTATGTCGGGACAATTAAACTGGATAAGATTAATCAGAAGAATAAAAGCGGGGAATTAGGTCTCATGATTGGCGAGAAAAGTCTTTGGAATAAGCAGATAGGTTCCAAGGCTACGGCCATTCTTTTAAAATATGCCTTTGAGTATCTTCAGCTGCATAAGGTATGGGGTGGAACCGATGAACACAATATTGCCATGAAGAAATTGTTTTTGAAAGCAGGGTTTAAGCTGGAAGGCCGGTTGCGGCAGGTGAATTGCTCTAACGGCATATACAGTGATAACTTTTATTATGGCATTATTAGTGAAGAGTATTTTGAATTAATAAAGGTAAATAATTAGAAATGTAAATTTATGAATTACAGTGAAAGATTAAATAATGTTATTCCCGGCGGGGCTCATACTTATAGTCGAGGTGATGATCAATATCCTGAGAATGCTCCTCAGATTTTGGAGCGTGGGGAAGGCGCATATGTTTTTGCCCCAAATGGTGACAAGTTTTTAGATTATGGCATGGCACTAAGAGCAGTTACTCTTGGATATGGATATAAAAGTGTTGCGGAAGCTGCTATTAAACAAATTTGGAATGGTAATAATGTTACAAGAGCTTCGCTTATCGAATTAGAAGCAGCAGAGGTTATGGTGGATTTAATTCCATCTGTAGATATGGTGAAATTTGCCAAAAATGGTTCAACAGTAACTAGTGCCGCGGTAAAAATAGCAAGAGCTTATACAGGGAAAAAATATATTGCCCGTTGTTTGGATCATCCGTTTTTTTCATATGATGATTGGTTTATTGGTGATACCCCTTTAACTAGGGGTATTCCTGCAGAGATTAGTGGTCTTACTTTAAATTTCAGATATAATGATATTGATTCGCTTGTTGCTTTATTTGAAAAATATTCAGATCAAATAGCTTGCGTAATTTTAGAGCCCGCTACAAGTGCTCATCCTGAAAACAATTTTCTCCAAAAATTAAAAAAACTTTGTAAAACTAATGGTGCATTATTTATCTTAGATGAAATGATCACTGGTTTTCGTTGGCATCTTCAAGGGGCTCAAACTTATTATGGTGTTGAGCCAGATTTATGTACTTTTGGTAAAGGCATGGCAAACGGTTTTTCAGTTGCTGTCGTCGCAGGGAAACGCGAATTTATGAGCGTTGGTGGAATTAAAGAAGAGGGAGCGGAAAGAGTTTTCCTGACTTCTACTACTCACGGTGCGGAAATGAGCAGTTTAGGAGCTTTAGTAGAAACTATTAATGTTTATAAGAGATTTAAGGTAATAGAACATATGTGGAGTTATGGTCAAAAATTGATTAATGGGATGAATGATCTTGCTAAAGATTTGGGAATAGGTGATAATTTTAAAGTTGAAGGAGTTTCTTGTTCTCCAATTGTTGTAACTAGGGATAAAGGACGTAGTAGTTCTTTGGCTTATCGTACACTCTTTCTTCAAGAAATGATTAAGAATGGAGTACTTATTCCTTGTATCGCTTTATCCTTTGCTCATGGAGAACTTGAGTTGCAGAAAACTCTAGAAGCAACTAGAAAGTCTTTACAAGTTTATGTTAAAGCGCTTGAATCGGGATATGAAAAATATTTACAGGGTAAAATTGTGAAACCAGTATTTAGGAAATATAATTGATAAACATGTAAATTCCTTTAGCTATATTGGATAAGTATTGGGAAAATAAAAGGGCAAATCAAGTTAAGGGTGATTAGATCGTGAGGTATTTTTCCAAAACTCTTCCGGTTGATTTAGTTGGTTTTTCAAAAATTTATTAAGCCACTATCCAAACAAGCTTCGCTTATTGCCAATTAGCCGGTGAAGAGAGTAGCACTCTTGGGGGGATAAATCGTATATGCTAAAACGCTAATGCTTTAAATTACGAATATTCTAAAAATATATAAATTCAAATGGCGATATTTTAAAGTCAGATTTGCAGAAGGGATAGCATAGATATATATGATTTAGATTGGTTGGAACTGGAGGTTCAGGTTGAATTGGGAGTGCTATTATTAAGGATTCTCAAAAAAAGACGGTATTGCTATTAATGCAGATATAGGAGTTGAAACAAATTTAGATAAAGGTTTGCTGAAAGCGGATATTACTAATTCCAATTACATTGCAAATAGCCTGTTGATATAAGTTTTATTGAGCTCATATTTCCATAAATAATATAAGCAATTTGATTTATAATTGGAATAATGATGATTCTATTCAATCAGCTAGAGATAGTGTTCTCAAAAAATTCAAACGCATAAACGGTTTGGTTAATAATGCTTATCCTAGGGCTAAAGACTGGGGGCACTAATTTTGAAGAGATTGATACCGAATCTTGGCGTAAAAATGTAGACATGCAATTGAATAGTTATTTTGTATTTTGTCAAAAAATATTAAAGCAAATGGATGTTCAAAAATCAGAGGCGATTGTAAATATTGCTCCCATAGCGTCTTTTTTGCTTTCAGGTGAGGCCAGATATGTAACGGGACATAATTTAATAATTGAAGTGGATGGGCGGCAATTTAGTGGAAGTTGCAATTTTTTTAGAAATTAATCCTTTTGTTAAAATAATGACACTTTTTAATACAATTGAAAAAATGATTCCGAGGCGCTTTCGTTATCCGATCAAAGTTTTTGTTTTGCGGCTCTTTGTCAGGATTAATTTTTTAAATCAACGAAAGTTGTTTCAGTCTAAACTTACCAGGCTGATTAAATATGCTGACGCTGAAAAGGTGTTTGATGATTTCTGTACGGTTAATAGTCCTTATTGGGAGAAGCTAGATCGCCTGGAATCAAGTCCTGTGATTTTAGTGGAAGGATTTTTAGCGGAATACGGGCCAAATTATTTGATGCGAACAGGCATTATTACTAAGGCATTGGAAAAGGTCTCAGATGCGCGACCTGTAATTTTATTGGTGCATGGGACTAAAGAAGAGCCTTATAAGAGAAAATTGTATGAATCATTTAAAGTTTTTGAATGTGTTGGTATTTATGATGATATTTATGCACGGCTAACAGTATTAAAGAAAATATTAATAGGAATCTTGACCAGATTTTATTTTCATTACTCAGAATTTTTATTCTTATTCGGGCGAGGCGAGAGTTTTATTAAGCTGTCTTTTCGAGGGATTCAAATCGGAGATATGCTGTATGATGAAATGATTAAAGAATGTCAGAAAGGGAAATATACAGTCCGGTATATCGTCAGAGATCATTATTATCTTTTTAAAAAAACATTTGTTTATTTTTTTGCTTTAGATGAGCTTTGCAGGAAGTTTAATATTAAATACTATGTCTCCACACATTCCCAGTACATTACTTATGGTTTGCTGTTAAGATATTTTTATCATAAAGATATTGTATGTATTGAAACAACAGATGATCAAGTGTTTATACATAATGAGCTTTTTGTTCCGCGATATCATATGGCGATGCATAAAATGATCGCAGATCAATTGCCTGCTATTCTTCAGAATGAGGATTTGCTGCAGCAGGCAAAGAGCGAGCTTGAATCAAGATTTGCTGGAAAAATTGAACAGATAGATGCTCAGCTGGCATACGGGGGAAAGCAGATCTACACGAAACAGGATTTGAAATTGAAAATAAATATACAAAATGACAATCCTATTGTTTTTATTTTTGCGCATATCTTTTCTGACACTCCCAGAGGATCAAGCGAAAATCTGTTGTTCATGGATTTTTATCAATGGCTTCTGGAGACGTTAAGACATGTCAGAACCATTAAGAATGTCAATTGGATCGTTAAGCCTCATCCATCTGTAAAGCCATATAATGAAGAAGGGAAGGTGGAAGAAGTCGTTCATAAATTTAAAGGGAAGAACAGCTCGATTTATGTCTGCCCTTCTGATTTTAGTACAGCAGGTTTGATCGGCAGTGCTGATGCTATCACGACTTGCCAAGGTACGGTTGGTTTGGAATATTCATGCGTCGGCATACCAACTGTTTTGGCAGGATCCCCGTTTTATTCGGGGTTTGGTTTTACCAGTGAACCGAAATCAAAGAAAGAGTATTTTGATGTATTGGGAGATGTTGGATGTCTTAAGCCGCTGAGTCTTGATCAGATCAAAACCGCTTTGGCGGTTTATATGGGATTTAAAAATGTTTTTAGCACGGATTATACCTTTATTGATACTGTTTTAAAGAGTAGGGTGTGGGGCCATGATGAGGAGCCAGATGCGCTTGGTGCATATGCGTTAATGATGGATCGGTTAAAGAAAAATGATCCGAAAAAAAGTTTGCTTTATGACACGATTATTAATTCTTTTTCAAAGAAAGAAAATTGAGTGTGTTATGAGTCTTGCATTGCTAAAAAAAATTATAAACAAAATAGTTGTTCTTACAGAAGAGGCAGTGCTTTCTCTATATGAGTATTTTTTTATTCTTTTTATTTTTAGAAAGAAATGCGCGCGATTGCCGTCATCTGTTAGCGGACACGTTAATGTGCTTACAGACGATCATTTTTATAAGATCGTTTTTAAAAATCAGGCTTTCTTTTTTGAGGAAAAAAAACATTTCGACTTGGTTTTTAAAAAGTATTCGGAAATCGGGAAGATCATTCCGGATTATGAGTATTTGTCTTATTTGAATGAGAAGATAAACGTGATGAGGGCCCAGAAGCTTTGTTTGATATCTGATCGTAAAGAGAATTTTGAGGCTGCAGAAAAGATATTGAAAATATTCAGTGAGTATGGTGAAGGGCGGAATTGTAAGATAGCGCAGTTTTCATCGTTATTAGATGGTCTTGTCCTTATCAGAAAATTTTATGGCACGGAAACACATGAGAAGGTGTTATTGTATGTTGAGCAGTTTTTAGCAAAAGGTCAATTCAGGGTCGGGCCTTGCCATGGTGATTTTCATTATAAAAATATTATGAAGCAAGGAGAGGATATTTATATCATTGATTTGGATTGTTTCAGGCAAGATGGCCTGCAACCGTTGGATGCGATTTATTATGTTAACCAAGATGCGGCAGATGCTGTGAAGATGCCATGGCATACTGTTTTGATAGATATGATTAAGGACGGAAATATGTATATAGAGCATTATCATTTCCTGAAAAATTTTTTAGATATAAATGATTTGAAAGGTTATGCTTTAATCTATTGTTTGGATAGATTAGCTCAGGACGGCAAGTATTTAAACATATGGAGTATTTTTCAAGGAGATAAATTGAGAAATAATTTACTTTTTTTAGCTGAATAAGGAATGATGGTTCCATTGCAGAAATAGTAACCTTTGAAGTCATACATTGGCTATTATAGTTTGGAAATCTTTTAACGAGCCTAGTGTGCATTTTTTTACATCAAACGATATGTCTCAGCAGTTGGCTTTTATGAATTATATTTCATTAGAAGGATAGTTTTTAATAGAAAAATTGATATATCGGAATAATACATTCAATTATAAGATTTTATAATCAACAAAAAGTAGAAGGTAGTATTATGATAACAGCAATAAAAGAAGAAACAGAAGTCCTTCCTGGAGGATTAATAACACTACATTCAAATGTGCTTCCGATATATTCAAAAGTAATAGTAAGCGCAGTCATCGAGACAGAATATAAGCCTAAGCCCAGAAAGTTGTCAACTATTGTAGGCAGCGCCAAAGGTTTATATTCTTCGCCCAAAGAAGTCGATTCCAGAAAAAGTTAACCACTGATTGACACTAATGCACACTAATATTAAGAAAAGCTCGCAAGCTGAAAGCTTGTTTAACCTGAAAGTTAAAAACATATAAATTGAGTTTTATATTTTTTTATCTTTTCAGATTATGTCATAATATGACATGAGTTTTATCATTAGTGAAAATTAGTGCAGATTAGCGGTTAAAGAGTCTTATGGCTATTATAAAAATAGAAAATTTGTCAAAAAAATACATTATCGGGCATGACAAAGCCGCAAAATTAGACGGCAATGATTAACACATGATAAATGAATATGAATAAACTCGCCCCTATAGTTTTATTTGTATATAATCGACCGTGCCATATGCGGCAGACAGTTGAGGCTCTCCAGAAGAACCTTCTAGCTTCAGAGAGTGAACTTATAATTTATTCGGATGGATTTAAATCTGAATTGGATAGTGATAAACATCAAGAATATTTATTAAGAATTACAGTTTCCAAGACTTCCTGCAAGGAAGGAATTCAATTGATATGCCACAGCAGCTGGCAAATGTATCAAGCAAATTAAGGCTATGAATAAAGAGTATATTGATAAAATCATAAAGGAAGGCGAAGGGATTAGCACTGAGTTTAAGTCCGCTGAAAAGGGATTGCCTAAAAGCCTTTTTGAAACAATCTGCGCCTTTTTAAACCGAAATGGTGGTGCGATACTCCTTGGTGTGGCAGACGACAAGACTGTAATAGGAATAGATCCCTTAAAAGTCGAATCCTACAGCAAGGACATAGCAAACTCTTCGAACAATCCAAACAAGCTCTTTCCATCTTTTCTTATTAATTGTGAAGTTGTTTCATATGAAGAGAAGATTTTGCTCTATATTCATGTACCTGTTTCATCTCAAGTTCATAGATGCGATAATAAAATTTTCGATCGAGCTGTAGATGGTGATTACATAGTTAAATCAGATGAACAGATAAAAAATATTTATACCAGAAAGAACTTCTGCTATTCGGAAGGAACAATTTATCCGTATCTTAAAGAAAAACACTTTGAGGCAGGTATTGTCGAAAGAGTTCGTTCTATGATTAAAATACAGAGGCCAAAGCATCCGTGGAATCATCTTTCAGATCGTGATTTTTTAATCTCCTCAGGACTTTACAGAACAGACTTCGCAACAAATCAGGAAGGTTTTACGTTAGCTGCATTACTATTATTTGGGAAAGAAGAAGTCATTCAAAGTGCTGTACCTCATTATAAAATTGATGCTCTTTTGCGTAGAAATGACATTGAGCGCTATGATGATAGAGAAAACATCAGATGCAATTTAATTAATGCTTACGATATTTTGATGAATTTCATCGCCAAGCACCTTCCTGATAAGTTTTATCTTGATGGAGTACAGCGAATCTCATTAAGAGATACTATCTTTCGTGAAATAATAACTAATTTTCTTATCCACCGCGAATATACAAATGCCAGTCTCGCTACATTGATAATCTATAAAGATAGAGTTGAAGTGAGAAATGCGAATAAGCCCCATTCTTACGGACCCCTTTATCCTGGGAGATTTGAGCCTTTCCCCAAAAACCCTAATATAGCGAAAATGTTTGTCCAAATAGGACTTGCCGAAGAATTAGGGACAGGTATTAGAAAAGTTTTCCAGTACATAAAGCCATATTCGAACTGCGATAACCTGGAATTCATGGAGCAAGATTTATTTACAGTTAGAGTGCCTCTGGAAGGATATAATACTACCAAATTTGAATCTAGTAATGACGGATTAAATGACGGATTAAATGACGGATTAAATGACGGATTAAATGACAGGCAAGTTCAAGTCTTGGAGATTATAAGAAAGAACCCTGGCATTCAAATAAAAACACTCAAAGAAAAAACTAATATACCTGTTGATACCCTTGATAGATATATCAAGCTTTTTGTTTCTAAAGGATTAGTCGGGAGGAGGGGCAGTAAAAAAACCGGCGGATACTTTACTTTTTAACAAATGGAATAGAAAAATGATTAAACAAATTTCACACAATCAGAAGCTTTTGGGGATAATTATCCCCAAAGACTTCCATAAGGAAGGGATAGAGTTTTTTACATCAAACGATATGTCTCAGCAGTTGGCTTTTATGTCTCATCATAAGGGGCATGAAATAGTTCCGCATTTTCATAATCCTGTTCCAAGAACTATAAATTATACACAAGAAGTTCTTTTTATCAGAAAAGGAAAACTCAGGGTAGATTTTTACGACGATAAACAGGAATATCTGGAAAGCCATGTTTTAGAAGCTGGGGATGTAATTCTTCTGGCGTCAGGCGGGCATGGATTTGAGGCATTGGAAGACCTTGAAATGTTTGAAGTGAAACAGGGCCCATACATAGGAGAAAAATGTAAAACACGCTTTACTTCTGTCTCATCAGAGAAGATAAAAATTATTAGCGATAATAAGTGAAGATTAGCAGTTAAATCGAACCACTAATTTACACTGATGATCACTGATTTATATTAGAGATTTGAGAGAAAATATTAGTTTTATGGAAAAAGAGAAATTACTTAAACTCATAGAAGACGGTGAAAGTTCCACAATAGAGTTTAAAACCTCCTTCAGTAAAGACGTAATTGAAACAGTTGTTGCTTTTGCTAATACTAAGGGAGGCGAGATAGTTATTGGTATAAGCCCGAAGAAAGAGATTATCGGCGTTTCATTTTCCGAGGAAAGCCTCCAGATATGGGCAAATGAGATAAAACTTAATACAACGCCCAATATTATTCCTGAGATAGAACTTATTGAATTAAATGGAAAATATATGGCTGTAATGAGTGTTTCTGAATACCCGATAAAGCCCGTTGCCTGTAAAAATAAATATTTCAAGAGAGTGTTGAATTCAAACCATCTGATGAGCGCCGATGAAATAGCCAATGAACACCTTAAAACCATAAATAGCAGTTGGGATTTTTATCCTGATCCATACCATACACTGGAAGATATTTCTTTCGAGAAAATTCAGGCTTTTATCAAAAGAATTGAATCTAGAACAGGAATCTCAATAATTTTATCGCCTTTTGAATTCCTTGCTAAACTTGAGTTTATCAGAGACAATAAGTTGACTTTCGGTTCTTATCTTCTGTTTGTGAAAGATTACTGCCTGATAAGCGACATACAAATCGGTCGATTTAAAAGTGAAATAACTATTATAGATTCTGCTTCTCTCAGAGCAGATATTATTACAGAAGTTGAAGAGGTAATTTCATTTATTAGAAAGCATTTGATGGTGGAGTATATTATAACATCAACCCCTGCTCATACAGAACGCTTTGACTATCCTCTTGATGCCATAAGGGAGATTGTTATAAATATGATAGTTCACAGAGATTATAGGGAGAGCAGCGGAAGCATTATTAAAATCTTTGATAATAGAATAGAATTCTATAATCCAGGCAAGCTTTATGGAGGAATTTCCCTGAAGGATCTCTTAGAAGACAATTATACTTCTCAAACACGGAATAAGCTAATAGCCAATGCATTCAAAGAAATAGGTTTAATTGAACGGTACGGTTCGGGCATAAAAAGGATACGCAGCCTTTGCGAATCTCATGGCGGGATTTCTGTAAAATTTGAAGAGGTGTTCAATGGCTTCAGAGTTACTCTTGAAAAGATAAAAAACTCTGTCACCGATAAGGTCACCGATAAGGTCACCGATAAGGTCACCGATAAGGTCACCGATAATCAGATGATAATTATTAATATGATTAGACAGAACCCTAGAATTACTACTATTGAAATGGCAAGTAAAGTAGGGATTTCACAAAGGAAAATTAAAGAAAACCTGGCCAAATTAAAAAAAGCTGGGTTCGTAAAGCGAGTTGGAGAAGAAAAAAAAGGACATTGGGAAGTGTTATAAAATGATTCCTGTTAATACTCCAAAACTTGACGGCAATGAAGAAAAATATCTGCTCGAATGCATAAGAACAGGGTGGATATCATCCGAAGGGCCTTTTGTCAGTAGGTTTGAAAAAGAATTTTCCGCATATATTGGGAAGAAATACGGAATTGCTGTCGCTAATGGTTCAGGCGCTCTGGATATAGCTGTCAAATCTATCGGGATAACTTCAGGCGATGAAGTCATAATGCCAACTTTTACAATAATATCTCCTGCTCAGTCAGTAGTAAGGCAGGGAGGTATTCCTGTTTTAGTCGATTCTGATCCAGATACATGGAATATGGATGTATCACAGATTGAACAAAAGATAACGGTCAAAACTAAAGCCATACTTGTTGTTCATATTTATGGACTGCCTGTAGATATGCGTCCCGTAATTGATATAGCCCTCCGATACAATTTGAAAATTATTGAAGATGCCGCTGAAATGCACGGACAGACTTACAATGGGGAAAAATGCGGTTCTTTTGGCGATATAAGCATATTCAGCTTCTATCCTAATAAACATGTTACTACCGGAGAAGGAGGGATGTTGTTAACAGACGACCACTTCCTGGCAGAGAGATGCAGAGAATATAGAAATTTATGTTTCCAGCCAAAGCGCCGTTTCATGCACGAAGATTTGGGATGGAACTATAGAATGACAAACTTGCAGGCCGCTCTTGGTATAGCTCAGCTTGAAAGAATTGATTGGGCTGTAAAAAGAAAAAGAGAAATCGGATCTCTATACAACAAATACTTATCGGGAATTAGAGGATATCAGCTTTCATTGCAAACAACAGATTATGCGGAAAATATTTACTGGGTTTATGGAGTAATTTCAGAGGAAGATGCTCCCATATCAGCGCAAGAAATCCAAAAGAAGCTGGCTGAAAAGAAAATTGGTACACGTCCTTTCTTCTGGTGCATGCATGAACAGCCTGTTTTTAACAAGATGGGTTTGTTCCTTAACGAACATTATCCTGTGGCGGAGCATATGGCGAGAAACGGGTTTTATCTGCCAAGCGGACTTGGTATTACAGATGATGAGATAAAATTAGTCTCAGAAGAATTAAGGAAAACTGTAAACCACTAATTATCAATTATGAGCAACCCAAATATTTCAGATAATCAGTTTAAAGACTATGCGGCCTACTATGATCTCTTGAATCAGGATAAAGATTACTTCAAAGAGGCTAAATATATTCATGATTTAATTCAAAAGCACAAGCCAAAGACTAAAACTATTTTAAGTTTGGGCTGTGGCACAGGGCGATATGAAAATGAGATTGCTAAATACGGTTATGAAATCACAGGTGTTGATATTTCATCCCAAATGATAGAAATAGCTGAAAAATCAAAAGCTAAAAATTGCTTATTTGCCAGCGGAGATATAAGAGAAATAAGATTAGATCAGAAGTTTGATGCAGTAATATCATTATTCCATGTCATGAGTTATATGACTTCAGATGAAGATTTATCAAGAGCTTTTAAAACGGCAGAAGAACATCTTAATAGTGGAGGAATTTTTATTTTTGATTTCTGGCACGGCCCTGCAGTTTTAGCTGACCCTCCATATTCTAGGACAAAAGCATTTGAAAATGATAAATTGAAAGTTGACCGAACAGCTTATCCCTTGGTTAGTCAGGATTCACAGTTAGTTACAATTGATTATAAAATAGAAGTCTTTAATAAGTTATTCAGACAGAAACAATATTTCTATGAAACTCATAAATTGAGATATTTATTTATGCAAGAAATAGAAACTTTACTTAACAAAGTTTTTTTACATTTAAATTCCAAGCTCGAATGGCTATCATATACTAAAGAGCCTGACTCAAATTCATGGTATGCTTTGGTAATAGCAACGATTAAATAAAGGCAAAGTATGAAAGTCGGTATATGGATTGAAGAAATTCCAAAAACAACAGGTGGAGGATATTCATACCATGACGCTTTAATTAATTTGATTGATAAATATGAGTTTTCATCTGAAATTGAAATAGTTTTTTTATTTGAAAAAAAACTATTATTTACAAGTTTTATTAAGAACTATTTACAGATTAAATATCCGATTTATTTAAGACTGGGCTTTCTTTTTATGATTCCTTTTACTTTTCTTTTTTCAGGTAAAACTAGGAGGACTTTAAATAAATTTGTAAAAAAAGTTACTTTGGATCGATATCTACTTAACATGCTGCACTTAAATTCTATTAACATTATATACTACCCTCACCAAAGGTATTGTCGTTTAGATAATTATCCTTTTATAGCTTCAAATTGGGATATAGGACATCTATCTTGCTATGGGTTTCCGGAATTTATTATAAAGGGAGAGTTTGAATATAGAGATTATTGGTATAATCAAGAAATATATAAAGCCCAAGCTATTTTTGTTGAATCTGCAACTGGCAAAAATGAGCTTCTTAAATTTAGCAGATTACGTGAAGACAAAATTAAAATAATTCATCTCCATTCGGGTAATTATATAGAAGGGAATAAATCAAAGACAAAACTCTATGATAGACTAGAGCCTTTTAAATATTTCTTCTACCCTGCTCAATTTTGGCCTCATAAGAATCATTACAACTTACTTCTAGCCTTTAAAATAATTAATTCCAAGTTCCCAGATTATAAACTTGTATTAACTGGAGCTGATAAGGGAAATCTTAGCTATATAAAAGAAACCATAGAGACGCTAAATTTAGATTCTAATGTTATTTATCTAGGCTTTGTAGAAAATGGAATGATTAATGAACTATATAAAAATGCTACTGCTTTAGTTATGCCAACTTTTCTTGGACCTACTAATATGCCACTACTTGAAGCAAGAGGTTTAAATTGCCCTGTCCTTTGTTCAGATCTTAATGGACATAGAGAACAGTTGGGAGATGGAGCTTTATACTTCGATATGAAAAATCAATATGAAATAGCATCATGTATGGAGCAAATAATCGATAATGAATTTAGAATTAATCTGCTTAAGAAAGCTGAAATAGAAATGCAAAATTCACCATTTAAACACTCTACAGCCATTAAAGAATTTGAGAAAGCCATTTTAGATATAAATCAATATCGAAGATGCTGGAAAAATAATAATACTGCTTTCCAAAAAAATCTTAAAAAACATTTACTAAAATCATGGATGAAATATTTTTTATAAAATTATGATGATGCCAGCGTATAAAAAGATTTATTTCAAAATAATAGTTTATATTCACCCAATCAAATCCTTAATACATTAAATGGTTGATGTGGCTACTTTTCAAAATAATAATAAGAAGAATTTTCTTATTTCTATTACTATAGTAACTGTTTCATTCAATGCGGTTAAGACAATTGAGCAGACAATATTGAGCGTAATAAATCAGACTTACTCTAATTTTGAGTACATAATTATTGATGGCGGTAGCGTTGACGGAACTTTAGATATTATCAAAAAACATGCCCATAATATTAGTTATTGGACTAGCGAACCTGACAAAGGTATTTATGACGCAATGAATAAAGGAGTCGTTGCTGCAAAAGGAGATTACATTATCTTTTTGGGGGCAGATGATACTTTGACTGAGAGTTGCGTCATAGAAAAAGCAGCCTCAGAAATTGCAAACAACAGCTTTCCTGATATATGGTGCGGATCAGTAAGAGTTATTGATAAAAGTTTGAATTTATGCAAAGAATATTACCCTATGTATAACAACAAGGTCGAGCTTTCTAAAATGGCTTTATTTCATCAATCTGTTTTTGCGAAAAAAAACTTACTTCTTGAACACAAATTCGATGCTTCTCTTCAAATTGTTGCCGACTATGAATTTTTCTGCTGGTGCGCTTTTAATAAGAGAAGTATCTCTACCGGCAATCTGTGTATAGCAAATTTCAGTATGGGCGGTGTAAGCGTAACAAGAGTAATAAAAGCGTTTTATGAAAGACAAAAAGTTCTTAGAAGATATGCCCCAAATTCAAACCAGGTGTCAGTTTTTTTAAACTTAGTCAAATGTTACTGTCAGTTCTTTTTAAAATCGATATTATTAAAGTGCAGGCTATTACACCAAATCAGGCTTCTTTCAGGATGGAAAAGATAAAAGAAATAACAATCAGTGTAAATCTGAGTAATCTGTGGCAGAAGAATAAATAAGTTAGCCACTGATTTCACGGATTAAGACAGGATTAAAAGAAAAGATAACAATCAGTGTTAATATGCGTGGCTAAAGGCAGTTATTAGCTGATAAAACAATTCGTATAATTAGTGTCACTAGTGGTTAAACTGAAAGTATTTGTATATCAGCGAAAATCAGGTGTGCCAAGAGGCTTAAAAACTGAAAACATTATATTACAATCTTCTCGTTACTATAGGGTATTAAGTTTAGTGGTGAACCAAATAAATTGGAGTATTTATGAGAAAAGCTTTTATTACCGGAATAACTGGACAAGACGGTTCTTATCTGACCGAGCTATTGCTTGAAAAAGGGTACGAGATTCACGGTATGATCCGCAGATCAAGCTGTATTAATACCAGGAGAATAGACCATCTGTATATGGATAGACACAATAAAGGCGTTAGGCTATTCCTTCATTATGGAGACTTGTGTGATTCCAGCAATATAAATAGACTGTTGGAAAAAATTCAGCCGGATGAGATTTACAACCTTGGCGCTCAGTCGCATGTTCAGGTTTCATTTGAAGTTCCTGAGTATTCAGCGGAAGTAGATGCTATTGGAACTTTACGATTGTTAGATGGGATACGAGAAACAAAAATAAACACAAGATTCTATCAGGCATCTACTTCAGAATTATTTGGTAAAGCGCAGGAAGTTCCTCAAACTGAAAAAACACCGTTTTATCCTCGTTCTCCTTACGCTGTCGCGAAATTGTATGCTTATTGGATGGTTGTTAATTACAGGGAAGCATACAATTTACATGCCAGTAATGGCATTTTATTTAATCATGAATCGCCAAGGAGGGGTGAAACATTTGTTACACGCAAGATTACAATGGCTGCAGCAAAAATAAAAAAAGGTCTGCAGGATTGTTTGTATATCGGGAATCTAGATGCAAAGCGTGACTGGGGTTACGCTCCGGATTATGTAAGAATGATGTGGCTTATTCTGCAACAGGACAAGCCGGACGATTATGTCGCAGCTACTTATGAAATGCACACTGTAAGAGAATTTATTGAAAAGTCTTTTGAATATCTAGATATTCAAATTAAATGGGAAGGAAAAGGTGTCAGTGAAATAGGGATCGATAAAAAAACAGGAAAAGTAACTATACGCGTTGATCCCAAATATTATCGATTAACTGAAGTTGAGCATCTTATGGGCAATCCGTTGAAGGCCAAACAGAAATTAGGATGGGAACCAACAGTGAAGTTCAACCAATTAGTAGAGATCATGACAAAAGCTGATTTCGAGGCTATGTCGTAAGATGCTAAGATAGATGCTAAAGTTTAGGGCTTCATTTTTATCATTGATTTTCGCTAATTGACACTAATGTGTTTTGCTACACAAAATACGGGTATTTAACCTGTTAAAAGGAGCTGACCGCATAAAGCTTCAGGCACGGTACGATAAATCTTCCAAAAAACTTTCCAAAAGCATTTGCGTTCTGTAGGCAGACGGATAGTTTAATGGCCTTCTGCAACGAGACCCCCGAATGGGTCCTCCGGGTGCGGGAGAGGCTAATTAGACAAGATGAGAAGGGGTCAAAAAAACTTCAAAAAATAAATTGGAGTGAGATTGACAAAGTAATTTAGTGGTCTAGTTTAAAAGCCTTGTCCGGAAAAAACCGGATGTGCTGATTGAAGAAAATGAGAATTGAATTATGCGGGTAACCCCCGCAAAAAATTTATTGAGACTCTATATAGTCATATAGAGTAGTAGTTCTTTGTACTATGAAAGAACTCGCGTAAAAAACAGCTTTAGTCCGACGAATCAGACTTGTCTGACAAGTCCGACAAGAGTTTAAAATTTTTTATGGAGAGTTTGATCCTGGCTCAGAACGAACGCTGGCGGCATGGATTAGGCATGCAAGTCGAACGCCTGTAGCAATACAGGAG
>Ga0209417_1002160_pt1 | contig 31998 bp, 32 predicted proteins | sample RifGroF2_FD_184002 | JGI IMG/M metagenome (GOLD analysis project Ga0209417, IMG submission 184002) | Groundwater microbial communities from Rifle, Colorado, USA - Groundwater F2 (SPAdes) (version 2) | ecosystem: Environmental > Aquatic > Deep subsurface > Groundwater | place: Rifle, Colorado... | reverse complement strand
TTTATGTATTTGCGCTGTATACCTTGATAAATTACGAAAAAAATTCTTTATAAAATTTTTATAAAGAATTTTCTATGAAGTTGTACAATAAAATTAAGGTTGAAAAATATAGTTTTTAAGAGGATGAAAGAATGAAAGACAAGCAATTTTTAATGATTCCAGGTCCAACACCAGTGCCGGAAACAGCTCTTTTAGCTATGGCAAAACACCCGATGGGACACAGAAGTTCTGAATTTTCAGCGGTTCTTGCAGAAGTTTTTGCGGATTTAAAATGGCTGTTCCAGACTCAGGAAGATGTGTTTATCTTAACATCAAGCGGTACAGGCGCTATGGAAGCGGCTATTTATAATCTTGTAAATCAAGGGGATAAAGTTCTTAGCCTTGTTATAGGAAATTTTGGCGAAAGATGGGCAAAAATTGCTAAAATGCGCGGCGCTGATGTGGAAACAATAAACGCCGATTGGGGAAAAGCTATTGATCCCGCTGTTTTAAAAGCAAGACTTGATCAAGACATAAATAAAGAAATCAAGTTCGTTACCCTGACACATAATGAAACCTCAACAGGCGTTACAAACGATCTGAAAACCTTAAACGATATAATTCAACAACATGGCGCGATTTCTGTCGTTGACGGAGTCACCAGTGTTGGAGCAATTCAGCTTAAAATGGACGAATGGGGAATAGATGTTGTTGTTTCAGGAAGCCAAAAAGGATTTATGATTCCTCCGGGCTTGGCATTTTTGGCTTGCAGCAAAAAAGCATGGAAAGCTTATGAAAATTGCAAAAATCCTAGTTTTTATTTTAATTTTGGGGCGTACAAAAAATCTGCCGCAGAAAGTACAACTCCTTACACACCTAACGTTTCATTGATTATGGCTCTTCGGGAAACCTTAAAAATGATGAAAGCCGAAGGCTTGGAAAACATCTTCAACAGGCATGCAAGACTTGCAGCAGGCTTGAGAGCCGGCGTAAGAAGTATGGGCTTAAAATTATTCGTGGAAGATGACAGCATCGCAAGCAACGCAATCACGGCAATTCTTCCTCCTGACGGCGTTACTGTTCCCGATATCAGAAAAACACTTAATAAAGACTTTGATATTGTAGTTGCAAACGGTCAAAATCAGCTTCAAGACAAAATTTTCAGAATGGGACATCTCGGTTTTGTCAGCGAAAGAGATTTAATAACAGCAGTAGGTTCTCTGGAAATGGCTTTAGCTAAACTCGGCTATAAATCACCAAAAGGAGAAGCAACCACCGCAGCAATCAAAGCGTTGATATAACAGACTAACCTCTGTCATTGCGAGGCAATAATTTTAGTATTTCACCATTATCAAACTTACGAAGCAATCTTCCTAATGGCAACACGCCACTTTAGAAGATTGCTTCGTTACTTTAATTGTTCTGTTATGCAGACAATATATGCCTCGCAATGACAGCTTTGCTATTATTGATGTGTTGTATTTGAATTTTTTAAATGCTGCATTAATTCAATCGGGAATAAAACAATTGTATTTGATGGTGAAGCGCCAAGTCCGTCAATAGTTTGCAGGGTTCTTAGTTCCATAGCGCCTTTGCTTTCGAGCATAATTCTTGCCGCATCGGAAAGATTTACGGATGCAAGCTTGTCGCCTTCCGCTTTAATGATTGTGGCTCTTTTTTCTCTTTCTGCAGAAGCCTGACGGGACATAACTCTTTTTAAATCTTCCGGCATCTGAATATCAAGGATTCTTACGGAGTCAACATTCATACCCCATTCTTTTACTTTATCTCTAAAGTGTTCATAAACTTCTTTTTGAACTCTTTCTCTTTCAGCGAGAACTTCATCGAGGCTCAATCCGCCAAGAACATCTCTAAGAGAGTTTTGAGCATATTGAGAAATAGCAAATCTATAATCCTGAATCGTTATTATTGACTTTTCAGCATCTTCAATCTTGAAAAACACTACACCATCAACTTCTATAGGCACGTTATCTTTTGTAATTACGCTTTGTTTTGGAATATTTAATGTTAAAACTCTCATATCCAAAAATTTTGCATAATCAATTATTGGAATAACATATATAATTCCGGGACCTTTCACTGAGTGAAAACTGCCAAATCTGAGAATAACGGCTCTTTCCCATTGAGCGGTAATTCTAATGCCGGAAATAAGCGTTGAAAGAATAGCCAATATGATTGCTTCCAGAAAAATAATTATGACAAAAGGCATTCCGGTTGCTGCAAAAATACCAAACATTAATAGCAGGGAAATAGCCGCGCAAACCATAAATATAATTCCTCTAAGCCCTGAACCGAGAGAAACATGCTCATAAGATGGGGAAGCAAAACTTCTTGACATATAACCGTCAACAGGATTGATAATAGACATACAAACCTCCTTTTTACTATTTAAGTAATAATTATATACAAATAGAGTTTGTATGTAAATAAAATTGATCTAGATAACCATGTTTTTTGTTAATCTTTTAAATTTTTTTGTACATAGAATTATTTGGGTCTATTTTTGAGTAATAAAAAATACAGGTTATGCCTGCATTTTTTATATGTTTATTTAAAAATTTATTCTTCTGTTGTAACTGTTTCTTCAATCGCTGAAACTTCTTCAACTTCTTCTTTGAATACTTCTGATGCTGAAACAACAACAGGAAGCTCAACCGTTACTTTTGAAGTTAATTTAATAGCCATTTTGTATTCGCCAATAATGTTGATTGGCTTGTTGAGAGAAATATTTCTTCTGTCAACTTCAACGCCCGAGATGGCGATAACTTCTTCAGCAAGTTTTCTTGTGGTGATAGCGCCGAATAATTTTCCGCTTTCGCCGGCTTTTGTTGTGATTTGAAGTTTGCCGATAGCTCTAATTGTATCAGCTTTTGCAACAGCTTCCGCATGAAGTTTTTCAGCTTGCGCTTTAATTCTTGCGAGGTTTCTTTCTCTGTTTTTAAGAGCGCCATCTGTTGCTAATTCTGCAAACTTATAAGGTAAAAGATAATTTCTGGCATGACCGTCTTTTACATCTACTATATCTCCTGATTCACCAAGAGACTGTACATCTTTTTTAAGGATAACTTTCATTTTTCCTCCAGACTATTTATTGTATTTATACATTCCAATTATTTTTTTAGAACCACATTCAAACCCTAGCTTACTATAAAAGTTTTTTTTATCCAACTCTGAATATAAAGTAATTAATGGTATATCATAATCGTTTAGTTTAGTCAGCATGGAATTTAACAATAATTTACCTATGCCCTGTTTTTGATATGTAGGCAGTATTGAAAAATCCCAGATTGTGACGCTAAAAACGCCGTCTCCTGTTGCTCTTGCTAAACCGACAAGAATTTCACCAATCCATGCCGAAACTACAAGAAAGCTTCCTTCAAGCGATCTTTTAATTTCGCAACATTCCCTTTGCTGCCATCCTACAGAGAGATAAAGCTGCTGAACAAATTCAGGAGGAATATTTTTGTCATATTTTATTTGTATTTCTTTTAAACAATTTTTTTTCTGCATTTGTAATGTTTTGAACACTTTAACTCTATTTTTTTGTTAACACCAAAATAGATTCTACGTGGTAAGTATGGCAAAACATATCAACCGGCTGGATAAATTCAGGAATAAAATCATCGCTTAAAAGTTTAACGTCTCTTGCTAAAGTCGATGGGTTGCAGCTTATGTAAATTATGTATTTTGTTGCAAGTTTTTTGACAGATTCGATGACAGATTCAGAGCACCCTCTTCTTGGCGGGTCAAGAATAACTATATCAAAAGTTTGAGGCTCTACTATTATTGGCTCTTCATCTTCGTTTTCACGCTCTTGTTCGCCACCTGTCATTTTTTTCAAAACTTCATCAGCATTGCCTTGAACAAAAGTAATATTTTCTATGTTGTTACGTTTTAAGTTTTCCAGTCCGTCATTTATGGAACTTTCACTTTCTTCCACCGCTGTAATATTTGAAGCTAAGTCGCTCAAAAACATGGAAAAACTTCCCGAGCCTGCGTAAATATCTAATATCGATACGTCATTGCGAGGAGCTTGCGACGAAGCAATCCATTCATTATTTAAGGGTGTTTGGATTGCTTCGTCGGCACTTCGTGCCTTCTCGCAATGACAGTTAGAGATTGTATCGGTTGTTAATCGATCTTCAACTATTTTTCTGACTTCGGAAAACATTTTTTGAGCAGTAAGAGGATTTACCTGAAAAAAACTTTCTGCGGAAATATGAAAAATCTTTTCATCCAGCACTTCTTCAATATAATCTTTGCCTTCGATAAGCTCTGTTTCTTTTCCTAAAATAACGTTTGAACGGTTCGTATTAAAATTTAGCAGCACTCCGCTAATGTCAGGAAATTCGTTTTTTACCGCTGTACATAATTCTTCTATGATGTCATTGCTTTCTTTGTCATTAATCACAATAGTCAAAAGCAAATCTTTATTTGTCTGGCTGTATCTGAAAACAAAATGCCGAATCAAACCTTTTTTATTCTTTTCATTGTAGGCAGTAAGGTCTAATTCTTGCGCTTTTTTTCTTAAAAATTCGGCAATTTTATCGATTATACGCGGTTGAATCGGGCAGAATTTTATATTTACTATGTCATGTGTGTTTTTTCTGTAATATCCCGCCAGAAACCTTTTGGAAATTTTTGTTTGTTGAACAGGATATTGAACTTTGCAGCGGTATTCCTTGACTTCATTGCTTCTTATTACATCATTAACCGGAACTTCAATTCCTGCGATTTTTTGCATGCATTCTTCAATAATTTTTTTCTTTGCTCTTAATTGCTCTTCATAGTTTATATGCTGCCATTGGCAGCCTCCGCAGGCATTTGCCAACGGACAAAATGGTTTTGTTCTATGCTCGGAAGGAGTAATTATTTCTGTAACTACAGCATTCGCAAAGTTTTTTTTCACGGAAATAATTTCTGCTTTTACATGATCACCCGCAACAGTATCCGGCGCAAAAACCGTCATACCTTCAAATCTGCCTAAACCTTCTCCTCCATAGGTGAGTTTTTCTATATTTAATTCAATTATTTCATTTTTATTCATTATATTTGCCGCTTCTTTACATAAAAATTTTATTCCACTACCAGAATTATAGAACAAAGGTTGGGTTTTATTTAATTTATTATAAAACACCTTTTTATAGAAGTATTTGGAAAGAAAAACCCTCTACCCACAAGAAACACCCCCATTTGTAACAGAATGTTAACCCAATTTTTTTCAAAAAAGCAATTTTTTAATACAATTTGTTTTTATATTAATACGAGGTGATAGTGAAAGGTAAAAAATAGGGGAAATGAATTTTAAAAGATTTTAAATTATTTATTTAATCTATTTAATTATTTCTAAACCAAGGAAAAATATTCAAACGTTAAGGGTATGTATAGAGGAAAGAGAAAAAGAGGAGAAGGAAAATGTCAATTTACATGAGAAGGCAAACAATTAACGACGGTCACGGTCACACTATGCAAAGAACATTTATTAGAAGAACCGGTGACGATTGTCAACAATCCGTGTTTGGTGGCGGACTAAGAAGCCACTTTGGAATGAACGGTGGACACAGAATGCACGGCGGACACAGAATGCACGGTATGCATGGCGGACCAAGAATGATGGGTTTTCACCCAGGATTTTATCAAAATAATTACAGTGACGCTCCAAGCGGTAACGGTCGCACCGCAGATAAAATTAACACTTTCATAAACGGCGCTACAAGTGTTGCAAGTAATCTTTTATCTGCCCCATTGAAAATTTTAGGCGGCTTCAAATTATAGTCAAAATATCAGCTTAATTAAAACAAAACACAAAAGGAAGAATTAATTCTTCCTTTTGTGTTTTGCTGTAGGCAGGTTTTAGACTTCAAATTTTTGTTTAGGTTTTTTAATTCCAAAAACTGACAATAAAAATAAAATGGTATAATAATTGCGGAAGATTTTTTGAACGCAAAAAGGAATTAACAAATGTCAGAAAGTGTAAAAACATGGTCAGAATGGCTAAATAATACAAGATTTTCTTATTCTTCAGAAGAAGAAAATCAACAAACAATTTTAGAGCTGTTGGAGATTAGAGATAAAATTCTTGACAGAACAAACTTGAAATCAGGAGATGTTCTTCTAGATATAGGAACTGGCACAGGTTTACTTGCTTTTGGAGCTTACGAAAGACTAAAAGGTTCAGGGAAAGTTATAGCTTCTGATGCTTTTATAGATTGTCTTGATGAATGCTGTAAAATCGCTCATTATTATGGAATAGAGAACGAAATAACTTTTCTGCAGGCAGATGCGACTGATATAAAAATTCCTGATGCTTCGGTTGATATTGTTGTTACAAGATCGGTACTTGTTCATATCATTGATAAACCTAAAGTAATAAATGAATTTTTCAGAATATTAAAATCAGGTGGAAGAATATCATGTTATGAACCTCTAATGGGTAAAAATACAAAATTTTATGAATTTATTAATCCTGATAATTTTCCTAATTATGAAAAATTAAAAGAAATAGAAGACAAAATTACATCTGATAAAAATGATCCAATAATGAATTTTAATGAAGATTCTCTTAAAAAAAATCTTGAGAAAGCCGGTTTTAAAAATATAGATATAATTCAAGATGAAGCATTTTCAAAAACCGAGTTTTCAAAAGAAGCTATAGAAGCATTGCTTGATGCTACCTTAAGTGTAGGTCAACCAACGACAAGGGAAAAATACTTTCAATATATTTCGGAAAATGAACTAAATGAATTTATCGAAGCATTAAAATCCGAACTTGGCGAAAAAATAGTGACTTTTGATATACCAAAAGTTTATATTTATGCAGAAAAACAATAACAGATGCAATTTATAAAATAATTTCAACTTCGAATGTTCTATCCCACGGAAAATCAACATTCAAGTCAGATAAGTTTAAATTATACTCAATCTTTTTGGTAAGGTTTAACACTAAAGGAACTAACTCCTCCTTTAGTGTTTTTCTGTCTGCAAGATTTGTAATGGCTCTTATTTTTTGTCTTACAATTGTTTGATATGCCCAGTCATCGCCCAGCCTCACTAATAAAGTCTTTTTGAAGTTATTTAAGTCAAAGTTCTCAGTTTTTTCTGCAATAAATCTGGATATTCCGATAGAAATAACGCTTCCTAAAGTGTTTCCTGTGGTATTCCATCCTGCATAGCCATAAATTTTGTTAATATCTAGAGTTTTATCCAGTATCTGCATTACAAGCAGGTTATCCCCGCCGTTTGCGCAAGAAATATCTCCAATAATTACTGGTTTTGAGGAATTTTTTATAAAATCTATACAGAATTTTACAGCTTCTTTGTTTTCGGGTTCAAGGTAAATTCTTAGACAATGGTCGTTTTGAATATTTTTTGGCGTATGTACAAGCAAAACCATATCCGCATTTTCTTCTGAATCTGCGATTTCTCCTCCGCAAAGTTTTATTTGTCCCGATACTGATTTTAAAATCGTTTTATCTTCATAGCGGGAAATAACATTTTTGCCGTTTTCTGTGGAAAAAACAGGAAATATTTTTATTTTTTGATTGTCATGCTGAACTTGTTTCAGCATCTGAGATTGGATAGACCCTGAATTTATTTCAGGGTGACAATAATTTGAATGAGAATAGTTATCAACTATCGCTTTTGATACAAGATCGGAAGGGATTTCATCAGCACCTGTTAAGGTTACAGCTTTATCAAAAAATTTTTTGTCCTGTATTTCTGCATCAAGAGCTGCGGCTTCCTGAACATTTATCCCGAATTGACCTGTGTCATCCTTGCTGTATACCAGAAAATCCAGAAAATTCTCTTCTATCCATTTTAAATAAAATCTGTTTATCGAAAAATTTCTTTCTCTTGTTTTTAAGTAATCATCAAGAATTTCAGGAGGGATTTTATTTTTGAGTTCTTGCAAAGTTTGTTCGTCATTGCGAGGAGCTTGTGATGAAGCAATCCATTCGTCTATTTTATGCTTCAAATAAGAATATTTAAAAATTTCTTTGCCGAATTTATCCCAGTATTCTTTTTCTTCCTCGTTTACATAGCTGTCAGAAATCCGCATAATACTGCTAAACGCGTATATTTTCGCTTTGGTATCGTTACGATCTATAATATCTCGGAAAATATTGAGATTTTTAATGATTTCTTCCGGGTTAGTATTGAGTCTTCTGGAAGGAATAAGCCCTCCATAAGCGATAGTGTCAAGAGAAGTTACTATATAGTCTACTTTTTTCTGCTTTAATATATCATCAAGCCACTCAAGAATTTTATCAACCCGCGAATAACTAACCAGTCCTCCAAGAAATTCTCTCGGTGGAGCTAAAACTGTTATGTTTTTGTTTAATGAAGCTATTTGCTTCGGTAAGGTGTAGCTTACCGGGCGGTTATCCAGAGGGATTAATGCAATTTTAATATTATCAGTCATAATTGCTAGTTTGCTTTGTCTGTTTCTGTTTTCACTTGAGGTGTATGAATGTTTCTTAGCATTAAAGGCTGGCTGTTGTAGTACATTTCGTCTAGATAATAATTGTCTGAATCCCCATCAGCGCTCGTATCATTTATTTTATTAAATATTTCTTTGGCTTTATTCATATCGCCCCCTGTTCCAGGGATATTAGGTCCGAAATTTGGCATTGATTGGTTTTTTAATGGTTCTGTTATTACGACAGCGTTGATATTAGTTTCACTTCCGTCTATTCCCATTATTTTTGCAATTTTTAAGTCGCTAAAATCCGATTTTTTCCATACGAGAACTTCAAAATAAAGAATTTTCCCTATAAGCTCTTTTTCTTGAGGGAGTGGAATTTCCAACTCCAGAATCCCTTTATCTCCGATAATGCCTTCATGAGGCTTTATTATTTGACCCAATCTTAATTTATGTCCGTAATATTCGGGAGCTCCGCCATTTTCATCGGAAGTAACCAGAGAAACATGGCTTTCAGGTTCGGCTTTAATTACAAATTTTGTTTTATTGCCGATAATAAGTTTTGAAGGTTTATAAACAGCCGGAAAATCTCGATTTATACTAAATGATGACTTTTTTGTCGAACTTAAATCAAACACCTGCGCATTTATAGGCATAGAAAATGCCATTAATACTATTAAAGCAATGCCAATACAATTTTTTTTCATTCCGGCTATTCCTTAGATTGTTTTAAATTATATTATACCTTTAACCTGTTTTTAAGGATATAATTTATAAATAGTTTGATAAAAATTTAAGGAATATTCATGGGCAAGTCTAAATTAGGAACAAATATATTTGCAATAATTTTTAAAAGTTTGATGATTTACATACAAAATTTTCTGCCATTGTCGAGGGTAATGCTTTTTCCTGTTTTTGGTCAGATTATAGGAATATTTTTAATCTTTTATCCTAATTATCTTTATACAGAAAAATATTTGGCTAAATTATCAGGCGAAAATCTTGAACAGAATCTTGTTTTCATTCTTTTAGGCTTAATATTGATGGTAATTCCCGGTTTTGCTGTTTTTTTAAAAGCTTTCTGGGATTATATGATTGTAATGGTCTCTTTAAACCCTATAGTTTCTAATATAGAAAAAAAAGGAAGTTTTGGCGATTTTAAAGTTTATAACAGCTCCGTAAAATTTAAAACGAATAATTACGTAATTTTGCTTTTACTAATGACACTTTTCTGGCTGGGAATTTTGCTTTTTCCGTTTTTATCTTTTTTCTTGGGCTTCTTTATTAATACAGTTTTAATAACCCCAATTTTTCTATTGATGGTACTGACTTCAGTAATCTTCTCTATTATTTTATCCGTAAACCTTAGTCTTGTTTTTCAGGTATTTGCTTTTGAGTCAATATCGCCTGTTGAAGTAATCAAAAAAAGCTGGAACCTTATGAAAGGCAATTTCTGGCGAACAATATTTATGGGAATTCTTTTATTGGTTGTTACTTGCTTTATTGTTCCCGCGCTAATTACAGCTATGCTGGATAAATCACCCTTGATGACTCATTTAATAAATTCTTTTGAGGCTTACGTAAGTTTATTTGCTAAAAATCAGGCATTCGTAGAATTTTTAGCCAATTATAAAATGACGCCATTCGGACTGTCAGTTACTTTAGCTGTTTCAACAGTCGGAACAATAATAACAGCAATGATGCTTCCCCTAGGAAGCGCATGTTTTACCTTACTGTATTTTGATATTTTGGGTAGAAAATAATGAAAGTCGCAAAAAATTAGAGATTATGCAAATGTTTATATGTAAAAAATGTCAAACAATCGATAATTATGGCTTGGTGTTCAATCCAAATTATAAGGGCGCGGGCGTTTTTACAAAATCCATTAACGAGCATGATGAAATTGTTTTTAATGTTGACGGATATGAATTTATACCTGATTTAGGGTTTATGAATGCTCATGCTGTCTGTCAATATTGCGGAGAAATTAAGTGTTGGGAGTATCATTTTCCTAAATTCAAAGGGAAAAAGGCATAATATTAAATTTAAAAATATATTTTTAAAATTACCTTATAAAGATTCTCTGTAAATTTGAGAAACACTTTCTCGAGTAATTTCCATAGGAGTCACATTCTGAAGATCTTTCAATCCGGGAAAATTCATGCAAATTTCTGTCAGCTTGTCTATATCTTCTTCTGTAATTCCTTCAGCAGAAAGTTTTTTGTCCAAACCAAGACTAAACAGCCATTTTTCTGTTTCGACAGCGACTTTTTCAGCTTCATCAGGAGTTCCTGCAAGATTTGGAATTATTGGAGACAATAAATCAGCGATAATCTTGGCTTTTTGAGGATAAATTTGTTTTAATACAGCGGGGAGAAGCATTGTAAGACTCAATCCATGCGGAAAATCAGGTTTAAGCGCGTTTATGAATTTGGCAAGAGCATGTGTTATATGCAATCCCGTGCTGTCAAAAGCAATTCCCGCAATCATGGCGGCATAAGTCAAATAATATCTCGCTGTTAAGTCTTGAGGATTTTCTAAAACTTTTGGCAGATATTCTTTAATCAGCCTTACTGTTTCTTTGCAAAGCAATAGCGAGAAAGAGTTTGTATTATTGGTGGTCGCAGACTCAATGACATGGTTTAAAGCGTCTATAGTCACATATAAAGCCTGTTCTTTAGAAAGTTTTGTCATCAAAGCAGGATCATCAATCGAATATAACGGGTAAATGCAGTCATATCCGATAGCCGCTTTGTTTTGAGTTTCGGGGATTGTAACCACAGCAAACCTATCCGTTTCCGAGCCCGTTCCATGCGTAAGATTTACAGCTATAATAGGCGCCGCTTTTTCTGGAACAAAAGTTCTTTCAAAAAGTTCGCGACCTGTTTTGTCAGGATATTCAAGCAAAATCGCAATACTTTTCGATGCGTCAATAACGCTGCCTCCGCCTATCGCCAATACTGCTTTTGCTCCAAATTCCAATCCGAGATTTCTCGCGGCATCTACTTGTGTAGTTGTAGGGTTAGGCTCAATATTTGACGACAAAATATATTGTATGTTGTTGTCTTTTAATGTTTTTTCGACAAAATCCCACGCGCCAGAAAGTTTATAAGAATTTGCGCCAGTTACTATAAGCAATTTATCTATATTTTGGCGGTTTAATTTTTTAAGGATATTGTCTATTTCTTTAATAGCGCCAACACCAAAGTAAATTGTTACCCTGGTTCTGATTTCTCTAACATTAGTAATATCAAGAGCTTTTTCCCACATAATTATTTTTTGCCTCCTATGAAAGGACTTTCTGGAATTTTTCAAAAGCCCAATCAATCTGGTCTTTTGTTATTATTAAAGGAGGCGCAACCCTTATTACGTAAGTGTGTGTCTCTTTACAAAGCACCCCTTCTTTTAGCAGCGCTTCACAATAAGGTCTTGCAGGTTCGTCAAGTTCTATTGCTATAAATAAACCTTTGCCCCTGACATCTTTTATGTGGGGATTATTAATAGTTTTTAGTTTATCGAGGAAATATTTTCCTAATTCGGCGGAATTTTGAATTAAATTTTCTTCTTTTAACACTTTTAAAGCTGCTCTTGCAATAGCGCAACCGAGTGGATTTCCTCCAAAAGTGCTTCCATGTGATCCCGGAGTTAACACATCCATTACAGAATTGTCTGCAAGTACCGCAGAAACAGGATAAAATCCTCCTGAAATAGCTTTGCCCACAATTATTACATCAGGGTTTACATCTTCATGTTGATGCGCGAATAATTTTCCTGTTCGACCAAATCCTGTCTGAATTTCGTCAAACATAAGAAGAACATTGTTTTCTTTGCAGATTTTTTCAGCTTCTTTAAGATACCCTTCAGGCGGAATAATTATTCCTGCCTCTCCTTGAACTGGCTCAAGAAGGAACGCGCAGGTGTTTGGGGTAATTGCTTTTCTTAATGCTCCTGCGTCTCCGTAAGGGATTATCTTAAATCCCTGAGTAAAAGGTCCAAAGCCTTCTTTGTAAGCAGGTTCGCTGGAAAAACTCGTAATAGTGGTTGTTCTTCCATGAAAATTATTTTCACAAACTATTATTTCGGCGTGGTATTTTTCTATTCCTTTAACTTGATATGCCCATCTTCTCGCAAGTTTTACAGCCGTTTCAACAGCTTCCGCGCCTGTATTCATAGGGAGTACGGCTTCTTTTCCCGTAAGCTCCGACAATTCTTTAAGGAAAAGAGATAATATTTGATTTCTAAAAGCTCTTGAAGTTATTGTTAATTTTTGAGCCTGTTCAACCATTGCTTCAAAGATTTTTGGATGGCAATGACCTGTGTTTAGGCAGGAATAAGCGCTTAAACAATCAAGATATTTGTTTCCGTCAATATCATAAACCCATACGCCTTCTCCTTTTTCTATAATGATATCGAGAGGGCTGTATGTTTTTGCGCCATATTGGTTTTCAAGTTCTATATAATCAATCGCTGAAAGTGTTTTATCCATTTTACAACCTCTTTATTGTGTAAGTGAGGGTGTAGTTAACTACACCCTCACTATTATATACTTAATAAAAATAAATTTAAAACAGGTTTGAATTGACAGATTTCAAATTTATTTTTAACCGTACATTTTTTGTATATTATCAAGATTAGTATGCTGTTTTGCTTGCCAGATGTCATATTTACATTGTAATCTGTACCAAAAATCAGGCGAGTTATTTAAGGCTTTGCCTAGTTTTAATGACATAGCAGGGCTAATTCCAGCTTTTTCATTAATGATATCAGACAAAACTTTTCTTGACATACCAAGCATTAAAGCAGCTTTTGTTACGGTTAAATTCAGCGGTTTTAAAACTTCTTCTCTTAGTATTTCTCCTGGATGAGGAGGATTAAACATTTCCATTTTTATCTCCTTTTAATGCGGGTCTAAATAATCAAGAATATATGCGTCACCATTTTTAAATTCAAATAAAATTCGACAATTGCCGCTTACGTCTACCGACCAAAGGTTCACACCTTTGTAAGGATGTAATCTGAAACTTGGAAAATTTAAATCTTCTATTATTTCAGCTTCATCAATTGTGACAAGGATAAAAGACAATTTTTTGGAATGATTCGGGTTGATTCCTTTGTGGCTTCCCGTTAGATAAAATTCTTTTAATCCTTTATGTTTAAAACTCTTAATCATTTTTATAACATTTAACTATTCACATTGATATTATAAAGTATCACGTTACACATATCAAGTGTTGAATTTTAACTATTAAAAAACCTGCCTTCAAAGGAAGCAGGTGATAAATAAAATTAAAACGGGGTGGACGGGGCTCGAACCCGCGACCCCCTGCGTGACAGGCAGGTACTCTAACCAAACTGAGCTACCACCCCTCGTTTGTTAATCAATTATAAAATACAAAATTTTTATTATCAAGCACTTATTTATTTTCAATGGTGCCTATTAAAAGTTTTATGTCAGCAGTTTTTTGTTGATTCCCTAATTCTTCAAATAATTTAAGAGCGGAATTATAGTTTCTTAGGGCTTCTTTCTTTTCAAAAAAGTATAAAGACAAGTTGCCATAATAATTATAGGTCTTTGCAATGTTCTCTTTGAAGTTGCAGCCCTTATTTATTTCCATTGATTTATCGAGAGCTTCCTTTGCCTTTGTAAAATCTTCCATCAATACATACAAATCTCCGAGTTCGCAAAAACATTTGCCTTTGCGCTCTATATCATTTGTTTTTTCTGCAATTTCAAGAGATTGCCTGTATTTTACTTCCGCAACGTCAAATTCTTTTTTTCTTTTGAACAAATTTGCAAATTCATAGTGATTTTCGGCAAGCCCACTCAGGTTTTCCATTTTTTTGTTTATTTCAAAAGATTTGTTTAAAAACTCCTCAGCTTTTTTAAATTCATTGTTATTGATGTAAACAGAAGCCAACCCGCAAAAATCGTCAGCAATTCCAACTTTTTTTTCGAGTTTTTCGTCAATTTTAAGGGATTTTTCAAAACATTTTTCTGCTTCAGAATAATTCCCTTGCGTTTTGTGGATTTCCGCCAATACACTATAGGAATTAGCTTCACTTTCGAGGATTTTATGATCGAGGCTTATGGAGATTGCTTTCTGACAAAGCTCAATCGCCGTTTCAATATTTCCCCATTTGTGATTAACAGAAGCCAAGCTTGTGTTAATTGAAGAAATAGCTTCATTATTCTTTAAAATTTCACTTGTTTTCAAAGCATTTCTAAACAATTCTTCAGCTTTTCCGAGCTTACCCCAAAAAAGATTTATACTTCCGAGATTTGAAAAAATAATAGGCAGACTGTCAAACAATTCAAGATGCTTGCTTATGGTCATAGCCTTGTTAAACATTGCTTCAGCGTCTTCAAGTTTTCCCTGAATATAATAAATATTCCCGAGATTAATACAAATTCCTGCAACACCTTCCATTTTTCCGGAATTTTCATCTATTTCGAGGGATTGCCTGTACATTTTTTCAGCTTCTGACATATCGCCCCAGTTGGAGTAAAGCACGCCAAGATTGCAGTAAATATTTGACAAGCCTTCGAGGCGGTTTAATTTTTTGTTTATTTCCAGCGAATTTAAATATTCAGCCTCGGCTTTTTTAAGCTCGCCCTGAATAGAATAAATTATGCCGAGATTACAGTAAATTCGAGCTTTTTGTTCTTCGGAGACTGATTTTGTTTTTAAAATTTTTCTGTATAATATTTCAGCCTCAAACAATTGCCCGTTAACAAAAAATAGTTCGGCTTCTTGAATTTGATTTTTTCGCATTTAAATTTATCCGATTTTTAGTATTTTATAAAACTTATTATATCTGAATATTAAAAAAGGCAATTTTTTATATTCACAAGTTTTATAAATTTATGATTTTAAAACAGGTAATTTTGTATTGATTTCAATAAATTCAAAACCCAATATAGCTTTTACAGGAATGCAGGAAGATATTCAGGTCAGCCGACAGATAGTTGGAAAATTTCGCAGTAAATTTGGTCACCTTCATTCAAATACCTTTGTAGATATAAAAACAGCCCAACATAAAGATGACCCAAAGTATGACGCAGTCTTAAAAAAACTTGAGGCAGTCAGGCAAAAATACAATCTGCAAGTATGGATATTAAGACTAAATCACAAAAAATGGCTTAAAACACAAAATTTTGATTTTCCTGAAAATTTTTTCAAATCTATAGAAAAATTGAAACAGTTGATATTAAGCACTGATACTGCAAATTGTGGGGAAGTTGCAGATCTCATACAATGTGAGCATTTAAAAAAAGGAATAGAAACTCATAATGTCCGTTTAATGATTAAGGATAAAACTAATCCTGAAAATATTTTACGAGATCACGTTTTTTCTTTAAGAGGATTAAATCCTGCTGCGGATTTATCAAATCCGGAGACCTGGGGTCATAATACTGTTTTGGTTGATGCCTGGGTTGCAAATGGAATTACAGACCAGGCAATACGCCCAAAAGGATTTATAAAGAAAGGAGCTTTAGATCAGTTATTAGAACTTTTTAGACTCAATCTAAACAAAGAAAAATTAGAATTTTCAGATTCTAATTCCGAACTTGCAAAAGAATACATTCAAAATATGAAAAATCAAAACAGGTAATTTTATGTCTATTTCAATAAATTCAAAACTAAATATAGCTTTTACAGGGATGCAGGAAGATATTCAGGTCAGTCGGCAAATTGTTAAAAATTTCCGTAAAAAATTAGGTAAGCCGCATTCTAATACTTATGTTGATGTAATGATGCGCGGACACGAAGATAACCCAAAATTTGCGGAAATTAAGGAAAAACTCGAAGCTGTTAGGCAGAAATATTATAAACAAGTAACGATTTTAAGAAATAACTTAAATTATTGGATTAATACTCAAAAACTTGTTTTTCCTGAAAATTATTCTGAATTGATGGAAAAATTAAAACAATTAATATTTAATACTAATGCTGCAAATTGTGAAAAAGTCGCTAAAGTTATACAGTACGAACATCTTAAAAAAGGCATAGAAATGCATAATTTCAGTTTTAGTATTTGCGATAAAGATACGGGAAAATTCAGAGATCACGTGTTTTCATTAAGAAACTTGCCCAAAGTATATGACCACTCAAATCCTGAAACTTGGGGCGAAGCTGTTTTAGTTGATTGTTGGGCAGGTAGTGGAATTGTTGATCAGGCGGTACGCCCAAAAGGTCTTGTGAAGAAAGGCGCATTAAATCAATTATTGGAATTTTTTAAGTTTAATCAGGATAAGGAAACGGTTTCTATTTATCCTTCTGACACTGTTGAAGCAGCTTCATTTATGAGATATATGAAATATGGAAAATAAAAATAGCCGGCTTAACACCGACTATTTTTGCTTAAATTACTTAATTTTATTGATTTTTTTCGATTCTGATTGCGCTATCAGGGCAAACTGATTCACAAATACCGCAAGCGGTGCATAAATTAGCATCAGGTTCTACAGCAGGTGTCATATAAAGTCCAACTTCTTTTGACCAATTTAAGCATTTTTCACCTTTTGCATTTACAGGGCATTTTACCAGACATAATCCGCAACCCTTACATAAATCAGTGTATAAATACCATGTGGCTCTGCCTTTTCCGCATCCTTCTACTTTTATACCTTTATAAGTGGTTTCTACCATTTTTTTCTCCTTTAATTTCAATTGTCATTCTCAGCGACCAACGGGAGCGTGAGACTCTGTCACTTTTAACGTCTGTTCAGATCCTCACATTCGCTACGCTCACTGAGGATGACAAAGAAGGACTATACAGCCGCTTTGGCTTGAATTAACTCCATACCTTTTTCAAGAGCTTTGTAATTAAGTTCTCTTAATTCAGGTTTAACAGCGAATTTTTTGCCTAAAGCCAATTCCATAGCTTCTTTTACGTACTTCATATCAACAACATCTGTAGCTTTAATAACAGCACCCAGAATTATAATATTGAAAACTCTTGAGGATAGCTCTTCATTAGCAATCTTGTTAGCCGCTAATCCAATAATTTCTTTAGCTTTCATTTGAGGTACTTTAGTACAAACGGATGTATCATAAACTACTGTTGTATTTTCGTCTACATAACATTCGCAGCGGTCGATAGCTCTATCTGATAACACAATTACGATGTCAGCTTTTGAGAATCTTGGCTCACCTATTGCTTCATCAGCAATTTGGCAGAAAGCGATACTTACGCCGCCTCTTTGCTCTACGCCGAAGTTAGGAATATATAAAACGTTTTTATCAGCAGCATATCCTGCTTCTACAAGAATTTTAGCAACGCTCTGGATACCGTGTCCACCTTCTCCGGCTAATACGATTTTTGTTCTTGACATTACTTAACTCCTTCCAGTCCCTGAGGAACAACAAGTTCTCCTACTTTAAAGCATTCTTCCATTGTTTTAAGTCTGTCGAATGTTTGCACATTATTTGTTCTCCAGTTCAATGGACAGATTGAAAGTACTTCAACAAATGAGAAACCTCTGCCTTCAGCAACGTTAGTAAGAGCTTTTTTGAAAGTAGTTTTTAGTGCTCTAAGATTGCTACAAGTTGCTCTGGTGACATAAGCTTTGTCTGTATCAACGATTGCAGCTACCATTTCAGCGCCTTTAGCAGGTTTGCCTGTAACTTCAGGATCTCTACCATAAGGAGTTGTTTCTGTAATTTGTCCCGGCATGGTGGTAGGAGCCATTTGTCCGCCTGTCATACCGTAGTTTGTGTTATTTACAAGGATAGCAAGCATTTTTTCATTTCTTACAGCGGCATTTACTAAATGCTGTGCACCGATTGCAAGTCCGCCGCCGTCACCCATATATGCAATTCCAACTGTTCCCGGTAAAGCTCTAACTACACCGTAAATTACAGGAGTTGTACGTCCATGGTGTGTTTGTACTGTATCGAGATCCATGAAATCCCATGATAATAGACTACATCCAATATCACACCCGAAAACTGTATTGTCTTTCAAGTTAAGTTCATCTATAGCAGCGGCTAAAGTTTTTAATATCATACCGTGACCACAGCCCGGACAAAATTTACTTGCGCCAACGTCAGGATTAAGCGCCTTCGGTAGTCTTGGAGGTAATGTTAATAATTCTGTCATTTTATATTTATTCTCCTATTAATTATTGTTATTTTTTTAAATTGTCATTGCGAGGAGTAAAACGACGAAGCAATCTCATAATTTTACAAAATCTTGCGATTCCTTCGCTTTGCTCGGAATGACAGGAATTAATCTAACAAACAAGTGTTTCAGACATTGATTCAACTTTATTTACAAGATCATCACCTGTTACACCGACACCCATTTTGTAAAGCGTGTCATAAGGTGTTGTAATACCGTAAATTTCTTTAAGAACCATTCTTGCAAGCTGTCCGTTAGCTGATTCTGTAAACAGAATTTTCTTAGCTCTGGCACAAGCATTTCTTAATGCAGGCACAGCTAAAGGTCTAACTGTTACAGGTCTGAATAAGCCTGCTTTAATTCCTCTTGCTCTTAAAATATCAATAGCAGTCATAGCGCTTCTTGCTACAATACCGTGAGCTACGATGAGAATATCGCAATCTTCAGCTTTATATTCTTTATATTCTGCAATTTCAGGAGCCATTTTGTTAAAATCTGCTTCATAAGAATCAAGAACTTCCATAAGCTCTTCTTCAAGGTTGAAAGTATTTCTGATATGAACAGATTTTCTGTCAACTCCAATTTTTCCAGGTGCTCTTAAGGTAGGCACTGCAGGAAGCATTTCGATTCCTCTGGAAGCAGGGTCATATGCAATTACAGGTTCTCTCATTTTGCCCTGATAACCGTCAGCTAAAATAAAAGTAGGGAATCTGTGTTTCCATGCTGTATTAAAAGCTTTAATTGTATAATCGTACAAATCCTGGTGTCCGGCTGTTGAATAAACAATTCTGAATCCTTCACCGTTGCCGCCGAAACATGTTAAAGTTGTTTCCTGTTGTGCATAAATAACTGTAGCTGTACTGGGACCGCCTCTTTGCATAACCGCACATACAAAAGGAATTCTCATCATTTCAGCCATTGACATAGCATCCTGCATGATTACGTTGCCGGGACCTGCTGTAGCTGTAAATGCTTTTTTACCTACTAAAATACCGCCTAACGTAGAAAAACCGGCTGAGATCTCATCTTCTGTCTGCAAAAAGCCGGCTTCTGTTTTGGGGAGTAATTTACACCAGGTGTGCATAATTTCGTTTTGTGGTGTAATCGGATAACCGTACATAAATTCCGCGCCGGCTGCCACTGCTGCGTAAGCAATGACTTCATTGCCTGTCATAAATAATTTTGTGTCTTCTGTAATAAGTTTTTTTACCATTCTTATATACCTTTCCTATACTTTAGGTTTTGATATACCGTATACAAAGGTTGAACGTCACTTCACCCGAAAAATCAGCTTCTGTTTTTTCACTCTCACTTTGTAAAGCAGTAACTTCATTAATAAAATACTACTAACATAAATTTCAGTCCATAAAGTTTATAAAAATTTTATAAAGATTTAAATAGCCTCTTCTTGTCATTCTAAGGAAGGACTTTATAGAATCTAACCGAATTATAATCCAGAATACTCAACCGGATAGATTGTCACGGCTTGCAATAACAACAAAAAATTAATTAACCCGGATCGTCAATTAATTTTATCGTCATCCTGAGGAACGAAGTGACGTAAGGATCTGATAAAATAATTAAAAAAAATATAAGATTCTTACGCCTGCTATGCAGGCTCAGAATGACGGTTTCGGCTATTTAGCGCTTGGAATTAATTAATATTTACATTATATGTTTATATAGATGTTTTTTTTGACAAATAGTTTCAATAAATTAACCTCTGGATTAACTTTGATTGACATAAGGATCAATGAGAATAAGTTTGGTAAATGGCATACTAATAATATAAAAACAAATGGGTGGTTACTAGACGGGAGAAAGTGAGCAATCAAAGGTAGGGCGGGATAAATAAATAATTCTAGGGACAGGGGGAGAATACAAACTGATTATGCCGGCTGCTAAGCTATGGGGAGGCAGGTATAGTTTTATTCTTCAGCAAATTCTCGATCTAAAAAGTCGAGAATTTTTTTGTTAAGAAATATTAAAATTCTAACGTGGCTTGAATTTGCCCCATTTAAATTGTTTTTATATTAATAGAGATATTATGGGGTCTTAATATAATTTTATATATTAATGTGCGGAGGAGTCTAAAATGGGTATTCAGAGTTTTTACAATGCAAATTATTTTAACAATGCAAACAGTTACCAAAATTTTGGATTTGGTGGATATCAACAATCGGCATTTAATTTTAATTCTTTGTTTAGTTCATTTTTTAGTACAAATAATTTTAATTTTGGTTATTCATCAAACTTTTTTGCGCCTAAAAGACCTGTCAATATTGATAGGACAACAGTAAAAATTGAGCCTAAAAAACCTGATGACGTTATTCTTATCGGCGCATACAAAAATAATTATATTAATCACAAGGGTTTAGTAAATGTCGACCTTGGCAATACAATAAAAGATTTTGCCAGCATGGAAGGCGGCAACCCAAATAGTGTTGCAGCCGGTGGTAACTGGAGCAGTACAGCTCACGATAGAGATTCATCAAATAACCTGATTTTAAAAAATCTTTACAGTAAAATGTCCGAAGAAGATAAAAAGAGAAATTTCAATAACGGTGAAGTATATGCAATTTCCAAACGCACAGGAAAAATAATAGGCACACTTGCAAATAATCAAATAGTTGATGGTGCTTTAACCGGTGGCTATGTTGCCAATTCAAGTGTAAAAAATGACAAATTCAAGGTATTGTCCGATCTTGGTATAAATAAAACTGATCATTGGGGCAGTGCAACAAATATGGAAGAAGGCAACGGCGGAAAAATAGAACTAAACGGCAAAAAATATAATGTAGCAACAACAGTAATAAGAAAAGAAACCCCATTAACATTTGACCTTAACGGAGATGGCGTAAAGACATCAGACAAATTAGTTCAATATGACATAAACGGCGATGGCAAAAAAGAAACAATCAATGATGTAGCTGATGGAACACTTTCTGTAAGAGGCGGAAAAGATGCCAGAGATTTATTCGGCAACAATACTGACCTCGACGGCGACGGAAAAGCTGACGGATTTGCAAACGGCTTTGAGGCATTAAAAGCATTAGCTCGTAAAGAAAGCTTAATCAACGGCAAAGATGATATGAAGCTTGATGCTAAGGATCTTCAAATTCTTAAAGACAAATATCAACTCGCTATGAAAACAGCAGGTTATAATTCCGAAGCAAAAGATCTTGAAGAAGTTGGTATCACAGAAATCAACCTAGGAAGTACTGATAAAGTAAAAGAAAAAGCAAACTTTGACGGCAGAAATAATGATGTTCTTACTCAAGACGGCGCAACTTTCAAAATCAACGGGAAAACCAGAGAATATGCTGACGTCTTACACGCTGTTAAAGCTTAAATTAGATTAAAAATTGAATAAATAAACAAAAAGAAAAATCTCTATTTTTTAGAGATTTTTCTTTTTGTTGCTGTATCTTTATAAAAATTTTTTATTTATAATTATTTTTATTGTCATTGCAAGGCTTGAAAAGCAGAAGCAATCGCAAAATTTTTTAAATTACGAGATTGCTTCGCTTCGCTCGCAATGACAGTTTTGATTATTTAACAATTTAAATTAATTAATGTTTGAAATAAAAAAGGAAAACTTACACATGACGGCAGGATTAAAAAAGACTCTTGGATTATTTGACGCAATTGCAATTGTAAGCGGAACAATGATCGGTTCAGGGATATTTATAGTATCTACTGATATCGCACAACAAGTAAATTCAACATTATTATTGCTTTTGGTGTGGCTGATTGCAGGAGTTATGACAATATTTGCAGTGCTTAGTTATAGTGAATTAGCAGTTTCAATACCGGAAACCGGTGGACAATATGTTTATTTAAAAAAAATATATGGAAAACTTGTTGGTTTTTTATACGGATGGACTTTTTTTCTTGTAATCCAAACAGGTGTTATTGCAGCTGTTTCAGTTGCTTTTGCAAAATTTTTGGCAATTATAATTCCGTTTTTTGATTCTACTAACTATATTATCAATTCAGGATTTTTGAAATTCAGTACACAACAGTGTTTAGCAATTTTTATAATCGCATTTATCACAATGATAAATACAAAAGGCACAAAATTTGGTGTAATGATTCAAAATACATTTACTGTAGCAAAAATTATTGCACTTTTAGGTATAATTATTTGCGGATTAACAATCGGACTAAAACCGGAAATACTTCATTTAAATTTTTCCAATTTCTGGAGTTTGCCTCATTTAGATACAAATATTTTTTCAATTATTGCAGTTGCTCTTGTAGGCGCATTATTTTCTGCTGATTCCTGGAATAACCTTACTTTTATCGCATCCGAAATTAAAAAACCCGAAAAAAATCTTCCTTTAGCGTTTATATTCGGAACAGGAACAGTTATTTTACTTTATATTTTAACTAATCTCGCATATTTATCAGTTTTATACTTTAGCCAGATCAAAACTCCCGGCGAAGATATAGTTGCTGCAGCAATGATGGCAACAATTTTTGGTAGTGCGGGAAAAGTAATAATTTCTTTAATAATTTTAGTGTCTGCTTTTGGTTGTTTAAACGGAAATATTCTTGCAGGAGCTAGGGTTTTGTATGCAATGGCAAAAGACGGGCTTTTCTTTAAAAAACTTTCTATAATCGACGAAAAAACAGATGTACCTTTAAATGCACTTATCGTTCAAGGCACTTGGGCATCCTTGTTGGTTCTTAGCGGTTCCTATTCTCAATTGCTTGATTATATAATATTTGCAGCACTTCTTTTTTATGTAATTACAGTTGCAGGAATTTTTATATTCAGAAGAAAATATCCTGAAGTTATAACAGCATACAGGGTGCCTCTATATCCATATTTACCTATTGCATATTGTTTAATGGGTGCTTTTGTTTTGTTTAATCTTTTGATATTTAAACCTACATATACATGGCCGGGTTTAATAATCGTTTTAAGCGGAATTCCTGTTTACTACATTTGGGGATATTTCTCAAGAAAATCTGCCCTAACTGTTATAGAAGAAATCCCCGAAATTACTTAATTTTCAAATTTAATTTACTAAAAAATGATACCTGTATTTACAATATACCATTAGATGTAATATACTATTGTTATAATGCATATAGCTAATAAAAAACCGGAGACAGAAGGATATATATGAAAAGTTTAATTGTTGACGATGATTTTACATGCAGTTATATATTTCAGACACTGCTTTCTAAATATGGACAAAGTGATACTGTATCCAATGGGTTAGATGCGATAGAAGCCTATCAAACATCTTTAAATAAGGGAACTCCCTATGATCTTATGATTATTGATATTATGATGCCTAATATGAACGGATATGAAGTTCTTAAGAATATACGAGCAATAGAAGCGGAAAAACAAATAAGTTTTCCTTTTAATGCAAAAATAATTCTTGCAACAGGACTCGATGATATTGAAAACAGACAATTAGAACAAAATCTGGATGAATTTTCAGAAGCATACCTTGTAAAATCAAACGACCATTATGCATTATTAGAAAAATTAACTTTACTCGGTTTTGATGTAGGTGAATTTGCTTGATTTAGCATCTACAATCAGTTTTTAAAATATATTTTTTGTTGTATCATTGGAAAGTCATATGAGATTGCCACGGGCTAAAGCCCTCGCAATGACAACAGAGGAGATATTTCAATGAAAAAACGAGTTGTTTTAGCTTATTCAGGCGGACTTGATACAACAGTAATAATCCCATGGCTCAAAGAAAACTATGATTATGATGTAATTGCGGTTTGCGTTGATGTAGGGCAGGGAAAAGAAACCGAAGGGCTTGAAGAAAGAGCGTTAAATACAGGCGCGTCAAAGTTTTATCTGGAAGATGTCGCCGAAGATTTTATAAGAGACTATGCTTTCCCGACAATGAAAGCTGGTGCTGTTTACGAAGGTAAATATTTGCTAGGGACTTCTATTGCAAGACCGTTAATTGCCAAAAAACTTGTAGAAGTTGCTCTTAAAGAAGGCGCATCCGCGATTTGCCATGGCGCAACAGGAAAAGGCAACGACCAGATCAGATTTGAACTTACCATAAAAGCTCTTGCTCCGCATCTCGAAATAATTGCTCCGTGGAGAATCTGGGATATTAAGTCAAGAGAGGACGCTATGGCTTATCTTGAAGCTCGAAATATTCCCGCTCCGATGAAAAAAACAGATATTTACTCACGTGACAGAAACTTATGGCACTTGAGCCACGAAGGAATGGAACTCGAACATCCTGATCAGGAACCGATTTATGACAGACTATTACAGATGTCGGTTACTCCCGAAAAAGCTCCTGACGAGCCGACTTATGTTGAATTAGAATTTGAACAGGGTATTCCTGTTAAACTTAACGGTGAAGCTTTAAGTCCTGCGACTTTAGTGGCAAAACTTAACGAAATTGGCGGCAAAAATGGCGTGGGAATTATAGATATCCTAGAAAACAGGGTTGTAGGTATGAAATCCCGTGGAGTTTACGAAACTCCCGGTGGAACAATACTTTATGCGGCGATTGGCGAGCTTGAAAGAATGGTTTTTGACAAGCAAACTCTTGCTTTCAAAAACATGTCCGCCGTTAAATTCGCTGAACTGGCTTACAGCGGCGAATGGGAAACTCCTTTAAGAGAATCCTTATCGGCAATGCTCGATAAAATGCACGAAGTTACCACAGGAAAAGTCAAATTAAAGCTTTATAAAGGCAATATTATTACTGCGGGAACGACTTCTCCATATTCTTTATACAACGAATCTCTTGCCAGTTTCACCACAGGCGAATTATACAGTCATCATGACGCTGAAGGCTTCATTAACCTCTTTGGGCTTCCTCTAAAAGTCAGAGCCTTAATGAAAATGGCGAATAAGTCATGAACGAAAAATATTTAACAGAGCAAATTAAATTCAATACAGAAACTGTGAAAGTTTTCTATGGACTTTCTGCAATAGTAGGTGGCGGTGTTGCCGCTCTTTGGATTCAGCAGCTTGATACTCCTGCGAAAATTACTCTTTTTATAGCTGGACTTTTATTTGAAATATTTAGTATAATTTTTATAAGAGGTTTAAATTCATCTATAACCAATTATATAGAACAATTGAGGGAGAAAAAATAATGATACCACAGGCTATACAAAATATAATCGGATTTGGGGGAATATTTATTGTCCTTTTATTGTATATATACTTAATGTACAGTTTTAAACGGGATGTTATGGGCAAGAAACATTCATAAAATTTTAAATTAATAAAGAGGCTGGCTTTTTAGTCAGCCTCTTTTGCGTGACAATGCGGTTGCTTTTCGTGTATATTAGACGATATGCAAATGAGGAATTTTTTTATGAATTTTTTGAAAAAATTATATAAAACAAATGAGTATTATTTAAAAATGATTATTATTTTAGGCTCAATTTATTTGTTATTTGTTTTATCTGATCGCTTTTTTCATTACAAAAATTCTTATAATATTTATAATGCTTGTTTTTTAGTTTATTTACTGGCTTTTTACTGCATATACAAAGTGCTTACGTCCATTAAAGAGGGGATAATCTCTTATAGATTGATTAAATTTGATAAAAATAAAAGCCCTTATGGCTTTTGGTTAGTTGCTATATTTTTCTTATTCCTCGGAATATTTTTTATGTATTATGCTTCTATTCCTTTATTGCATGGAATTGGTAATTTATTAACAGGTAAATAACAAAGGTGCAAAGTTGTATGTTAATAAACTCATAAGTGGTTATTAAATTAATTTATAAAACTTAGAAATAAAAGGAGAATAAATAATGTCAAAACTCTGGGGCGGGAGATTCCAAAAGTCAACTGATAAGCTGGTCGACGACTTTAATTCTTCTATAAGATTTGACCAGCGGCTTTATAAACAGGATATTTTGGGTAGTATAGCCCACGTCAAAATGCTCGGTAAACAAGAAATAATTTCTGTTGCTGATTCACAACTTATAGAAAAGACCCTAAAAGAAATTCTTGCTGACATAGAAGCTGGAAAAGTCGAGTTTGATATCGTCGCAGAAGATATTCATATGAATATAGAGCAGATTTTGATTTCAAGAATCGGCGATGTCGGCAAAAGACTTCACACGGGAAGAAGCAGGAACGATCAGGTCGCCCTCGATATGAGAATGTATGTAAAAGACGAAATAAAAGCTATTCAGGATATGATTTCTAATTTGCAGCGAGTACTTTTAAATATTGCAAAAGAAAACCTTGAAACGATACTTCCCGGATACACACATCTTCAAAAAGCGCAGCCAATTACAATAGCGCATCATTTTATGGCGTATTTTGAGATGCTAAAAAGAGATAAGGCAAGACTTGAAGATACTTATAAAAGAACAAATATTCTGCCGCTTGGCTCTGGAGCTTTAGCGGCGACGACTTACCCGCTGGACAGGGAATTTGTCGCTAAAGAATTAGGTTTTGAGGCAGTTTCACTAAATAGCCTTGATGCGGTTTCCGACAGAGATTTTTGTATTGAGCTTTTGAACTCACTTTCTATCCTTATGATGCATTTGAGCAGGTTTTCAGAAGAAATTATTCTCTGGTGTTCACATGAATTTCAGTTTATAGAACTTGATGACGCTTTTTCCACAGGAAGCAGCATTATGCCGCAGAAAAAAAATCCTGATATCGCTGAGCTTGTTAGAGGAAAAACAGGAAGAATTTATGGAAGCCTTATGGGGCTTCTTTCCACGATGAAATCTTTGCCGCTTGCTTACAACAAAGATATGCAGGAAGACAAAGAGCCGGTTTTTGATGCTATAGACAACGTAAAAATGTGCTTACCTGTGTTTGCTGATATGGTCAGAACAATGAGAATAAGAAAAGACAGGATGTATGAAGGCGCAAAAGGCGGATTTACTAACGCAACGGACTTAGCGGATTATCTTGTCAAAAAAGGAATTGCTTTCAGAGATGCTCACGGAATCGTCGGAAAAATAGTGTTTTCCTGCATCCAGAAAAACATAGGGCTTGACGATATGACTCTTGAAGAGTACAAACAAGCTTCTGCGGTTATAGAAGAAGATGTTTTCAAGGCTATTTCTCTTGAGGAATGCGTAAATAAGCGCAACATCATCGGCGGACCTTCAAAAGAAATGATGGAAAAAGTTATTAAAATTAACGAAGAGTATTTAAGTTCATAAGAAAAAAGAGCTTTAAGGCTCTTTTTTCTTTTTATCAAGCTTCTTTTCTGTAGCAGTAGCGGTTTTTTCAAGATTCTTCAGGTATTTAAAGAGATTATCAACCTCTTTATTGTTCATAAACCTAAATTTGCCTTTTTTTAAAGCCCCGAGATTTATATTTGCGTGCTGAATACGCTTAAGCATAACAACAGGATGCCCTACAATTTCAAGCATTTTTCGGATCTGCCTGTTAAGTCCTTGATATAAAATCAAATCTATAGTGGATTCTCCGTTTTCATACTCGAGAATCACCCCTTCAGCATAAGCCTTTTTGCCTTTTTCGATTTCAATTCCTTTTTGAAATTCGTGCAAATCATTTATTGTAACTTTGCCTTCGGCTACCACTCTGTAAATCTTAGGCACTTTTACTTTAGGATGAGTAAGCTTCTGTATTAATTCCCCGTCATTTGTAAGTATCAAAAGCCCTGTAGAATCTTTGTCCAATCTTCCCGCAGTTCGCAAAGTCCGCAAATTTTCAGGCAAATTCTCATAAATAGTCTTTCTGCCTTTTTCGTCTTCTCGTGTTGTTATATATCCCGGCGGCTTATTAAAGACTATATATACCTTTTTTTCTTCTGCTATAAGTTGTTTATCGACTTCAACCCTGTCTTTTTTAGTCACAGAGACTCCCGGTTCTGTTACAACCTTGCTATTTACCCTGACACGACCTTTTTTAATAAGTTCATCAGCCGCTCGCCTTGAAGCTATGCCGCAGGAAGCTATAAATTTATTAAGCCTAATTTGCTCCAACATTTTCCCAAATACCCAAACCTAACTGTTTAATACCGTCTTCCATTATAATTTCGCATTTGAATTCCCGCGCCATACGTTCAGCTTCTTTTATATCGTCAGAACTCCAGATAGACCAGCCGCCTCTAATCTGTTCTCCAACTCTAATTTCTACCCTGTCAGCAAAAACATGCATTGTTCTTACAGGTTGATTTGTCATTCTTGATATTTGGCGATTTACTGCATCGTCAGGGTTAATATCAAGAACTTTAAAAGCTATAAGTAAACAAGAAAGCGCGTCTTCAAGCTCATTTTGCGCTTTTTCTTTATCGCCTCTTAACAAAGCCTTAAGACTTTCCGCAACTTCTTCGTTAAGATGACTCACCGCCTCATTCTCGGAAGTTGTTTTGTATTTTCTGTTTTCCCAGATTAGCTCTATCGCTTCTTTTAGTTGCATTTTTACACCGGTATTTTGCTAACAAAATCATTATACTTTAAACATTTTCGCTCGCAAAACTACAGCTTTGTTAACTAAGTTTTGTAGGTTATATTTTTTCCGTCGCTTGTCCTCGAAACTGCGTTTCTGCGGAGGCTCCTACAAAAACATAACCTGCTTCAACCGGACAAAATTAACTTAACAATGTACTACTCTACGCCATGCATCCATTTTTTTATGATTTTTGTCAAAAACAAGATTATTATTGAAGAAAGCCCTGTTATTACCGCCGGAATTACAAAAAATTCTGTAGTTTTAAGAGAATCATAACTTCCTGCAAAAAACCCTGCTATAGAATTCGCAAAGAAACTTGATAAAAACCACGTTCCCATTAAGAGTGAGGCAAATTTGAGCGGTGCAAGCTTTGTAACCATTGACAATCCCACCGGTGAAATACATAATTCACCGAGAGTGTGAAACAAATAAACCCCAATAAGCCAGAAGAAAGACACTTTTCCTGTTCCCGCAAAAGCTGAAGCAATTACCATTAATACAAATCCAAACGCGACAAGGAAAAGCCCGAGAGAAAATTTGACGGGTAGGGAAGGATTTTTATTGATATCGGCTAAATCAAGCCACATTTTTGAAAATAAAGGAGCGAGAAGTATTATTAAAAGAGGATTTACAGACTGAAAATAGCTTACAGGAAATTCCCAGTTCAAAAAAGGAATCAACCTGTCTGTTGATCTGTCCGCAAAAAGAGTTAACGAACTTCCTGCCTGCTCAAAAGACGCCCAGAAAAAGATGCAGAAAAACATCATTATAAAAATTACCGCTATTCTTTGTTTTTCGTCTTTAGTTAAGGGCAATTCACAGGTTTCCTTAATGTCATTATAGATAAGATTTCCATTTTTTGTTTTATAGATTGCCGCGTCGGGGCTTTGCCCCTCCTCGCAATGACAATATTGTGGAGTATTTCCAACATGTTTTATGAATTTATTCTGCCCCCACATAAAAATTAGCAATCCTATAAGCATTCCAACGCCTGCCGCTGCAAAACCATAATGAAAACCGACTTTTTCGCCAAGAGTACCGCATATTAAGGGCGATAAAAATGCCCCGAGATTAATTCCCATATAAAATATCGTAAATCCGCCATCACGACGAGGATCGTTTTTTTCGTAAAGTTGACCGACCATCGTTGAAATATTAGGCTTAAAAAACCCGCTTCCTATTATCAATAAGCCTAAAACCGAATAAAAAAAAGGCAAATCAGGAATTGCCATTGCAAAATGACCAATCATCATTAAAATTGCCCCGATTATTATGCAAATTTTTTGTCCCAAATACCTGTCTGCTATATATCCGCCTATTAAAGGGGTTAAATATACAAGCCCTGTATAAAGCCCATAGACATTCCCCGCTTTTTCAGTACTAAAAAGCAGGTACTTTACCATATAAAGAACCAACAGCGCCCGCATCCCGTAATAACTGAACCTTTCCCACATTTCTATGGTGAAAAGAAAGTATAAACCTTTAGGATGCGCGTGTTTAATCATTTACTAACCATAAATCAGGTTCAGCCCGTTGAAAATCGCCTTGACATTAGCTTTTGCGGTGCTGGGGTCTTTTCCTCTGCAAAGGATTTTTCTTCCGTCAGGGGTTTCAAGCTGAATAGTTGTCATGGCGTCTGCCTGAACACCTTTGGCTTCCTCTCCGAAAGCTGATTGTTCATAATGAGTAAGTTTAAGAGGAAATCCGATATCATCGAGAGCCTTTAAGCAGCATTCAAGAGGTCCGTCGCCATGTTCGGTAACATCATGTTCTTTGCCATTATGTGAAAATTTAAGATTAAACTTTTCTTTTTCGCCATTATCAAGCTTTTTAAAGCTTATTAGCTTGAAAGCTCCGTCAATTTCATAAATTTCTTTAATATAAATGTTTAGAATCATATCAATAGGAAGTTCTCCTATTTTTTCCGATTCTTTTTTAGCTATATCAACTAATCTTACTGCTTCTTCTACTGTAATAGGGTAACCTTCTCGCTTAATAATTTCATAAAGCGCAGTTTTGCCTGACTGACTGGTGAATCCGAATTTTTCGTCGTCATCACGCCCGATAAGTGAAGGATGAATAGGTCTGTAAGCCCCTTTTTTCATTCCCTGTGTTTTTGATGCGCCGTCCTGATGAATACCGCTTCTGTGCGCAAGGGCATCTTCTCCTATCAAAGGCATTTTTTCATGTATAGGAATCCCTGACATCTCTGAAACAGTAAGGGCTGTTTCATAAATCTCACTAAGGTTAAGAGGAACTTCTACACCGCAATTATGCAAACATATTGCAACTTCATAAAGATTTGTATTCCCTGCTCTTTCCCCAAGACCGTTTAAGCAGCATTCAAGCTGTGTAGCTCCTGCGAAAAAGCTTTCTACGGTTGCGGCAGTAGCCATTCCTAAATCATTATGGTTATGCACGGAAATTATAGCTTTGTCAGACAGTTCTTTTGATACTGCAGAAACCATTTTCACAAATTCTAAAGGACGAATCCTTTCTACAGTATTGGGAAGGTTAATTACATCTGCCCCGGCTTCAATTATCTCCTGCAAAGAATCAATTACAAAACTCAAATTGTCTTTGCAATCGCCAAAATGCTCCACAGAAAATTGAATATCGCCTTTTTCGTTAATAAGAGATTTTGCATATTTAACTGCGTCAATTCCTATTTTTCTAACAGCCTCAGGCTCTTTTCTAAGCACATATTTCATATTAAAAGGACTCATCGCAAGAACTATGTGAATTCTTGGCTTATCAGCGATTTTTATAGCTTCATAAACTTTCAGAATATCTTTTTCCACCGCTCTTGCAAGCCCGGCTATCACCATATTTTTAGGAGATATCGAAGACAAATACTGACATGCCTCAAAATCCATGTCATTTGAGCCGGAAAATCCGACTTCAACTGCCTGCACTCCAAGTTTTATAAGCTCTTTAAATATTATTTCTTTCTGTTGTGTGTTCCAGGGCTTTTTTAATGCCTGATTGCCGTCCCTAAGTGTTGTATCAAAAAAGAATGGTTTACGTCCAGCCGTCATAT
>Ga0209417_1002157_pt1 | contig 32056 bp, 24 predicted proteins | sample RifGroF2_FD_184002 | JGI IMG/M metagenome (GOLD analysis project Ga0209417, IMG submission 184002) | Groundwater microbial communities from Rifle, Colorado, USA - Groundwater F2 (SPAdes) (version 2) | ecosystem: Environmental > Aquatic > Deep subsurface > Groundwater | place: Rifle, Colorado... | reverse complement strand
CAACTGCCAGATCAGCGATGGTGGTATCTTCAGTTTCACCCGAGCGGTGTGAAATGAAATAGTAATATCCGTTACGGCGAGCCAGTTCGATAGTTTCAAGGGTTTCTGACAGGGTACCAATCTGGTTCAGCTTAATGAGTATGGAGTTCGCAGCTGATTTATCAATGCCTTCCTGAAGGATGGCTTTATTGGTGCAGAAAAGGTCATCTCCCACAAGCTCGATCCTGCCTCCCAGTTCCTTGTTAAGCTTCTGCCAGCCGGTCCAGTCAGTCTCTGCTAATCCGTCTTCAATTGAAACAATCGGGTACTTTTCAACCCAACTCTTCCAGAGGGCGATCATCTCATCAGATGTCCGGGCAGATTTATCTGATTTGGTGAAATGATATTTGCCATCCTGAAACATCTCGCTGACTGCGGGATCCAAACAAATGGAAATGTCCTTGCCAGGTTTGAAACCAGCTTTAACGATCGCTTCAAGAATTACATCCATGGCTTCTTCATTGGATTTCAAGTCTGGTGCATAGCCGCCTTCATCGCCGATTCCCGTTGAGTATCCTTTACCCTTCAAAACGGTTTTTAACGCATGGAAAGTGTCAACACCCATCTGGATGGCGGTTGCAAAATCCGGGGCATTATGCGGAGCGATCATGAATTCCTGAAAATCAACGCTGTTCTGAGCATGTGCACCGCCGTTGATTACGTTCATCGCAGGAACCGGTATTACACAGGCATTGGTGCCCCCAATGTAGCGGTACAAGGGAAGGCCAACACTCTTTGCTGCAGCATGCGCAACGGCCAGGGATACGCCAAGAATGGCATTGGCACCGAGCTTTGCTTTATTATGAGTTCCATCCAGGTCAATCATCGTGTAATCCAGGTGCCTCTGTTCGTAGGCGCACATGCCGATAACCGCCGGTGCAATAATTGAATTGACGTTTGAAACAGCCTTCAGAACCCCTTTGCCGCGATAACGGGATTTGTCTTCATCCCTGAGTTCTACGGCTTCTTTTTCTCCGGTGGAGGCACCCGACGGAACAATGGCGCTTGCACTGATTCCATTTTCCAATTTTACTTCCACTTCAACGGTGGGATTGCCTCTGGAGTCAAGAACCTCCTGGGCGTGTACTTTTGAGATCTTCATTTTATAAATTATTGATATACAGTTATTTGTAATTACTGTTAGCGAATGCACAAAGATAGTTATAATCCTGTTCGGATCAAATAAAAAGTGCCTTTCCTTGTTGGTGCTATTGTACCTCTTTCTCCCTTTCCCTGAAGTCTGAAGTCCAGATGGTCTCCCCTGCCCCAAGGTCATAGGAACACTTTCTTGCAAGTACAAACAGATAGTCCGAAAGCCGGTTTATATATCGGATTAATAGGGGATCCACATCAATCTCGCTGCCCAACCTGATCATCATTCTCTCTGCCCGTCTGCAAACTGTTCTTGCCACATGACACTGGGCCACAAGCAGATGTCCGGCAGGTAATATGAAATTCTTTAAAGGCGGCATTAAGTCGAGCATCCGGTCCATCGCCAGTTCCAGGTCTGCAATATCCTCGTCCAGGATTTTCGGAAGCTTTTCCAGAAATTTCGGGTCGTCAACCGCCAGAGTAGATGAAACAATGAAAACCCTGTTTTGAATAGCAGTCAGGCGCTGTTTCTCAAGTGGATCCGGAATGCCGGATTGGATGACGCCCAGGTGTGCATTCAATTCGTCAATGGTTCCATACGCTTCAAGCCGCGGATGATCTTTTCTGATGCGGGTGCCGCTGGCCAGGGAGGTGTCCCCTTTGTCGCCGGTGCGCGTGTATACTCTCATAATCAAATTTTTACATAATTTACCTGATCAGGATGAAGCGGGCACTGTGCGATCCTGCTGTGCGATCCTGCACGGTAAGAATATAGGTTCCTGCTGAATAGTCAGCACCGGAAAGATCCATTTCAAGCTGGCCGGAAGTCCGGGTAACAGGCGGAGCGACACAAAAAGTCCCATCGATCTTCATCAATTTGACCTTTACGTCCGGAGCCATGTCCGGATAGCTTATTCTGATGTGCCGGCTCGCCGGGTTCGGATAAACGGATAGCGGAAACACAGTAACAGGCATTGTCTCCGCAATTCCTGAAAACTGTGAATCCGGCAAATCAATATTTACTAAAGAATGGTTAGTTTTTTTTGCAAACGTAACTTTACCCGAGGTCAGAATGGTGGCTGACGCAATATCAGCAGTGGTGCCGAGGATAAGACTAACATCATAATATCTCAGGTTAGCAGGGACCTCACTATAATCAATCCTGATCTCCATCAGGTTTCCGCTTGTCTGAACAGAGGTTTTGATCTTGTCCCGCACGAGCATGTAATCAACAATTTCCGCCGTGTTGGCAAACCAACCGTTGTCCCTTCCATGGTAACCATACTCAGACTCAAGATACTCCATGTAACCTTTAAAGACAGGGAATTCCAAAGAGCCGCCCGGATTCGTATAAGTGACCCGATGGGTGAATTCATTCCACCATTTTTGTTTATCGGGTCCGGTGGTTGAAACCCATGCGGTAATCTGATTTCTCAGTGATGCAAGGTTATCATCGCTACTGTTGATATGATTGCGCCAGAATACCGGCTTGGGCAAAGAAACAGGCAGGGTTACATCGGCGCCATTGCCAGAATTGGAATAGGCATAATCACTGGTAATGCAGGAAATATATCCAAAGGTAAATGCAGGCTCAATGTATCGGGTATCACCTGAGGGTGGAACACAGTAACGAAAGTCTATTCCGGTTTTACTCTTGAAAACCTCATGGTTGGATTGAAGCTGCCAAATAAAATCGACTGGTTGGGTTGAGGTTGTATGACTATAGCTGTGGTTGTAAAAATCCCATCCGGCCTGATACATCAGGTTTACCTGGGCGTAGGTCAGATAGCCGGGTGTCCCGTTGTGGATATCAAGACCTGCGCTATTTACCGTAAACCATGAAATGCCAGCAGTAAAAGGAATTTTAGTGCCACACCCGTCGGTGAAAAACAGTCCGGGATAAGTCTGCTTGTCAACCTCGCAGTATCCCCCTTTAAGTAAGGGAAATGCTAAAGTGTAGGCATCATCCAGCCCATCATCGAGAGTAAAGCTGAAAGCGAATTCCTTGTTGAACTTTAGAACCGCGGGATCAATTTTGGTTGAGGAGTTGATGGGTGAAAGAAAGGTCAGGCGGATCGTAACTTGTTTCTGCTGTGCATTTAGAGCTGCAGTCGGGAGGAAGTTAAATCCTAACAGGAGAAGCCAGATATTTAATGAGGATCTAGTAACCATAGTTCCCCATTTTAAACACTTTCAACATTTATGAGTACCGGCCTTCCTTTTTTGAAACGCTGAACCAGACAGGATATTTGTTCAGGATGGTAGATTTCTGAGCGAACCTGCCAATCCTGGGGCTTTATCTTAACGGTTTGCTGAAACATGTCCTCCACGGTTATAACTGCTTCAACCCGGCCAAACAGATCAATTGTTTTCTCCAGGCCCACAAACTTGAATGGATAGGTCTCGCCAATCTTGTAATAAGGATGGATGGGTTCAATGAGACACTCACCGTTTGGCTTATACTTTACCAAAGTTGCTTCAATCTCCTGGCCAGGCTTCATCCCGTAATGAATGAAATCCATGACCGGCAGGCGATGAAAATTCCCGATGGTATCCTTGAGGATATAAAACTGCTCGTTTAGGAAAGTCTTGATATCCTGAATTCTGAAGGTATAATTCTGGCCTGTTTTTAAGGTCATGAACCTGCTGGTCATGGCCGGTAAAGATAAAACCAATTCTCCCTTTTTAATCCGGTCAACCCGGCAAGCGAGATGCGAATAGCCGATTTCAATATCGTCGGCTTTATCAATCGGACAAGCCCATTCCAGTCCGTGCAAGTCCTTCACCCAGGCAACCATCTGAGGCTTTCCGATAAAACTCTCCTGCTCGGTAATTCTTAAAACGAGAAAATCATAGCGTTCGCCAATCTTGTAATAGGGATGGTCAGGTTCCAGGAAAATCTTGCCGGAACAATTGATTTTATCTATGGTACAATTGATCACCTGTCCGATTTTCAAGTGGTAATTAAGATAAAACAGCTCTGGTAACAGGTATTTTTTCTGATCGGGACCGATCAGGATGAAATTGACCTCATCGGTTCCGGGTAAAACCAGCTTATTCGAAATAGTAAACTGGAACCGCTGTCCTTCTTTAAAAATTATCTCGTCTGGCATATTTCACAACTCCCATGGAGGATGTAAATATGCGAAAAATTGACCTAAACGTTAGCGAAATTTTCGATCCTCCGGACCACTGTAGGAGATTCTCCGGATCCGATAGTCCTCGTTTTCATCAAATAACAGTACCATGGATGCTTCCTGGTTGTCCTTCAACTGCAGAACATCGAGGGTGATAATCCGGTTGTCATATAACCGTATCTGACGTACCTTGACTGCCCCGGATTTATTCTGCAGACTCTGTAAGGAATCCACAAGGGCATCATTGCTGTACTTCTTAATCATTTGGCTTGCAATGTCCTGCTTTATGAAATTCCTGAAATCGGTATCAGAACCATTCGCCAGGAGATCCAGAAAATTCCGTGTTAAGGTGCCGATCCGGTTATTTGGAAGTGTATCCAGACAGACCGTTTTCCTCCCAACCAAGTCGGGTTTTTGGGGATACTTGAACACGGATTTTGCCAATTCTGACGCAAGCAGGTCGTTTCCATCCCTGAAGCGGTTCGACAGGACAATAATGGTTATGTCCTCCTTAATATACCGAAGGAAATCGGCAAAAAACATACCGTTCCAGCCGTTATGTGCTATTACTTCAGTATTATAAACCGATTTTACGATCAACCAGCCATAGCCGGAGGCAGAATTTCCCCAGGCCTGGACCGCCGGTTCGGGGTAATAGTATTGTTTTTTGGATTTCTCATCCAGAATGTCATTTCCCAGAAGAGCCAAATGCCACGCATACAGATCAGTAGCTGTACTGAGCATACCGCCGCTGGCCCTTCGGGTCCACGACGGCCCGTCATCCAGCCAGCCTGAATCCATCGGCTTGCCCCAGTCATTACAGAATCTGTATCCATGAGCCACAACCGAATTAGCCCAGTCGGGGGTTCTGTAACCGGTTCTCTTCATTCCTGCCGGTTTGAAAAGATATTGATGGATAAAGGCCTCGTAATCCATACCCGTTATGATTTCAATCAGAACTCCCAGAATATTATACCCGGCGTGGGAATAATTCGACCTGCCTGTTGGTTTTTTATCAATAGTTGTCTGCCTGAACCGGTTGAGAAGTTCATCGCGGGTAATGATTTCCGTATTTGACCCGAAATCAAAAGGCAAACCCGATGTGTGCGTCAAAAGCTGATGAAAAGTGATGGAACCGAGCTCAGTAGGCAAACCTGGTATGTACTTCGAAATGCTGTCAGAAACAGTTAGTTTGCCCATCATCTGGAGCTTGAGGATGGCGGCCCCGGTGAATTGTTTGGTGATTGAACCGATATTATAAACAACATCAGGATTATTGGGTATTCCCAGCTCTTCATTTGCCATTCCGTAGCACTTAATCAAAGGGGCTCCGGCGGGTGTTTTAACCAGGACCGTTCCACTGAATCCATTCTCTCCTTCCCCATCGAGGTACCTGTCAATGGTCTGCAATACGGGATCTTCAGGATGGCTGGCACCGTTCTCACGCACGGTGCAGGCAGATGCAACCAGGAGAACGGAACCTACGGTTAAGGAAAGAAAGAGATTATACTTTTTCACGATTCAAAAATACCAACGGAACCGACAACGAGGCGTGAAAAAAAGTGCAAAAAACTTAAAAGATGTTAAACTGGTTTCAAGTCACCTATTTATCAAGCTTCCCGGTCGATTTCCTTGTAACCTTTAGAGCATCAAGCGCCATGCGGCTATATAAAGACGTAACCGTTTCGCTGCACTCCTGCGGTGATTTGGCATGAATAAGAAGCAGCTTTTTTTCCAGGGAAGCTTGTGTGGAAAGCAACTTTCGCTCCGGCTTGAGGTGTATTTTCCGGACAAACTCAATATTCGGTCCGTAGGAAGCATTCATCAGGTCTGAGAAATTAACGAACGCCCAAAAAGCGTGCTGATTATTCCTTTCATGAATGTCGGTCGGAGGATTATAATGATCCTGGATGGAGGTGAGATATCCGGGTCTACTGAAAGCATCTGGAAAATCAGTTGTACCTGCATACAAAGGAATGAAAGGCTGCAGATCAGGCCACTGGGGAGCAAGCCACATCACGCAACCGAGGTCAACCGGCATCCAGTTCCTCAATTCGGTTACAAATCCATAAACAGTTCCATTGCCACAGATCATTGAACCATTTAATTTGTATGGGCTGCCATTGTTGTAGTTGTCGCTTTTATCCAGGACGGTTCCTTCATGATGGTTCCTCAGTAGCCCCATTAAAAAGGTCTTGGTCACTGGTTTATCCGGTTTGAAAGAGAAAGGGAAATCATCCTTTATCTGAAATGCGGTTTCAAAAAGGTGGTAAGCTGCCCAGGCGCGGTTTACGTTCCCGGGATTGGAGATACTGTTTTTAGCCGCATAGGCTTTTCTGAAGTTGAACGGGCCATCAACGGATGGATTGTACCAGCCCCTGGAAACTGCATAGTCAATTAGGTCGGGACATGATAGAAAGTTTTCCATGTCGTTGAGGTTTACCTCGGCTATGGTGTAATTGTTTGGAAGGACCATTACCTGATCGTCCGGAATACGCTGAGCAACCCAATGCTTTCCTTTTACGACGGCCAAAGCCCAGGCTTCGTTGGGATCAGCAATGCAATAGGTGCGGCCGGACCCGGTATATCCAAACTGCTCAATCAGCATACCTGCCATTACAACTGCATCCCTGGCTGATACGGCTCTCTCAGCCATCAGTTGGCGCAGATTATAGCCGATACCGCCATTGGTTATGTCAGGCTTGTCTTCGCGTGAGGAACAGGAATTGGAGCCGATGCAAACTCCGTATTCATTAAGGTAGGAATCAGAAAAATCCATTCCCGGTATTTCAAGCCAGATGTATTTACCGGTAAAGGGATATTGCCCTACCAGGGCTCCACCTTTCAGCTGAAATTCTGATCCTTCAGTATATTCTTTTCGTGGTACAACATACCAGTTAACCAACTGCTTTCCGTAGTCATCTTCATTGTGGGCAAAGAGAACAGCGCCATCTGCGCTTGCCTTTTTTCCAACCAGGACTGTAAAACAGTTGTAATCATCCTGTGCAGGAAGAACGGCAGTTGCCAGGGCAAAAAACAGGACTAAAAGAAATGACGCCTTTTTCATTTTTGTGCCTCCTATTAATTATTGTCTTCTAAACCTTTAAATCAGGATTTCTTTGCCAGGGATTTAAGAATCCTTGACAGCAAGCCGGGACCTTCATATATAAAGCCCGTATAGAGTTGTACCAGGGTTGCCCCCGCATCAAGCTTTTCGTTTGCATCGTCCTCATTCATAAGCCCCCCGGAGCCAATAATTGGAAAATCCCTGCCTAATCGCTGGTGAAGATACCGGATTATTTCTGTGGAAACTTCACGCAGTGGTGAACCACTTAGACCGCCCTGACCGAGGCTGGCAATATAATCATCCCGATAGTCAAGGTTGAATCGCCGGATACTGGTATTGGTTGCAACCAGCCCGTCAATCCTGGTTTCCCTAACCACTTCGATTACTTCATCCAGCTGAATTTCCGATAAATCCGGAGAAATCTTCAGAAGTACCGGCTTTACGATTCCCTGATTCAAGCGGATAGCGAGCAGCCGGTTAAGAATTCTCGAGAGATCATCTTTGTTTTGAAGTTTACTAAGATCCTTGATATTCGGGCAACTTACATTAACAACGAAATAATCAACATAGGGATAAAGGCCCTCAAAGCATACAGCAAAATCCTCAACCGCCTTTTCGTTGGGAGTGGTGGTATTCTTACCGATATTCCCGCCAATGATCAGATCTTTCGGGCGATTTCTGAGTCGTTTTGCAATAACATCAAGGCCTTCGTTATTGAATCCCATCCTGTTGATCAGGGCAGAACTTCGGGTTAACCTGAAAAGCCTTGGTTTAGGATTTCCCCCCTGAGGAAGTGGAGTGACTGTTCCAATCTCGACAAAAGCAAAACCCATGTTCCTGAGAAATCGGATCGCCCTGGCATTTTTATCAAGTCCCCCGGCAATGCCAACCGGATGTTTGAACTTCAGTCCGAACGCCTCAACTCTCTGATTGAAATAAACAGGTCGGTGGACTAGCCTGAAGAAATATCCCGTGGAAGGTAGAAGCCTGAAAAAGAAGAAAAGAATTTTGTGGATGGTTTCCGCAGAAAAAAGAAATAATATGGGGCGGAGCAATTTCTGATAGAACATACTTGTCTCGTATTACCTGAGACAAAAATACCGATTTCAATTAAGAAAGTCTATTTGTCGTTTTCCGGTGGGAGGAACTCGGCATAGGTTTGGTCGCTGTAAAAAATCAAAACCTTATGGACCAACTTATTGGCTTTTTCCACTGTTATAACTTGTTTTTCAATCGGTTCCGGTGCTATGGGTGTGGTCCGCTCCGGTTTTGGTTCTGGAATCTTCTCTGGGGCCGGGTCAAAGATCGACAATTCTCTAACAGGCTGGCTATAAGTTTTTTGTTCATCATGGTAAATAGAACCTGTTCCCAATAGCAGCCAATCCGAATTTAGATTGGGAAAATTCTGGAGCGTCTTTACAACAAAATCCAGGCTGGGATTATTCCGGCCATTCAGAATATGGGACATGCTGCTTCTCTGAACCCCGATTGCATCAGCAAACGAACCTGAAGTTAATCCCTCTTTCAGTATGAGTTCCTTGATACGATTGACCATATGACAAATGTAAATCTTAGATTGTAATTCACAAAATACAATTGTCAATTGTCACTAATTACAAATAGAAATTATGAGATACATTTGTTAAATTCACAGTTCACAATTATAAATTCATGTATTATCAGTGCAGGTTTTTAGAATCTTAAAGCGATTTATAACCAATTTCGGATCGGTCTCTGCGATTGACTATTCCGATATAAATACGACCTGTTGTTCGCAGATGTTAAACAGTTATAATGTAATAATTTACCAATAACAATCGCGAATCCGATTCATTTATGCGGTCAAAGCCTGTGCCTGGACTTGCTTTTAGGAATATTTTGCAGAGATTAGTTTATCTACTTACCACTAATATGATGGTAATCAAACTAATAAATAATAATATTGATCAAAAAACTGGTAAAACCCCCGATTTTAAAGGGATTTTCGACTATCGATTAATTCTATAATTGAAATTAAGAGTTGTAAAATACTGATTATCTGTTTAATAGAATGTTTCACCCTTCTATGAAATTTTTAATTCATTTGCATTTACATATAGCAATGAATTGACTAAAGTGGATTCACAATATACCTATGCAAATTGTGAAATTGTAAACTCTAGGTGATGATATTGAATTGTTATTTGTAAACTCAATGTGTTATTTTGTAACGGTATTGGTGGAATCTTACCAAATATGACGTTACCCCCTCAGGAATCTGCAGCATCCGTACATTTTTCCATACCGGAGTGAAATTTTAAAATCCTGGAGGGGTATTAAACAAAAAAAACAGGCGTAAGTGCCTGTTTTTCTGTGCTTGAGCGGGAAACGGGATTCGAACCCGCGACCCTCAGCTTGGGAAGCTGATGCTCTACCCCTGAGCTACTCCCGCTAGTTGAGATGCAAAAGTAAAAACCTTAGCTGATTTATTGACTTCAACGGAAAATTTTTCCATGGATGAGTTATACATAAATCTTAGGCTGAATTTCTCCAGTTGAGATTAAGGTAATATTTAAAGCAAGGGCTCTCATTTCATCTTCACCCGGAAAAACTCTTACAGGAGCAATCCAGGCTATACGGTAAGTGAGGAGCTGAATGAAAAGATCGTTAAAAGCAATGCCGCCGGTAACCAGGATTGCATCAACCCTGCCTTTGAGGACCACACCCGATCTCCCTATTTCTTTGGCCACCTGGTATGCCATAGCCTCATATACTTCCCGGGCAAACGTGTCGCCGTTTTTAATTCTCTCCTCTACTTCATTGGCGGCGCTGGTTCCAAGGTAGGCCACCAATCCTCCTTTACCTACAATCATTTTCCGGATCTCATCCTGTGAATACTCATTGCTGAAGCACAGATCAATTAATTGGCCTACCGGGACCGTGCCGGCTCTTTCAGGAGAAAAGGGACCTTCTCCGTCAAGTCCCTGATTAACATCCACGACCCTTCCTTTTTCATGAACCCCTACAGTGATTCCACCACCCAAATGGGCGACAATAAGATTCAGATCCTCATATTTCCGATTAATCGAACTGGCATAGGTTCGGGCAACAGCCTTCTGATTGAGTGCATGAAACACGGAAATCCTGGAGAATTTCGGGTGTCCGGAAAACCGGGCGACATCCTCCAATTCATCAACTACTATAGGATCTGCGATGAATGCTTTTGCACCGGGGATTGAAGATGCCAGGTCATGTGCAATGAGGGCGCCCAGGTTGCTGGCATGTTCGATTCCCGATATATTGGTCAGATCGCGTATCATGGCTTCATTGACTTCGTAAACACCGGATTCAATAGGCTTAAGAAAGCCTCCCCGGCCAACCACAAAGGAAAAGCCTTCAATAGCAATACCGGCCGCTTCGAGTTCTTCCAGAATGTGGTTCTTTCGGAATTCGAACTGATCCGCCACCCGGTTGAAAGGTTTCAACTCCTCCGGGCTATGTCGGATTGTCTTTTGATAAACCGGACGATTGTTTTGAAAAACAGCAATTTTTGTGGAAGTGGATCCTGGATTGATCACTAAAATTTCAATGGGTTTCATCCGGGGAAGTGTTGCTGATTACACAATATCAATAGCTGTTGCGAGCAGGAGACTGTTATATTTAGCATCTTCCGAATCTGAACGGGAAGTCAGTACAACAGGTGCTGAAGCTCCTAGTACTACTGAGGCGACTCTGGCATCCGTGAGGAAGGCTAATGTTTTGTAGAAGACATTCCCTGCTTCAATATCGGGCATGAGTAAAAGATCTGCATCACCGGCAACTTCGCTCACAATCCCCTTATGTTCGGCACTCTCGAGGCTGATAGCGTTATCAAGGGCCATAGGCCCGTCAACAATGCAGTTCTGAATCAGGCCTTCACGATTTCGCCGGACCAGGATAGCGGCATCAACAGTTGCCGGCATTTGATCAAATACCTTCTCAACAGCAGCAATAACGGCAACCTTTGGCTTGGCCAGGCCCATGTTGTTCAGGTATTCCACTGAATTATTCAGGATGGCCTCTTTGGCTTTTACATCGGGTGCAATATTGATGGCAACATCCGTAACCGCCAGGAGTTTGTGATAGGCAGCAATTTCAAAAAGTGCAAAATGCGAAAGAAGGTCACCTTTTCGCAAACCCCATTCCTTGTTGAGGACACCTTTAAGTAGTTGTGCGGTTCCGCAGGATCCTTTCATTAAAATCTGAGCATATCCGTCATGTATAAGCCTTACTGCCTTTTCAACAGCAAGGTCCAGGTTCTCTTCATGAAGAATTTCTACCGAGTCCAGGTTAAACCCGATTGAAGCGGCTTTTTTTACGATATCAGGGCGATCACCGACCAGAACCGGGGTAATCAGTCCGGCAGCGGCTGCATCCCTCACAGCCATTAGGGCATAAAGGTCCTGTGCAGCCGCCAGAACCAGCTTTTTGCGGCTATTCCGGGATTTTACCCTTTCCCCGAGATCTGAGATTCTTGTAAGCATTCTCCTCAACAAATTAGCTTCAATCGATGATCTGAATTACATTGCAGATACTATACGCTGAGTATCTTCTGCAATAACAAGTTCTTCGTTGGTCATTACGGCCATGACTTTAACCATGGACCCTGGTTTGGTGAGCAAAAGATCTTTACCCCTCTTTCCTGCATTTAACTCAGAATCAAAATCAACACCGAGGTAAGTAAGGTTTTTGCAGACCGCTTCCCGGGTTTCCGGACCATTTTCGCCGATTCCACCGGTGAAGAGAATCAGGTCCACGCCGTTCATGGCTGCAGCATAGGCGCCGATATATTTTATCACCCTGTAATGGTACATGTTAAGGGCGAGCTGGGCTCTTTTGTGCCCGTTGTTCCAGGCTTCGTTTTCAATTTCCCGCATGTCGGAGGAAACCCCGGAAACACCAAGCATTCCGCTATGCTTGTTGATCAGGGTATTTGCAGTCTGCTGGTCGATCTCTTCCTTATCCATGATAAAGGTAAGAACCCCAAGGTCCAGATCTCCTGTGCGGGTTCCCATGATCAATCCTTCCACCGGCGTGAATCCCATTGAAGTGTCAACCGATTTACCGTTCTCTATGGCGTCAACGGAAGCTCCGTTACCCAGATGGCAGGAAATGATCTTCAGATTGTGAAAATCCAGCCCCAGTATTTTAGTGGCCTTTTGGGCAACATACCGATGAGAAGTTCCATGAAATCCATAACGGCGAATCTTGTATTTCTTGTATAGCGAATATGGGATGCCGTACATAAAGGCATAATCAGGAATGGTCTGGTGAAAGGAGGTGTCGAAAACTGCAACTTGCGGAAGTCCGGGAATCAGCTGGGCCATTGCATCAATTCCCTTCATGTTTGCCGGATTGTGGAGCGGAGCGAGTTCAAATAATTTTGCGATTTCCGTATGCACCATTTCATCAATAAAGGCTGAATCCGAAAAGTTTTCTCCGCCATGGGCCACACGGTGTCCGGCAGCCTGTATCTCATTAAGGCCTTTTAAGCACCCGTGATTCTTACTGGTTAAAACTCCCAGAATATATTCAATACCGGATTGATGATCCAGGATCTCACCCTCGAGTGTCACTTTTTGACCATCTGCCTTAGTATGCTTCAGAAAGGATCCCTTAAGACCGATTTTCTCAACAATACCCTTTGCCATAACACTCTCATCGGTCATGTCCCAAAGCTGATATTTTATGGATGAACTACCGCAGTTCAAAACAAGTATCTTCATGATAAACTAATTAATAGGTTGAGATTTCGATCCGTTTGCCGTTGCTGTCATATTTATAAAAGCCTTCCCCGGTAACACGGCCCAGGCGGTTAGCCCTGACAAGTCTTTTAAGCAGTGGTGAAGCCTTGTATTTCATGTCTCCAAATTCGTTATAAAGGTTTTCCAGCCAACGGGCGACCTTATCGAGCCCGATTTTATCGGCGAGTTCAAACGGACCCATACCCAGGCCAAGGCCGGTTCGGACAGCTGTGTCAATGTCCTCCATTTTTCCGACTCCTTCCATATAGATCTCGCAAGCTTCGTTAATGAGGGTTGCAAATAGCCTGACGGACATCAAACCCGGACTTTCCACAACCGGAATCATTTTCTTGCCAATCAGTCTTACAAACTTTTTGACGTTGTCGTAAGTAATGTCTGAGGTATAGAGGCCTCGGGCAACTTCAACGATATTGGCCCCCGGATTTGAAGTTGAGAAATGAAGGCTGACGCATCGATCCTTATACTTCAGTTCCGATGACAGCTCAGTGGTGACAATCGTGGTTGAATTGGTTGCAATAATGGTGGAGGGATCCACGAACTCTTCTATGCGTTTAAAAATCTCTTTCCTGAGGCTGACCCGTTCCTCACGGCTCCGGCTCTTGATAGCCTCAACCACAAGGTCGCATCCTGCCAGATCCTTGCAGTGAATGGACCCTTTGATGCGGTTCATGATTCCCCTCTTTTCACCCTGAGTCATTCCCCAGTGGTTGATCATGTTATCCAGTTCCGCTTCAATACCGTGTATCGCTGCGTCAATTTTCTCCTGGTCCAGCTCAACAAAAATCACTTCGATACCACTGACCGAAATCATCCTGATGATAGTCTGGCCAACGGTTCCTGCACCCACCACGCCAACCTTTGAAAATTGCGTTTTGTTCCGGTCTTTTTTGCTCAGAGCATATTGTTCTATGCTTTCAACTAAATCTGCCATAATATTTTAATTCGATTAATGCGTTCAGAAACTTCCGGCTGCCTGGTTAGCGGTGATTGCTACAAGATTTACAATATCACTTACCGAGCATCCCCTTGACAGGTCATTGATTGGTGCTGCCATTCCTTGCAAAACAGGTCCCACTGCCTCCGCATTGGCTAGCCGCTGTACCAGTTTATAAGCAATATTGCCTGATTCAAGCGACGGGAAAACCAGCACATTGGCCCTACCGGCAATCGGGCTGTCCGGACATTTTTTTCTTCCGATGGATTCCACAATAGCAGCATCTGCCTGTAACTCTCCGTCAAAAAGGAACTGCGGTGCCATCTCTTGTGCCATTTTGGTTGCAGCGGCAACTTTATCAACCATTTCATGCTGGGCACTGCCCTTTGTAGAAAAGCTGAGCAAGGCAACCCTAGGCTCTATCTGCGCTATATCACGTGCAGTCTGGGCGGTACAGACAGCTATTTCTGCCAATTCCCGGGCGGTAGGGTTTGGGTGAACGGCGCAGTCTGCAAAAACCATCAAACCGTTTTCTCCCCACTGTGGATCCGGCATAATCATAAGGAAAGCTCCCGAAACCACAGAAATCCCAGGTATAGTCTTAACATATTGAAAGGCCGGCCTTAATACATCACCTGTGGAATTGTTCGCACCGGCAACCTCACCATCTGCATCCCCCGCCTTAATCATAAGGGTGGCCAGATAAAGCGGATTGCCAAGGAGGCGAATCGCTTCGTCTTTGGTCATGCCCTTGCTCTTTCTCAATTCAACCATAAGATTGGCATACTCTTCTTTTTTTGGATGATCCCTGGGATCAATGATGACAGCCCTTTCAATGTTTTTAAGACCATATTTTGCGGCTTCCCGCATAACCACATCCCGGTTCTCTGTCAGGTAAATCTGGGCTATTCCTTCTTCAATCAGAATATCAGCTGCCTTTAGTGTTCGCTCTTCCCATGCTTCAGGTAAAACAATACGCTTATTAAATTTCTTGGCATTTGTTTTGATATTTTCCAGTAAATCCATGTCAATCAATAATTTAGGTGATGATTTTTGAATCAGCAAATATAGCCAAAAAAGAGCGGCGGGATTCTTTTATACGCATGATTTTTGTCAGTTTCCAGACTTTTCTACTTTAGTGGATTCATTATCTTTATTGTCCCGGATCGCCATTTGATTAATTTGTTAAACCAAAAACAGTTGCCATGACGTATGACATTGATATGATCAGTAAAATTTATCAGGCTTATCCTGAAAGAGTTAACCAAATCAGGCTCCTTTTAGGGAAGCCTTTAACTCTGATTGATAAGATTTTATACTCTCATGTTTATAGTCCCCTGCCCGATCAGCCTTTCAAACGCGGAAACGATTATGCTGAGTTTGCCCCGGACCGGGTAGCCATGCAGGATGCCACCGCCCAGATGGCCTTGCTGCAGTTTATGCAGGCGGGGAAGGCGAAAACTGCTGTACCTTCAACCGTCCATTGTGACCACCTGATTCAGGCAAAGCTTGGAGCGGCAGCAGATCTTAAGAATGCCTATGAAACAAACAGGGAGGTATTCGATTTCCTTTCCACCGTCTCCAACAAGTATGGAATTGGTTTCTGGAAACCTGGCGCGGGTATCATACACCAGGTTATTCTTGAAAACTATGCATTTCCCGGAGGGATGATTATCGGGACAGATTCTCATACCGTGAATGCCGGCGGACTGGGAATGATTTCAATCGGTGTCGGTGGTGCCGATGCGGTTGATGTAATGGCTGGCATGGCCTGGGAGCTGAAATTCCCAAAATACATAGGGGTAAAACTCACCGGAAAACTGAGCGGCTGGACATCCGCAAAGGACGTGATTCTTAAAGTGGCAGGCATCCTTACTGTTAAAGGGGGCACGGGTTACATACTTGAATATTTTGGTGATGGAGCGCATTCCATCTCGGCAACCGGAAAGGGTACCATTTGTAACATGGGGGCTGAAATCGGTGCAACGACCTCACTTTTTGGTTACGACAAAAAGATGGCTGCTTACCTGGTCGCAACGGGCAGGAACGATGTGGCATCGCAGGCTGATGCCATTGCCTCTCACCTCGATGGGGACCCGGAAGTATATGCAAACCCGGAGCGGTTTTTCGATCAGGTTATTGAAATCGATCTGGATACGCTGGAGCCCCATATTAATGGTCCGTTTACGCCTGACAAAGCATGGCCGCTTTCGGAATTCGCGGCAGCCGTAAGAAACAACGGATACCCCGCCAGGCTGGAGGTTGGATTGATCGGATCCTGCACAAACTCGTCGTACGAAGACTTGACCCGGTCTGCTTCCATAGCCCGTCAGGCAATACGTAAAAACCTCAGGGTAAAATCGGAATTCACCATCACTCCGGGATCCGAGCTTGTACGTTCAACCATTGAAAGAGATGGTCTGATTGATGATTTTGAATCCATCGGCGGAACTGTTCTTGCCAACGCCTGCGGGCCTTGCATTGGCCAGTGGGCCCGGCATAATTCTGATAAACAGGAAAAGAATTCCATCATAACCTCATTCAACCGGAACTTCGTTGGCCGCAACGACGGAAACCCCAACACCTATGCATTTGTGGCATCCCCGGAGATTGTTACGGCACTGGCTATAGCGGGTGACCTGACTTTTAATCCAATGAAGGATACTCTGATTAATGAGGCTGGGATGGAAGTAAAACTTGATGAACCCGCCGGAATCGAGCTTCCGGTATCAGGTTTTTATGTGGAGGACAATGGCTACCAGGGTCCTGCAGCTGACGGGTCGGTCATCAGGATCGTTGTAGATGAGAAATCCGAAAGACTTCAGCTACTGGAGCCCTTTAAGGCCTGGGATGGCAAGGATATTCTGGGTTTGCGCCTTCTTATCAAAGCGGAAGGGAAATGTACGACGGATCATATTTCAATGGCCGGCAAATGGCTCCGGTTTCGCGGACATCTGGAAAACATATCCAATAACCTGCTGATAGGGGCTGTCAATGAATTCAATAAATCAGCCAATCAGGTAAAGAACCAGCTAACCGGTGAATATATGGAAGTTCCTGCCTCAGCCCGAAGGTACAAAGCGGAGGGATTGGGGTCAATAGTCATCGGTGATGAGAACTATGGTGAAGGATCCTCAAGGGAACATGCCGCGATGGAGCCCCGTCATTTAGGTGTAAGGGCTATTCTCGTGAAATCCTTTGCCCGGATCCATGAGACAAACCTTAAAAAGCAGGGTATGCTTGCGTTGACATTCGCGGATAAAAATGATTATGCGAGAATACTGGAGGATGACACTTTCGATATAACCGGACTGGAAACTTTTTCACCCGGCATCCCCCTGGAGCTTATCATCCGCCATTCCAACGGATTAACAGAGAAAATACAGGTCAACCATACTTACAATCAAAACCAGATTGAATGGTTTAAAGCCGGTTCCGCACTTAACCTCATTAAAAAACAACAGGCGTGATGTTTAAGTATCGAATTATTTAAAAATCTATATATTTACAGATACTAACATTAATCGGTTTCATGGAGCGAATACACGTTGTAAATCAGGTTGTTGAGATGGATGGTGACGAGATGACCCGTGTCATCTGGAAGATGATCAAGGATCGGTTGATTCTGCCCTTTGTAGATCTTAAGATCGAGTATTTCGATCTTGGGATTGAACACCGGGATGAAACAGATGATCGTGTTACGGTCCAGGCTGCTGAAGCAATCCTGAAATGCGGTGTTGGAATCAAATGTGCGACAATAACTCCTGATGAGGCACGGGTTGAGGAGTTTGGCCTGAAAAAGATGTGGAAAAGTCCGAATGGAACTATCCGTAATATCCTCGGTGGAACGGTTTTTCGCGAACCGATTCTCATCAGTAACATTCCCAGGCTCGTACCGGGCTGGACACAGCCTATCTGCATCGGCAGACATGCATTCGGGGACCAGTATCGGGCAACAGATTTCGTTGTAAAAGGCAAAGGCAAACTTACGATCACTTTCACTCCCGATAAGGGGGAGCCCGTGATCAGAGAAGTATATAATTTCGATGATGACGGCATTGCAATGGCCATGTACAACACGGATGAATCAATCACCGGGTTTGCACACTCCTGCTTTAACATGGCCTTAAATAAAAAGTGGCCGCTATACCTGTCAACCAAGAATACCATCCTTAAAGCCTATGATGGCAGGTTCAAGGATATTTTTGCCGCCATCTATGAAAAGGATTACCGTATTGCATTTGCACAGGCTGGCATTCATTACGAGCATCGACTGATTGATGATATGGTAGCTGCCGCTTTAAAGTGGAGCGGTGGGTATGTTTGGGCCTGCAAAAACTATGACGGTGATGTTCAGTCTGATACGGTTGCCCAGGGATTTGGCTCATTGGGGCTTATGACCTCCGTTCTGATTACCCCCGACGGGAAAACCATAGAAGCTGAGGCCGCTCATGGAACCGTTACACGTCATTATCGCCAGTATCAGCAGGGGAAGTCAACATCCACAAACCCTATTGCTTCCGTTTTTGCATGGTCCCGTGGACTGGCTTTCAGAGGCAAACTTGATGGGAACATGGCATTGATTGATTTTACGGAAAAGGTTGAGGCAGCCTGTATCAATGCTGTTGAGCAGGGAAAAATGACCAAAGACCTCGCAATGTTGGTTCATGGTGATAAGGTAAACAGCAGCCAGTATGTTTCAACTGAAGGTTTCTTCGATGCGATTGAAAACAATCTACTAAACAAAATATAGCCTCATTTATGGGACAGATTAAGAAAAGATTCATCGAAAGGGCCTTGCCGAAAGCCGAAATCGTAAAAAAGCTAAAAACCGATTTCAGTGACGTGGTTATCGGCGAAGTCACCATCGGACATGTGCTGTCCGGTATGAAAGGGATAGTCAGCCTTCTGACTTGCACCTCAAAACTTGATCCTGAAGAAGGAATCAGGTTCAGGGGATATACCATTCCCGAGTTAAGAGAATTGCTGCCTAAAATCTCCCCGGAGGACGAGCCCCTTCCGGAAGGTCTTTTTTATCTCATGCTGATGGATGAACTTCCTAAAGATGAGGATGTTCAATACATACAGAATGAGTGGACTAAAAGAGCAACCGTCCCGAAGCATGTTTTTGACGTGATTGATTCACTTCCCCGCGACATGCACCCGATGAATCAATTCGTTACGGGAATCGTCTCCATGGCAGGAAGTTCCCGGTTTATGAAAGCATATGATGCAGGGGTCGCCAAAAAGGATTACTGGGATTCAACGTACGAGGGGACCATGGATCTTATTGCCAGAATTCCGAGGATTGCAGCTTATGTTTATCGTCATGCCTACCATAACGGACACCATATCGAACCGGATTCTGATCTGGACTGGGCAGGTAACCTTGCTCACATGATGGGGTATGATAATGATGAAGTGAAAAAACTTTTCAGGCTTTATATGACGATCCATGCGGATCATGAAGGTGGTAATGTGAGTGCTCATACCACTCATCTTGTGGGTTCTGCCCTCGCCTCCCCCTATCAGGCTTATGCAGCAGGAATGCTTGGTCTGGCCGGCCCCTTGCACGGTCTTGCAAACCAGGAAGTTATCAAATGGGTTTTTGACATGATGAAGGAGATCGGATCCGAAACACCCACCAAAGAACAGATTGGCGACTATGTCAGGAAAACCATTTGCGACGGCCGGGTGGTTCCGGGATATGGCCATGCCGTGCTGCGCAAGACAGATCCCCGCTATATTGCTCAGAGGGAATTTTGCATGAAATACCTTCCGAATGATCCCCTTTTCCAGGTTATCAGCGATATTTATGAAGTAGTGCCACCGATACTCAGTACCATTGGGAAGATCAAGAACCCATGGCCAAATGTGGATGCACATTCCGGAGCCATCCTGGTACATTACGGAATTAAGGAATTTGAATTCTATACGGTACTCTTTGCTGTATCAAGGGCTCTCGGCGTGCTGGCCCAACTGATATGGGACCGCGTATATGGTCTTCCTATTGAACGGCCAAAGTCCCAAAACACCCGCTGGTTTATTGAAAAGGCCGGTTTGGATTCACCTATAAAATTCTAAAACTAACTGAAATGGATAGAAGGATTACTGTTATCGGCGCCGGAAATGTCGGTGCAACCGTTGCTCAGGAGATTGCCAGAAAAGATCTGGCGAAGGAAGTGGTATTGGTTGATGTCAAAGAAGGTACTGCGGAAGGGAAAGCCCTTGATATGTGGCAGACTTCATCAATCCTGAATTTTGATTCCCGGGTTGTTGGCGTGACCAATGACTACCTGCGTACCAGAAATTCCTCCGTCATCGTGATAACTGCAGGAATTCCGAGAAAACCGGGCATGTCGAGGGATGACCTGATCAAAACCAATGCAGCCATTGTTAAGGAGGTCACTGAGCGGTCAGTCAAATATTCGCCGGATGCCATTATCATCGTGGTTTCAAATCCGCTGGATGTTATGACCTATGCCGCATACCTGGCTGCAAACAAGTCTCCCAACAAGGTATTTGGAATGGCAGGTGTCCTTGATACCGGCCGGTATAAAGCTTTCCTCGCAGAAGCACTGAACATTTCACCCAAGGATATTCATGCCTTGCTCCTTGGAAGTCATGGGGACACCATGGTTCCACTGAAAAGGTATACATCGGTTTCCGGTATTCCGGTCACTGACCTTTTGGGTGATGATGTTCTTGACAAAATTATAGAAAGAACCCGTAAAGGCGGCGGTGAACTCGTCAATCTCATGGGTACTTCAGCCTGGTATGCTCCCGGTGCTGCGGTTGCAGCTATGGTGGATGCCATAATAAGGGACCAGCACAGGGTATTTCCCGTATGCGCCTATGTTGATGGTGAATATGGTTTGAAAGACATTTATCTTGGTGTTCCTGTTATTCTCGGAAAGAACGGAATCGAGAGGATTATTCATCTGAATCTTGATGAACATGAAATGAAATTGCTTATGGATTCGGCAAAATCGGTGAAGGAAGTCATGAACGTCCTGGATGAGATGAAATTATTCTGACCCCTATTTTCACATGATCCTGATAAATGATCCCTGCTTTCACGGGGATCATTTATTTTTGTACACTATGAAACGCTCGAATCACCTCTGATGCCCATACCTTTCGACAAGCTGAAATCCTCACTAAAAGGTGAAGTGTTACTGGATATTGTAACACGGATTGCCTATGCAACAGATGCTTCCGTTTACCGGGAACTACCAATGGCCGTAGTCTATCCGGCTGATGCTGAGGATATAAGGACCCTGATCCGGTTTGCAGCAGAATATCAGGCTTCTTTGATTCCGAGAACTGCCGGAACCTCGCTGGCCGGGCAGGTGGTGGGACCCGGTATTGTGGTAGATGTTTCCAGATACATGAACCGGATACTGGAGCTGGATGTAGCCAATAAAACGGTTTGGGTTGAGCCCGGGGTAATCCTGGATGAGTTGAATGCCTTGTTAAGCAAATCGGGGCTGTTTTTCGGACCGGAAACCAGCACCGGCAACCGGTGCATGATCGGGGGAATGCTCGGAAACAATGCCTGCGGACTCCATTCCATCATTTACGGGAGTACCAGGGATCACACGCTTGCCGTTGAAGCGATTCTCAGCGATGGAACCTCTGCGCGTTTTTCTGCCCTTTCAGTGGCTGAATTCGAGCAGAAATGCAATGGTGATTTGCTGGAGAACAAGATCTACCGTGAGATTTCCGAAATTCTTGCCGATCCAGTTAATCAAAGGGAGATCAGGGACGGATACCCGGACCCTTCAGTGCCTCGGAGGAATACCGGCTATGCCCTCGACCTCTTACTCGAAACGGATCCTTTCGTACACAATGGCAAGGCTTTTAATTTATGCCGCATTCTTGGAGGTTCTGAGGGAACTCTTACTTTTTTTACCTCGATCAAGCTAAATCTGGTTGAAGTTCCCCCACCCTATAAAGCATTGATCTGTGCCCATTTTAACAATCTTGTTGAATCGATTGATGCAAATCTGGTGGTTCTGAAACATGCTCCTACTGCGGTTGAATTGATGGACCGCGTGGTTCTGGAATGCACAAAGTCAAACCACTCACAGATGAGCAACCGGTTTTTTCTCGATGGAGAGCCGGAAACCATCCTGATCATAGAATTCACAACAGGTACGCAGGAAGAGCTGGATACACGCATTAATGAAACAATCGCTGACCTCAGGGGCCAGGATATGGGCTACTCTTATCCGGTGGTTTATGGGCAGGATATGAAAAAAGTATGGAATCTGCGAAAAGCAGGTTTAGGTCTTCTCGCCAATATTCCCGGTGATGCCAAGCCAGTAGCAATTATCGAGGATACTGCCATTCCTGTAGCCCGGCAAACCGAATTCATCATTGAAATGGAGGCCCTTTTCCGGAGCCTCAATATGGCCTGTGTATACCACGCCCATGTTGGCACCGGCGAACTTCATTTAAGGCCGGTATTGAATCTCAAGGATCCGGTTGATGTGGTACGCTTCAGGCAGATTGCGAACGAAACGGTGCGGATTGTAAAAAAATACAGGGGATCATTCAGCGGAGAGCATGGCGATGGCAGGCTAAGGGCTTCCTTCATTCCCGAATTGCTGGGAGAACATAACTACGGTCTGATTAAAAGAATAAAAAGAGTTTTTGATCCCCAGGGAATACTCAACCCCGGAAAAATTACCGATGCTCCTCCCATGGACAGCTTCCTCCGGACTGAACCGGGGGTTCCTACCCCGGATGTGGACACGTTTTATGATTTTTCTACCGATCTTGGAATTGTTCGCTCCATTGAGAAATGCAATGGTAGCGGCGATTGCAGAAAACCACACACGATGGGTGGAACGATGTGCCCATCATACCAGGCCACCCTGGATGAAAAGAATTCCACACGTGCCCGCGCCAATATCCTCAGGGAATTCATTTATCAGGGTAATGGAAAGCAGCGTTTCGATCATAAGGAGATGTATGACATCCTTGATTTGTGCCTTTCCTGTAAGGCTTGCAAGTCGGAGTGCCCGTCGAGCGTGGATATGGCCAAGCTCAAAGGTGAGTTCCTCCAGCATTGGCATGACCTGCATGGAATCCCCTTCCGTACCTGGTTAATAGCAAACCTTCCCGCCCTGTACCGGATTTCAAGGCCTTTTGCAGGGGTTGTCAACTACTTTCTGACTAATCGGGTAACCTCCGGCTTATTTAAAAGCCTTACCGGCTTTCATCGCTCCCGCTCAATTCCACTCCTGTCAACCATCACTGTCAGAAGGTGGGCATCAAAAAGCCTGCGGATTTTACCGTCCGGAACCAACCTAAATCGGCAGGTTTACCTTTTTATCGATGAGTTTACGGAATACCAGGATGCAAAAATCGGAATAAAGGCAATCGAACTGCTGACAGGACTTGGATATCAGGTTCTCATCGGGCCAAGGACACTTAGTGCGCGGACTTACATTTCAAAGGGTTTCCTTCGGAAGGCGAAGGATTTAATCAGGAAAAACATTCTAATCTACGGCTCTGTTATTACATCTGAAATTCCCCTTGTCGGAATTGAGCCTTCAGCTATCCTGGGTTTCCGAGATGAGTATCCTGATCTTGCCGGGCCTGACCTGAGAGAAGACGCGCTGGTCCTTGGCCGGAACTGCCTCATGATTGAGGAATTCCTGGAGAATGAGATCAAAGCCGGAAGAATTCCACAATCCGCTTTTGTTTCAACGAAAAAGAGCATCCTTCTGCACGGGCATTGCCAGCAAAAAGCGGTTTCATCCACTTCATCCACCTTGTTTGTGCTCAATTATGCCGCAAATTATTCCTGTTCTGAGATACCGTCAGGATGCTGCGGCATGGCCGGGGCTTTTGGTTATGAAAAGGAGCATTATGATTTATCGGTTAAAGTTGGCGAAATGGTTCTTTTTCCTACTGTTCGCTCAGCTGCCAGCGATGCTGTTATCTGCGCTCCGGGAACTTCCTGCAGGCACCACATAAAAGACAGCACGGGAGTTAAAGCTCTGCATCCGGTTGAAATACTGTGGGATGCCTTATCCCGGTGACGAATTAGACCGGTAAAAGGAACTGATCCGGAAATTTGGCTGTTATGGATGAATAGAAATCAGCAATGGCGTTCATATCGGACGTAATGTCCGGTCCCGGATAAAACACCGGCCCCACTCCGACCACTTTGCGGTGATAGTCCATATACCCCAGAATGATGGGAACTTCTGCCGCCTTTGCTATATGGTAAAATCCTCTTTTCCAGATTTTAACAGCCTTTCGGGTTCCTTCAGGCGCAATGGCCAGAAAAAAGCTGTCGGCACTGCGGATCCGTTCTCCAAGCCGCCTAACAAGCTGCCCGTGCTTCTCCCGGTCAACGGGAATCCCTCCCATCCGGGTAAGCATTCTTTTGAAAGGAAAACGGAAGAGCTCCTTTTTCATCAGGAAATGTATATTCAGGCCGTAATTAAGCTTGTAGATCATTCCGAAAAAGAAATCCCAATTGCTTGTATGAGGAGCCCCGATGATCACACATTTTCGCAGGTCCGGTATGGTCCCCTCCAGGCGCCAGCCGGTGATGCTTAGCAGTATCCTTGAAAGAATGCGTTGAAAATAGCGCGGTTTCATACTATTTTAGCAAAGATGTATCAAACCTGCCCCTGTAGAGTCCTTCCATTCCTTTGTAAAAATTCCGGATCTGAACCACATCCTGGTCAAAATTGCCGGTGATTATAAATTCCGGGCCGATTCCCAGTCTTTTTGTTTTAAAATCGATAAAACCCATGAAAACCGGCACCCCGGTTGCCTGTGCAATGTAATAAAAACCTCTTTTCAACCTTTTAACTTTTTTTCGGGTACCCTCAGGGGTTAGGGTGAGGCCAAATTCTTTACTGCTATTAAAATATTCGACTAATTGCCCGGCCAGGTGGCTGTTTGAGGAGCGATCAACAGGTATTCCACCTAAAGCCTTGAGTATAAATTTTATCGGAAACACGAATGCTTCTTTCTTGATCAGCACTTTGGAGTGGATTCCAAAATAGAGACCAAAACATTTACCCAGGAAAAAATCAAACTTGCTGGTATGAGGCAATACAATTACAATGAATTTTTTATGTTTTGGTTTAGCCCCTATGACGGTCCATCCGAAAACTTTAAAATACAACCTTGCGATAGCCCGTAACATGGATGTTCTGTTGTTATCCTTATTTCTTGAGTTTACCTTCCATAAAAAGGCGCTCATTTATCGCTGTAATTCGTCCGTTCACATACCTGACCAGATTACGGTCCATTCCCTTATATTCCTTGATAAAACGCTCATAATATTCTTTTGCCCTGGCCCGGTCTCCGAAGGATTCCTCAATCAGAAGACCGATTTGAGCATAAGGTACGGGGTCCGCAGGATTGAATTCAAGAGCCTTTTCATAATATTCGGTGGCTGTTTTGAAATCACGGTTAAGGGAATAGAATTGCCCTAAACCTGCAAATATTCCGGCCGTGAAAGGAGGAATGGCAATTTTTACGGCAAGCTGAAGGTATTCAATGGCCTTGGCAAGATCCTGATTCCACTTGTAACAGAACCCGAGGTAATACCATGCCTGTACATCGGTTGAATCCAGCTTTACTGTAGCAGCGAAGGCATTGAGTGCCTGGTCATATTTTGACTGCTGAAATTGGCTGATTCCAAGATGGCGCAAAGTAAATGCCGATGAATCCCCCAGATTCACAGCTTTCTGGAAATCCGCTTCGGCCAGGGAAGATACCCCGGATGTAAGATGAAGGCCACCCCTGTACTGGTATAGAAGCGGCACCATGGAGTCCTGCCTGATGGCTTTGTCCAGAACCGTCGTTTTATCGACAAGTCCCAGTTTCAGATAGCCCAGGCCTAATCTTACGTAGGACTCTATGTCAGAACTGTCCGATTCAACTACCAGTTCCAGAACCGGAACAGCCTCCTGATACCTGTCGTTTCGGATCAGAAGATTTCCGATTTGCCTGGGAAACCAGAGATTCAGAGAGTCTGACTGCCACAAGCTTCTGTAAATCTGAATAGCCTGCATCTGCTTCCCCTGTCTCACGTAAATCCTGGCAAGCTGAAGCCATCCTGCCGGATCCGTTGAATCAAGTGAAATCAGACTGGACGTAATCTTCTCTGCTTCCGATAATTTGGATAATTCATAGCAACAGTCGGAGAGATTGGATAATACCGGCTTCTGGTTTGGATTAAGGCTATCAGCCCTCATAAGCAACATACGGGCCTGATCAAACTTCATAAGGCTGCCGTAAGCCAGGCCGGCAAGGTAGAATGCCTTATAATCCTGAGTGCCGCTGGAAATCAGGCTGTCGGCAATGGAAATCGCCGACCTGAAATCTTTATTGGCTAACTGATCCGACAGGTTGCGAAGGGGGGTTGTAGGATCCTGACTCAGGACAGGAAGGAAGGAAAGACACAGGAAAGAAAGGATAATTGATAACTGTCTGTTCCTCTTCATGTTAAAATGATCTTAAAGAAATATTAAGAAATGCTAATGCAGTCGTGATTGTATTTTTATGCTTTCCATGGAGGATAAGATGATGGTTCCCAAGCGGATGTGACTTCAATTCAGCATAGTTTCCGGGTTCAAGTTTCAGAACCATCTGGGTACGGCATGCCTCCGTATCATAAGGTTCATCGCACCATTCCCCTTCTGCAACAAAGGCTGCGAGGAAATCCACACTGAGCCTCATGAGGGTATATGCCCCTGGAGGCAGATTGCCTTGTACAGCAATTCCCTTTCCGGTTTCATAATGGGTTGTAATTGTATACCCAGTGACCATGCTAAAGGGAACTGTGCAATGCGAGAGCCAGATTTTACCGTCCTGGATTCCGGCCAGATTTGCCATCCAGGGAACCTGGCCGGTCAAGCAATGTAAAAGGAGCATGCCGGTAAGGCTGACAAGATCCCCCTCACATCCTGCAGGAATGCCCTGATTATTTAACAAGGCAAGAGCCGGACAAGCAGTTATTCCCTGGTTTTTAACAAGTGGGAAGCATTCGACGGTTACTGCATCGAGTTTGTTTTCATCGATAATCTCCAGGATCTTACCGTATACCCTGCTGTGATCCTCAAATTGATTCGACCTATAGGATTCAAAAAAGTCAAGAAAATCGGGCGAGACCGGCCAGCTGGTTACGTCATCAAGCATACTCCACGGAATCTTGACCAGCCTGAATCCGAATCTTGCCCTGATATTGACCGTATCAGGCATGGAGTTTACCAGCCATTCCGATTCAGCACCGACAATACCTATCCGTGATTGGGAGAACTGTTTGACGGAAAGACGAATATGAATCATTTGCTCAAGTGCGGCCCGATCGTCCCTGCTTCCAAGATTGAACAAATGGGAAGCACAACCTGTCCGGTCGAGGTAAGATTTTACCTCGCATGCAGCAGCATAGGCATTCCTTTCGGGATAGGCCACCAGAAGGATATTCTGCCGTTTTGCAATTCGTTGAAGGGCTGCCTTCTCAGATCCACCGGTAATGAAAAGGATGGCTTCCGGGGTATGATCGGACCAAACACAAGAAATCCTTGGAAGAATGTGTATCAGCCTCTCCCTGACCTGGGCAACGATTCCGGATTCAGTACCGGGAGCTGATACTGTACAGACAAATAGGTCAGATATTTCAGAAACCTTTTGCGGAATCATCTCCACGAGGATCTGCTCCTCCTTCAAATTTTTTATCGGGTCGCACGAGTATAGCATCCACACGTCCGATTTTGCCCACCTTTTTTAGATGCTGTCCAAGTGACTCAAGACGTTTCACCGTTATTGAATCAAAGGCATCAGGCTCATATTGAATAACATCTGGCAACCATTGATGGTGAAAGCGTTTTGCGGATACTGCCTCCTGCATGGTCATGCCGAAGTCGGTAACGTTTAATATCGTCTGATAGACTGTAGTTATAATGGTGGATCCTCCCGGGGTGCCGACAACCATAAACAGCGCATTATCTTTTGTAAGGATAGTTGGAGTCATGGAACTCAGCATCCTTTTACGCGGTTGAACCGAATTGGCCTCGGAACCCAGCAGGCCGTAAAGATTCGGATATCCTGGCTTGACACTAAAATCATCCATTTGATTGTTCATCAGGAACCCGGCTCCCTTGACCATGATTCGGTTGCCATAGCCCCCGTTTAAAGTGGTAGTGGCAGAAACAGCATTCCCCCACTGGTCTGTAACCGAATAATGGGTGGTTTCCTCACTTTCGTCAGGTAATCGACCGGCCTTAACTGAGTCCGATGGATTAGCCTCGTCGGGGCTGATTTCGAGCGCCCTTTTATGCAAATAGGAAAAGTTGGTGATCTGTTCAACCGGAACCCTTGTAAAACCAGGATCACCAAGATATTCAGCACGATCGGCATATACGATTTTTTCGGCTTCAGTCATCAGATGAACAGTTAGCGCCGCATTATGGCCAGATTCGGTCATGGCTTTCATCGCTGTTAGTCCAAGCAGCTGTTTCAAGGCCACCCCACCGCTGGAGGGGGGGGCCATGGAATAAAATGTGTATTCCTTGTATTCACCCTTGATCGGCTCGCGCCATACAGCATCATAATCGGAGAGATCCTTGTGTGTAATAATACCTCCGGATTCTTTCATCTGTGCAACAATAAGATCCGCAGTCGGGCCAGTATAGAAACCATCCCGCTTCTGGTCACGGATCCTCTCCAGGGTAGCGGCCAGTTCTGGCTGTATGAGCAAATCGCCTGGTTTCCATGCCGAATCTTGTACAAGTGTAACTTTCCAGGTATTTCTGTCTATCAGGGATTGCCTGATTGAATTAAAATCAGCTGATTGGTTTGTGGTAATTGCGAATCCCTTGCTGGCCAGATCAATGGCTGGCTGCACTATTTCCGACCAGGGAAGGGAGCCGAATTTTTCATGTGCCTTGACCATGCCTGCCACCGTTCCAGGTACTCCGGATGCGAGCAGGGTCTGTGTACTTCTCCCCTTGATAACTTCCCCATCAGGATCGAGAAACATGTCCTTGTGTGCACCCGAAGGTGCTTTTTCGCGATAATCCAGGGTATGAACCCTTTTTCCTGATGTATAAACTACCCAGAATCCACCACCTGCAATATTCCCGGCGGCTGGATAGCAGACAGACAGTGCAAATTCCACGGCACAGGCGGCATCCATTGCATTGCCGCCCTTCTGGAGGATTGAAAGCCCGATTGCGGATGCCTCCGGATGGGCGGTGACCACCATGCCTTTGCTGCCGATAGTACCCGTGTTATGCGGCTCCCTAACCGGACCGGAGCAGGAGGATAAGATAACAGCGGCAATGATTAAGAGTGAATGGTTAATTAGCTTGGTCATCAGGCTTCGTTTTGGCCTAAAAATACAAAAATCCCGGGGTAAATACTACCTGGAACCGGGTTGGGCTTCAATCCCGAATTCAACGCCAAGGCGGAACCATGCACCTGGTTGTTCTATATTTCCAAAGTCAAAATAATCAGCATCGAAAAGGTTGCTGCATTCTGCAAAAATGAGAGTCCTTTTTACCTGGCAGGTTAGCCTTGCGTCCATTAGCCAGAAAGGCTTATACTCTTTTTCCACCATTTCGCCGGAATCTTCAAAGGAGGTATAGCTCCCTGCCCTATCCTGGGCAACGGCCTGGATGGAGAGGCCAAAGTTTTTGAAAAAGATCAGCCTGATTCCGGCTGTCAGTTTCCACCTGAGATAGTCTAACAAATATTGCGAATAATAGAGGTTGGAGGAGTGATACTGGAAATATTGGCGATAACCGATGTCCATTCGTACAAGTGAAAAATTCTTACTAAGCAATGCTTTGGGTATTGCGGTAAGCGTTCCCTCAAAACCATAAGTGCTCATGTTGCCGAGGTTTTCGGTATGCCAGACGGTTTCAGATGGAAGTCGCACCCAGTCGATGGACTGCGGTGCGTATCGGAAGAATCCTGCCACCTGGCTCTGAAAAACTCCTGCATTGATTTTCGCTCCGACTTCTGAATGCCAGGCCGATTCAGGGAGCAAAGCAGGGTTGCCATTATTTGTGGGAGATTTGTAATAGAGCTCCGTGAAGGTGGGTAACCGAAATCCGCGATTAATTGTAGAAAATATCCGAAGCCAGGAGGTTACCGGGAAGCCGATAGTCTGGTTTTACATCAGATTCAGGTAGTTTCTAAAACCCTTGACCTGATGTAAAACCAGACTCCCCGTCCAACTGACGGATCCGGTCATCATGTGATGCTCGAGTGCCAGTGAGGAATGAAAGCGCGTTCCGTGGCGGCTATAGAACATTGAATCAGTAGACAGGACTGGTCGGGGTGATGCTGAAATCTCACCAAGAACAGTGCTCCAGATGGATTCTTGCCGGAATTCCGCGCCCAGACCGGTTTTACCAAGATAAGAGGAAAACCATAGGTCCGTTTTGCTCCCTGCTATTCCCGTAAGGTGATAGTTCGGAGAGGTATACCAGGCTGGCGGGTCTGAGCGGAACAGATGAAAAACATCTGTATGCACCCGGTAATAAAATGATTGGCTGATGTTTACCTTTCCGGTCACCGCCATTGTCAGCGCAGCAATTCCGGTATTGGTGCTTTCGTATTGGTTGGGATATTTTGGCGTATAAAAACTGTTGGCCCCAAAGTCCTTGGAAAGAGCTCCGGCGATCAGGTTTATCGAATACCGGTCCTTTTGAAAGCCTGCCTGAAAGAATCCATTGAGTTTTTTAAAATCGGTATTGTCGGTGTACCCTGCAGATCTCTGTCCCTGGATTCCGGTCTGCAGCCAGAAATCACCGATTAGGAGCCTCTGGTCGGCAGCAGCTTCTGCGAAACCCCAGCGGCCACCGGTCAATGCGGCATGAAATCCGGATTTTTCGGGTCTTTCGGTCCGGATGTTTACGGAACCGGCCAGGGCACCTGCCCCCAATGATTTTGCGTCGGAGCCGGGTAAAACCTCAATCTGATGGATCAGGTTAACCGGGACCGGCAAATCCATGCTGAAATGACCTGTTTGAGGATCACTGAGATTCAGTCCGTTAAGAAGGATGGCACTCTGGTCAAAGGTGCCAGCCCTCAGACTTATATCGGATTGAATACCGGCAGGGCCCCTTTGCCTGATATCCATATCGGGAATGGATCTGAGAATATCGGCGAGATCCCTGGTTGGTAACGATAAAAAAAGATCATGTGGAATGACTGTCACAGTCCTTGACAATCCTGTGCTGTTTACAGGAATGCGCGAACCCATGATGGTGACCTCTTCGAGGCGTATCCGGGAAGTATCGGACAGGATGACCTGTCCTGCTCCGAGACAGCCGGAAAGGAGGATCGTTCCGGTAATGGAAATGAGATGTTTAAGGGTTTTTAACACTCGCTGCCTTTAAGGTATTCAGTAAAAGACCCACACGGGTCATGGGACCGACACCCCCCGGAACCGGAGTAATATAAGAACATTTGGGAGCTACCTCATTGAAAGCAACATCCCCGCAAAGTTTCCAGCCTGATTTGGACGTATCGGAAGGGATCCTTGTGGTCCCGACATCAATAACCACGGCATCCTCCTTAACCATTTCACCTTTAAGAAAGCCGGGCTTTCCAAGTGCAGCAACAATAATATCAGCCTGACGGCAGATTTCCCCCATATTTTGGGTGTAGCTATGGCAAAGTGTTACGGTACAGTTGCCGGGATTGGCTTTCCGCGACAGCAGTATCGACAGAGGAGTACCCACAATATTACTCCTTCCTATTACGACACAATGCTTTCCGGAGGTCTGTATCTCGTAATACTCGAGGAGTTTCAGGATTCCGGCAGGAGTTGCCGGCAGAAATGAGGGCAGACCCAATGTCATTTTTCCGATGGTTACGGGGTGAAAACCATCCACATCTTTTAAAGGATCAATTGATTCAATTACAACGTGTTCCCGGATCTGAACGGGCAGCGGAAGCTGAACAATGAAACCGTCAACCGAGGGATTCCGGTTCAACTCAAAAACAGTGG